>ERZ761609.1232-NODE-1232-length-23856-cov-49.332927_pt1 | contig 23856 bp, 21 predicted proteins | sample MGYA00511163_ERZ761609 | MGnify/ENA primary metagenome ERZ761609 (study PRJEB28899, sample SAMN02445070) | bioreactor sludge metagenome | biome: EBPR sludge | place: Australia: Brisbane, Thorneside Wastewater Treatment Plant | collected 2011-12-16 ... | reverse complement strand
CCGTCACGACGTACCGCATGACGCCGCGGCCGGAGATGTACGAGACGAGTCCCCCAGCGATCGCGAGACCGGCGCCAACCGGCGCGATGACGTTGCCGATCCAGTTGACAAGGTTCAGAAACGCGCCTTCCGGCTGAGCACCGGTTTGACCTTGAACGGCGACGTTTGTCTGGGGCGCCGCGCCGAGGTTCTGAGCCAGCAAGACAGCGTGTGTGCTTGTGAGGAGAAGGAGAACGGCGGTCAGCAGCAGCGCAGTCGAACGCCGGTCCCCCAGAAGTTTGTTCATCGAGGTGTACCTCCCAGATCTGAGATAGGCTCATGCGGCAGCATGAACTTGGGAGGCAGAATAAGGCGGGACTGCAGATTCCAGAAACGAGTTGGTGGAATCGGTCTACCGGATCCGAGCGATGGCCAGTTCGACGTCCCTTTCTTCGATGGGCAGCAGTGCAGTTGCGTGTTCGGGAGTCCTGGCGAGAGCGAAGCGTTTGGCGGCTGTGACAACAGCAGTGATCTCGGCCGGGCTGAGCCCCCACACCATTTCCACGAGCCTTGGGACAGTGAGGTCAAGGGCCAACTGAGTGGGTCCGAGGTTCATCTCCAGAAGGCGACGGTACCCCTCATCGTCCGGCAATCCGATCTCGATCTTCTCGCTGAACCGCCCGCCTCGCAGAATTCTAGGGTCGATTCGAGAAAGGTCATTGGTTGTCCCGACCAGAAAGACCTGATGCTCAGGCCGAAGGTCGCTGATCTCAATGAGGGCTTGCTCCACAAGTTGAATGTCATGCTGGCTCCCATGCCCTGTGACCGCCGGGAACAGCCCATCCATTTCGTCGAAGAAGAGGATTGACGGCGCATGTTCCCGCGCCCGGGCGAAGACGTCCGTGAGTCTTCTGACCGAACCGCCCACCGCGCCTGACAGGACATCGCTCGGCGTGATGGCATAGAAGCTACGCTTTGCTTGGGAGGCGATGAGCCGCGCCACCATGGTCTTGCCCGTTCCAGGTTGCCCGACAAGCACCAGGCCGGTAGGCGCAGGGACCCCGAGTTGCTCCGCAGTGCCAAGCACGAGCAGTCGGAGAATCGCCTTGATGTCGGAAACCACCGGACCCGGAAGGACAACGTCATCCCAGTTCACAACTTCGACTTGAGGCCGGTCGTTGCCCCCGGATTCCTCGAGCGCTGCCAGAATGTCCTCGTCCGTGACTGGACGCCCGCCGGCCTGCAGGATGGTTCGGTCAATCAGTGCCCGCAACCGGGCAGGACTCCACCCGGGCGTCCGCCGCGAAATCTCCGCAATCGCTGTCGCAGCATGAGCACCGGTCTTCAGCATGCTTGTAAGGATGGCCTCGCGTTCTGCCTGGTTCGGGAGGTCAAGTCTCAACTTCAAATCGAAGCGGCCGTCGCGAATGAGCGTCGGCTCGAGTCCGTCGAGGCTGTTCGTCGCCGCCATGATCAGCAGGCCATCCAAGGATCGATAGCGGTCGATGGACTGCATCAGTTGGGTAGTGACCGCGTTGTACTCGCGCCCTCCCCCGCCGGCGTCGGTCCCGATGCCTTGTGGCTGTTTCCGGCTGCCAATCGCATCGATCTCGTCGAGAAACAGAACGGCGGGCCGGTGCAGAGCCGCCGACTCGAACACGCGGCGGATCTCGCCGGCCGTGGAACCAACTCCGACGCTTAGCAACTCGGGGCACCGCACATGGTAGAAGTTGACCCCGAACTCGCCCGCTGTGGCCGCAGCCAGTAGATTCTTCCCGGTTCCCTGAGGTCCGTACAGAAGCACGCCATTGCGGACAACCTGCGGCTTGCCACCAGCAAATCGGTTTGACGCCGTCAACCTGATCTCCCGCTTAGCCAGGTCGCCTCCCCCTACGGATGAGAAGGTAATCCGAGGGACATTGCGTTCTGCGTCCACCGGCACACTCGCTGCGACTTCCGTTCCCGAAGTTGCCGAGATAGTCAGACGGGGATGCTGACGCCTGAAACCAGCCAGCGCCCAGACCGTCATTCCTAACCACACAGCGACGTTGACCAACGTCAGCACGCTTGACCACGGGCGGAGCCCTGAATACTCCGAAGCAGCCCACGAGATCAGAGAGGCAAGGCTCGCGGCCGTGAAGATCGCCACGAGAAGTCTGCCGGTAACGAGAATCAGTCTCGGCACCGGCCTTGGCATCAGCACCAACGTGAGCCAACTCGTCACGAGCGCGAGCGGGTTGCCCGCTTTCGAGTTGGAGATGGTGAGAACAGCGATTTCAGCAGCGAGCAGCGTAATCGCGATCCCACACCGCCATAGCCACGAAAGGCGTTGTGCTTTAGTCGCTCCCCGGACCCGCCCCTGCAGAAATGCAGCTTCCTCCGCGAGCCCATCCACACCCCGGCGCAAGCGCTGGCCCACCCAGTACGCCAGCCCCCAATTCCCAGCTTCGGAGCCGACCGCTCGCGGCATGCGGAGTATTCCTTCCAGACACCCCCAGAATAACCGCTTCCCCGCGTCTCGGAAACAGACCGAGAGAACTCAGAGGCTGTAAAGCCTGCCGATGAATCGACCCTTGGCGACCACCCCTGGATTGAAGACCGGCGGAGTCGCTGTCGCAGGCAATTCCGCGAGTCGGCTACACCTCCAAGCGGGTTGCGTTCGGACCATGGATCAAAGCTGCAGAATCGCTGCAAAGGAATGCCGCGACTGGGGCCAAACGCTGGCCATGCGATCCCTGGAGCCGGCACGAAGTATATCGACGAGCAACCGAGGATCTAGGGTTCGGCAATCTGCAGCGGACAACTGATGAGAGAAAAGGATTTCGGAGCCGAGATAGGCGAAGCTCTATTAACGCCAACCGACGAGTCCCCCCTCGACGACCTAGAGTCGACCTTGGGCTGAAGGCACCTTAGGCGCAGTCATCTACACGGCCTACCTCTTCGATGAGGCCCAGCGCACGCACCCCTTTTTGATCCAGAAGTGGCACTGGCAGAGCGTCGTCTGGTGTATCGACGGCTCGATCGAAGGTCGCCGCCAGAAGTCCCATTCGATAGACCAGGACGGGCGCCGGGCGGGGTTCAGCGACAACGACAGCAGTGCGCCGCAGCCACCAGGGCATAGCAGACACGCCCACTTCCTGATCGATCCATCCTGAACGACCACAATCTCGCCGGGCCGTACGTGGCGCGCTTCCGGGTATGTCGTGCAGGTGACCACCAAGAAGTCAAAACGAAGGAGATGGAGCTTCCGCAGCAATCGGCTGAGAATTGTTGGCATGGGTCACCCGATGACATCAAGGAACGGCTGGACGTCGCCCCTGCCCCAGTAGTGCTCCTGTGAGCATAGAGGGCATCCCGGGAGCTGGGCAACGGCAAGGAAACGGTCGTCTCTTGCGTGGAAGCGGCGCGCACGGTTGGGGATCATGCCGTCTTTACCGTGGAACCCGGTAAGGGCCGCGATCAACTCGTCGACGGCGACGCACGCCATCTCGGTGGTGAATGTGACGACCGCCGGAGCGGGGTCGCCTGCGCCCATAACGTAGGCCTCCTGCTTGCGCTTGTGGAACTCGTCAGGATCGGAGCGTTCCAGCGACTCCTCACCTGCGCGGCGCGCGTTGATGACCTTTCCGCACAGCAGACACGGATGCTCCGGAACGAGTGTCGTGACGCGCCCGAAGATATCATGCCCTCCGGCCACGGGCCGCATCCTCAGACCGACGTCGATCACGGGGATCCCATAGAAATAGGCCAGGCGGTTCAGGAGGAGTCGTCCGGAGTGGTCGTCGGTGCAACCGAAGATGAAGTCGCACGATTTCAGACCATCCCGCAGTTCCGGCTCACCGGCCCATCCGACTACCTTCGCAACGCGAGTGCCGAGGCCCGCAGCCAGGATCTCGCGCTCGGAGATGTCCACCTTATTCGTGGGCGAGGTCGCGTCATTTCGCCGTGATCCGTGGACCCGATTGAGATTCGTTTCGTCAAGCGTGTCCTTGTCGATCAGCAGGATATGGCCAATCCCTAACCGCGCAAGGAGCAGCGCCGCAGCGCTTCCCGTGCCGCCGCAGCCCACAACCGCAACCCGCAGGGCGCGGACCTGCGCATTGAAGCTATCGCCGAAAAGTCTGGCCTGGCGATCGAGGTGTGGAGCGTCATCGGCCGGTTTGCCGCTGCTCCAGGACTGCACCCGCCCACCGACGGATCGTATCGACTGAGCTACCGCAATCTCACCACTGGGCAACCATATCCGTGCTGCCACTGAGCCATCACCGCCGAGCACGATGCTGGCGAGTCCCCGTGTCCCCTTCAGGCGTGCCGTTCGAGCGAGTTCGGCCTCATTTGCGTCGTCCTGTTCGGAGAAAAAGGCCGAACCGCCGGGATGGGTGTGGACGATGGCGGGCATGAGGTCCACGTTCATGGCCTCCGAAAGGAGCCGCATATACCCGCGCGTGCTCCACGTGACGTGAAGCGGCGATGAGGAGATGCGATCCGGCTCGGCGACTTCGAGGAAGGAGTGGGAAACGAGGCGTGTCCGCGGCAAGCGGGTCCAAGGATCTGCGGCGATCACGGATACGCCCAGCTTCAGGTACGCCGACGCCTCGTGCCCCTGCCCCACCTCGAGGAGAGATCGCAGTTGCTGCCAGTGCGGGTCCAGAATGGTGATGTCGAGTTCCCCGTTCATCGTGCTGTCTCCACAGCACGCCGGAACCGGGCGACCATCGTGTGCAGCCCGTCGACGCCCGGCCGCCAGTCCGAGGAATGCCGCGACCACCGCTGCCATTGATGGCCATTGAACGTGTGGGCGACGTCGGCCGCCGTGGGATACCTTCCGGACTCCCGCAGTTGAATCCACGGGTGGAGGAAGAACATGTCGGGGCAGGCATCCGGGTAGCCGCCGGGCAATATGATTAGGACGTCTGCCTTTTCATGGTTGTACTTCCCGGCCGGAAGCTCCATCCCGTTCAGGACGACGCCGAAGGTCTGGCCGTCCACGGCGAATTGGTAGGGAATTCCGTGGGTCTCCAGGTATTCCCGATCTCGTATCGGCAGCCCGTCTGCGCCTTCCGTGGTCTGTTCCAGCACCGTGATGAAGCGCTCGATGCCGGGTTTGGAAAGGTCGATGATGTCGGTCGGGCTGATTTCCCGATCCTGGCCGCCGCGCACTTCCAGGTAGAGCGCGTAGCTCGGTTGGATGTTGGCGAGGCGCCGCAGAACAGCTCCGCTGATCGGAGCCTTTCCCCATTCCATCTGGTGGCCGTCGATGGTGAACTTGAAGGAGCGGTCGGTGCGGAAGAAGATGAAGCGCTCGGCGCCAAGGCCGCGGATATCGAACGTCTCGTCGAGGCGCAAGTCCTCGAAATCGCCGTTCGGCATCAGTGCCACAAGGCTAAACTCTTCCACCGGCCGGGCACCGGCGGCTTCCAGAAACTGCCGGCCGAGAGGCACCGGGTCAGAGATCTCGACGGGTCGGAATTGAAGGGTCTCGTCGGCGACCTCAATACGGTATGCCTGCGTCGGGTGGGCGTGGTGCCCTCCACCCACTGCGGCGGAGAGGTCGTCGACATCATGAGTCGGGGGTGTTGTCTTGTCTGTCATGCGTTACTCCGTTTCTCGGAAGGCCTCATTGCCTTCCTAATGGAGTAATCGCTGCTCACCGGCCGAACCGGTAAGTCATTCTGAAAAAACTTTGGTGGAAAGAGGACCGTCGGGGAGAATACCGCAAATGAAGAAGGACGGGCATCGCGCGCATGTCGCAGTCTGCTTAGCGGGAAACCTCCCGGCGCGGATCTTACCCATTACCTCGCCAATCGTTGCCCGCCGGTTCGCCAACGTCCTCGACGTGAACTCCACGGGAGTAGTCTCTCCGTCGCTCAGGAATGACAGTTCGACCACATAGCCGCAGTCTTGGGCGTCGGCTGCAAGCCGGAAGGCGGCCGCAGCCAAGCTGTCTGGGTCCTTCTTTGACCCGTGCCCAGTCTTGACGCGGCGCAAGGTGATCGCGCCCGACGGACTAGAAAGCGCCAAGTCCGGCTTCACCACAATGTCGCCGTAGTCGGTGGTCAAGCGCAGAACTGGAACCGGGCGACGTCCGCGATTTGCGCGTCCCTGAAGATAGTAGCCAATCAGTCGACGGGCGATCCGCTGGAATTCATCGCTATATCCATGATGGGCCGGTCCCATCGCCGTCCACGTCTCCGTGAAATGGGCATCAACATCGGCGGCGGAAGGGGCAGCGGCTGCATCTGCCGACAGCCAGTTCACAACCTCCTGCACCGCGTCGTGCATCTTCATGAACGCGGTTTCAGTCCGCCGACCGCCAACCCGCAGAATGTGCGTGTACAGAAACCTCCGCGGGCAGCGCTCGAAAAGCGCCAGTTGGTAATCCGTGATAGCGACGGCCCCGTCGAAGCGAATCGTCACCGCCCGGTCTTCTGGTTCGGCCGGTAGTCCGAGTGTGGGTTTGACGCTCTTGGAGAGGACCGTTTGCCCAAGGCGGTCCAGGAACCGGGATCGGGGCCGGCCGTGGCCGTTTGCCTTCTTTGTGGGGGAATACAGGAAGAGCCGATCGCGTGCCCGGGAAAGCGCAACGAAAAACAGGCACTCCTGCTCTTCATCATGAGCCTCGTGCTGCGCTACTCTTCCGCGCCCTGCGGCTCCTTCGATCATGCCGTCTGGCGGTGCTATCCCGGCGCCGAGCCCGCTGGATCGCGGGAGGGTGTCGGAGTTCATGCCGGGAAGGTGAACAACCGGAAACTCCAGACCCTTGCTTCCGTGCATCGTCAGAAGTCGAACCGCGTCGATACCCTGGGCAGCGGCTGGGAGCTGACGCAATTCGCGGTCGTCGGAGAGCAGCACGAGTCGACGGATGTTGTTCAGCAGTCTGCTGATTGGATAGCCCGCATCCCCCGGCCGCGGCCCCCGGACAAAGTTCATGAACTGCCAGATGGCAATCCCCCGCGAGCGGATGCGGGTGTCGGCGGCAGTGGCTATCTCGGCGGCCACGCGGCTGCGGTCGAGCAGGATCATTGCGAGGGCTGTCCACGGTGACACTGCGGGCTCAATCCCGGCCAGGATCGCGGCCACTTTCTCGAGCCCTGCTTTGCCGGCAGCGGATATCCCTGGGATCTTGTCGATCTGCGTTGTCCATTCGAGTGCCTTCACTTGCTGATTGCGCAAGTGGGCGAGGACCGCGGAAACGTCTCCCAGTGGCATTGAGAACGGAACTGTAGCTGCGAGGCGGACGAGTCCCATCGCTCGCCCATCGACGATGAGCGACAGAAGAGACAGGAGATCGCGGATCTCTTCGCGTTCGAACAGGCTGCCAAGATAGAGCACGGGAACGCCGAGGGCCTCTAAGCCTCCGGCGAACTTTCCGAGGCGGTCCACTCCTGAGCAGAGCAGGGCCTGGTCCCGAAACCCATGGCCGGCATCGCGGAGTTCGAGGATGTTCTGAGCCACAGCGGCGATTTCGTCGTCCGCGGTTTCCACCGCGATGTACTGGGGCTTGAACCCGCTCAGCCCACGGTCGGATACCAGGGTGACGTCGGTATCCGCGGCAACCTTCATGTCAGCTTTCGCGAACTGAACGAAAGTGTCCGTGATCTCCTCGGATGATCGGTAGTTGATGGTGAGCCGACCGCGGGCTCCGCCAGGGAAATCGTCAACGCCGAAACGCTGAACGTTGAACGCTGAAGCGCCGCGGAAGCGGTAGATGGACTGCTTGGCGTCGCCGACGACCCACAGATTCCGCCCATCTCCGGCCAAGGCCTTCAGAAGGCGAACGCTGCTCCGGTTCACGTCCTGGAATTCGTCGACGAGGATATGTTCGTACTGCCCCATCAAGTGCGCGCGAACCTCAGCGTCGCTCTCGCACAGTCGAACGGGCACCGAGACGAGGTCTCCGAAGTCCACGCAACCCAGATTCTTTTTGAGCGCTTCGTATGCAGCGAAGATGTTGGCCACTTCGCGACTGCGCTCTCCGTCGGTCTGCTCCTCGTCGCCCTTTGCTGACGCCAGCATAGCCTCCGCCAGGCGCCGATACTCTGTTGCGTCGACGACTTCGTCGTTCGCACGGGAAATCGCGGCCAGGACTTCCCGCAATTTCAGAGATGGGTCCCACAGGTCGTTGAAGTGAACGAGACCCAGCTTCGGGATTTCGTTTTCCAGCAACTCAATCGCCTCGGCACGGTCCATCAGTCGGGGTTCAGAGGGGAGGCCAAGCCGATCGTGAAACCGCCGGACAAGGTCAAGACCGAAAGCGTGGAAAGTTCCGACCCAGATCGCTGCGGCGTCCGGCCGTTTCGAAAGTATCCGGTCCGTCAACTCTGACGCGGCCTTGTTCGAGAAGGTAAGGACGAGTATGCGCCCTGCGTCGACGCCGGAACTGAGTAGAAACTCAACTCGGCCAACGAGGGTCTGAGTCTTGCCGGTGCCCGGCCCGGCTTCGACGAGATAGGGTTTTCCGAGGTGGTGCGCGGCGGTTTCCTGGTCGCCATTCAGCGGCTTGGGAGGCTTCGCCTCCGCTTCTTCTCGATAGACGCTCGGCAGAAGCAGGGCATCCAGAAGCTGCTGAACGACAACCGGAAACGGTGCAAGGAACCTCGCAGAGATGGCGGACGCTGTCGCTCCCTCTTCAACATGAAGCCGCCGAACCAGGGGTCTCGGAAGGAGAAACTCGCGGGCGAAGATGTCGGCTTGAACTTCTCGACGCTCACGCCGACTGTAATCGACCACCCGCTCTCGGCCGATGGGCGCGGATTCCGCTGCCCTCACGGGATCGGGATCGACGGCTATTGATTGCTCTCGGTCGCCCCCGAGTTCCACATGCCCAACCTCGTGCGCCACAAGAAAGGCATTGGTGAACTCGTCGCCTGCATCCTCGTGCAGGATTAGGAGTGCGTCGGGATCGTAAACGGCTCTTCCTCCGCGGAGACGGACGTCACTCCTGGGAATCTTCTCAACTTCGATGTCTCGTCTCGTCGCCTCAGCCAGAGCGAAGCTGTACGGCCTCGCGGGATCGTACCCTTGAGTAGTTGCCGCTTCGTGGAGTTCCGCCGCCCGCTGCCGAGCAACTTCAATTCCGGTCATCGCCTGAGAGATCCTGCCTCAATTCGGCTTCCTGCGATTCGGTCAGAGGTGTGTTCCGCACCAACTCGCTGAAGGTGACCTGATCCGGCACCGAAGGCTTCTGGTCGGCTTTGAAGCTGAGAGCCGCCGCCACTGTGGGCGGCTGTTCCAAGTAAGCCCGGACGGCGTCCACGGAAGCCCCAATCGCGTTTGAGAGACGATTGAGGAATCGTACTGGGATCGATGCCGGCACGACCAAGCGGTCTCTGAACGCCACCAGAATAGAACGTGGAATATTCAAGCTGTTCGCAAGAGCTGCAAAGGTAGCTCCCTTGAAGTCGTTGAAGAGGTTTTCGGGTCGGCGCTCAGCAGCTTCCGCAGTGGCCGTAACGGGCGCGTCAGTCGGCACCTCGGATTCCCCGAGTTCAGCGACCAGCCGAAGTTCGTGAGAGAGGTCGATCAGCTCCTCTGCGAGTTCGGGATACCGCCGGAGGTAGTTCTCGAGTGTTTGCCGGTCGTGTTTGGGTTCGACCGAAAACGCATATAGTACGTCTTCTGCGAGTCTTCGGTCGATCATCTGCTTTCCCCTTCACGCGAGAGAAGCTTGCGGAGCGTGGCGTGCGCACGGTCTCGTCGGTTCCGGACGGTCTTTTCTGCACACCCGAGAACCTTGACCATTGTGACCGTGTCTGGGTCGCATGAATCGATAGGAATGTCCTGTAGTTGCAATTCGATCACCCTTCGCTGATCATCCGGCAAAAGATCAATCGCTGCGAGAAGCCGCTTCCGGTAATCCGACTCTTCAAATTCGTAAACTGGATCGCTCTGCAGTCGAACGAATGCTGCTTCCACTTCGCGCGTGTGCTCGTTGGGCTCATCATTCAAGTAGAGTGGTGCGTCGCGGTCCGCATCCCGTTTCACCTTCCGTCGGGCGGTCGATCGCGCCTTGGCGATGGCCATGTCGAACCTGACTTCGAAGAAGTCGAGATGTTCTTCGTAATCAAGACGATCCCGGCAAAGCATCTGATCAAACTGCGCCAGCACGGCGTCGCGGATATCTGCTGCCGCTGCCGATTCTGAGGCGCGCCTATCGCCCGGTGCGAAACGCTCGACCGGAGGAAGCGCCTTCAGGATGCGTTGCCTCAAAAACCCGAACAGCGCCTCGAAATGATCACCATTATTAAGGCGCGCGACTTGCCGCAGTACGTGGAGCAGGCACTCCGAGGGGACATATTTCGGGTCGCCACGGCTCGTAATCGCGCATCGCTGAACGAATTGGTCGATGGGTAGCAACAGAAGAGCGTCTAGCGAGGCCTCCACGTTCGGAGGACGTTGATAGATGCTGCCGCCCTCAAGCTTCTTCTTCCTTAGAAGAGGTTCTGCCAAAAACGGTCTCCTTGGCTATCGCTGAGCTCCTGTTGGTTCCAACACCGATGTTCGCCGGGTTCCGACTCGTCCATAATCGCAGGAAGTAGTTGAGTCCTACGGGGCCGCGAGAGCACGCCCAACTGAAGTGTGCGGCCACCGACGACATTCCGCGACGATTCAGGATGAGGACTCCTCAGCGCGATGTGGGCGTGCGTGTGGGTCGAATTCGCCGAGTTGCTTACTTCAAACCTGACTGCATCAACGTTCAGGAAAGCAACAGGTCCCAGCGTGCTTGGCATCAAACCGATTATCTAAGAATTCGTTGTCTCGTCACACTCGTACCGCGCAACTAGGCAGGAAACACCATGAGGCTACGTCTTTGTGAAGCCAGCGATAGCCCGCAGGGTGTGGAGACTGTCAGCGACAGTGAGAGCCCGGCTCGCCTTTCCATGATGTCATGCCGTGAAATCTGATCGCCGTATCTCTCCCACTCTTGGCACCAGATTGACGAATAGCTCCGTCCCTGTGAAATGTAGGTCCAAACGCATGATCTCGGCTGTCGGTGTTGCGCTTAACTTCCCGGGAGCGGTGCTGATCAATGTTGGGGTGGAGGACTGCCTGCGTTTGCGCCGCTCACATGCATCAAGCGATTCATCTCGCGGATTTCATTGCGAATCTGAATCATCTCCTGCAACTCCTGATCGGACAGCCCTGTCTTGCTCGTGGTCGAGGTCGCCTTCGAATCAGCGTCACGCGACCGCCTCGCTTCCGTTTGACTCAGAACCAGGTAGAACCTGGTGTTGGCCGGCACCGTCACGACGATGTTCTGCTGGTACGCCAGGCGCGCCATCTCCTGCTCGCCCGCAAGCGCAACGTTGGAGGCAATCCGCTCGCGAAGGAGGATCGAGTTGTCGATGCCACCGGTCAGCCCCCTCCCACCAACCGCAAAGGCCGCTATCGTGCCCACGCCTGTCAATGCCCGTGTCAGGAAGCGCTTGCCGTGCTTTTGGCCCGACACGTCTCCTCGCATGGTCTGTCGCTGCATGCCGAGAGCGGTTCCCGCAATCTCTTCAACTTCCCCATTCGGGAACTCCAGCGAGTGGAACTTCAGCGTTACCCACCCCTGTGGTGTCGCGCCTGTGAGTTCACCGTATGCCTTCGTGCCAGCCGGCACCACAATCTGCCCAGCGTCTTCATAGTTGTATTCAACGACCGCAATCACGGGAGCTTTGGCCGCGGAACTGACTCCGTGCTGAAGTCGAGCGATAAGCGCCGTCCCCTGCGGCAGATACCGCCCTTCCACGCGCTGGATGACTGGTCGAACCTGTTGCGCCCCAGCGGTCAAGGCCGTCTGCGAGCGCACAAAAACGAGCGAGGACTTGCCGAGTTGGGGGACCTCCTTCATGGGCGGCGCAGCAGGCTGAGCATTCGCCGGCTTCTGCTGGCGGCTTTGATATTCGGAGATGGCCTCTTCCCAGTTGGCCACGCTGCTGGGTTGCCGCGGCGGCACAATGTTCTGGCGGCGGTACGCCTCCATGAGTGCGGGATCGGAGAAGTTCGCCGATGCCAGATCCCTGGCGGGTGAAGGCAGTGGTTTGGTGGGACTGGCCGACGGCGGGTCAGATGGCAGCGCTGCCGCACGATTCCGCATCGTTCCGAGCAGGTCCTGTTCAGTCAATTCGTTCGGCTCCTCATTCGGCTGGTGGTTGACGGTCAGTTGAGGAACCGCCGATCGATTAGTGGTCTCCGGATTCGTGGGCGAAGCTGATGGTCTGCCCAGATTGGGACTCGTTCCTCGCGGCTTCCTCGTGCTGTCGGCGTCCGTAGTGAACAGCCCGACAAACAGAAACAGGCACGCCAAGCTCGCCCCAACCAGGATGACGAGCCCGCGTGTTCGCTCCGCCGACTTCAGGTCGCGGCTCTCCGGAACCGGCCCAAGGCGGGCGCGAATCCTGTCGAGCAGCGAAATCGGCTTCGCAGCCTGATTCGATGGCTCGGCTTCTGTACTCTCCGACCCGGGAGACTCCGGATTGTCCGTGGTCTTGGATAGGTCGGTCGCGACATCCTCTTCGTGATCGCGCTGCGGGATCTGTTCATTGGCCATGGGAAGCCTCCTCACGAGTTGCTGAAACACCAAAACCAATCGGGGCCAGGGCAGGCCGGTCAACCGCTCCGCTCTCGGCGACTTGCAGAAACAAGCTCTCGTGCGATTGCTTGAACCCCGGCCGCGAAAACACCACCACGCCATCCACCCGCTCCCCAGGGCCGAGCCGCCGCCGCGACAGTCGGAAGTCCTGCACCGGGAGTTGCTCGCTGGTCGTCCAACGGTCCTTGCGGATCACGGCCCCTTTCCGTGTTTTCCCGGCCAACTGCACCTGCGGTGGCATGATCTCGATCGCGTTCGGCTGTGGGTTCACGGCCGAAAAGAGGACCATCACCGTGCGCCCCTGATCGACGACTTCGGAGACTCCCGCTCTTACCCGATCGCCTTCGCCAGACACTGTTGGAGGCTTGCCTCCGTAAAGGGTGGGGAGTGGGGCGAGCTTCTGCCGGTTCATGATTTCCTGAAGTGGGTCAAGGGCCTTCTCCCCATCAACAGCCTTCGGAGTCGCGAGACTTGAGACGGGTCTGAGAACGTCGGTTCTGGCGACCTCAGCCGACGTTGGAAATGATTCGCCCACGAGAAAACTGCCGGCTGGCTTGTAGACGAGGACGAAATCCACCCTCTTCGGGCCGGTGGGATCCATCCGCAACAGGAAACTCAGTTGTCTGCCACTCGTGGTCACAACCAGGAGGTTCGATTCGCCAGGTTGCTCAGTGACGGGTTTGACAAGGACAAGGGTTGGCTCCTTCTCGGAATGCTCCGCAAGGAACCGCTCGGGGTCACCGATGACCATTGAACTCACCGGTTCGGGAACGCGAATCGCCGTCGCAAATCGCGGCGCCACACGCACCACCTGCACTTGATCCGTCAGGTTCCGTTTGCTCACCACCGGCTCGATCTGGGCGTAGAGTGCCTGAATCGCGACGAGTAAAAGAATCGATCTCATTCAGCAGGCTCCTTTCGCTGGGTCAACATCGACTCCCACTGATTCCGCCGGAACAGGTAGGCGACGCGATGGGTGTAGTTCACCGTTTCCGGGTGTTTGTATCGCAACCCTGCCTTCAGCACTCGACCGAGGCCGGCGTTATAGGCAGCAACGACGAGACGCAGATCGCCGCCGCACTCCTTCATCAGGAATGCGAGGTAGGCCACACCGCCTCGGATGTTCTCAGCCGCATCGAACCGGTTTCCGACGCGGAAAGCTGCCGCGGTATCCGGCATCAGCTGCATCAAGCCGACAGCCCCGGCCGGCGAAACTGCGCGTGGGTCCCAGTTCGACTCCGCTTCGATCACCGCCCGCACCAATTCTCTCGGTACGCCGAAATGTTCGGCCCAGCGGTCTGCGAGAGCTGCGAGAGTCGACGTCTGGGCGCAGACGTTGCTGGCGACTAACGCCATCAGGATGAATCGCAGGCTCACGCGACCGCCTCCTCTTCCCTTTGCGACATTGCCCGCAGGGCCTGATCGCGGTACTCACGAGCCGTCACGACAAGGCTGCTGAATCCGTCGCGAAGCAAGAGGCGCTTCACGTCTTCCTCGGTCTTGGCTAGGAAGGGAAGCAGCACATCCCGGTCCTCCGGGCGGATCTCGGAACGCCCCAAAAGCTGCAATGCCCGGACGAACTGCACGATTTCGTCGATCGAAGGCGGCTTGACCAGGTTGTAGCCTCGTAGTGCCTGCGCGAGCCCGACAGCCTGCGCCTTCAACTCAAGCGGGGCATCCACCGTTCGGATGTCGAGGATCTCGGCTTCCTTCCTCACATCGGGATGCTCGATCCGCTGGTAGAGACTTCGTCGGCGCAGCGGGTCCCCGAGTCGTCGTTCCTGGTTCGAAGTCATGACCACGAACGGAACGGATTGAGCCTTCACGGTCCCCAGTTTCGGCACGGTGATCTGCCAGTCAGAGAGGATTTCGAGCAACAGCGCTTCGAACTTCTGATCGACCTTGTCGAGTTCGTCGATCAGAAGCACTACCGGCTTCGGCTGGAGCACCGCCTGCAGCAACGGCCCTTGCGTGAAGAAATCAAGGGTATGGAGCCGGGCGCGGAGGCTTTCCCATTGGCGGTCGACTACCTGCGCCTGTGTTTCCAGGAATAGCCGCTGTAGGGCTTCGTCGAAGGAGCCGATCGCCTGGCGCTCCGTGATGCCCTCGAAGCATTGGAGGCGTATCAACTCCGTCTTTGCCGCGGCGGCAAAGGCCTGTGCCAGGTATGTCTTCCCGGTTCCGGGTGGTCCCTCGATGAGAATCGGTTTCTGCATCTGCGTCGCCAACCAGATGATCTGGACCAGCACGGGATCCGTCGCATAGCCGGCGCCACGCAACCCAGCGGCAACATCCCGGGGAGTAGCAAACATGGTGGGAGTTTAGGGGAACCGTCCAAATCGCCAAAGCGACTTCCACCACCCATGGCCATCACACTCGTTTGGCCGATTGTGCGGCTTCGCCTACTTTCGAAGGCGATGACAATCCTCCGAATCACAATCGCCCTCTCACTCGCTTGGGCCATCATCATGCTGTTTCAGGCTGGCTGCGGTTTGCCAAGGCCCTGCGAAATGACGAACAGCGGCTGTCGTCAAACGCCTCGCAAGGAGGGGTGTGAGCCCGGGTGGCCTCGACTAACGACGACCTCCTCATGTGCAGCGGACTCTGAGTCCAATCCTTAATCCATGCTCTATCGCCGAGAGATTCTGAACGCACTCCGCGCACGAGCGGTCGGCTCGATCGAGGAACTCGCATTACGCTCACTTGCACTGCGAGGAGAGTGGCGGGACTGTAGCCAACTCTTCGAAAGCCAGCTTCCGTGTGGCGGGTGGCCCAATGCGCTTGGAACCAGCGAGCCCAACGCCTATTCAACTTCAATGGCGCTGATTGCTCTGGCGCATTTGCGAGACCGTCGTGATGCACGTGCCGCAGTCAATCTCGCATTCGGCTGGCTCGATGAAACCGCCGGACGGGAAGGGCACTGGCTCTGGCGCTGGAAGTTCCGCTGGTTCGATCGGCGAGTGAAGTTCGATACCTCCAAGTACGGCTGGCCATGGATCGATGGAACCGTAAGCTGGGTCGCCCCGACGGCACTCGCGGTGATCGCACACCGAGTCTGGAAGCGCCCTTCCCCAAGAGTCGAACGCGGGATGTCGATGCTCCTCGACCGTGCATGCTCCTCTGGCGGGTGGAACGCGGGGAATTCCGAAGCATTCGGCGTCAGCCTGACAGCTCATCCCGACTTCACAGCCATGGGCCTCATCGCCCTCCGCTCCTGCGGTGTACACGCCCACCCGGCAGTCCGAAGTGCGGAGGACTATCTCTCAAGCCGGCTGGCAGCCAGCGAAGCCACCTACTCTCTGGCGTGGGCTCTGCTGGCTCTTCGTAACAACCCCAAAATGGTCAGCACGCTTCGCGCGCGGTTGCTGAAGTCCGTCAAGCTCGATGCGGGCGCGAAGCCCACTATCTCGCTCGCCTTGGCAGCCTTGGCTCTCGAAGATCCACCACTCGACCTTACGGAGACTCCACAATGAATCGAAGATCACTCCTCGGCGGTGCCTCGCTCGCAGCAACCGGCGCTCTCGCGGTCCATGAGACCTCCCGGCACCGAGTCCCGGACCGGAGGCGTCCAATGTCGAGAGTCGCGATTCTCCGTTGTGAGTCGTACAAGCGCGCCGCGCAAGTTGTATGGGATGGAATCCAGCTTCTCGAACCGCAAGTCGCCGGCAAGCACGTTCTCCTCAAGCCCAATCTGGTTGAGTACTCCCCTTCGGCCTCCATCAACACCCATCCCATAGTCATCGCGGCGACGGCCGACGCCTTCTACAGTCTCGGTGCCTTGAAAGTTTTGGTCGGCGACGGTCCCGGTCATGTCCGTGACTCGGAACTGGTCTTGGAGGAGAGCGGGCTTCGCGACGCACTACGTTCTGTCGGGCGGCTGCGGTTCATTGATCTCAACTTCGACAGGGTGCGCGCCGTCCGTACTCAGACTTCACTGACCAACCTGAAAGAACTCTGGCTTCCTCAATCGGTACTGGCGGCCGATGTAGTCGTCTCGATGCCGAAGGTCAAAACTCATCATTGGGCCGGCGTGACGCTCAGCCTCAAGAATCTCTTTGGGGTTGTCCCGGGCTCCGTCTACGGTTGGCCGAAGAACATCCTTCACTGGCAGGGGATCGACAACTCCATCGTCGAACTCGCCGCGACGGTCTCAGTTCACTACGTCATCGCGGATGGAATCGAAGCGATGGAGGGAAACGGACCGCTGCACGGCCCAGCGCGCCATCTCGGGTGCCTCGTCTTTGCCGACGATCCTGTTGCTGCCGATTCAGCATGCTGTTCCTTGATGGATGTTGATCCCCACTGTATCCGGCATCTTGCGAAGGCTTCATCGCTTGGTAACCTGGACCCCAGACGGTGGGAACTGCTGGGGGATCGCATCGCAAGCCTGCGCCAGACGTTTCAGCCGCCGCCGATGATGACGTTCGCCCGCGTGGGTTCGTCTACTCCAGAAGCCCGTGGACGCTCGGCGCCTTGACGGCGAGGCAGTGATCTTGAAACCCGTTCAGCACCAACCACTCTCGCTGCGCCGGCGGCAGCTTCTCATAGGGGATGCGGTCTGGATGATCCCTGAGGAAGGCCTCGAAGGACGACTCGGCGATCCCGCCCTTGAACCGGCGTAGGATCCCTTCCTTCAGCAGCCGCTGCACGGTCGTTCGTGATCTTCCGATGTCTTGCGCCACCTGGGCCACGGTAAGCGGCTGACGATCCACGTCTCGATCTGCGTTTCGCTCGCGCCATCGGTGCTTGCGCACTGCAGCCCTGCTCCGCCCATTCAGGTTGAGGCCCTTCTGGATCTGCTCCATCTCGCGACTCGCCCACCGAGGCTTGCGCCGCCAAGGCCACTGCTCTCGAGGTAGCGTGCGGCGCAGGAACTCCTTCACGGCCTCTTCCGTTCGGTCGAGTTCTGCCGCCAACTCACGCAACGGACGTCGCGTGGGAGCCTCAGTTCTCGCCCATTGAACGGCGACCTTCGCGTCCGAGGTTGTCCAGTTCCTCGCGGGTGAAGGTGAAGTGTCGGCTGACGGCGCCTGTCGCTCGCCGCCAGGCACGGTTTTAGCCGGCGTGACAGTGAACGCCAAGCCGCCGCCGTTTCGAGGGAAGTTCGATTCCGCAGGTGAGACATGCATAGTCGCTCGTGACCTGCGGCGATTCTAGGGGCGGTTCGGGACAATTCAAAAAGTCGCGACTTCTCGTTGCCCCATCATTTGACCCCTCTGGGGCATGAGGGGGTCAAAATTCCCCTTTGAGAATTTCACGCCCCCCTGAGGAGCATCGTTTCGGCGGCGATTTGCGCTGCGTGGCCCCTGCTCCCGGCTGCTTCATCGACTTTTGACTTCGTCCCGGTTTCCCCTGATAACAATCTCGTCGACTCTTCGACAAGGAACGCTTAGATGACGACCCCAACCTCCCCCACGGTCTCGATTCGGCTGTTCACAATCAAGGAAGCCGCCGAGGTCTTGAAGATCCCCGCCAGTTGGCTCTACGAGCGAACCAGGCGCAACGCCATACCCTGTCACCGACTCGGTAAATACCTCCGGTTCACGGAAGAAGACATTGCTCGAATCATCTCGTCACAGCCCCCGCAGTCGGACGCGGCAGACTGAGGCTCCGCCATGTCAAGACAGCGAGGCGCGATCGTCAGGAAGCACCAGCGGTACTTCGTCAAGTACCGGACCCCGGAAGGCAAGCAGAAGTGGGAGAGTGGGTTCGATACGAAGGCACAGGCGCAGGCCCGTCTCAACGAACTCCTCCAGGAGATCAATCAGGGCGTTTACATCGAACCGAAGACCATGACCTTTGGTGAATTCGCCGAGGAGTGGCTTGAAAGTCGAAGCAGCATCCGCGGATCAACCCTCTCGGCCTACGCCTCCATCCTCCGTCAGCGCCTCATCCCCTTCTTCGGGAAGACGCACCTTTCTGAGATCTCGTTCGAGCAGGTGCGACGTTTCGTTGGGGAACTCAGTGCCGAGGTTTCTCCGAAGACGGTTCATAACACGCTGATCCTGCTGCGAGTCATCCTCACGGGAAAGCGCGGGGCGAGCGCAATCAAGCGAGGATTCCTCCGCAGTGACCCCACCAAAGGCGTGGAGCTTCCTTCCCGGCTGCATCGGAAGATCCGGCCACTTTCGGTTGAGACCGTCTGGAAGCTGATTGACGCCGCAGAAGAGTTGGGTGAACTGCGACGATCGCTGGTGTTTCTTGATGCCTACACCGGGCTTCGGCGGAACGAGATTCTGGCACTTCATTTCAGTGACATAGATTGGCGGAGCCACGAACTCCTCGTGCAGCGTGCGATCTCAAAACGGGTCTCGGACGACGCGGCCCGCAAGTGGATCTGGGTTCTCGGACCTCCGAAGTCCGCGAAGTCGATTCGAAGGGTGGCCTTGCCTGAGGACGTGAGTGATTTGCTCGCAAGGCTTCGCCGGAAGGCCGAAGACAAGGAGGGCCTCATCTTCCGCCGCAACGACGGGTCCATGATCGATCCCGACTACTTTGATGAATGGCTCTTCGCGCCAGTCGTGAAGAGGGCGGAGCTCTCTGGCATCCGCTTCCACGATCTGAGGCATTTCTTCGCTTCGATGCTGATCGCACAGGGAGAGAGCCCGAAGTACGTCTGCGACCAACTGGGCCACGCCGCCATCCAGATCACCTTCGACACCTACGGACACCTGTTCCCACAGTCACGGAAGGAAGCCGCAGCCAAGCTGCAGGACGCGATGCGCCAGGGCAAAGATAAAGCGAATGGTAGAAGTTTGGTAGAAGGTTCTAACAAAACCGGGGCAAAACGTTTCAGGAGCAGGAAGCCGGAAAGTGGCGGAAACGATTGAGGGAGAGGCGCTTACGGGCGGAGGGAGTTGGTTGCGGGGGTAGGATTTGAACCTACGACCTTTGGGTTATGAGCCCAACGAGCTACCAGACTGCTCCACCCCGCACTTTGACTTTAACAACGGTTTCATTGATCCGTCAAGTCCTAGTGCTGTGCTAGTCCGCCATACGGGGGGATGCCGAGCACGTGCGGTTTGGCATAGGATTTCATTGGGGGGTGGCGACGGCGCGGATGCGCCAACGCCAGTCCGCACAAGAGAGGAAACCCGATGTCTCAAATCAAAGGACCTGCAATCTTTCTGGCGCAGTTCATGGGCGATGCAGCGCCGTTCAATAATCTGGCGAACATCACTGCCTGGGCCAAGAGCCTGGGCTACCTGGCTGTGCAACTGCCCGCCTTCGACGCCCGGGTGATGGATGTGAAGCTGGCCGCGGAATCCAAGACCTATTGTGATGACCTGAAGGGGCAAGCAAACGGCTTGGAGTTCACTGAACTCGCTTCGCACCTGTTTGGGCAACTGGTTGCCGTGCATCCAGCCTATGACGAGATGTTCAATGTATTCGCCCCCGCCGCGCTCCACTCCGATTCCAAGGCGCGGACGGAATGGGCGGTGCAGCAAATGAAATACGTCATACAGGCGTCCGCGAATTTGGGCCTGACCGTGACACCTTCATTTAGCGGCGCGCTACTGTGGCCCTTCATCTATCCGTGGCCTCAGCGGCCGGCTGGATTGGTGGAGGAGGGCTTCAAGGAACTGGCTGCCCGCTGGCGCCCCATCTTCGACGTGGCGGAAGAGTATGGGGTCGATATCGCATACGAACTCCACCCCGGCGAAGATCTGTACGACGGCGCGACTTTCGAAATGTTCCTGGAGGCGATGGGGAACCATCCCCGGGTCGCCATCAACTATGATCCTTCGCATTTCATACTCCAGTGCCTGGATTACATCGGCTTTATTGATGTCTATGGCGAGCGGATCAAGGCTTTCCATGTGAAAGACGCCGAGTTCCGCCCCACGGCCAAGGCAGGCGTCTATGGAGGCTACCTGAGTTGGCAACAGAGGCCGGGGCGGTTCCGGTCGCTTGGCGACGGGCAGGTGGATTTCAAACAGGTCTTTACCCGCTTGACGGCCGTGGGCTACCGTTCCTGGGCCGTACTGGAGTGGGAGTGCTGCTATAAGGACAGTGCCCAAGGGGCAGCCGAAGGTGCTCCCTTCATCGCTTCCCACCTGATTGACGTGCCGACCAAGGCTTTCGATGACTTCGCGGGCGCGGCGACGGACGCCGCGCGAAATCGCCGGATTCTTGGTTTATAGGGGGCTGTAAACGAAACGGGCCGGACGGGCGTCCATCATGGCAGGGCGCCCGCCGGTTGCCGGCGGGGTTACTCTGGAAGTGAGGGAGGCTCGACAAGCGATGAGACAGATCCCGTTGGTGGCTGGAATCATGGCGGTGACCGTGACCCTGATGGCCCAAGCGGACCGGGCTCCTGCTGCGCAAGCTCCCGGAGAGCCTGCTGCCGCTCAGGGCTATCGGGTGGAGGCGGGTACCAAGATTCCTCTGAATCTGATCAACTCGATCAGCACACGTTCCGCCGCTCCCGGAGACCGGGTCTATCTGGAAACGGCGTTTCCGGTGGTGATTGATGGCGCCATTGTCATTCCTCCGGGCAGCTATGTGGCTGGCACCGTGACGAGTGTCAAGCGGGCCGGCCGGGTGAAAGGGCGGGCGGAGATGTTTATCCGTTTCGATTCGTTGACTCTGCCCAACGGGGTGACGCGTGATTTCCGTGGCACGGTGGACCGGCTGGACGGGACCAACTCGGAGCGGGTGGACAAGGATGAAGGGGTCGTCAAAGGCGATAGCAACAAGGCCGACGACGCTGTGCGCGTCGCCGAGACCGCAGGGTGGGGCACGACCGTAGGCGCGCTGGCCGGCCGCAGCGCACAAGGGGCGGGGATTGGGGCGGCGGCGGGAGCCACGGCGGGGTTGGTCGGGGTGCTGTTGACCCGCGGGCCGGACGCAGTGCTCGAACGGGGAACTACGATCGAGATGATCCTGGACCGTTCTCTGGTGTTCGCTGGAAATGAGGTGCAGTTTAGCGGTTACCAGAGTCGGCCATTGACCTCGGGGCCGGGCGAGCAGCAACGGCGGAGGGGTTGGTTGGGCCGCTAGGTCTATGACCGTCTGAAGAAGCGCGTATTAAACACTTCCTTCACGATTTGTTTTCTCTCATACTGGAGGCATGTCTCGCCCCGCGCTGCGGATTCATCTCTCCTCTCAAGACCAGGATCAACTCCGGGCACTACTGACTGGTGGCGTGCAGCAGGTGCGGGTCGTCCTGCGGGCTCTCGCACTACTGCAGTTGGATTCAGGAATGTCTGCTCCTCTGGTGGCCACGATGGTGAAATTGACCCCGCAGGCCGTCCGCAAGATCGCCCATCGCTACATCGAAGAGGGCCTTGAGCGTGCCCTGTTCGAGCGGCCTCGGCCCGGCGCAGCCGAACTGCTGGACAGCGCCCAGAAGCAGAGGATTGTGGCGATGGTCTGCAGCGAGCCCCCGGTAGGTCACGCCCGCTGGACGGTTCGTTTAGTAACGGAGCAAGCGGTCAAACGAAAACTCGTGCCCGGCGTCGGCCGCGAGACCATCCGCATTCTGCTCCAAAGCCACGACCTGAGGCCGTGGCGGGAAAAAATGTGGTGGTGCGCCGGGATAAACCGGCATGGAGTTGAGGATGAAAGAGCCTCACGAGAAAGGAGTAGCGATCCGCTCGGCCCCGAGTTTTGCACTGGGCGCTGCGAGGTGTCCCGTGAAGCGTAAACAGGGGAAAAGATGGGCTGGGTATCGAGCTTCGAAAATTTGCAATCAGGGCGCCGACGCTGTCACCACTGCGGAAGGCAACACGAGCAGCAGCGCTAGCGCGAGTTGCTGGTCGGCCCTGCGTAGTCGCAGACCCCATGCACGTCTGGAAACTCCATGCACGAGAACCGGGAGACCTCGGAGATGCCTGAAGCGGATCAACGCGGCAGGCCGGTGGGTGAAGGCAATCGCCGTACGGCCCACATGCACGTCTTCGAGGAGTCGGACAGCGGTATAGTACCGATGAATCATTCGAACAAATGCGGGCAACCGCCAGCGGAGAGTGAGGAGGGAAGGCCGCTGATCAAGGAGAACACTCATCAATCCAGCACGCACTCGACACAGAGCGAGGCTCGCGTGTTCCAAGGGTTGGCGGGTGTGCGTAAGGCAGCAAGGGAACGGAAGGAGATGAAGTTCACCGCTTTGCTTCACCATCTGACAGTCGCTCTGCTTCGGGATAGCTTTTACGCGCTGAAGCGTAAGGCTGCTCCGGGAGTGGACGGCGTCACGTGGCAGGAGTATGAGACCGATCTGGCAGGTCGGCTCGCCGACCTGCACAGCCGGGTTCACCGCGGCGCTTATCGAGCGCAGCCATCGAGAAGGGTGTACATTCCGAAACCGGACGGACGGCAACGGCCGCTCGGAGTCGCCGCGCTGGAGGACAAGGTTGTTCAACAGGCCGTGGACACCATCCTCAATCAGATTTATGAGGAAGATTTTCGGGGCTTCTCATATGGCTTCCGGCCAGGGCGCAGTCAGCATCAAGCGCTGGATGCGCTGTACGTCGCGATCACGCGGAAGAAGGTGAACTGGATTTTGGACTGTGACATTCGGGGCTTTTTCGATAATTTGTCCCACGATTGGCTCCTAAAGTTCGTCCAACATCGCGTTGCCGACCGCCGCATTCTTCGGCTGATCCAGAAATGGTTGCTGGCCGGAGTAATGGAGGAAGGCGAATGGAAGAACACGGGGATGGGTACTCCGCAGGGTTCGGTGGTTTCGCCGTTGCTTGCGAACATCTATCTGCATTACGTGCTCGACCTATGGGTAGACGTCTGGCGCAAGAAGTGCGCGCGAGGCGATGTCGTTGTCGCCCGGTACGCCGACGACGATGTGCTCGGCTTCCAGCACCTGACAGAGGCAGACCGATTCCTGGCGGAATTCCGGGAACGGCTGCGGAAGTTTGGGTTGGAACTGCACCCAGATAAGACGCGCCGGATTGAGGTCGGGCGGTTTGCCGAAGTCAACCGGTCACAGAGAGGAGAAGGGAAGCCCGCGACGTTCGATTTTCTGGGATTCACGCACATCAGCGGGAAGGACCGGCATGGGAGCTACGCAGTGAAGCGCAAGACGATCAGCAAGCAGATGCGGGCCAAGCTGCTCGAAATCAAGCAGCAGCTACGTAGACGCATGCATGAACCGGTAGCGCAGACCGGCCACTGGCTCCGATCGGTCGTGCAGGGCTACTTCAACTACCACGCGGTGCCGGGAAACACCGACAGCCTGTCCGCATTCCGCCATCGGGTGATCCGGCTCTGGCGGACCATGTTGATCCACCGGGGTCAGATGAAATGAGACGGGCGGCTCCGTCGCGGACGATGATACAGTTCCG
>ERZ761609.1231-NODE-1231-length-23923-cov-6.821770_pt1 | contig 23923 bp, 21 predicted proteins | sample MGYA00511163_ERZ761609 | MGnify/ENA primary metagenome ERZ761609 (study PRJEB28899, sample SAMN02445070) | bioreactor sludge metagenome | biome: EBPR sludge | place: Australia: Brisbane, Thorneside Wastewater Treatment Plant | collected 2011-12-16 ... | reverse complement strand
AGGCAGGCGCCGGGACCGGGCGGCAAGAAGCCCCGCCGGATCGAGAAGCGGTTTCCCGAAGCCGGCGGCGCCATCGTCGGCAAGGCGGAACTGCGTGCGGCAGAGCGCAAGCGCGAACGCGCCGCAGACACACCCGAGACCACCCCAGCGGGGAGCCAGGCCGAAAAGAGCCCGAAGCCGCCACTGGCCATCAAACCCGGCTCCGGCCGCCCCACTGACGAGATGCGTATTGCCAAGGCGATGGCACGCGCGGGGCTTTGCTCACGGCGAGAAGCCGAGCGCTGGATCGCGGAGGGCCGCGTCCGCGTCAACGGCGAGACCATCCACTCCCCCGCACTCGATGTGGGCCCCAAGGACAAGATCAGTGTCGACGGCGAACTTCTCCCCGACGCCGAGCCGCCGCGCCTGTGGCGCTATCACAAGCCACGCGGCCTCGTAACCACGCACAAGGACCCGGAAGGCCGCCCCACCGTGTTCGACGCGTTGCCGAGCGACCTCGGCCGGGTGATCTCCGTCGGCCGCCTCGACTACAACACCGAAGGCCTGCTGCTGCTGACCAACGATGGCGCGCTCGCTCGCCATCTGGAATTGCCGTCGACGGGCTGGCTCCGGAAGTACCGGGTCCGGGCCCACGGCGTGATCACTCAGGCCCGTCTCGATGCCCTGAAAGACGGCATCGAGATCGAAGGCGTGCAGTACGGCCCTATCGAAGTCTCGCTCGACAGCCAGCAGGGCGCGAACTCCTGGCTGACCCTCGGCCTGCGCGAAGGCAAGAACCGCGAAGTCCGTAACATCCTCGGCTCGCTCGGCCTCGTGGTGAACCGCCTGATCCGTATCTCCTACGGACCATTCCAGCTTCTCGATCTCGAAGAAGGCAAGGTCGAAGGCGTCAAGCGCCGCGTACTCGAAGAGCAACTTGGTCCGACCTTGTCGAAGGAGTTGGGCGTCGCCGTGCCGGAAAACGACAAGTCGGCGGCACAAAAGGCCCGCCGCTCGCCCGGCCGGCAGCGCGATGCCGGCAGGGAGCGTCGCTGATGCGTGTCGTCGGCGGAAAATTCCGCGGTCGCGCGCTCGCGCCTCCGTCGTCGGAGACCACACGCCCGACATCTGACCGCGTTCGTGAGGCGATGTTCAACATCCTTGCCCACGGCGTCGAGGATTTCACGATCGAGGGCGCCCGCGTGCTCGATCTGTTCGCCGGCACAGGCGCACTCGGTATCGAGGCGCTGTCACGCGGAGCGGCATTCTGCATGTTCGTCGACGACGACGCCGACGCGCGCGGCGCCATCCGCACCAACGTCGACAACTTCGGCCTCACCGGCGTCACCAAGATCTTCCGGCGCGATGCGACCGGCCTCGGTGATGCCGGCAAATACGGCGGGTTCGATCTGCTGTTTGCCGATCCACCGTACGACAAGGGCTTGGCCGACTGCGCGCTCGCCTCGGCAGCCGCCGGCGGCTGGTTGAGCCCCGGCGCGATCGTCGTCGTCGAGGAGCGCCTCGGGGTGCCGCTCGATCTCCCCAGCGGCTTCACGATGATCGACCGGCGCAGCTGGGGCGACACACAGGCCATATTCGGCCGCTGGACTTCTATTTAACGGATTACGCAAACAATTTTAGCTTCCAGCTGCGAAATCGGCCTGTTGAAAACCATTGCAGTCGGCGCGTTGCCTAACTATGGTGCGGCAACTAAACATCGGTCAGTCGATGTTGGGGCGTCAGCGATCGGCCCTTGTTCCTGGTTTTTGTTTTGGCGTTTTCCCATGGGCCGCAGATCCTCACACACACCCCAGCAGCTCAAGGAACTGATCCTCGAGGCTGCCTACGAGATCATCGAGGCGCAGGGCCTTGCCGGCCTCAGCGCGCGCGAGATTGCCCGTCGCATCGAGTATTCACCGGGCACCATCTACAACATGTTCGAGAACCTGGACGACGTCGTCCTGCGGATCGAAGCGCGTGTACTCGATGCTCTCGACGAGCGCCTGCAGGCCGTCATCGCCGAGCCCGGGGACGACGACAAGGTGCGCCGCCTCGCCCAGGCCTATCTCACGTTCACGCACGAGAAGCCGAAGCTCTGGAACCTTCTGTTCGAGCATCACCTGCCGGCGGGAGCGGAATTGCCGGACTGGTATCAGGAGAAGCTCGAAGGTCTACTTCGCCGCGTCGAGGCGGTGATCGCGCCCCTGTTCCCGACGGGACGTGAGGATGAGCGCAAGCGCGCCGCCCGCGTCCTGTGGGCCGGTGTCCACGGTATCGTATCCTTGTCCACCGCCGACAAGCTCTCGATCGTCTCGCCGGAGAGTGCCGGCCGCCTCGTCGACGATCTCGTCGCCAACTATATGAAGGGCGTCGCGGCCGCGGCCTGATCGGCGTCCGGCGTCGCGATAGAGGTCACAGTGACAGACGCGACAAACCTGTTTTCCGGCATCCACGCCATCGCCTATGCCTTTTTCGACGCCGACGAACGGCTCGACCGGGCCGCCATGCGTCGTCAGACCGAGTTGGTGATCGCATCGAACGTGTCAGGGCTGCTCGCGCTCGGACTTGCGACAGAAGTTTCCAAACTGCGCGAGACGGAACGGCGGGCCGTGATGGACTGGCTCGCCGAGGATAACGCCAGCCGCTTGCCGCTTGGCTTTACGATCTACGGCAATTCGGTCGCCGAGCAGATTGACCAGGTCCGCCACGCCGAAGGCGTCGGAGCGCGCTGGGTCATCCTGCAGCCGCCCGCGGTCGGAAATTTTGCCGGCATCGAGTACATCCGCTACTTCGGCCGCGTCGCCGATGCCACAACGCTTCCCGTCGCGATCCAGAACGCTCCCGCCTATATGGGCCGTGGCCTGACGGCTTCAGAGATCGCCGAACTCACCCGCCAGCACCCGAACATCGCCGCCATCAAGGGCGAGGGCAGCGTGACTGACATCCGCGCCGTGATCGAGGCGACCGCAGGAAAGGTTCCTGTCCTCAACGGTCGCGGCGGTCTCGAACTCACCGACAACTTCCGCGTCGGCTGCTCGGGCATGATCCTCGCGCCCGACGTCGTCGATCACGCAGTCGGTGTCTGGCGCGCAATGGCCGCCGGCCGCCAGGACGAAGCCGATGCAGCCTATGCGCACATGCTGCCGTCGATCGTGTTCGTCATGCAGTCGATCGAGACGCTGATCTGTTATGGCAAGCGCCTGTTCGCAACGCGCGCCGGCATCGACGTGCACGATCGCGCCCCCGCCATGCGCCCCACCGCGCAGGGACTCGCGCTCGTTGCAGCCCACGCCGCGCGACTGGGTCCGATCGGACGGCGCTGAGCGAACCGCTCCGTCACACTGCCGCCGGCCGTCCCTGCTCGTCGAGATAGGCGATGCGGATCATGTTGGTCGTGCCCGGCGAGCCGAGCGGCATGCCCGCCGTGATGATGATGCCCTCGCCGGCCCGCACGAAATCCTCGTCGAGCGCGATCTTGCAGGCCTTGCGAACCATGTCCGCCTGGTTCTCAGGGTCCGACGTGAGCACGCAATGAACGCCCCACACGACGGCGAGCTTGCGCCCCGTTGCCACCACGGGCGAAAGCCCTATGACCGGAAGTCCCGGCCGTTCGCGCGCCACACGCAGGGCCGTCGATCCGGTCGCAGTGTAGCATATGATGGCCGAGAGCTTCAGCGTGTCGGCGATCGCGTGTGCGGCTGCTGCGATGGCGTCGGCACCCGTGGCCTGCGGCGGCGTCGATGTCGCGTGCACCATGGCATCGTAGCCAGGGTCGCTTTCCGCCTCGATGGCGATACGGTTCATCATCGAGATCGCTTCGAGCGGGAACTTGCCGACGGCACTTTCTGCGCTCAGCATGATGGCATCCGCGCCGTCGAATACGGCGGTCGCCACGTCCGACACCTCCGCCCGCGTCGGTACCGGCGAGGAGATCATGCTTTCGAGCATCTGTGTCGCGACCACGACCGGCTTGCCCGCCGCGCGTGCCTTGCGTGTGATCTGTTTCTGCAGGCTCGGCACGCGCTCCACCGGCATTTCCACGCCGAGATCGCCGCGCGCCACCATGATGCCGTCCGAGGCCGCGACGACATCGTCGAGGTCGGCGATCGCGCTCGGCTTCTCTATCTTCGACATGATGGACGCGCCCTGGCCGATGATCTGACGCGCAAGCCGCACGTCCTCGCCGCGCTGGACGAAGCTGAGCGCAACCCAGTCGACCCCGAGCCTCAGGGCGAAATCGAGATCGACCTTGTCCTTTTCGGTCAGCGGGTTGATCGGCAGGATGGTGTCGGGCATGGACACACCCTTGCGGCTCGCGAGCGGGCCGGGCACGATCACCTTGGCGTCTATCGTGTCCTTCTTCTTGTCGATCACGCGCATGCGGATCTTGCCGTCGTCGAGCAGCAGCGTATGCCCCGGCTCGATCGCAGCGAAGATCTGAGGGTGCGGAAGGAATGCGCGGCTCGCCGAACCTTCCGTCTCCGTCTGGTCGAAGCGGAACGTGGCCCCTTCCTTGAGATCCTGTACGCCGCCCGCCATTTCGCCGACGCGAAACTTCGGCCCCTGCAGATCACACAGGATGCCGATCGGGCGCCCGAACTTGGCCTCGACGGCGCGGATGGCCGCGTGCAGTTTTTTCGGCCCGTCGTGCGGTGGACGCGAATGGCTCATGTTGATACGAAAAACGTCGACGCCGGCGACGAACAGCTTCTCGATCATCTCGGGTGACGATGACGCCGGTCCCAGCGTTGCAACGATCTTGGCCCGGCGTGTTCGTCTCATTTTCTGTCCCGTGCACGTTGTCTGGTCACGTGCGCGGCCGGCGCGCACGTCATTTTGGCTTGTTGCTGTCACCCGGATCCGTCAGGCGGATCGTCCAGTCCTTCGCGTCGCCGGTGTCGACTTCGAAGAACCCGGTGCGGTTATAGCCGCGTTTCTGGCAGTCTTGCACGCCCTTGATCGTAAACATCTTGTCCGACGTGCACATGAACGACTGGCCGGACCAGTCGCCGCCGCGATCATAATCGACCGCATGAACGTAGTAGAAGCGCCCGGACAGCGCACCCTTGTAGACGGTTTCGCAGGTCTGCGCCGCAATGTTCCACCAACCCTCGGTGGCCCATCCGGCCGTCGACCCGTCCTTGTAGCCGATGGCAACCCCGATCCGGCCATCCGTCATGTTGCAGAGCCTGAGATCGGCCTTGGCGCCGCCGGCCGATGCAAGCAGGACGACCGCCACCCCGGTCACGAGCCTTCCCCGACGCAAATGCCCCATCCCGTCCCTCACGGATCGACCAGTATCAGTCTGAAGTCGTTGACATTCGTCTGTGTCGGGCCGACCTCGACGAGATCGCCGAGCGCCCGGAAGAACGCTGTCGAATCATTGTTGGCGAGCATCTTTTGAGCATCCATGTGGCGGAACCGTGCCCGTTCGAGCGTGTCGGGGGTAACGATCGCCCCGGCCGGGTCGGTTGCCGCACCGCCACCCCCGTCGATACCGTCCGTATCCGCCGCAAGCGCGGTGACGCCAGCCGCCCCGTCGAGCCCGAGCGCAAGCCCCATGGCGTATTCCTGGTTCGGCCCGCCCGCGCCCGTACCGACGACCGTCACCGTGAATTCGCCCCCCGATAGGATAGCCACCCGTTCGCCGCGCCCCCTGGCTTCCAGTGCGAGCCGCGCATGCGCCCGGCCGACCTCACGGGCCTCGCCCTCGAGACTGTCGCCGAGAATTGTCGGCTTGTAGCCCGCCGCAGAAACGACGTCTACCGCAGCCGCAAGCGCCGCGCCGGGCCTCGCCACCATCACGAATTCTGCGTTTCGGAATGCCGGATCGCCCGCTTTGGCGGTTTCGTTCGCCGGATCGTCGAGCGCGCGTGCAATCGACGCCGGCGGCGTAATGCGATAGCGCGCGAGAACGGATCGCGCATCCGCAAGTGTTGTCTCATCCGCAACGGTCGGCCCCGAGCCGATGGCGGCTGGCACGTCACCCGGCACGTCCGAAATAGCGAGCGTCACGACTGAACCGGCGCCGGCAGCCGCGCGCGCGAGGCGCCCTCCCTTGATGCGTGAGAGGTGCCGCCGCACCGTGTTCATGTCGCCGATCGGTGCGCCCGAGCGCAGCAACTGCTTCGTGAGCGCCTGCTTGTCTGCCGCGCTTACGCCCGCGACCGGCGCCGACCACAGTGCCGACGCGCCGCCGCTCATGAGCACGAGAACCGTATCGTCCGGACCCGCGGTGGCCGCCAGAGCCAGCGCCCTTTCCGCTGCAGCAGCACTCGCCGCATCTGGTACCGGATGGGCCGCCTCCACGACTTCGATCGTCTCTGTCGGCAACTTGAAACCGTGCCGCGTCGTCACGAAGCCCACGATCCGGTCGAGCGTCCCGCGCTTGGCATAAATGGCTTCTGTCGCCTGCGCCATCGCCGCGTTGGCCTTGCCTGCGCCGAGCACGATCAGCCGGCCGGCACGTGGCGCTTCCGGCAGATGCGGCGGCAGACAGATGCCCGGCAGAGCCGTCTGGTACGCCGCCCGATAGGCGCGCATCAGAAGCTCGCGTGCCGCACTCCCCTGATGTGCCTCGACCATGTGCCTCGTTCCAAGTCCCGTAACATGACTTGAGACTTGTGCGGACATCACTCCGCACCGTCAAGCCGTCCGTCGCTTCGGCTTTTGCCGCCGCCGGGCCTCGGATAGTGTGTGCGGACCGCGATCCGAACCCTGTGAGGCCGACGACAATGACCGACGAAGAACGCTACGAAGCCGGCATGAAGGTGCGCCGTGCGGTCCTCGGCGACGCCTGGGTCGATCGTTCGCTGGCAAAACGGAATGACTTCAACGGTGAATTCCAGAACCTGATTTCGCGCTATGCCTGGGGCGAAATCTGGACGAGACCTGGCCTCGACCGGAAGACCCGCTCCTGCATGGTGCTGTCCACAATGATCGCGCTTGGCGCCTGGGACGAGTTTCGTCTCCATGTTCGCGCGGCGTTCAACAACGGGCTCGACGAATCCGACATCAAGGAAGTGATCCTTCAGGCCGCGATCTACTGTGGCGTCCCGAAGGCCAATCACGCAGTGAAGGAAGCCGAAGCAGTCTTCAGCGACATGGGCCGGGCGGTTTGATGGGTTTTTGCATCGGATCGCACCCCTGATTTACTGTTTTTAAGGGTATGGTGGCGAAACTGCGGTTCCTGAAACGATGGTAACCAGCGCCGCTAGCGTGTGTCTGGTCAACCGGTAGAGGTTGCCCATGAAGCGCAATTCGCCCGCCGAAGTCATCCGCGCCTTCGTCGCCGACGAGAGCGGCGCGACGTCGATCGAGTACGGCATGATCGCGGCTCTCGTCTCCGTGGCAATCGTCTCCGCTGCCACCCAGCTCGGCACCAACGTGTCGAACGTCTGGGGCAAGGTCGCCAACAACATGAAATGACGCCCTTGCGGCGGAGCCGGCTCAGGGTTCGCTAGCAGGCCGTCGCGCTCTGTCAGCCCGCCGCCTTCTTTTTGGCGGGGGCCTTTTTCGCAGCCACTTTCGATGGCGCCTTCGCTACCCCGGCGCCTGGTGCGGCCTTGGTCGGGGCCTTCTTCGCTCCCTTTTTCGGCTTGCCGCCCTTCGCGATCCGCTCCGAGATCAGCAGGATCGCGTCCTCGACCGAAAGCGTGGCCGGGTCCTTGCCTTTCGGCACGGTCGCATTGACCCCGTTATGGCTCACGTACGGACCGTACTTGCCTTCCAGAACTTCGATCTTGCCGCCCTCGCTCGGATGATCGCCGAGCGATTTCAGAACCGCCGGCTTGGCACGCTGGAACCGGCTCTTGCCGCCGCCGGCGCGCTTCTCGGCGAGGATCGTCACGGCCCGATTGACGCCGATATCGAATACGTCCTCGATGCTGTCGACGCTGGCATAGGTATCGTCGTGCTTGACGTAAGGGCCGAACCGTCCGAGCGCGGCCGTGATCGGTGTCTTCGTCTCGGGATGCTCGCCGACGAGGCGCGGCAGGTTGAGAAGCTTGAGCGCCCGTTCGAGCGTCATCGATTGCGGATCCCAGCAGCGCGGCAGCGACGATCGCTTCGGCTGGATCATCTTCGGTTTCGGCGGCTTCTTCGATTTCGCCGACGGCGCCGGCTGATCGGGCGCGAGTTCCGCCTCCCCGAGCTGCACATACGCGCCGAAGCGGCCGTTGCGCAGCGTCACTTCCTTGCACGTGACGGGATCCATCCCGAGCACCGTCCCGTCCATGGCCGCTGCGTCCGACGCCTCCCCCGACTGGGTGAGCTGGCGCGTGTAATTGCATTCCGGATAGCGGCCGCAACCCACGAACGCACCGTTTTTCCCGGAAATCTTCAGGCTGAGCTGGCCCTGCCCGCACTTCGGACAGAGCCGCGGGTCACCCCCGTCTTCGCGGGCGGGGAACACGTGCGGGCCGAGCAGGTCGTTGAGCGCGTCGAGCACCTCGGTGACGCGCAGTTCCTTGATGTCGGCAACCGCGCCTGTGAAATCGCGCCAGAAATCTCGCAGCACGTCCTTCCACTTGAGCTTGCCGTCCGAAATCAGGTCGAGTTGCTCTTCGAGCGACGCGGTGAAGTCGAACTCCACGTACCGCTTGAAGAAGCTTTCGAGGAACGCGATCACGAGCCGGCCCTTGTCTTCCGGCACCAGACGCTTCTTCTCCGTCTTCACGTAGTCGCGATCCTGCAGCACCGCGATCGTCGAGGCATAGGTCGACGGGCGGCCGATGCCGAGTTCCTCCATGCGCTTGACGAGCGTCGCCTCCGAGTAGCGCGGAGGCGGCTGGGTGAAATGCTGGTTGGCCTCGATCTCGCGCGCCGCAAGCCCGTCACCGGCCGCCAGCGGTGGCAGCCGGCGGCTGTCGTCGTCGCCCTCGACGTCGTCCTTGCCCTTCGCGATCGTGAGAACACGATCGTCACGGCCTTCGTCGTAAACGGCCATGAAGCCGTCGAACTGCACGACCGAACCCGTGGCACGCAGCCCGTAGGTCTTGCCGTCCTTGCCGCGCGCGTCGATCGACGCCGTCGTCTGCTCGATTTCCGCTGGCGCCATCTGGCTGGCGAGCGTCCGCTTCCAGATGAGATCGTAAAGATCTGCCTGTTCCCGGTCGAGATACTTGCGCACGGTGTCAGGCGTCCGTTTCGGATCGGTCGGCCGTATCGCTTCGTGCGCCTCCTGCGCATTCGCCGCCTTCGATTTGTACTCGCGGGCGAACGGCGTGTACTCTTTCCCGTATTGCTTCGAGATTACGTCGCGGATCTGCGAAACCGCCTCCGGCACGATCTGCACGCCGTCCGTTCGCATGTATGTAATGAGGCCGACGGTTTCACCACCGATGTCGACGCCCTCGTAGAGACGCTGTGCGACGTTCATCGTCTTTTTTGCCGTGAACCCGAGCTTGCGCGACGCATCCATCTGCAAGGTCGACGTCGTGAACGGCGGGAACGGATTGCGCTTTGTCGGCTTCTTTTCGACGTTGGCAACAGTGAACGGCTGGCCATCGAGCGCCGACTTGAGCGCCATGGCCGACGCTTCGTTCTTGATGTCGTGCTTTTCGAGCCGCTTGCCCGCGATACTCACGAGGCGGGCACGAACGTCCTCGCCTGCCCGCGTCTTGAGTGCCGCCTCGATCGTCCAGTATTCCTCGGTCCGGAATTTTTCGATCTCGAGTTCCCGGTCGCAGATGAGGCGTAACGCCACCGACTGGACCCGCCCCGCCGAGCGTGCGCCGGGAAGTTTACGCCACAGCACGGGCGACAGTGTGAACCCGACGAGATAGTCGAGAGCGCGCCGCGCGAGATATGCGGACACAAGCGCATCGTCGATCCGGCGCGGGTGCGCGAGCGCATCCTGGATCGCCTGTTTGGTGACGGCATTGAACGTGATGCGCTCGACCGGCATCCCCTTCTTGATGGCCTTCTTCTGGGTGAGAAGCTCGAGAAGATGCCAGGATATCGCCTCCCCCTCGCGATCGGGGTCGGTGGCGAGAATGAGTTTGTCCGCGCCTTTCACCGCTTCCGCGATCTCACGCATGACCTTCTTGGAGCGGTCGTCGTCGATGCTCCAGTGCATCAGGAAATCGTTGTCCGGCTCGACCGAACCATCCTTTGCAGGCAGGTCGCGGACGTGGCCGTACGAAGCGATCACCTTATAGTTGGATCCCAGATATTTGTTGATTGTCTTGGCCTTGGCAGCGCTTTCGACGATCAGCACATTCATTGGTCGGTCCTGAATCTGTGTGTCGGCGCACCCGGCGCGCGCTGTCGCAAGCGGCCGCCGGACGCTCAGAGTGCCCGTGGGAAGGAAGATGAGCGACCCACCTGCGCGAGCCGCCGAAACGCGCGGCACCATGGTTTATGCGCTCAGCCATGTCAAACCATGGCCTGCTGCGGGTCGGACCGAGCATCACCAGATATCCACAATCTGAAGATCATGAAACGATAAAATTCAATCAAAGGTTGATTCGAATCTCGGCGATAATTAAGTGATGAGTATTAACTTTGCTCAGTGGATGCCGAACATGTCTTTCGAACTGTACTTTACCGATTCAACGCTCGACCGGCCGAACGTTTGCTCGTCGAATGGAACCGGTGACCGCGGCAACATCCTAAGAATTCCAGAAGCACCGTCGACATCGGCGCGTTCCGTAACCCGTGCCGATCGTGACACGGCTCTCGATTACATAGCCGAAATGACCGGTGGTCTGGCGGAGATGGCCGCAGCGATCGACAGCCCGGTGCTCGCCCGGCTTCTCGCCTTAGCGGAGCAGGAGGCGAGGCGATCCCTGCCGGTTTGAAGATGTACCGCCCTTCGAGGCACAGGGGACGCGCGAGCCGGCTTTAGCGCCGGGAGACCAGCTGGCGCCCATGCCTCTCGATCAGGTCGGCTAGGTCGAGATCGAGAAGGGCGACCTGAACGGTGCGGACTGAAAGACCCGTCACCCGCACCAGTTCGTCGGTTTCGATAGGCATGGGTCCGAGCGCGGCTAGCACGCGAGCACGCTCACTGTCCGCGACATCACACGGAGGCGATGTTTCCGGAATCGCCTCCGCCGAAACACCTTGGTCTGTTTCGGCCGCAGTGTTCGGGGGAGGGGCGCGGGCGGAAAGGCCTTTGAGGTCTGAGGCCCGTGCTTCCCGGAATTCCTGGAGCGTGCCGCGAACGGGCTTCAGCGCACCAAGAATGTCTGCGGCCGAAAGCGCGATCGCCGCTCCGTCACGTAACAGGTGATTTGTCCCTTCTGCGCGAGGGTCCAGCGGATGCCCCGGCACCGCGAACACCTGCCGCCCTTGCTCGGCCGCGTGTCGCGCCGTGACCAGCGTTCCCGATCGCCGCGCCGCCTCGACCACGACGACGGCATGCGCCAGGCCGGAAATCAGTTCGTTCCGCCGCGGAAAATCCTGTCCGCGCGGCCGGAAACCCGGTGGCCGGTCCGAAACGAGGCATCCGCGTTCGCCGATCTCGGAGTGGAGGGACTCGTGCTCGGGTGGATAGACATGGTCGATCCCGCCGGCGAGCACCGCCACGGTGCCTCCGTCCATCGCGGCCTGATGCGCTTCCCCGTCGATACCCCGCGCAAGGCCTGAAACGATGACGAGGCCCGCCGCACTGAGTTCCCCCGCGATCTGCCGTGTGAACTTGCGCCCTGCAGCCGATGCGTCACGCGACCCCACGATCGCAACCGCGTCACGCTCCAGGAGTTCGAGCCGCCCCTTCGCGTAGATCATCGGCGGCGGCGTATCGAGCGCGAGCAGTAACTGCGGAAAGTGCGGCTCGATCGTGAAGATCGGTGTGGCTCGGAGTGCGGCGGCCGCAGCGAGTTCGTCCTCGGCCGCGGCTTTTGAAAAGATCACGAACGGCTTCGTGCGGCCGGATCTCCTGACGAGATCCGGCAGCGCGTCGAGGGCTTCCCCGGCGCCGCCGAACCTGTTGATCAGCTCACGAAACGCGACGCGTCCGATCCCCTCCGTCCGGATCAGCCTGAGACACGCCACGCGCTGCCGGTCGTCGAGCGGAGCCTGTGGCACCGGTGCCGGCAGGAACTCGAAATCGGGCTGTTTACTTCTTGGCACCGATCCTGGGCTCCTGCCCCGCGATGAGCCGCCGGATGTTGGCGTGATGCATGGCGATGACGACGATCGAAAGCACGGCGAACAAAACCGCGATCCATCTATCGATGGTCATGAAGGCGAAGATCGGAAGCACCGTTGCGGCTATGAGTGCCGAAAGCGATGAAATCCGTGTCGCGAACGCCGTCGCGAGCCAGACACCGCAGAAGATCAGCGCCAGCGGCCAGTGCACGCCGAGGGCCGCGCCGATATAGGTGGCGACACCCTTTCCACCCTTGAACCCGAGCCAGATCGGAAAGATGTGTCCGATCAGAGCCGCGCCACCGGCGAGAGCCGCAATCCTCAGTGTTTCACTGTTCGCGCCGCCGGATGTCGCAAGAAACCAATGGACGACAAGAACCGCCGCCGTCGCCTTGAGCCCGTCGAGGAGCAGCGTCGCCGCCGCCAGCCCTTTCTTGCCCGTCCTGAGAACGTTGGTCGCGCCGATGTTGCCCGAGCCGATCGACCGCACGTCCCCGAGCCCCGCCGCACGCGTCAGGATGAGACCGAACGGAATCGACCCCAGGAGATAACCGAACAGCGCCGCGACGACCCAAGTCGCCGACCCGGCCGTCATGACCGGTGCCGCCTGTAGCATCACCATCGGCATGTCGAGCATTCACGTCCCCCGCACCCGCACCCGCACCCGAACCCGCAGCACCAGCCGGGAAACCAACCCTCAGCCGGCCGCGCCAGCGTATTGATAGACAGTCTCGCCTGCAACCATCGTGCGAAGGACCCGCCCCATCATCTTGCGCTCGTCGAACGGCGTGTTCTTCGAGCGCGATTTGAGCAGCGCCTTGTCCACGACCCACGGCTGCTCGAGATCGACGACGATCAGATCGGCCGGCGCGCCTTTTTCGAGCCGTCCCGACGCGAGCCCGAACAGCTTGGCCGGGTTCGACGTCATCGCACGCAGCAGAGCGACGAGATTGACGTTCTGGTTGTGATGAAGCCTGAGCGCGGCCGCCAGCAGCGTCTCGAGCCCGATCGCCCCGTCGGCGGCTTCCGCGAACGGCTGCCGCTTCACGTCCACGTCCTGCGGATCATGGCTCGAAACGATGATGTCGATGTCGCCGCTTTCGACGCCACGCACCATCGCTGCCCGGTCGCTTTCCGCCCGGAGCGGTGGTCTCAGCTTGAAGAAGGTTCGATAGGGCCCGATGTCGTTCTCGTTGAGTGTGAGGTGATTGATCGACACCCCGCAGGTGACGCCGAGCCCCTTCGCCTTCGCCGCACGGATGACAGCGAGGCTCTCTTCACAGCTGATCGTCGCCGCATGATAGCGCCCGCGTGTCATCTCGGTGAGGCGCACGTCCCGCTCGATCACGATGGTTTCGGCGAACTTGTGAACGCCGGGGATGCCGAGCCGAGTCGAGGCCTCACCCGAGTTCATCGCGCCGTTACCCGACAGATACGGGTCTTCGGTGTGATGGACGACGAGTGCGCCGAAGTCCTTCGCGTAGTTCAGCACCTGACGCATCGTTCGCGTGTTGGTGATCGTCGACTTCCCGTTCGTGAACGCGACCGCACCGGTGCGCTTCAGAAGGCCGATTTCGGTGATTTCCTCACCCTTGAGCTCGCGCGTAGCCGCCGCCATCACATGCACGTTGACGATGGCGTTGTCGCGCCCGCGACGCTGGATGAAGTCGACGAGTGCGACCTGGTCGATGACGGGCTTTGTGTCGGGCATCACGATGATCGTCGTGACGCCCCCGGCTGCGGCGGCGTGGCTCGCGGTCTTGAGCGTCTCGCGATGCTCCTGTCCGGGCTCCCCCATGAAGACCTGTGCGTCGATGAGGCCGGGGCAGAGCACATTGTTGCGGCAGTCGACCACGGTCGCCCCGTCAGGAGCATTCCGCCTGAGATGGCCGCCGAGATCGGCGATGATGCCGTCTTTGACAAGCAGTCCGCCGGGTTCATCCCGACCCGAAGCCGGGTCTATGAGACGCGCGTTGATGAAGGCTGTGACTTCGGTCGACGGCTGGGCGGGTTGTACTTTTGAAGTGCGCATGGTCCGCCTCACTGGTTCGGAAGCTGGCGGGCCAGCGCTTCGAGAACGGCCATGCGGACCGCCACGCCCATTTCGACCTGCTCGCGGATGACCGATCGGGCATGATCCGCGACCGTCGACGCGATCTCGACACCACGGTTCATCGGCCCAGGATGCATGATGAGCGCATCCGGCTTCGCGCGCGCCAGCTTTTCGTGATCGAGCCCGAAGTAATGGTAGAACTCGCGCGTCGACGGAACGAACGATCCGTTCATGCGCTCGCGCTGCAGGCGCAGCATCATCACGATGTCACAGCCCTCGAGCCCCTTGTTCATGTCGGTAAAGACCTCGACCCCGAGCCGGTCGATGGCAGGCGGTAGCAGCGTCGACGGCGCGATTACGCGCACGCGCGCGCCCATCGTATTGAGGACGTCGATGTTCGAACGTGCCACGCGGCTGTGCAGGATGTCCCCGCAGATCGCGACCTGGAGGCCAGCGATGCGCCCCTTCGCACGCCGGATGGTCAGCGCGTCGAGCAATGCCTGGGTCGGGTGCTGATGTGCGCCGTCGCCCGCGTTGATGACCGAGCAGTCCACCTTCTGCGAGAGAAGCTCGACCGCGCCGGCGGCGTGATGCCGGACGACGAGGATGTCCGGTCGCATCGCATTGAGCGTCATCGCCGTGTCGATCAGCGTCTCGCCCTTCGAGACGGACGAGGTCGCCACGTTCATGTTGAGAACGTCCGCACCCAGCCGCTTCGCCGCCATCTCGAACGAGCTTTGCGTTCGTGTCGAGGCCTCGAAGAACAGGTTGACGAGGGAGCGGCCCTTCAGGATGTCGCGGTTCTTGTTGACCTGCCGGTTGGTGTCGGCGGCACGGTCGGCGATGTCCAGAAGAGCGGTGATTTCACCGGCACTCAACCCCTCACAGGTCAGCAGGTGCCGGCGCGCGAAGATCGCGTTTTTTGTCGTCGTGGTCATTAAAGCCCGTCTCCTAGACCCATTCGGTTGCCCCAGCAAGGGGACAGCGACGACAGCGTGCGTGCCATGATGATCGAACTGTGAACAAACACGCCGATCGGCCGGGCAGGCCGGTAAAAATCGAACGCGACGTAACCAGGGATAGGGGAGGAAGTGGTACCGCCACCCCGGGTCGAACGGGGGACCTCTAGATCCACAATCTAGCGCTCTAACCAGCTGAGCTATGGCGGCCCGAAGGACGGCCGTTCAGTCCGGGAAACCGGCAACGGCGTCGGGTCGGCAAGGCCACGTTGGGCCGCCGACGCGGCATCCATTGCCACAATGGAGCGATCAACGCAACATCAGGAGCGCATCCGGAAAAGTGGGCACCGGTTTTCCGGCAAGATGCGCGACAAAGCGAAGCTGTTCAGCCGTGCCGTCGCACGAAGTCGGCCACCGCATCTGCGGCGCGCGCCAGGTTTTGCGCGCGCGTGTGCCCCGACGCCCCCCGAGGCCCGAAATCGTGATCCCCGTCCGGCAGCCAGCACAACTCGACGCCGGAGCCAAGCGAGTATCCGGAAACTTCCTGCTTGGTCCCGAACGGGTCTCGCTCCCCCTGAACGATCAGGAGCGGGGCAGCGAGGGTCTCGAGATGCCCGGTTCGCACGTTTTCGGGCTTCGCCGTCGGATGAAACGGATACCCGAGGCAGATCCCGCCCTTGATCCGTCCCGCCTCATACAACTCGGCGAGCAGATAGGTCGCAATCCTTCCGCCCATGGACTTGCCGCCGATGAAGACCGGCCCTTCGATTGCTGCAGTCTCGAGCGCCACCCGATACTCCGGCACGACCATTTCGGCCCTGGGTGCCGGCGGCTTCTTTGGTCCCAGCCGTCGCGCGGCCATGTAAGCGAACTCGAACCGGACAACTGTCAGCCCGCGTTCGACCAGCAAGCCCGCCATCTTTCCCATGAAAGGGCTGTCCATCGGCGCCCCTGCTCCATGTGCGAGGACGAGCGTCGCGTTGGACACGTCCGGTCTGTCGATCAGGAGAGTGTGTTTGTGGCCGGACATCGTTCCCCGCTTCAATCCCTGCCATAGCATCGCCCCGGACAGTGACAAGTGGCCTGCCCCGGCCGATGTGGCCAGAGCAAGCTCGCACAGACCACCGTCGGTGGTTCGTCGCGCCGTGTTTTGGCCCAATCGATTTGGCTGATGCCGTTCCAGGTCGTGTCCAGGTCGGAAATTTCTGGTAAACGCTGGACAGACACCGGTCCACTTCGGCGGCGTCGGCTACGGAACACTGCGGCAGACGGGACTGCGGGCGATGACGAGTGCTGACATCAACCAGATTTTGTCCGCAGCGCGCTGGCTCGTGATGTCGGCACTGCTGACCCTGTCGGCAGCGGATACCTTGGCCCAGGAAGCGCGTGAAGCACTCATCGGCAAGAATGCGGCCGATGTGGAATCGGAGACCGGCGACGCTCCCGTCGCACCCGGTTCCGGCCCTCGTCACGATATTGTCAAGGGAACAGGCCCGAACGCGGTCGTGCCACCGGTCCGTCCGACACCGCCGACCGAAGTCCCCGCCAAGGCCCTGTTCGGCGCACAACGCACCGCCGCCCCGCTCGCCGCCCGCGCCATCGGATTCTACTCGCGCGGCTGCCTCGCAGGCGGCGTTGCCATGGACATAAATGGCCCCGCCTGGCAGGTCATGCGCCTCTCGCGCAACCGGAACTGGGGGCACCCGGAGCTGATATCCCTCCTGTCCCGCTTCGCGGTCGAGGCCAAGGCGGACGGCTGGCCCGGCCTCCTCGTCGGCGACATCTCGCAGCCACGCGGTGGCCCGATGCTGACCGGCCATGCCAGCCACCAGATCGGCCTCGACGCCGACATCTGGTTCACGCCCATGCCGAACCGCGAATTGACCCGGCAGGAACGCGAGGACATGAGCGCCGTCTCGATGCTGGCCCAGGGGCACCTGGCTGTCGACCCAAATGCGTGGACGCCGAAGCACGTCGCCCTCGTCAAGCGGGCCGCAGAGTATGCCAACGTCGAGCGTGTCCTCGTCCATCCTGCCATCAAGAAGGCTCTGTGCGATGCAACGGCTGCGAACGCCGATAGGAAATGGCTGTCGAAGGTGCGCCCGGTATGGGGCCACTTCTACCATTTCCATATCCGACTGAAATGTCCGGCGAATGTGTCCGGCTGTACACCACAGCCGCCCCCGGAGGCCGACGATGGCTGCGGCAAGGAACTGGAGGACTGGTACAAGCGGCTGACGGCACCTCCCCGACCCGTCGATCCCAATGCCCCAAAACCGAAGCCGATACCGCCGCTGACCCTCGACCAGCTGCCACAGGAGTGCCGCCTCGTTTTGTCAGCATCAGTGCCGGAAGCGAAACCCGCAGTGCCGCCGGTACCGGGGGGCGCCAAAGCGCCGGCTGAACCGAACAAATCCGTGAAGTAGGACCGGCATGATCACACCCAGTCTAAAGGCAGCGCCCGGCCGCATTCGCTCGGGACACGCAGGACGACCGATATGACATTCGCCCTCCGGACCCTCGCCGGAATACTTCTCGTTTTTGCCACCATCGCGGCTGTGGCGGATGTGACAAGATACGCGCAGGGCCAGCCGTTTCAGATGACGTCGATCTACGCTCACTGGCTCGGTGTCGCGCCCCAGTCCCTGAAATCCGTCGCCCAGTTTGTACAACGCTATACGCATCCCTATTTCTGGGATCCGGTCATCGTGCGCCTGCTCGTGTTGCCGAGCTGGCTTGTATTGGCCGCGCTGGGCGTCGTTGCCGGACTGCTGGGCCGTCGGCGTCGTCGCGTTGACATCTATGCCAATTGATCGCGCCGGCAGCCCGCCGTGGCACAAGTGCGGCGAACTGCGTATGCCAAACATGACCGGATGATGCGATCTGCAAGTGGAGTGAGCTGATGTTCTTCAAAAAGAAAAGCCTCGACCTGCCCACGCGAGACACCGCCTTGAAGGGCCGCGCGACTCCGATCCCGACCGCACGGACGCACTTCGTCAACGGAAACCCGCTCGCTGCGCCATATCCCGAGGGGATGGAAATGGCCATGTTCGGTCTAGGCTGCTTCTGGGGCGCGGAACGTAAGTTCTGGCAACTTGAGGACGGCATTTTCGTAACGGCAGTGGGTTACGCGGCTGGCCTCACCCCAAATCCAACGTACGAGGAGGTCTGCTCAGGGCAGACCGGGCACAACGAGGTCGTCAGGGTCGTCTTCGACCCTCGAATCGTGACGTACGACACCCTTCTGAAGACCTTCTGGGAGTCTCACGATCCCACCCAGGGCATGCGGCAAGGCAACGACATCGGCACCCAGTACCGGTCTGGCATCTACACCTACTCGGACAAACAGAAAGCGGCAGCCGAGGCGAGCCGGCTCGCCTATGGCCGTGTCCTGGCAGCGAACGGCTTCGGACCTGTCACTACGGAGATCATCGACGCTCCCGGCTTTTACTTCGCCGAAGACTACCATCAGCAGTACTTGGCCAAGAACCCCGGCGGCTATTGCGGTCTCGGTGGAACCGGCCTTTCATGCCCTACCGGGCTTTGAACGGTGGGTCCGGGCGGCCTGCTCATGATCGAACGATTGCGGTCAGGAGCCGGGAATGAAAGATGAAGACACGTTAAGGTGTTGCGTCAATTAAGCATTCAACTGCAATTAATCTAAATTTGTTCAATAAGACCTAGTCTTCGACCAGTCACATCCGGAATTGGGCGCCGTCCTTGGATGGCTTAGCGATTTCGGCAATAAGGTGTTTCCGGCCTCGCAACGACAGGATCGCACGTTCAGCGGTCGCCACAACGTCACACGAGGTCACAGGGGTAAACGGTATGTCGCGTATCAACCGCGGTTTGGGGCGGCGTCCAGAGCCGATCCGCGAAGCACTCCGCCCGGACAGGGCGACGCGGTGGACGCTCGTGCTTACCAGCGGTCTCGTCAATGTGCTGACGCTGACCGGATCCCTGTTCATGATGCAGGTTTATGATCGGGTCCTCGGCAGCCAGAGCGTACCGACGCTCGTCGGCCTCGCCTTGATCGCGATCTTCGCCTACGTGCTTCAAGGAAATCTCGAAGCGATGCGCCAGCGCATCCTGGTGCTGCTCTCGGAGAAATTCGATTCCGAGATCGGGCCCCGCGTCGCATCCGCCAACCTGCAATTGGCCCTGCGGTCGGTCGGAACGAGCCAGCCTGCCATCCGCTATGCCCGCCAGGTCGAGGACCTGCGGGCGTTCGTCGCCGGTCCCGGCCCTATCGCCGCCCTCGATCTTCCATGGCTGCCGATCTACCTGTTCGTCGTGTTCATCCTGCATTGGTCGCTCGCGCTGGCGATCGTCGTTGCAGCATGCTTTCTCGTCTGGCTGACGGTCATGACCGAACGCCGTTCCCGAACGCCCGCAATGGCGGCCCAGGAAGCGGCCCAGCGGCGCGCTGCGGAAGCGGATGTCGGCTTGCGCAACGCCGAAGCGATCCAGGCCATGGGCATGCGATCGTCGTTCATGCGCCGCTGGACTGAATTGCACGAAAGTTATCTGGGCGCGCAGCGTGCTGCGAGCTTTGCCGTGGGAGGCTTTACGGTCGCCGCCCGAACGTCCCGGTTGATGCTCCAGTCCGTCGTTCTCGGCCTCGGTGCGTATCTCGCCATCCAGGGGGTGATCTCCGCTGGCGCCATCATCGCCGCATCGATCCTCAGTGCGCGCGCCCTGGCGCCCATCGATCAGGCGATTGCCGCGTGGAAGCCCTTCGTCGCCGCTCGCGAGGCTTACAAGTCACTCACCGATCTCCTCGTGGCGGCTGGCAATCAGCGCGAGCCTCTCGCTCTCGACCCTCCGAAATCGGCACTTGCAGTCGCCGACCTCATGATGACCGTCCCGGTCCCGGCCCCGCCACCGGGCGTCAATCCGCCACCCGGCCAGTCGGTCGAGCGGACTGTCCTGCAGGGCGTCAAATTCGGCCTGTCGGCCGGCGACAGCATGGCGATCATCGGGCCGTCGGCCTCGGGCAAATCGACGTTGGCGCGCGCGCTCGTCGGCGTCTGGACCCCACGGATGGGCACGGTAAAGCTGGACGGCGCCACGCTCGACCAATGGTCGCCCGAGCGGCTTGGTCGCCATATCGGATACTTGCCGCAGGACGTGCAGCTCTTCGACGGAACGATTGCCGAGAACATCGCCCGCTTCGATCCCGACGCCGCCGATGACGAGATCATTGCGGCGGCTCGGGCGGCCGCTTTCCACGACTACATCCTCCAGACAGGCGGCTATGACCGCCGTATCGGCCCGTCCGGGGCCAGTCTTTCAGCCGGCCAGCGCCAGCGTCTCGGATTGGCTCGCGCCCTCTATGGCAACCCGTTCCTCGTAGTGCTCGACGAGCCGAACTCGAACCTCGATATCGAGGGCAAGGCCGCGCTCCAGTCGGCCATCGAAGGCCTGACCGCTCGCGGCGGTATCGCCGTGATCGTGTCCCACGACACGTCGATCCTGGACAGCGTGAAGTACGTTCTGGCACTCGATCGCGGCCGCCAGGTCGCCTTCGACACGAGCGCAGTCGTGCTAGAGCGGCTCGGCCTTCGCAAGCCTGCCGCATCCCCTGCACCGGTTGTGAAGGCGCCACCACCGTCGTCGCCCCCCGTTCACGCCCAGTCTGCTGCAAAAGCCGGGAGCCCGGTGGCCCCGCGCACGGCGACGACGACGGGACAGCAGTTCGTCGGCCCGCGCTTCGTTCTCCAGTCCGCAACGCGCCCGCCCCGTAAGCCCGCCGACAGTCCGCCTTCGACCGGGACCCGCGAACTCGATCGGGGAGACCACTGATGCTGGATACCGAGAGCACCTTGCGGCGCCAGATCCGCCTCGCGCTCCTGTCGGGCGGGCTTTTTGGCGTCGGATTTTTCGCCTGGGGCGCACTCTATCCTCTCGAAGGTGCCGTCGCCGCACGTGCGATGGTCATTCTCGAAAACAACGTCAAGAAGGTACAGCATCCGACCGGTGGCATTATTGGCCAGATGAACGTCTTCGAGGGCAAGCGCGTCAGCGAGGGCGAGATGCTGCTGCGCCTCGACGAAACGATGATGCGGGCCAATCTCGCCATCGTCGTCAACGACATGGTTGCGCAGCAGGCACGCCTTGCACGATCGGTTGCCGAACGTGACGGATCGCGATTGGTGATTTTTCCGGACGAACTTCAGTCGCGCGCGCTCGGTGATCCCGACATGCGCGCGGTTCTCGAGAACGAGCTCAAGCTGTTCGAGAACAGGTATCGCGGTCGAACCGGCCAGAAGGCGCAGCTGACTGAACGCGTAGGTCAGCTTCGTCGTGAAATCGAGGGCCTGACCGAACAGCGCGCCTCCGTCCAGCAGCAGCTCGACGTCGCAAACCGCGAAATCGCCGATCTGCGCGGTCTCCAGCAGAAGGGGCTCGTGCAGCGGCCCCGCATCACGTCGCTGGAGCGCGAACTGGCGAGGAACCAGGGAATCCTGGGCGATCTTAATGCGCGCATGGCAGGGTCCGCCGGCAAGATCGCAGAAACCGAATTGCAGATTGCGCAGATCGATCGCGAGGCCGAGACCGAAGCCACCAAGGAAATCCGCGATGCTGAAACGCGCCTGTCGGAGTTGAACGAGAAGCGCCTTGCCGCCGAGGACCAGTTGCGCCGCATCGAGATTAAGGCGCCCATTTCAGGCATCGTCCAGCAACTCGCCGTGCATACGGTCGGTGGCGTCGTAAGCCCGTCAGAGCCGTTGATGGTGATCGTGCCTGACAGCGACCAGCTGATCGTCGAGGCACGCCTCGCACCACAGGACCGCGACCAGATTACCGTCGAACAATCGACACGCGTGCGCTTCTCGACCTTCAATCAGCGAACGACCCCCGAGGTGAAGGCGACCGTCTTCCGCATCAGCGGGGACGTCATCAAGGACGCGCAGAGTGGCCAGTATTTCTATTCGGTTGGTGTCAGAGTGCCTCCAGAGGAAATTGCACGTCTCAACGGCGCCAAGCTTGTTCCCGGCATGCCCGCGGAAACGTTTTTCCGCACCGACGGTCGCACACTCCTGAGTTATTTGCTCAAGCCTCTGACCGATCACTGGCAGCACGCCTTCTCCGGCCGCTGACCGCAAATCAGACCATGGAAGCCCTGACCACGTCTGCGCGGTATGTCGCCCCGCACTAGACCGCAGGCGCTATGCCGTCGCAGCGATTTGTGCGGCGTGTCCGGGCTTTTCCGCGACATTCTCTCGCATTGAACTGCTCACGGTCGTCTTGATGGACTCACCGAGAATATTGCTGATCGCCTGCGCCGGTCGACTGAGCTTGACGTCGGTTCGGGAAATGAGCGCGATCGTCCTCTTTATCGGCGGGTCGAGTTCGTAGACGCTGCGCCCGATTTTCATATGTGCCGCCATCCCGGCGGGAGCGATAGTCGCCCCAAGGCCCGCGCTTGCAGCCGCGCAACATGCCTCCAGTGTCTCAACCTCGATCCAGGCCTGCGGTGACAGCCCCGCCGACCGGAACCAACTCATCGCGTGCGACATCTGCACGTCGGGATTGCCCTGTACGTAGAATGGCAGCGTGGACATGATCTCCGGTGTGAGTGCGTTCCCCTCACCGGTGAGGCCCTCCGGCCCGATTCCAACGATGTCTTCGTCGACGATGATGCGAACATCGAGATTCGTCGGATCGAACGGCAACGACACGATGGCGATGTCGACCTCACCTTCGCGGACGAGTTCGACGAGCCGTCGTGAAGGCGCAAGCGACAACACGAGAGCAGTATCGCACATGTCGCGCCGGATCCGCCGAATGGGATCACGTGCGAGATAGGTGAGTGCGGGAGTCGTCATGCCCAGTCGGACTATTCCGAGTGCCGACGACTTCATGCGGTGCATCGCCGAAAGCGCTTCGTCGCTTTCTGCCATGATGCGTCGTGCATGCACGACGAGTTGCTGGCCAGCCGCGGTCGGCAACGGCCGGCGCCCGCTGCGATCGAGGAGAGAAACGCCGCATTTCGCCTCCAGTTCGCGTATTTGCAGGCTTACGGCAGGTTGCGAAAGGTTGAGCTTTTTGGCAGCGGCCGTGAAGCTGCCCAGTTCCAGAACTTCCAGAAACGCCCTCAACTGATCAGGATTGAGCCCGCGCATGATCGCCTCGCGCTTCAACTGTGTGCAGAAATATAAATTCCAAAAATGGTATAATACCTCCTTCATGACACCATCTCTGCGATCGTGTCAATTTTTTCGCAGAAGGATCGCTACAGCGCACGGGAACTGCCTTTATGCGGCTATGACCCGACGCAGAAAAGTCGTGAACGAAGGATCTGTGTCTGCGTTTTACCCGAAAAGACGCAGCTGCCGCTCGTCCTGTCCTTTCGTTTCCCGCGCAAGTTGTTCGATGCGGTCGAATGGAACCTGCTCGGCGTTGATGAGTGATCGGTGCGCCTTCATCGAGCGCACGAGCCCCTCTTGAACGAGATGGAATTCGCCGACCGTCTGTCCCGGCAACACCATGGCCGGGTCGAGACCACTCTCAGACTGGAACGCCGCCTTGAGTTTCTTGAGCGCTGTATCTTCGCGGACCCGGCCGATGAACCAGCTCGTGATCTGGTCGCGGCTCTTGTAGTCGAGATCACCCGGCGACTGCGTCGCGAGCATGATGCCGAGACCGGCCGAACGCGCGCGCTTGAGCAGGCTTTGCAGTGGCTCCGCCGTAGCCGGCTTCGCGGTCGCCGGAATGTACAGGTCCGCCTCGTCGAGCATTACCACCGACTGCAGTTCGTCATTCGGATTGCGCTGGCAGAACCGCAATGCCTCCGAAAGGAATTGCGCGACCCAGAACAGGATGTTCTCGT
>ERZ761609.1230-NODE-1230-length-23929-cov-16.404666_pt1 | contig 23929 bp, 17 predicted proteins | sample MGYA00511163_ERZ761609 | MGnify/ENA primary metagenome ERZ761609 (study PRJEB28899, sample SAMN02445070) | bioreactor sludge metagenome | biome: EBPR sludge | place: Australia: Brisbane, Thorneside Wastewater Treatment Plant | collected 2011-12-16 ... | reverse complement strand
TGCTGGCCCACAAAACGACAAAGCCCCGTGGCGATCACGCCGACGGGGCTCATAGCACCACAACCACTCAAGTGGGCCAGCTTACGAGGGAGCCGCAAATCCCACACAGCTTCCCCAGCCCCCCACCTTCACGCACTTGAATCGCGCCCTCGCATCCGCGCGCCGTGCAATGCTCACGTCCATAAAAGATAATGCGCAGGTGAAGTTGGTTCCATTCTTCAGGTGGAAATAGGGATTTCAGATCGCGTTCAGTTTGCAAAACGTTCTTTCCAGAGCTCAGGCCCCACCTCGCAGCAAGGCGATGAATGTGAGTGTCGACGGGAAAGCTCGGGATGCCGAATGCTTGAGCCATTACGACTTGTGCGGTCTTGTGGCCGACGCCTGGTAAGGACTCGAGTTTGTCGAGATCGGCGGGAACCTGACCGTCATAGGATTCAACGAGAATTTTGGATAGGTTGACGATGGCGCGCGATTTTTGTGGTCCAAGCCCACAAGGTCGAATGATGCTTTCGACCTTTGCGGGTGCAAGGCGCGACATTTTTTCGGGTGAGTCGGCGAGTTGCCAAAGTCGCGGCGTCACTTGGTTGACTCGAGCGTCGGTACATTGAGCGGAGAGTAGGACGGCGACGAGCAAGGTGTAGGCATCGCGATGCTGAAGCGGGATGGGTGTTGATGGATAGAGTTCAGCTAAGCGCTTGGCGATCCACGGGGCGACGACTTGGCGGTCAAGCGGCGGCGGTCGTGTTGGCTTATGCTGAGTTTTTCGTTTTTCGTTGCGACGAGCGCTGGGCTTCGGTCGCCGCAAAGGCTTCGTTTTAGCTTTAGGCCTCATGGCGATCACTTAGACTTAGGCGTGACTCGCGGTCAAGCGACGCGGCGAATGTCTTGTCCTCAGCACTGTGGCAGCGGGGCTGGGCCTATTGCGGGTTCAAATCACACGGCTTTACGTGGGATTTCGATTTTCCCAGATGGCGGCGGATCGTCATCATTGAGGAAGCTATCATCTGTGTGAATGAAGATCTCAGCCGTCGGCGTGTGGACGCGCTCGGGAGCGTTGAGCAACATGTTCTGAGCTTTGGTGAACGCATGCACGGCCGCGAGGACGACGTGATCAAAACTGGAGTGGCGGAGATCATTGGTGAGATGCTTCCAGCTGGCGAAGCTCAGCACGCGGTCAAAGGGGTTGAACTCGAAGTGTCCATGTTCACTTTGCGCATTGAGCTCGTTCAACATCGACCAAATCTGGCGATCTTGGAATCGCATTGAGTCGTTCATTTGGATGAGCGGAGCGGAGCAAGTGAACATGGGAATTTCTTCGGGGATCTTGCCGACGATTTGCAGATCGGCGCCGGGCATGGAGATCATCGCGGTTTGTGCGGAAACACGATTCACTTGGAATGAGAAATCGGTGGTCAAAATTTCGCAGACTTGGCCAAAGACTCGCTCCGTGCTGCCGTTGAACACACTGCTTGATTCGGTCGTATAGCGGACCGGCTGACGGCCAGGTTGTTCGTGTCGAGTGGCGTACAGTTCAAATGAGAATTGACCGGCGACGCTGCAGCCTGTGATTCGATCTTCGAGCGTTTGTGCATATCGAAGACAAGTCATCAGATCGATGGCCATGTTTTCGTCTTCATCACGCGAAGCCGCAGCTTGCGTGAGGTAAGTGGAGCGAAGGCGCAGAATGCGTTTTGAATCGCGGATCTCAGCGACGACGCTGACACCGCGAAGTCCGAGATTTTCATTTGCCGTCAATCTGAGGAGAGCGTCTTCATCAAGGCTCTGAAGGGCATTGGGGAATACTTCGATGCAGGTCTCGACAAGAATCTGGTGGGCGTTGTTTTCAGAGGGGCGCTGGGACACGCAAGCTGTCCAAGCGGGGACTCCTTGATTGCGAACTTCGATCACTGAGTTGGCGTGCGCCACATTCTGTGTTGCGGGAGTCTGAATGACTTGAATGACCAGATCGTCCGAGAACTGATCTTGAAGTGAGCGCGCTAAGCGCTTCAACATGTCGCCGCCGTCGGAAGCAAGTACTGAAGAATTGAGATCTTCAGCCTGAATGGAGTTCAGGCCGGTGGCCGACGAATCGACGGCCGAGCTCATAGCATCACCTTGAGGATCGGAGAGCTGACGTACCACGAGTATCCTTCCTTTTGGGGTCGCGTCGGTTGATGCGGGCGCAGCTGTGTCGCTTCAATCTCCGATCGCCCCTCATGCTGAGAGATGATCGTCAGAAGCGTCTCAGAGCCGCGCGGCTCAAGGTCGCCACGAGCCTCGACTTTCATCGAGTTCTTAATAATTCGGCAAAATCGCCGACTGACTTGACGGTTTGGCGAATCTTTCTCGTCTTGATTCGCTCTGAGGTCGAATCTTCACAAATTCATAAGGTCAGTGATTCAAATTGATACGAATTCCATCGAAAGGACTCGGGATCGTCGTCTCGCTCTGGCTCAATGTCGAGTCGTGAAACACCGATGAGAGTTTCGAGGGGCTTGAAGGCCTGGTCGACGGCCCCGCTGTCGATCTCCTCTATATATATGGATGAGGCGGAGTGATGACTCGAGATTTGTTCTCGCTGATCAAAACTGCGTGGTTGTTTTCGATCTGCTTCGTCAGTGGGGCTGCGCTTGCGCATGGCGATCATGCCACTTCCGGCGCAGCAAAGTCTTCCGCCGCTTTCGCGCGTCAGGTGGCGAGCGCTGACTCTGGCAAACTCGCAGCAGGAGGATCGGGCGCAGGTTTGGGGGATATTCGCACCGAGCTTCGCTTGGAGCATCAACTTCCGCCGTATTCGATTCATGAGCCAAGTGGGCAAGTCGGTGTCACGCGGGTGGATTTGTCCGTCATGGTGGGCGAACTCGCTGTTCCGCTTTTGACTCGGGCTTACAATTCACGAGCGCGCGTTGTGGGACTTATGGGAGTTGGGTGGTGTTCGAATCTTGAAACTTTGATTGCGTGGGATGATTCACAGCGCGAGCCGCAAGCCGTGAAGTTCATTCCGTGTGGACGAGGAGAAGCGCAGATCTTTACAAAGCTCAACGATCTGCGAGGCCGATATCGAGCTGAGGACGGTAGTTTGTTGTTGCGTGAGGCCGATGGGCGATGGCGGATGGATCGCTTTCCGTTTGAGCGCTTTTCGGCCAAGGGACGCTTGCTGCAGTTTGCGAGTGCTGACGGACAAGTTTGGCGAATTGAATATGATAAGTCAGGGGCGATTTCCGTACTCGATTCGGCTCGCTCAAAAGTCGTGATCGAGCGAACTCGAGAGAATCTACTCAAGAGCATTCGCATGGGTGCATCGCGTGTGGAGTACGATCTTGATCTCGCGAGCGGACAACTGAAGCAGGTGCGCCGTCTCACGAGCTTGCTGAGGGACTCTGAATCTTACAGCTACTCCAGTGAAGACTTGATGCGCAGTCTTTCGCGAGGCGGACGGGAGTGGAAGTTCTCCTACAACGAAAGACAGTGGGTGATGAGTGTTCAGGAGCCTCAGCAATGCGTGGTTGAGATTAAGTATCGACAAAGTGATCCCGGACTCGTGGCCCAATCGCATCGACATTGCGGTGGTCGTGAAATCGCATCGTCGGGATCGACGGTGCCGGGAGCTTCGTCGGAATTGGCATCGGAATCCGTCTTTGAATCCAGTAAAGCCGAGTTGGATCGGTTGCCCGCAGCAGGTGAGATTGAGATTCCCTGGGATCAAGATGGTCGGGAGCGCTTGCGATTGAGTTTGGATGCGTGGGGACGGCCGCTGGAGATGAGTGCATGGCAGGGTCAGGTGGTGAAGTTTCGCATTCGCGCTCGCCGAGATCCAAAGACCGGTGACTGGACAAAGCTTGAGACCGCACAGACGCAAGTCCGCTCGCAAGATCGCGATGCCAGCGGACTCAAGCCTCAGCAACGAATGATACTTGAAAATTGGGAGATGGGTCTTCTGCGACTTTACGAACATCGACGAGCCAGGAGGAAATCATGACGCTCAGTGAATTCCCTTGGAACTTTCGTCGATTCAGTCGAATCGTGAGAGGGTTTGTTGCCTTGGCAGCCTTCGCCTTCTCAAGCACAGCTTGGGCGAACAACGGTGGAGTTTGCGAGGCTGATCCGGCCGTGGCGGAACTTGTGCGCGCTTGTCAGGATCGCTTTCGGCGCGACGGTTGTGCGGAGTTGGCTCGCGAGGCCCCGGCGCGTGTGACCACGTGTTCGCCGGACGAAATGTCGCGATCTCGCGCGCAGAATGTGGGACAGCTGATCGGCGGATGTGGCGAAGGTGCGTGGCGGACTGTCGAAGAAACTGTACGACTCATTCCTGAACTTCCTGGGATGTTGGCTCGCGCACCCGGGGCGATCGCGGGCGCGGTGGAAAAAAATGCTGAATTCGTCAGACAGGCTCGACGAATTTGTGATGAACGATTGCCAAGAGAGGCCGAGAGCAGTCGCGAAGTCGAAGAGGGTTTGCGTTTCTTTGAAGGTCGCGCTCGGGACAGTGAGCGCCGCCGTTTAGTCCAGCAGTATGTCGGTCGGCGGATCGATCGATGTCGTGTGGATGAAGCGCACCGTTTGCGCGGACCGCTGATGGATTTACCGAAGAAGCTTGAGGAATTGGATCGCATGCGGCTTTGCTTTAAGCCAGAAGAGCAGGCCAATGTGGTCTGCGGAGCGATCACCGGAATTGTCGGTGGGGCCGGAGTGCAAGTCGCGGTTCGAGGTGCCGTTCGAGCCTTGGCGCGGCCGGGAGCGGTGTCGGCCCTTGGGGCTCGGGCCGATGAAACCTTGGCGCGACTTCGTGGAGACCGCGATGCGAGAGTGAAGGAGCGATTGTCGGTGGCGCACCAAGACGACATGATTCGCGCCATCGATTCGAATCCGGCTTTGCAAGAAGTCATTCGTCGAGCGGGAATTGATCGAGATGCTTTGCGTGCGGGAATTGTCGATAGTGACATGGGAAAGTTCGGCTCGCAGTTCTCGGGATTTCTGGCGCGATCGCCGGAAGGCGAAGCCGTATTTGATGCGCTTCGCTTGCAAGGACAGACGCCAGCTGCGCAGGCCATGCGTGAATTGATGGCGAGAAACGGCATGCAAGGTCGAGGACTTTTACCTCCCGGACTCTCCAATGATCAGATTCGCGCCGTATTCAATCAGCCTGGTGCAAACGGACTTCAGTATGGTGTGCTTCGCGGCTACTTGCATGAGCTGCCTGGCATGGCGCAAGCGATCGCCGATGTGAATGCAGGAAGAATCACAGCCGCGCAGTTTCAGCGGCGAATTGCCGCGAACATGTTTCACAACGGACCGAACGCGGGCTTCTGGCAAAATCTCAATGACATGTTTGTGCCGGGTGCTTTGAAGAACGGAACCAATCCCGACGCGCGCGACTTCTTCCGCGGCACGGTGTTTGAGCGCGATACAGTGGATGGTGTGACTCGCCCTCGTTATCCAGGGCCCATCAGCGCAGAGGGCGCACTGCATACCACCTTGGATCGACTCAGTCAGGCGACTCGAGGCGGCTATAACAAGATTCTTCACGAATTGGTGACGGTACCGGATGCGGCTTTGGCAACGACTCGAGTCGGAAGTCTTGGGCCTCCGCTCGGAGGCCTCAATGGTGTACGAAATCTCTTGGCGGGAAATCCCAACGGTCCTCCGGGTTTCCGATTAGGAAATACGGCGCAGACTCTTTCGCAGTTTGACGCTTTGGATGCGCATGTTCGACAGATGGCCAATCTCAACCCCGCGCAAAGAGACGCACTCCTCAGTGTGGTGCGTGACGGCCGCGGTCGCCTCGAGCGTCTGCAAGAGTTTATGAATCGAAATATGCGAATTGAAAACCAAGGTCCTGATGCGCAGAGAATTGTCTTTGAATACGATGGACCCAATGGTCGAGTTCGCCGCGAATTGACGAATGACTCGAATATGGCTGACGTGAGTTCGGCCATGGACGATTTTTTCCGGGCTGAAGAGCGACTCAATGGCGAACCCTTTGAATCTCTTCTTCGCGGGCCGCAAGTTCGAGCCGGTATGCCGCTTGTCGGTGCCGGTGTTGGCGCGAGTTTGGGAGTCGCGGTCAATTGTCCGATCAATCGAGCGCCACCGGCGCGCGGGGATCAGCGGCGAACGGAGCGGGAAGTTCAGACCACGCAATAAACTGGCTCACTTGAGTGGTTGTCGCGGGCAAGCGCGCTGCGCTTGCGTCAATCGAGAAGGGTCCAATGCTTGAGTCCAAGCTCCAGTATCGAGATTCGCACCCGTGAGGAGTATAGCGTCCGGATCCCGGCCTGGGGCCGTTCGACGTGTTCTGTTGGCTGGATGACTTTTCCACTCTCCAACTCCGCCAAGGAGGAGCAATGAGCACAACCACTCAAGTGTGCCAGCTGGCGTGGGCCCCCTGAGCATCTTTGACGATCTCAAGCTGATGCGAAATCAGCTGCTTGAGCTCGGCCACGTGCGAGATCACACCGATCAGGCGACCACCGGCTTGCAGCTCCATTAAAGTTTGGAGGGCTAGATCCAGAGATTCCGCATCGAGAGTTCCGAACCCTTCGTCAATGAAGAGGGCGTCGAGGGGACGTCCGCCAGCATCAGCCTGAACCACATCCGCCAAACCGAGTGCTAAGGCGAGAGCGGCCATGAAACTCTCGCCTCCAGAAAGCGTGAATGCCGGACGTTGTGTTCCAGTCGCGGCATCTTCGACGACGATGTCTAAGCCTTGCGCTTGTGCTTGATTGTGAGTGTGTGGTGGACGCAGAAGCTGAAACTGGCCTCGGCTCATTCGTCGAAGTCGAGTGTTGGCTTGGTGAAGCACTTCATCGAAGCGACTTTGAAGCACGAAGCGCGATAGCGGAATGCCAAGCGTGTTGGCTTGGCGATCACCGCTCACCAAATCGTGCAGGCCCTTGGCTCTCGCAAACTGTTGCTCGATGGCTTGCAGAGCCAGCTGCTGGCTCTGCAGAAGCTGGACGAGATCATTCAGCTGCGAAAGTCGGCTCTTTTTCTGCGCCATCTCGTCTTGCAGGAGCTTCAGGCTTCCGCGCGCGCTCTGGAGTGCGGTGGCGTAGGCTTGCAAATCGCTGCGCCGCTGAGGCAGCTCATCGAGCCTTCGCTCAAGACTTGCGGCGAGCTTTTGAAGTTGGCGATCGATCTGCTCAAGCTCGCTGGTGACTCGGGCGCGCTTTTGCACAAGTTCGTCGCGCTTTTGACGAAGCGATGCGGGTGGCGGTGCGGCTTCGGCTTTTGGCTTCCAAGTTCGCAAGAACTCTTCGCGCTGCGAGGCAGGAAGACCAAGTCCATTTAGATCTTCGTTGAGGCTGGTAAGTTCACTCGATTTGGAGGTGAGCCACTCGTTCAGACTCTTGAGCTCAGCACTCTTGGTCGCTACGGACTTTTCGAGTTCGCTGAAACTTTCTTGCTGCTGTTGCAGGAGTTTCCTGTGTGCGTCCACCTTTTCCTTAAGTGCTTTACCGGTGTTGATTAGGTTTTGGAGATCGCGACTCTCCGAGCCCCATTCTCTGATCTGTTGCGCGAGTTCTTCGCGGAGTTTCACGAGACGTTGATGTTGGACCTCGATTTGCGCACGCGTGTTCTGCGTGCGTGAACGAAGCTCGTCGCAAGCTTGACGAAGCTTGGCGAAGTTCGCTCGAGATGTCGCCATAAGCTGAGAGGTGAAATGGGTGAGTTGCGGATCGGACGCGTGAGGTGACGGGGAGGCATCAACGGTCGTTGATCTGGCATCGACGCGGGCCGCGTCGGCGCTGGGGTGTGATGCATTGAGCGCAGTTTGCAGCGTCCACCACTGATCGATCTCGTTGAGCTCGGCGTCGAGTGCGCCGCGAAGCTGTTGGAGCTTCTGGCTCTCCATTTTGATGGCGTTTGATGTTGGATCAGCGTCGGCTGGTTGGGACAATATGGGATTTCGAAGCTCCGTGAGGGCGTGGGGTGCCGCCGTGGCTTGCGTGGCGCTGAGGCGCGGATGTTCGACCGACCCGCAAACGGGGCAAGCTTCACCTGCGGCTAAAGATTGGGCCAGCCGCGCGGCCATTTCTCGGGCTTCGAGATTTCGCTGCTCCGCCAAGTGCGCAGCTAAATCACGATCAAGTTGTTGAGCACGTTCGCCGAGTTTGAGTCCAAGGCTCCGAAGCTGTGCCTCGCGGGTCGCTTGCAAAGACGCGAGTCGCGCTTCCTGATTGCGCAGAGAGGCTTCGGCCTCGGCGAGCTGCGACTCTTTCTGCTGCAATTCGAGTTGCTCCGCCTTCACTTGTTGCTCAAGTTGCAATTGGCGCTTGAGCTTTTCATGTTTGACCCGCAATTCGGTGATTCGCTCTTCGTCTTGGTGAATCGCATCACTTTGCGCCAGCAGTTCGCGCAATGCCTCGCCTTGCTGCGATTGCTTGAGGCGAAGTTGACTCAGGCCCGTGCTGAGATGATCCGTCTTTCGCCGGAGATCAAGACAGTCGCGATCGAGCTTCTGCCACTGCTCGACGATGCGGAGCTTGGGAAGAACTTCGCTCAACGCCTGAAGCTCTTCTTCAAGTTTTTGCAGTCGTTGAGTTTCAACTTCGATCTGCGGCAGTTGTTGGTTGAGTGCCTCGCGCCGTTCATGCGAATCGACCGCGTGTTCGGCGGCTTGTGCGCGCTGAGAGGCAAGATCCACATTGGTCTGCAGTTCAGCTTCTCGAGTCTGTGCAAGCTGCAGTTCTTCGCGAAGCTGTTGGATTTGTGGATCAAGTTCGTCGGCCTTTGTTAGGCCTGCGGCCTCGAGTCGGGCCATCAGCGTGCGGCCGAGTTGTTCGCGCTCTTGCTGGAGGGCTCGGACCTTACCCGCCAGGTGGTCTTGGAATTTCTTGAATCTCTCAGTTTGAAAGAGGCGCTCGAGAATTCGTTCGCGATCTGTTGAATTGGCATTGAGGAACTCGCGAAATCGCCCTTGAGGAAGGCAAATCACTTGGCGGAATTGCTTCTCGTCCATGCCGAGAAGTTCTTCAATTCGTTGATCAACAGCTTTGGCTTGTGAGGCCAGGCTTTGCCAATTTGTTGTGTCGCGTGCATCCGCAGACGTTGAAGACATCTCGCTTTGCCAGAGTTCGGCAGAAGTGCGGGCTTCGGTGAGGCCTTCGCCACGTTGTTTTTTTAGCAGCTGCGTGGGTGATCGGCGCACGCGATAGCGGCGCTGGCCCAAGCTGAATTCAAGTGTGGCCTCGGTCGGTCGATCTGCGGGAGCAAAGTCGCTGCGCAAGGTTTTGCCTTCGCGTTCTTCGCCGCTGGCGTGGCCAAACAGCGCAAAACAAATCCCATCGAGCAATGAGGTTTTACCCGCGCCAGTGCGACCTGAGATGAGAAACAGCCCGCCCTCAGCCAGATGCGAGAAGTCGATCACGACTTGTTCGGCATAGGGTCCGAATGCTTGTAAGGTGAGGCGATGAACTTTCATTTGGCTTCGTGTCCTTCTTGGGCACGGAGGAACTCGTGGAGTTCCTCAAGCAGCCAACTTTGATCCGCGGCTTCAACCGGCTGACGTGCGTACTGAGAGATGAAACTTCCGATCAACTCGGCTTCGCTCATTTCGCGCCTCATGCGCAGTTCTTCAGTTCGCGTTGAGGTGTCGGTTTCTTTCCACGCGCGCGAAACGTGCAAGAGCGCTGGATAAACTTGCTGTAGACGTCGAAAGGCTTCAAAGGGCAGCTGGGAATCTTCGAGCAAGGCCACAACATAGTCGGGAAGATCCGCTCCAGCGTCGCCGGGCTTCGATGTTGAACCCATCAGCTCACCGCGAAGTAAATCTTCAAAGTGGCCGCGATGCACGCGCAGGCGTCTTTGGGCGACGAAAGGGTGAAAGCTGTGTTGAAGCATCGGACCGGGCCGCTGGCCTGAGGCGCCTGACGTGATCTCGATGCAGCGAAAGCCTTTGTCTTGCGAAGCCTCGCTCGATGAATACGGAAAGAGCGAGCCTGGGTAGACCAAGCGATCTTCAGAAAGGCTTTGAGGACGGTGCAGGTGCCCAAGCGCCACATAGTCAAACGCCTCGAGGGTCGCAGCGGGAAGCGTTTCACTGCCGCCGATTTGTAAGGGGCGTTCAGAGTCCGATGCAAGTCCACCTTGAATGAAGGCGTGTGTGACAAGAATGCGGCGACGATCCTTGGCATTTGCGAGATCGTCTCGCCATGCCTCATTCAGTCGAAGTTGAACATCTTCGTGCGAGCGCACCTGATCCCCTAAAACACTTCGCCATTCGCTCGGTTCAAGAAATGGCACGGCCCAAATTTGCACGAGCTGATCCAGCTGCGGCGAAAGTTCAAGTGGCTTGAGGGCCGAGGTCGGTGAAGACACCACGTGCAGGCCGCGACTTTTGAGTAAGGATGAAGCAAAGCCAAGTCGGCCGGCAGAGTCGTGATTGCCAGGGATCACAATCACGTGCTCTGTGAACTCGAGTAGGCGGGCGAGAGTGGAATCGAGAAGCCGAACCGCTTCTTCAGGCGCGATCGCACGATCGAAGATGTCGCCGGCGATGATGACAACTTGCGGAGCCAGTGCTTTCCAAGCCACAAGCGCCTGGTCCAGCACCCGCGACTGATCTTCCAGCAGCGAGCGAGTCATCAGGCTTTTGCCGAGATGCCAATCTGAGGTGTGCAAAATGCGCACGGAGGCTTTAGACGTCACGCTCAAGTTCTAGCACTGGGCGAGCGGATGTGGGAGGGCGCTGTTGCGCACACGTGTTGACGCTCAACTCTAAAGCCGCTGTGATAGAGGGTGATGCGAATTCCAGTGATCTACTCTCAACGCATGGTGGCAGTTTCCGGGTCAAGCCTTTCGCCGTCGGCACATAAGCCGGCGCTTGTGGCCAAAGCGCTGCAAAGTCAGCTCGATCAACAAGATCTGGAGTGGATTGAGCCGGAGGCGGCCGAGCTTGCTGATTTTTTCCGCGTACACGATCCGCGATTTGTGAAAGCCGTGCTCGAGGGCCAACTGCCCAATGGCTTCGGCAACACCTCACCCGAAGTCGCCGCGACTTTGCCATTTACTTCAGGCTCGATGATCACCGGCGTGAAGATCGCGGTGAAGCGCCAGCGACCTGTCGTGGCTTCGTTATCTTCAGGCTTTCATCATGCGGGAACTGCGCGTGCGACCGGATTTTGCACGTTCAATGGCTTGATGGTGGCATCCGCGCGCGCGATCGCGGATTCTTGGGTCGAACGCATTGCCATTATCGATGCGGATTATCACTTTGGTGACGGCACGGAAGAAATTCTCGAGGCCACGGGCCTCGCCGCCAATGTGTTCCACTATAGTTTCGGCCGACATTTTCGCGTGCCCCAGCAAGCTGCGGAATACTTGCAAAGACTGGAGCGACTTCGTGTCGATCTCGAACGATTTCGTCCGCAAGTGATTTTGTATCAAGCTGGTGCGGACGCACATCGAAACGATCCTCTCGGGGGCGTGCTGAGCACCGAAGAGATGGCGCTTCGAGATGAAGTCATGTTTCGCATTGGTCGCGAGCTGAATATTCCCATCGTCTTCAATCTCGCCGGCGGCTATCAAGTCGATGAAGACGGAGGACTGGCCACGATCGTGCAATTGCATTTGAATAGTTTCGCAGCCGCGCAGAGGGTGTGGGGATGAAGTGGAACCTCGTGGCACATCCTCGCGCCTCGCGCCCGCCACGACACCAAGTTGCCGTGAGCCCGATGAGTCCGTGGACGGCTGACACCTGGGAATTTGCCTTTGAAATTTCGGGCGCTCATTCGGTGCGGTGGCCGAGCCAAGAGTCTGGTCGAGGCCAAAGGCGCGATGGACTTTGGACGACAACTTGTATGGAGCTGTTCATCGGAAGCCATGAGTTTTCGGCCTACGTCGAGTGGAATTTTTCGCCGAGTTTGAATTGGGCCTGCTACGAATTTTCCGATTATCGAATCGCCGTAGCGCGTGGTCTTCCGCCAGTCGAAGTGGTGCCTCGCGTGAGCTTTCAACAGCTTGGCGAAGTTGCGATGCTTCGTGTGCAATTGAGGAACCCTCTTTGCATCGACCCGCATGACCATAAAAGCCGTGACGTGATGTCTGTGCCCGCGACAGCGCTGACTCTTGGTTGGACGGCGGTGATTGAAGAACTGGATGGGGAAAAGTTTTATTGGGCACTTCAGCATTCGTCGTCGGCGCCGGATTTTCATCGCGCCGAAGATTGGATTGCGAAGATGCAAAGAAGTGAATCAACTTGATGCGACGACTGACCCCGTTTTGAGGGGTGTGTTGGTTGCGCCTGTCGACGGATCTGATTGGCGACGATAAGGAGTCGAAGAATGCGCTTAGGAATCGAAGTCTTGTGTGAGGATCTCAAGTCGAGCGGGCCGCTATCGAAGCAGCTCGGCGATCGGCGCTTGGCTTTGCTGGCTCACCCTGCCAGCATTACTCGACGTCATGTGAACGCTCGGCCCGCGGAGTGGATCCACAGCATGGATGCGCTGCTGTCGAGCACGCGACCTGGTCAGGTTTGCGCGGCGTTTGGTCCACAGCACGGTTTGCGCGGTGAGCGCCAAGACAACATGCAGGAGACTCCCGATGACTTTGATCCGCATTGGAAGCTTCCGGTGTTTTCGCTCTATGGTGAGGTTCGGCGTCCTACGGAAAGTATGTGTCAGCACTTCGATGTGCTGTTGATCGATCTTCAGGATGTGGGCACGCGGATCTACACGTACTTGACGACACTCCTTTATGCGCTCGAGGCGGGAGCAAAGTTCAAAAAGGAAATTTGGATTTTGGATCGCCCCAATCCGGCGGGGCGCGAGATCGAAGGAACTTTGCTTCGCCCAGGTTGGGTGAGCTTTGTTGGTGCGGCGGAGGGCTTGCCGATGCGACATGGGCTGACTCTCGGTGAGGCCGCGCATTGGTTTGTCAAAAAACTCAAGCTCGACGTCCAATACCAAGTCGTGAAGATGCAAGACTATCGGCCGCTGGCCTCGCCCGGCTTTGGTTGGCCGTTGGGTGAGATTCCTTGGGTGAATCCATCTCCCAATGCCGCAAGTCTTTCGATGGCGCGCGCCTTTCCCGGAACAGTCTTGCTTGAAGGCACTGAACTTTCTGAGGGGCGGGGAACGACGCGACCCTTGGAAACCATGGGTGGACCTGGGCTCGATCTTCCGGCGATCCGACAGCAGATGCAGCGATTGGCGCCAGATTGGTTGCGAGGAGCATGGATTCGCGATGTTTGGTTTATGCCGACGTTTCACAAGCATCAGGGGCAAATCATTCCGGGATTTCAGATTCATTGCGATCACGATGACTATGATCCTCAGTTGTTCAAGCCCTATCGGCTGGTGAGCTTGTGGCTCAAGTGCATTCGCTTGGTGCATCCGGAGTATAAGATTTGGCGGGACTTTCACTATGAGTATGAGCGCGATCGGCTGGCCATCGATCTGATCAACGGTGGGCCTGAGCTTCGCGAATGGGTGGACTCAAGTCGCGCTGAAGTGGACTCGTTCGAGCAGATTTGCGCACGAGATGAAAAAATCTGGGCGAATGAAAGAGAACTGCTCTACGACTTGTGATTCACTCGCAGGCTAGCGACCGCAACGGAACCCATAATGAGAGCTGCGCCGAAAAGTTGCGGACCGCCGAGTGTTTCACCTAAAAGCCAAAACGCGAAGATCGCCGCGAAGGGTGATTCAAGTAGGAAAATCAGCGACGCGAGGCTGGGATTCAAGGACTTCTGTGCCCGCACTTGCAAAGCGAAGGCGATGAGAGTGGAGCCGATCGCGAGCATCAATAGTCCGGCGATGGGTTTCCAGCCCGCGGCCCAAGCACTGGCGATGGGCCATGTATGAGCCTGATCGCCGAGTGGCGAAACATTCACGCCGAAAATCGGGAGCGTGAGTGCCAAAAGAGGTAGCCCGGCCCAGATGCTCTGGTGGACATTGAAGCGAAAGCTGTCGAGTTCTCGTCCCGTCAGTTGCCGGGCCTTTTCGACACTTCGACCAACAGCAATGATGTGGCCACTGGCCGCAAGCGCACAACCGAGAGTGAGCACATCACCCCAGTTCAAGCGCATTTTGGCGAGCAGTTCAGGGGAAATATTTGTTGCCGGCTGACTGAAGCCCAAGGCCTGATCCAATCCCGTCATGAAGCCGACGCCGATCAAGGCGATCGCCGCGCAAATCAAGGTGCGAAGCTGCAGCTTCTGTCGACCTGTTACGGCTTCAAGAAGTGGCACGATCAAAACATAGAGGCAGGTGAGAAAACCGCTTTTTGTTGCGGTCGTATATTGCAGGCCCCAAGTTTGTAGCATCACCGTCCCGGCGACCAGAAAGCCCGGCCAAGCGGCAAGCCCGACTTGCGTCCAGAGATCGCGTCGTCGAATTTTCAAATAGAGGAGACCGAGCGCCATGGCGATCGCAAAACGCCAGCCAGTGACCTCAAGCGGAGACATGGCTTCAAGCGCCCAAACCACGGCGACAAAGCCGAATCCCCACAGCGAGCTTGCGAAAACCAATTCGAAAGTCGCCCTCGTCGGGTGCGGAGCTTGAGACGTCCGTTGTGATGCGGTCGAGTCCGCTGGTGGCGTCAGTGACATGCTTGAGACCTAGCGTGAAGTCGAGGCGAAGTCGAGGCCGGCACTTGAACTTTAGCGTTCAATTGGAGACCAGTCGGTAAAAGCTTGCCAGATCCCGGAGCATGGTTTGCCAATTGCCGATTCATTGAATGATCGACACAATAAACACTGTGCAAAGTTGGGGTGGACATTGGCGAGTTTCGCCAAGGCGAGGTTGACATGAACAACAAAGGTGACGGTCCGCCTTCATCCGGCTCCAATCCCAACGGCCCCAATTCCATTGGCTTAAGGGAAAACTCGTTGAGTGGTGTCTCGACCGGCGGAACCTCGCAAAGCGGATTTTCCGCCAAAGCCGGGCTAAAGCCCGCGGGTGTTGTGCCTAAGTTGGCGCAACCCAAATTTCAGCCTAAAGCGCCTCGCCAAGAAGAGGCCATCGTTCTTGAAGACGATGATTGGAACATTCTCAAATCCAAGGGAAGTCTCAGCGCGAAAGCCTTTTTCACGCTGCTGGGCGGATTGATGCTCTTTAATCTATTTGTCTACGCGATCATCAAGGGACTGGTGCAGCCCGCACGACAAGTGCTCGACGTCGAGAAGATGGCGACGCTTTATGGAATTTGGTTTGTGCTGTGTCTGGCGAGTTTTTATTTACTGACCAATGTCTTTTTGAAGCGCTGGGCCCGCATCCTTGGCCGACCCGTGACGAGCGGTTGGAAATCCTTTTTGCGCCTTTGCATGCTGAGCCCAACGCTTTCGGTTCCGCTTTTGCTGATCACTTCGCTGTTCACCTTCAATGGCGCCGTCCCTGAGCGACCGCCGAAATGGTTGATCGCAAAGATGATTCTGGGCGCGTTGGTGCTCACGCAAGTGGCCGTGATGTTGATGCCGTCTAAGATTTTCGACAACCGAAAGTATGCGATCTTGGCGTCCATGAAACAGGTTTTGCCGGCGGGCTCGCAAATTCCCTTTCTCATACCCGATGGAATGTTGGCGGGGATGTATCCGTATTTGACGCCGACGCAGAGGTATTTTTATTGGCTGGGGACAGACTGGATTCGAGCCGCGACGCTGGCCAAGCACGCGGATGATCCTGCATCGTCACTTTGCAAATCGAAGCTCACTTATCTTGGAGCTGAAGTCCAAGACTGCTATTTTGGCAGCTTTCGGAAAATGGCGGACGTCGCGCCCTTTGCCTCGCCCTTTGCGATTTTGTGGTTTGAAACGAAGTATCGCACGCGAGTTCTGGGGACGGGTTTTGGGGATGCGGGTGCAGCGGCCATGAATGCCTCGGGATCTGAATCGAGCGCCGCCGATGGAATCGAATCAACGGGAGATCCTGAGAAAGACGCGGCCATTCGCTTGGCGGCGCAAGCACAAATGGAAATGCTCGCGCAAAGGGAGTTGGCGCAAAAAGCCTTCGCCGGCACGCTCTTGATGGTGTCGAATCAATTGGAGTTGCTGGAGGCCTCGCCGTACTTTAAGTCGCGTCGTCGCTTCACGGCGCCGCATTGGTTGATTCAAGCCCTTGGCAGTCCAGAGGTGCCAATGATCGAAGCGGGGCAAGACTTTCAGCGCTACTACGTCGCCGAGAAGATTTACCCCGTCATTAAATTTCAGCTAGAGAATATCGAGCAGAAGTTCGCCGACGCTCGCGACAAGATGGGACCGATCGCCGTGGACATCGATGCTGCGCTTCGCGATGTGAATTTCCGAATTCAGCAGATCAAAGCGGATCCGATGCTGATCCGGCATGAGTAGTCTGTTGATCTTCAAGCCGGGTCGAGCCCGACAAAGGGCCAAGTCGTGATTTACGTGGGCATTGGCAGAATTTTCGAGCCTGCCGCTTGGCGTTTTCGCTAAGCTGGTGATAGATGCTTTCGAAAATTTTTGGCGGATCAAAGCGGTTTCCTGAGGAGCGGCGAGTTTATGCCATTGGCGATGTGCATGGCTGCGCCTCGGAACTGACTCGACTGATCTCTAAGCTTGAAATTGATCGCGACACGCTCGTGGTGTTCTTGGGTGATTATGTGGATCGCGGTGCCAATTCCCGCGCGGTGATCGAGCAGGTCATCGAACTTCGCTCACGTTGTGAAGTGATCGCTCTCATGGGCAATCACGAATCCATGTTCATCGACTTTTTGGAGCATCCCGAGTCCACAGGCGCCGGACTTTTCATCTTAAACGGTGGCGCGGCAACTCTTGCCAATTACGACGACGGAACAGGTTCATTTTCGTTGCCGCAAACACATGTTGAATTTTTGAATTCGCTCAAAATTTTCCACGAAACCCAAAGTCACTTCTTCGTTCACGCGGGAGTTCCTCTCAAGAAGCCCCTCAATGCCTTGGATCCGGTCGCTGATCGCGAAGTGTGTTTGTGGACTCGCGGGCCCTTTCTCACATCGACTGAAGATTGGGGAAAGCTCGTCGTGCATGGGCACACGCCCGTCAAGCGCGCCGAGATTCATCCGAATCGAGTCAATATTGATTCGGCCTGTGTGTTTGGTGGTTCGCTTTCCGCGTATGACTGCAACAACGGCAAAATCATTTCAGTGGCGCGCCAGCCGCAGTCGGCACAGAGCGAGTTGATCTATCCGAAGGACAATCGCAATCGTATCGCGGTTCGTTTCAATGGCCGCATGCCGGTGACAGCGGGACTTCGCGGCGGCGCACGCCAAGCCTTTGAGACTTTGAACTACAATCAGTTCGGTTTGCTCTTGCGCGAAATGCCCGGGAGTAAGGGCAGCTGGTTCAGCATGCAAGACATCATCGATGGTATCATCGGCACGGATCCGCAAACACGTGTCGAGTTCATCGGCCAGATTGTTCGCGTCGAAACGCGCGATAGCCTTGTGGTGTACGGCGTGAAGCTGCTTAAAGTGACCAACGGCAATGGTCAGTGGATTGATCGTCCGGCGTAAGAGCCGATCAAAAGGCCGATCTAAGGGCCGGCCTAAATATCAAGTTGGCGGAATCGATCGCCGGCTTCGTCAAATTCCCAGAGTCGGCCTTGCTCCAAATCAAAGTAGACACCGATGAGGTTGAGACCTCGGGCTTGGATGGCCGCCTCGACAAAGGGGAAGCTTCGCAAGTTCTTGAGCGAAACCTTGATGGACTCCATTTCACCCAAGCGAACTCGTGTCTCTTCGTCGGCGCCCGGATGTTGCTTCTCGACGCGGGTTCGAGCCTCGGCGGCAATGCTCATCCAATTCGTAACGAAGCTTGGTGGTTGATTCGGATCCTGAGTCATCAACGCGCGGATGCCGCCGCACTGGCGGTGGCCGAGAATGATGATGTTTTCGACTTTGAGATTATTGACGGCGAACTCGAGAGCTGAGCTCGTACCGTGAAAGCCAACCGCCGAAGGTTCACAAGGCGGCACGAGATTGGCCACGTTTCGAACCACAAAGAGTTCGCCAGGCGAAGCGCCGGTGAGGATCGCAGGATCAACACGTGAGTCGCTACAGCCGATCAATAAGGTCTTGGGCGTTTGTCCCGACGTGGCCAATCGCTGATAGAGCGAGTTCTCAGGATCATCGTGCTGAAAGTATTTGTCCTTGAAACGGCGAAAGCCGATCATCAGACGAACCAGAGCTTTGTTCATATTGCGGGCAAATCCATCATAGATAGGGCTAAATTTCAATCGCAGAAACAGCGAGCCCGGTGCGTGAAGGTGGGGCCATGTGCTTATTTCTCGGCGCGCCCTGGGGCCTCGAGCGTCTGTTTGAGCGAGTTTGGTGGCACGCGATCGGCTATCGACGGCGAAATTGAAAGCTTGGCCGTGCAAAGCGCAAGCGAGCGTAGCAGACTCGGGCTATGGCGTCTTTGCTTCGGCGTTTGCCACAATTTCACGAATTGTCTTCGGGCGATGCGGTCGATGTGATCCTGACGCGCTTTTTGGAAGAGTGCGAGTCCAGAGGTCTGACACTTTATCCGGCGCAGGAAGAGAGCCTGCTGGCACTGTTTGCCGGCGACAACGTCATTCTGAACACTCCGACGGGCTCTGGAAAGTCATTGGTCGCTGAAGCTTTGGTATTTCACTCGATGAGTTGGGGTCGTCGAAGTGTGTACACTTGTCCGATCAAAGCGCTGGTGAATGAAAAGTTTCTGTCGCTTTGCCGACTCTTTGGTGCCGAGAACGTGGGGCTGATGACGGGTGACGGCAGCGTCAATCGGGATGCGCCGATTCTTTGTTGTACAGCCGAGATCTTGGCGAACATGGCGCTGACGGAGGGTGCACGAGCACGCGTGGATGATGTGGTGATGGACGAATTCCATTACTACGCGGATCGCGAGCGCGGCGTGGCTTGGCAGTTGCCGCTTCTTGAGCTTTCGCAAACGCGGTTTTTATTGATGTCGGCGACACTTGGCGATTTGGACGGCTTTGGGAAACGGCTTACGGAACTAAATTCGAAACCCACGCGCGTCGTGGTGGGAGACGTTCGCCCGGTCGAGCTTGAGTTTGAGTATCGCGGTGAAACGCATTTGCATGAGAGCCTTCAGGACCTTCTGTCTCGAGATCGCGCGCCGATTTACTTAGTGAACTTCACACAAGCGGCGGCCATTGAAGAAGCGCAAAGCTTGATGAGCGTTGATTTGCTCAGCAAAGAACAAAAGCAATTGATTCAAGAGCGCTTGCGCGGCGAGAAATTTCGCTCGCCGTTTGGTCGAGACTTGCAGAGATTCCTCAAGCACGGTGTGGGTGTTCATCACGCAGGTCTTTTGCCTCGCTATCGAATTCTGGTCGAGTCCATGGCGCAAGAAGGCCTTTTGAAAGTCATCAGCGGTACGGACACACTCGGTGTCGGCGTGAACGTGCCGATTCGCACTGTGCTGTTCACTAAACTTTGCAAGTACGATGGTGAGAAGACGGCGATCTTGAGTGCGCGGGATTTTCATCAAATCGCCGGACGCGCGGGTCGACGCGGATTTGATACGCGGGGCTTTGTGGTCGCCCAAGCACCTGAGCATGTGGTGGAGAATTTGCGCCAAGACCGTAAGGCGGCCTTGGATCCAAAGAAAGCCAAAAAGTTGGTGCGCGCCAAGCCGCCGGAAAAAGGCTTTGTGATGTGGACCGAAGACAGTTTCAAAAGACTGCAATCGGCCAAGCCTGAGCCTCTGCCGTCGCGATTTCGCGTGGACCATGCCTTGGTGTTGAGTGTGTTGACGCGCGAGCATGAAGATGGATGTCGAGCCCTCAGGTCGCTGATTCGGCGATCGCATGAGTCGGATCACGCCAAGCGAAAGCACCGCAAGCGAGGCTTTGAGCTATTCAGATCTTTAGTGGAGAGAAAGTTGATCGATGTGGCTCGCGACGCGACGACGGGTGAGCGCCGCTATAAGTTGCATGAAAACTGGAAGCTGCAAATCGACTTTTCATTGCACCAAAGCCTTTCGCTTTGGCTGATCGATGCCTTGGACGAATTGGATCAGACCTCGCCAACTTACGCACTGGATGTGATCACCTTGTGTGAGTCAATTTGTGAGAACCCCGACGTGATTCTGCGCCGCCAGGCGGATCGCGCGCGCGACGCGCTTTATCGCGAGCTAAAAGCCGAGGGTGTGGACTTTGACGAGCGCCAAGCGCGTCTCGACGAAGTGGAGTACCCGAAGCCACTTCGGGATTTCATCTACGAGCATTTCAATGCCTGGTCCGATCAGCATCCTTGGGTGGGAACTGAGAACATTCGGCCAAAGAGTATTGTGCGCGAGATGTTTGAAAAGGGCATGGGCTTTCACGACTACATTCGCGAATACGATTTGCAGCGAGCCGAAGGCCTGCTGCTGCGAGCACTCAACGAGGTCTACAAAGTCTTGGCTCAGACGGTTCCCGACACGGCGAAAACGGATGAGCTGCGCGAATTGGAAACGGCCTTGGCCCTCACGCTGAGATCCATCGATTCATCCTTGCTCGAAGAGTGGGGGAAGCTTCGCGAGCAAGCTGAGGGCCTTCGCTCAAAGCCGAATTCTGCGACGGTCACAGAGCACGAAGCCGCAGATGCAATGGCGGCACGAGGTCAGGCTCAGCGCGAGGCTGCCGAGCAAAGCAAGTTGCGTCGTCAGGAACTCACGCGAATTTGGAAATCTGAAGCGCTTCGATTCGTACAAGCCTGGTCGACGGCCCAAGACGAAGAGGCGTTACAAGTGTTTGCGGACTGGGTGGAGTCGGGAGGTTTTCAGTGGATCGAATTGGGGTCGATCAAGAAATCGCCGACACAATGGACCATCGAAGAGCTTCGTGAAGTGAGGGAGCTTTGGAAGTCGTCCGGTGTCAGCGGCATCGTCACGGACCTACGCGCCCGAGCGCCGCATCTTTTTGAGATTCATTTTGGGGAGCACCTCACGGACTGGGCCTTCGAAATCAAGATCTTGGATGAGGCCGGCGAAATCGCAGGGAGTTTGCGCGCCAGCACCGTGGGCGATAGCTAACGCCTTGGTTCGTGCACGCGTCGGCATCTTGCTTAGAGGACCAGTTAGTGGCGGGACTTGCGCAAACTTTCCGTTCTCTGCTCAAGTTTGATTAGCTCATCCAATCTTGATTCGATGTCATGAATCACGCCTTCAAAACTCTTTGTCGCGTGTTCGCCATTTGATTCCATCAAGGTCTCATCGAGAATTTCTTGAAAGTTCGGAATTCGATCTTCCAAGATCAGTCGCATGGCCTGATAAATTTCCGTGAGACGTTTCACCTGCAAGCGAATTTCATGACGAATTCGGCGCACTTTTGACTCTTGCAGAAGTTCGATCACGCAAGCTTCAACATGACTGGGCTCAAACGGCTTTTCGATCAAGCGCAAAAAGCCGCGATTGTTAGCCGCGATCGCCGAGTCCTTATCCAAATTTCCGGATAGCAATATAGCCGGCACTTCATGACCGAGCGCTTGTAGCGCCGCGAGCATTTGCACGCCATCCATGCCCGGCATGCGCAGATCCGTGATGATCAGTTCGGGCCGCGGAAGCTGGCCACTGCTGAGCTGGCTCACCAGTTCAAAGCCCGAGGCAAAAGTCTTGATCTGAAACTGATCATGAAAGCGCGCGCGGAAGACTTCGCGAAGCGCCGGCTCGTCATCGACGAAATACACCAGTGACTTCGATAAGCTGGCGTCGGCCGCCGCATCCAGCGCCGACACAGACGAAGCTGATTGAGGTTTCAACTGACGTGCTGCAGACATCCCGACTCCTCGCAGGCATTCCTTAACATTATCGAGAAAATGTGAAGCCCGGTGTAGAGGCCCATGCGAACTTCATCGAATCTTGAGGCAGGCTTCGCGACACATTGATGATCGCTGCTGTGTGCTTCTCAAAGCGATGCATTCACGGGCGGTGCGGTTGGGGTGACTCAAGCTCGAACATTGAAGTGTTTCAGATTGAGGCGTTGGGCGAAAGTGTTCACGCACATGATCCGTCGATGCTTTGTGAGACAATGTGGATCTCGACTTTGAGTCTTGGAGAGACCCAATCGCTTTTTGTCGATGATCAAAGTCGATCCTCGCAAAGAGGCATGATTCTCAGCAATGAGCAAATGAAGGGTCGCGGACCTCGCTCGCCCAAGACGGTTTCAAGTTCGATCTTACTGGGTGAGCGTCGGATCCGGTTTAAACTTCTACGCCTAACACGCTTTGATCACTTCGTCGTAGATTTTGGTCGGTCGCCAAAGAATGGTCTTGCATCACAAACATCCCAACCGACACGGGAGCATTTCACGACTCCATCGGGATTCAACTGATCAGGCCGACACTGTAGTCTACCTTCGCTGATCACTGTTCCGTCTTTCAAAGTATAGGGTTCAATCAATCTAACTTCCGATGTCGTGAGGTAATCCTCAATGTATATCGTCGGATTCTTGCGTTGGATAGTTGGCTCCTCGTCGCAGAATGTAGCATCGATCGATGGATCATAGGGTACGTTTTCGGGTTTGGTGAAAAGAGCGCTAAACTTCATACCTTCAATCTCGAAATACTCATTTCCATAGGCCGCATCACACTGAACCATCTGATACTGCACAAATCCGTTTTCATCAGGCTGGGTGGCAGCGACGCTACAATTGTGTCCTTTGAGTTTATTGCCGAAAGTGGCTTGCCCCAAATACTTAATTCCGGCGCCCTTGTAAACTGATTCGGGGTCGGGATTGGTACGCGCAGCCGATGTATCGAGCTTTGCCTTTGATCCATCAAAGTACTTCAGCAGAAGTGGCAATCCGGAAGCGTTCTTGCGTAAGCTTCTTTCAACATCAACCAAACGAAGTTTGTGCGAAGGAGCGTGGATATAAAACTGACGAGTCGGGAAGGTGACCACCATCGCCTTCGCTTCTGGGGGCCATTCGTCATCGGTCGACGACGCGGCCCAGACGGTCGGGGGTGCTGCATACATAACCCCTATCCCTACACAGATTAACAAAGTAATCGATAGTCGAACGCCGTGGCTTGTTAATGCCTTCATGTCAGTTTGCCTCGAAGTGAAGGTGGTCTGCATGCCCATTCACATCCTTCAGAACCCCATTTGAGTTTGGCACGAACTGTCCGTCACCGCCAGATGTGTCCAAACCGAAAGGATCGAAAGGTTGGACGATTGTACCGTTTCGATACAGCGGGTAATCGAAGTTAAGTTTAGCATTGGCTAAATTTGTGGGATTGAAGAATCGCAGCACCTTTCCGATCAAGAGCCGTGCGTGGAAGTGTTGACTGTCTGGTACGGCAAATCCACCTTGGTCGCTCGTGTAGTAGATTGTACGTAAGTTGGATTCGCTAAGTCTTCGAAATCCTCTCAGCATGTCGTTCTGATACCTAATGACATCGTCGATCGCAAAGTGAGTCGAAGAACTACCGGTAACAGTGTATTTGAACTCTTCTTGATTGGGGCAGTTTTCATAGAATGCATGGATTGGTATATTTTGGCGACGGGTCGGTTCATCCCCAACGGTAGGGTCGAGGAGCCAGTTGGGATTAACGTCTTCAATTTCGCTGGCTGATGTGCGTAGTAAATTGATTACCTCTCGGTTCATGAAACACTCTCTTCCTGTAAACTTGAGATGCCCATTGTAGACACACTTTTCCGGTCGATCAGCTAAAGGGCCTGTGAGGCAATCCACGTCAAGTGCTCTTAATTGAAGAATGTAGTTACGCATCTTCTCGAAGGCGGCGCGCTTTCCCTCGGCGCTCCTGCGGTCAAAGCGTTCTCTGAAAGCGGCATCAATACTAAGATAGCGAGCGTCAATGCCGGTACCTTGTGCGTGATGAGCGTCGACTTTGTGAGGGAATGCTTTCGCTCGGCAGTAGTTCGGACCTGGTCCCGCTAGGCAAGAATTCTGACTTTCAAAACCTGAGCCCTGAAGAGCATTGAGGCCGCCGCCAAATGGTAATGATCCGTCGTTGCACGCAATTGCGAAATCATTCGTGACTCCTG
>ERZ761609.1229-NODE-1229-length-23964-cov-7.793718_pt1 | contig 23964 bp, 20 predicted proteins | sample MGYA00511163_ERZ761609 | MGnify/ENA primary metagenome ERZ761609 (study PRJEB28899, sample SAMN02445070) | bioreactor sludge metagenome | biome: EBPR sludge | place: Australia: Brisbane, Thorneside Wastewater Treatment Plant | collected 2011-12-16 ... | reverse complement strand
TGGTGGAACTGGTAGATGAACCCGATCTGGTTGCGCCGCATCTCGGTGCGCCGATCGTCGTCGAGGCCGAAACACTCCGTGCCGTTGATGACGATGGAACCGCTGTCCGGCGTTTCGAGGAGACCCGAAATGTGAAGGAGCGTCGACTTCCCCGAACCCGACGGCCCGACGAGTGCCACTGCCTCGCCCGCAGCGAGCGATATGTTCGCCCCGTCGAGCACGTGGATCTCGCGTTCCGCCTGTCGGTAGGTACGGCGGACATCCCTCAGTCCGAGAACCACCGGCCCTCCGGTTCGATCAATCATGTCAGCCATACCGCAGCGCCTCGACCGGATCGAGCCGCGACGCCCGCCACGATGGATAGAGCGTGGCGAGGATCGACAATAGCAGCGCGAGCAGCACGATCACGATCGTCTCGACCATGTCGATGTCCGCCGGCATCCGCGTGAGGTAATAGAAATTCGGATCGAACACAGTCCGCCCGGTGACCCGCGCCACGAACTGCCGGATCTCCTCGATCCGCCACGTGAAGAGCACCCCGAGCAGAAAACCTGCCAGTGTCCCCACCACACCGATCGCACCACCGGTGATGAGAAACACGCGCATGATCGCACCCTTGGTCGCTCCCATTGTCCTGAGGATGCCGATGTCCCGCCCCTTGTCCTTCACCAGCATCATCAATCCGGAGATGATATTGAAGGCGGCGACGAGCACGATCAGCGACAGGATGATGAACATCATCGTTCGCTCGAGATCGAGCACGCGAATGAACGTCTCGTTGCGCCCCATCCAGTCCGAATAATGGAGCCCGTCGATCCCGAGCGACCGCATCGCCGAGATGGATTTGGCCACGGTGTCGGGATTGTCCGTGACGATCTCGATGACATCGACACCCTTGTCGCGACCGAAGAACTTCTGCGCCTCCCCCAGTGGCATGAAGATCATGATCCGGTCGTATTCGCTCATACCGAGTTCGAAGATCGCCGAAACCCGGTACGACTTAGTTCGCGGCACACAACCGAATGGCGTACACGCTCCACGCGGCCCCACGAGCGTGAGGCTGTCACCGGCATTGATCCTGAGATTGTCGGCGAGCCGCCGCCCTATCGCCAGGCCCTCCTGGGCGTCGAATCCGTCGAGCGTACCGGCGATGATATTATTGGACACGAGATCGAGCGACTTGAGGCCGGCCTCGGAAACGCCACGCACATTGCCGCCCACCGCCTGCGCCTGCGTTGAGGCCATCACCTGCCCTTCGACGAGAGGGATGGCACTCTTGATCATCGGCAGTGTCGCGAACCGGCTTGCGACCGACGCATAATCCTCGAACGGGCCGTCCATGCGAGCGACGATCACGTGCCCGTTGAGCCCGAGGATCTTGCCGACGAGTTCCTTTCGGAACCCGTTCATGACAGCCATAACGATGATCAGCGTCGCAACGCCGAGCATGATCCCGAGAAACGAGAACCCGGCGATGACAGAGATAAAACCTTCCTTGCGCCGCGCCCTGAGATACCGGAGCGCGAGCAACCACTCGAACGGCGCGAATGCCTTCGAGCTTCGTTTGCGGCCGGCACCAGCGTTGTCACGTGCAGTGTCCCGCAGGACCATCTCGTCGGCCATCGTTTCCCTTTGTCGCTCCGAACCCTTCAGCCGAGGAAGCGGCGCGCCGATACCAGCTCGGTGAGACGCCGCAAGGCGGCATCGATCGTCAGCGTGACGCGCTCACCGGTCTTGCGCTCCTTGATCTCGACCTCTCCTGCCTTGAGCCCCTTGGGCCCGACGATGAGCTGGAAGGGAAGACCGATGAGATCCATCGACGCGAATTTGGCGCCAGCCCGCTCGTCGGTATCGTCGAGCAGGACCGACACACCTGCCATTTCGAGTTTGGAATAAAGATCATTGCAGGCGTGATCCGTATCCTTGTCCCCGGCCTTCAGGTTGATGAGCCCGACTTCGAACGGCGCCACGGCCACAGGCCAGACGATGCCACCGGCATCGTGGTTCGCCTCGATCAAGGCAGCCACAACGCGCGACGGCCCGATGCCGTACGAACCCATGTGAACCGTGACCGGCTTGCCGTCGGGCCCTTGCACCTGTGCTTTCATCGGCTCGGAGTACTTCGTGCCGAAGTAGAAAATATGACCGACCTCGATACCGCGCGCGGTGATCTTCTGATCCGCACCGATCGCGTCGAACGCCGCTGCGTCGTGCTTCTCGCTCGTTGCCGCATAAAGTGACGTCCACTTGTCGACGATCCCCTGCAGCCCCGCCACGTCATTGAAATCCGTCGAGGCGGGCGGTGTCTGGAAATCGAGGTAGTTCTTGTGGCAGTAGACTTCGCTCTCACCTGTCGAGGCGAGGATGATGAACTCGTGGCTGAGATCGCCGCCGATCGGACCGGTGTCCGCCTGCATCGGAATGGCCTTGAGTCCGAAGCGGGCGAAGGTACGCAGGTAGGCTACGAACATCCTGTTGTAGGCATGGCGCGCACTGGCCGCATCGAGATCGAACGAGTAGGCGTCCTTCATCAGGAACTCGCGGCTGCGCATGACGCCGAACCGCGGGCGCACCTCGTCACGGAACTTCCACTGGATGTGGTAGAGATTGAGCGGCAGATCCCGGTAGCTCTTGGCGTAGGCGCGGAAGATCTCCGTGATCATTTCCTCGTTCGTCGGCCCATAGAGCATTTCGCGCTCGTGCCGATCCGCGATCCGCAGCATCTCCTTGCCGTAGGCGTCGTAGCGTCCGCTCTCACGCCAGAGGTCTGCGGACTGGACGGTCGGCATAAGAAGTTCGATGGCGCCCGAACGGTTCTGTTCGTCGCGGATGATCGTATTGACCTTCTGCAGTACCCTGAGGCCCAGCGGCAGCCACGCGTAAATGCCGGCGCTCTCCTGCCGGATGAGACCGGCACGCAGCATCAACTGGTGCGAAATGATCTCCGCCTCTTTCGGCGTCTCGCGAAGCACGGGTAGGAAATAGCGGCTGAGGCGCATCGGCGTGCAGAAACCCTGGCGTGACTGGATGGCGGAACGGACCGGATCTGGACGGAACCCGTGTGAACGGATGTTCTGGCCCCGGCCTCCTGGCGCGGCTTTACTTCGGCAAGTCGCCTCTACCCCGATCCGGAAACCATCACGAGGCACAACGACCACCGTTCCAGCCTGATAGACAGGAACAGGGCGTCAGGCAATCGTAAACGCCGGTTGATCCCCGCCCGATCAGCAGAACGCGCGCCCCGTGCGCCGCCATGGTCACGCGCAAGATAATTTCAAGCGATTGGGGCGAAACGTCACATTTGTTGATGACAGAGGCAGAACTTGCCGCTAGAACAGCCATGCGTACAAAAAAAGGGCCGTGGCTTCCGATCGTTCTGGAACCCGAAATGCCCAGGTCTAGGGACAGTGAAAGAAAACAATACGTTAGAGCACAACGAAACGTGCCTGTCGGGGCGCAGTTGAAGGTCTGACGAACAGAACAGAACAAAAATCCCGGTCATCCGAAAGGATCGATCGGGATTTTTTCATTCTCGCCCCTGCTGAGCCCGCGCGATCACGGTCGATCCCGATATCAGTTGGCGACGTCGAGTGGAATCAGCCGCACCCTGAGTGCGAGCAGTACGGCGCAAAACACGGTCGACCCGACGATCGTCGTCCACGCCAGCACCTTTGCCATGCGCGGGTCGACCGGCGCACCCGCCGACGTCCCCTGGATCACCTCACCGGCATCGTGTTGCGTCCGCACCCCGAACGGCAGCACCGCGAACAGCATGATCCACCACGCGAAGAAATAGATCGCAACCGCGAACGGCCAGCCGATGGGCGCGAGCCGGAACCACTGCGCCGTTAGCGCCACCAGTACCGACAGCCCGGCCACAATCGGCAGGAGCGAACGCGTGGAACGCGTGGTGCCCATCAAACCTGCTCCAGTTCGACGAGCGTACCGAGAAAATCCTTCGGATGCAGGAACAGGACGGGCTTGCCGTGTGCGCCAATCTTCGGCTCACCGCTACCGAGAACCCGCGCCCCCTGGGCTTTCAGCCGATCGCGAGCGGCGATGATGTCGTCCACCTCGTAGCAGACGTGATGGATGCCACCGTCGGGATTGCGATCGAGGAATTTCGCTATCGGCGAACCTTCGCCGAGCGGCTCGAGCAACTCGATCTTGGTATTCGGCAACTCGACGAATACGACAGTGACCCCGTGATCGGGTTGCGGCGATGGGGCCGATACCCGCGCCCCCAGTGTCGCCTTGTAGGTCTCGACGGCCGGCCCGAGCTTGGGGACCGCGATTGCAACGTGATTGAGCCGCCCGATCATGTGTCAAACACCTCTTCCGTTTCTAGTCCACGATCGCCGTCATGACTTTCACGATGGGGCGTTTGCCCCAGGCGTTCTCGACGGCACTGCGCACCGCACGCCGGACCGCCTCCTCGACCCGCCCCGTGTCGCTCCGCCGCTTCGGCGGGATCGACCTGAGCGTCCCGTCGACGGCGTCGACGACGATGTCGAAGATCTCGGTCCCCTCCGCATCCGTCTCGGGAATACCGTCGAGAATGGCATCTGGCTCTGCGGCAATTCCGCCCTTCCCGTCGAGAACGAGCGAAACCACGACGATCCCGGCCTCGGCGAGCTTGCGCCGGTCGCGCACCGTCCCCGAGTCACCCTCGACGAGCAGGTCCCCGTCACGGAAGAGACGCCCGACCGGCGCTTCGTCGATGACCGCCGCCTCGCCCGGCGCAAGTCTGACGATGTCACCGTTCCGGACCCGCAGCACCTTGGGAACACCAAGCCCTTTGGCCAGTTCAGCATGCGCCGCGAGATGGCGCGCCTCACCATGCATCGGGATTGCGACCTGCGGCCGGACCCAGCCGTACATGTCCTTGAGTTCCTCGCGCCTCGGATGGCCCGTCACATGCACCAGCGCATCCGCATCGGTTATCAGTCTGACGCCGCGCTCGACGAGCTTGTTCTGGATGCGTCCGACAGCGCGCTCGTTGCCCGGGATCGTGCGCGACGAGAAGATGATCGTATCACCCTGCCCGAGCTTGACGTGCGGATGATCTCCCTGCGCGATCCGTGCCACGGCGGCCCGCCCTTCGCCCTGGCTTCCCGTGCAGATCACGAGGCACCGGCTCGGCGAGATTTGTCCGAACTGCGTCTGATCGAGCGTCTTGAGTGACCGGGGCAGGTGACCCGTGTCCTGCGCGACCGCGATGATCCTGTGCAACGCTCGCCCGGCCACCACGAGGACACGGCCGTTGGCAGCAGCAGCTTCCGCAATAGCGCGAATGCGCCCGACGTTCGAGGAAAACGTCGTCACGGCGACCACGCCGCCGCATTTGCCGACGACGTCGATCAGCGACTGCGCGACATCAGACTCCGATGGCGAGCGGCCCTCGCGCATGGCGTTGGTGGAATCGCACATGAAAGCGGTGATGCCCTGGTCGCCGAGTGCCTTGAGCCGGTTCGCGTCTGTCCGCGTCCCCGTCGCATAGGGAGTGTCCTCGATCTTCCAGTCCCCCGAGTGGAGCACGCGCGCCTCGGGCGTCGAGATGAGAAGCGCCTGCGGCTCCGGAATGGAATGCGCGACCGCGATGAATTCGAGATCGAACGGCCCGACCTTGAAACGGCCCTGCACCGGGACCTCATTGATCACAATACCGACCCGATTGCCCTGCTCGGCAAGCTTTGCCTTGATGAGTGCCGCCGTGAACGGCGTCGCGTACACCGGCACCTTCAGCCGCGGCCAGAGTTCGATCAGCGCCCCGAAATGATCCTCGTGCGCATGCGTCAGCACGATCCCTGCGAGATTGACGTGCTCGTCTTCGATGAAGCGTGTATCGGGAAGGATCACGTCTACACCCGGATCGAACTCGCCCTCCGGAAACGTGATGCCGAGATCGACCATCAGCCACTGACGCGCGTCAGCCGGTCCGCTGCCGTAGAGATAGCAGTTCATACCGATCTCGCCGATCCCGCCGAGGGCAGCGAACACCAGTTCGGAGGCACCAGAATGCCCCCCTTTCCGACCCACTGCCATCAACTGTCCTTACCTGGTGGAAGTATCGCGACATCCCCGAATGTCACCCTATGCTCGTACCCCCCCTCGTCTGCCAATATCAATGCCCCATCGGCCGCAAGGCCGCGAAATCTGCCGCGGATAACATTCTTGCCGGCATTCACCGTCAGTTCCTGTCCGATCGCATGCCCCGCACGACGCCAGCGATCGAGCACCAGATCGAACCCACGGCCCTCATCCCATGCCGCGAGTGCCGCCCGGAGACTGCGGTCCACATGCTCGAGCATCACCTCCGCCGTAACGCCGATACCGAGTGCCGACAACGATAAGGCAGCGCGCCCGATATCCTCGGGTGCGTGTTTGAGATTGATGCCGATACCGATGGCGACCGTCATCTCACCGCTCACGGGATTGCGCACGGCTTCCGAGAGAATCCCGGCGCACTTGCTTCCTCCGACGACAACATCGTTCGGCCATTTGAGCTGAAGCCCTGCCGGGGCCTGACCGGCTGCGGCCGAAACGATCGAATCGTGCACGGCAACGCCCGTGACGAGCGACAACTGCGCTGTCATGGCCTGGGGGCAGTCGAGTGTGACGAGTAGTGTCGCGTAGAGATTACCGGGCTCAGAAACCCAGGACCGCCCCGACCGGCCCTTGCCGGCCGTCTGACGTTCGGCCCTGAGCCAGATCGGGCCGCGCTCACCGGCGGCCCCCAGCCGAAGCGCCTCGGCATTGGTCGACCCGATCTCCGGATAGACCCGCACACCGAAGGACGCGTCGAACATTCCCATGCTCAGAACAACGAGCGGGCCGCGGCCGCCGCAGTTCCCATGATCCAGTCGCCCACCGAGCCAAATCGCGCCGGGAACGGAAGGAAGCCGAATACCACGATGAGGCTCGCTGCGACCATTACGAACCCTTCACTTCGCGCCACCGGCCTGAAGCGCACCTTCGGCTCGTCGAAATACATGACCTTGATGATGCGGAGATAGTAGTAGGCCCCGATGACGCTTGCGATCACGCCCAGCACTGCGAGCGGCCAGAGCTGCGCCTTCACCGCCGCGAGGAATACGTAATACTTGCCCCAGAACCCGGCGAGCGGCGGAATCCCGGCCAGCGAGAACATCATCAGCGCCATCGCCAGTGCCGCCCCCGGATTCGTCTGCGACAGCCCCGAAAGATCCTCGATCTCCTCGACACCGCCCTTTTCGGTTCTGAGGCCGAGGACGACCGCGAACGCACCGAGCGTCATGACGAGATAGATCGCGAGATAGACGAGAACGCCTTCGATCCCCTCCGCCGACGCCGCCGCCAGTCCGACCAGCACGAAGCCCATGTTGGCGATCGAGGAATAGGCCATCAGCCGCTTGATGTTGATCTGCCCGATCGCCGCCACCGCACCGAGGATCATGGATGCGATGGAAATGAAGACGATCACCTGTTGCCACTGCGGCTTCATCCCGCCGAGCGCGCCCACCATCACCCGCGTGAGAAGCGCGAATGCGGCAGCCTTGGGCGCCGCCGCGAAGAACGCCGTCACCGGCGTAGGCGCACCCTGATAGACGTCCGGCGTCCACATATGGAACGGCACCGCAGAAATCTTGAACGCAAGACCGACGAGAATGAACACGAGACCGAAAATCAGCCCGATGTTGCGCCCTGCCGCCGGTTGCAGCGCCACCGTTGCGATGTCGGCGAACTTGGTCGAACCGGCAAAGCCGTAAACCAGCGAAGCACCGTAGAGCAGCATCCCCGACGACAGTGCACCGAGAACGAAATACTTGAGCCCCGCCTCCGACGACTGCACGTCGTCACGCTTGAAGGCCGCCATGACATAGAGCGCAAGGCTCTGCAGTTCGAGACCGAGATAGAGCGAGATGAGATCGTTCGCCGAAATCATCATCATCATGCCGACGGTCGCCAGCACCACGAGAACGGGATACTCGAACTTGAGGTATTTGCCCTCGCGCATGTCGTTGAACGACAGCAGCAGCGTTGCTGCCGAAGCTATGCAGACGATGATCTTCACAAAGCGCGCGAACCCGTCGAACCGCATCGCCCCGTCGAACAACGTGTAGACCCCCGACGGCTGCCCCGCGACTAGCACCCCCGCGCCGATCAGCAGCGCGATCGCACCCCAGCCGATAATCTCCGCATTGCCATCCGTTTCCCTGAGGAAAACCCCGAGCATGAGCAGTGCCATCGCCCCGACGGCGAGCAGCAGCTCCGGATAGATGGGACCGAGTTGCGCGAAGAAAGTCATATGAGCTCACTCAGAAGGGACGCCAACTCAGCGATTGATGTTTGCGGTCTTGATTGCAGTCTCGTACCCGGCCACGAGGTTCTTGACCGACTTCGAGGTCACATCGAGGATCGGTGCGGGATAGACACCGAAGAGGATCGTCAGAACCACGAGCGGCGCCAGGATGGCGATTTCACGCGCGTTGACGTCCGTGATCGCCTTGAGCGCCGGCCGCTCGATGACACCGAAGATCATCCGGCGATAGAGCCACAGCGCATAGGCGGCCGACAGGATGACACCCGTCGTGGCGAAGAACGCGACCCAGGTGTTGGCCTTGAAGGCCCCGAGCAGCGTCAGGAACTCCCCGACGAACCCGGATGTTCCCGGCAGGCCGACATTGGCCATCGTGAACACCATGAAGCAGAACGCATAGATCGGCATCCGGTTGACGAGACCACCGTATGCCGCGATCTCTCGCGTATGCATACGGTCGTAAACCACGCCAACGCAGAGGAACAGCGCGGCCGATACGATGCCGTGGCTGATCATCTGGAACACCGCGCCTTCGACGCCCGGCACGTTGAACGTGAAGATACCCATCGTCACGAAACCCATGTGCGCGACCGACGAGTAGGCGATCAGCTTCTTGATGTCCTCCTGCGCCAGCGCCACCAGCGAGGTGTAGATGATCGCGATCACGGACAACGTGAAGACCAGCGGCGCGAAGTCGTGGCTCGCGATGGGGAACATCGGCAGCGAGAACCTGAGAAACCCGTAACCGCCCATCTTAAGCAGGATCGCAGCAAGGATCACCGACCCCGCCGTCGGCGCCTCGACGTGCGCATCCGGCAGCCAGGTGTGAACCGGCCACATCGGCATCTTCACAGCGAACGACGCGAAGAACGCGAGCCACAGCCACGTCTGCATGTCCGCCGGGAATTTCGTCGCCATCAGCGTCGGAATGTCGGTCGTTCCCGCGTGCCAGTACATCGCCATCATGGCGAGCAGCATCAGAACGGACCCGAGCAGCGTATAGAGGAAGAACTTGAAACTCGCATAGACACGCCGTGCACCGCCCCAGACGCCGATGATGATGAACATCGGAATGAGACCGGCTTCGAAGAACAGGTAGAACAGCAGCAGGTCGAGCGCGCAGAACACGCCGATCATCAGCGTCTCGAGCACGAGAAACGCGACCATGTAATCCTTGACGCGGTTCTCCACGCTTTCCCAGCTCGCCAGGATACAGAACGGCATCAGGAACGTCGTCAGCAGGACGAACGGCATCGAAATTCCGTCGACGCCCATCTTGTATTTGATAGGCCCGAGCCAGGCCGCTTCCTCGACGAACTGGAAGGCAGCACTGTTGCGGTCGAACTCGGTCCAGATCGGAATCGAGACGATGAAGGTCAGCACGGTCGTAATGAGCGCGATCCAGCGCGCATTGCGCACCGAATCTCGCGGCAGCAGCGCGATCCACGCCGCCCCGACGAGCGGCAGGAAGGTGACCAGCGAAAGGATGGGATACTTGCTCATCGGCCGACCCCGGCAAAGATGATGTAGGTGAGGATCGCCGACAGTCCGATCAGCATTCCGAAGGCGTAGTGATAGACGTACCCGGTCTGGACCTTCGCGACCTTCCCTGTCGCCCAACCGACCGATGCGGCCGTCCCGTTGATCGTCCCGTCGATGACCGCGCCGTCACCGCCCTTCCAGAGCATGCGCCCGATCGCCTTGGCGGGACGCACGAAAAGGAAATCGTAGAGTTCGTCGATGTACCACTTGTTGAGCAGGAACAGGTAGACCGGCCTGAACACGCGCGCCGTGGTCGCCGGCAGCGACGGAACCGCGATGTAATAGACATAGGCGAGCGCGAGACCACTGAGCATCGCGAACAACGGCGCCCAGCCGACCCACTTCGGGATGTCGTGCATCGCGTGCAGGATGTGGTTCTGCTGCCCTTCGAAGATCGCCTTGCCCCAGAACACCTTGTAGGGATCGACAGCACCCGCGCCGTGCCCCACGCCGATGAAATACTTCGAGAAGACGAATCCGGCCACCACCGCGCCGAAGGCCAGGACGAAAAGCGGCACGAGCATCACCATCGGGCTCTCGTGCGGCTCGTGTGTGCCGTGACCGTGGCCATGATCGTCGTGCGCGTGATCGTCGTGCTTCGCCGCATGCGCCGCGTGATCGCCGTGATGGGCGTCGTGACCATGCCCCCAGCGTGCCGTTCCGTGGAAGGTCATGAACATGAGACGCCACGAATAGAACGAGGTCATGAATGCCGCCACGACGAGCATCCAGAACGCATAGTTGTTTGGCGTATGCGCCGCGTAGGCCGCCTCGATGATGGCGTCCTTGGAATGGAACCCGGCAAACCCGATCACGTGCGGGTAACCGACACCGGTCAGCGCCAGGGTGCCGATCAGCATCATGAGCCACGTCGTCGGGATCTTGGACCTCAGCCCGCCCATGTTGCGCATGTCCTGCTCGTGGTGCATCGCATGGATCACCGAGCCGGCACCGAGGAACAGCAGCGCCTTGAAGAATGCGTGTGTGAAGAGATGGAACACACCCGCCGTATAGGCGCCGATCCCGCACGCGACGAACATGTAGCCGAGCTGCGAACACGTCGAATACGCGATGACGCGCTTGATGTCGTTCTGCACGAGCCCGACCGTTGCTGCGAAGAACGCTGTCAAGGCTCCGACGAACGTCACCACCTGAAGCGCGGCCGGCGCATACTCGAACACGGGCGACAGACGCGCCACCATGAACACACCCGCCGTAACCATGGTCGCGGCATGGATCAACGCTGAAACCGGCGTCGGACCTTCCATCGCGTCCGGTAGCCAAGTGTGGAGCAGGAACTGCGCGCTCTTGCCCATCGCGCCCATGAACAGGAGCAGCGACAGCGTCGTTACGATGTCGACGTCGTAGCCGAGGAAGTTGAAGGTCTTTCCAGCCAACCCGGGAACAGCCTGGAAGATCGGATCGAGGCTCACCGACCCTGCCAGCCAGAAGAGACCGAAGATGCCGAGTGCAAACCCGAAGTCGCCGACACGGTTGACGACGAACGCCTTGATGGCAGCCGCGTTCGCCGACGGCTTCTGATACCAGAACCCGATAAGCAGGTACGACGCGAGCCCGACGCCTTCCCAGCCGAAGAACATCTGCAGAAGGTTGTCGCTCGTCACCAGCATCAGCATGGCGAACGTGAAGAGCGAGAGATAGGAGAAGAACCGCGGACGGCTGTCGTCCTCGTGCATGTAGCCGATCGAGTACATGTGGACGAGAGACGAAACGGTCGTCACCACCACCAGCATGACCGCCGTGAGTGTGTCGATGCGGAGCATCCACGACACGTCGAGATCGCCCGACGTGATCCAGCGCATGACCGGCACCTTGTAGGTGATGCCCTGGAACCCGACGTTATAGAACACGAACCACGAGAGCGCGGCCGCGACCATAAGGAAGAAGGTCGTGACGATCTCGCTCGGCCGATCGCCGATCATGCGGCCGAAGAACCCCGCGATGACAGCGCCGAGCAGCGGCAGGAAGACGATGAGAAGGGCGGCAGTCTGCATTGGTCTTGTCCCGTCAGCCCTTCATCATGTTGATGTCTTCGACGGCGATGGAGCCGCGATTACGGTAGTAGACGACGACGATGGCGAGGCCGATGGCGGCCTCCGCTGCAGCAACCGTCAGGATCATCAGAGCAAACACCTGCCCGGCGAGATCACCGAGGTGCGCGGAAAACGCAACGAGGTTGATGTTGACGGCGAGCAGCATGAGCTCGATCGACATCAGGATGACGATGACGTTCTTCCGGTTGAGGAAGATGCCGAAGATCCCGATCGTGAACAGGATCGCCGCCACCGTCAGATAATGTCCAAGTCCGATCATTCCTCACCCACCCTCAGCGGCTGCCGCCGAGCCCCAGCATCGGCGCAAGCCACGCGACGAGCGTCGCGACGGCAATGCCGATCAGTCCAATTCCAATCAGCCGCTCCCGGATTGGGACCGACGGCTTCGCTGCCTTCATTTGCGCCTTCGCCTCGGCCTCGGCACGCTTCCTGACTTCCTCGAGCGACGTGATGTTCGTCCTGCGCTCGGGCTCCGGTGGCTTGCCGCTGCCGTTGGTGTAGGCCATCAACCCTGCCCCTTCGCGGTGGCCTTCTCGGGGATCGTGTAGCCACCCGCCGGCACCTTGACGATGTCCATGGCACTCGCCTTGTCGCGGCTGTTCTGCACCCCGATGTCCTGGCGGCGCACGTAAGCGCGCTGGCGGAGCGTCAACACGATCGCACCGATCATGGCGACGAGCAGGACGAGACCGGCCGTCTGGAAGAAATAGACGTACTTCGTGTAGATGAGCTGCCCCAGCGCCATCGTGTTCGAAACCCCAGCCGGGATTGGTGCACTGCGCGCAATGCCGCTGCCGACCACACCGGGCTGCCAGAGCTGCGCCGTCATGACCATCACGAGCTCGGCGAGGACGATCAAGCCCACCAACAGCCCCAGCGGCGCGTTCTTGATGAACCCGGCGCGCAGCTCGGCGAAATCGACATCGAGCATCATCACGACGAACAGGAACAGCACGAGCACCGCGCCGACGTAGACGACGACCAGCAGCATGGCGAGGAATTCCGCCCCGAGCAGGACGAAGAGCCCGGCGGCATTGAAGAACACGAGAATGAGATAGAGCACCGCGTGCACCGGATTGCGCGCGGTGATGACCATCAGCGCCGACGCGACCGTGAGCGTCGCGAACAGGTAGAAGAACAGTGCTGTCAGCGTCATATCATGTCCTGCCTGCATCCACGGTCGAGCCGCGCTGCCGCTCCATCACCTGTATTTCGCGTCCGCAGCGATATTGGCCGCGATCTCGCGCTCCCACCTGTCGCCGTTCGCGAGCAGCCGTTCCTTGTTGTAGAACAACTCCTCGCGCGTCTCGGTCGCGAACTCGAAGTTCGGTCCCTCGACGATCGCCTCCACCGGGCATGCCTCCTGGCAGAGGCCGCAGTAGATGCATTTCGTCATGTCGATGTCGTAGCGCGTCGTCCGCCGCGTGCCGTCGTTGCGGCGCGGGCCGGCCTCGATCGTGATCGCCTGCGCCGGGCAGATCGCCTCACAGAGCTTGCACGCGATGCAGCGCTCTTCCCCGTTCGGATACCGGCGCAACGCGTGCTCCCCACGGAATCGCGGCGAAAGCGGCCCCTTCTCGAACGGATAGTTCAGTGTCGCTTTCGGCTTGAACAGATATTTCGTCGCCAGCACGAAGGCAGAGACGAACTCCGTAAGGAACAGCGACTTGATCCCGGCAGCCACACCCATGGGTCAGCTCCTTCCGCGCCCGTGGGCGCCCGTTAGCGTCACGATCATGCGAGCCTCCAGCGACCGGTTCCGAGAAGCCACGCGATCAGGAACATCACCGCCGCAGCCCCCAGGATCATCACCTTCACAGCCCCGGAAAACCGCTCCCGCATGAGATAAACGAGTGCGAGATCCATCAGCCCCGTGACGGCAAAAACCAGCGCGACGAGCGAATTGGTCTCCATGGTCAGTTCACCCACGGACCGTACTGCAGCCACCCGGCCACGACGACGACCATCACCAGCGACAACGGCAGGAATACCTTCCAGCCGAGGCGCATCAGCTGATCGTAACGGTAGCGCGGAACCATTGCCTTGACCATGGCGAACAGGAAGAAGACGAAGCAGATCTTGAGAAGGAACCAGATGGGACCAGGCACCCAGTTCAGAAGCCAGTGGTCGACCGGCGGCAGCCAACCCCCGAGAAACAGGATCGTCGTCAGCGCGCACATCGTCATGATGGCCACGTACTCGCCGAGCATGAACAGCAGATACGGCGTCGAGCCGTATTCGACCATGAAGCCCGCGACGAGTTCGGATTCCGCTTCCGGCAGATCGAACGGCGGCCGGTTCGTCTCCGCCAGCGCCGAGATGAAGAACACGACGAACATCGGGAACAGCGCGAGCCAGTGCCAGTCGAGGAACGACGGTGCCAGTCCGAGCCGGGTGCCGATGCCGGTCGTCTGCGCCCGCACGATGTCCGTCAGGTTGAGCGATCCGACCAGCAACAGCACGGTGATGATCACGAACCCGATGGAGACTTCATACGACACCATCTGCGCCGCAGACCGGAGCGAGCCGAGGAACGGATATTTCGAGTTCGACGCCCAGCCGCCCATGATGATGCCGTACACCCCGAGCGACGAGATCGCGAAGATGTAGAGGATACCGACGTTGATGTTGGACACCGCCCAACCATCATTGACCGGAATGACCGCCCACGCCGCGAGCGCCAGGATCGTTGTCACCAGCGGCGCCAGCAGGAACACGCCCTTGTCCGCGCCCGCCGGAATGACCGGCTCCTTGAGCACGAATTTCAGAAGGTCCGCGAACGATTGCAGGAGCCCGAACGGCCCGACCACGTTGGGGCCGCGCCGGAGAGCGACCGCCGCCCAGACCTTGCGATCGAGCAGCAAGAGGAACGCGATGATGACGAGCAGTGCGACGAGCAGGATGAGGCTTGCTGCAACCGTGAGTGCGAGCCAGAGGCCCCAGTCCCACCACGTCTCGAGCGTCTTCGGATACATCGTCTGATCTAGCCTTCCCTGCCCCGCCCGACCCGATTACTCGGCTGCCTGCCGCGTCTTGCCGCGCGCCGCCATCAGCGCCGAAAGCTCGGCCATCACACTGGACGCCCGCGCGACCGGGTTCGTCATGTAGAAATCCGAAACGGCCTGTCCGAACGGCTGAGCGGTAACCGCGCCCGCCGACCCGGTCAACCCCGTCACTGCCTGCCCCGTATCGCCCGGAGAGATCGCGCCGATCCGCGCCATGTGCGGCACAGCCTTGAAGAGTGCGGCACGCAGCGCGTCGAACGAATCGTAGGGCAGCGTTTTCCCCGCTGCCGCAGAAACCGCGCGGATGATCGCCCAGTCGTCCTTGGCGAGACCGGGCGCCGCAGCCGCCTTCTTCGTCGACTGCACCCGACCTTCGAGATTGACGAAGATGCCGGTCTTCTCCGTATAGGCAGAGCCAGGCAGGATGACATCGGCGCGATGCGCGCCAGCGTCGCCATGGCTGCCCTGATAGATCACGAAGCTGCTGCGCGCCTTGGCGAGGTCCATTTCGTCGGCGCCGAGGAGGTAGAGGACGTCGACACCTCCGGACGCCATGTCCTGTGCTGTCTTCCCGCCCTTCCCCGGTACAAAACCGACGTCGAGGCCGCCGACCCGCGAAGCCACCGTCTGCAGGACGCCGAAGCCGTTCCAGCCGTCCCGGATGGCACCGACCGCCTGTGCCGCCTTGACCGCCGACGAGAGCACCGCGAGCCCGTCCGGCCGCGCCGCAACCGCCGATCCGACGATGAAGACAACGGACTTTGCGCCGGGCGGCAATGCAGCCGCGATCGACCCGATCGACTCCGGCCCGGCTCCAATATGCGTGCAGGGATAATTGAGATCACACCTGGCGCCCACCACGCCGACGAAGACACCGGTCTGGCGATACCGTTTCAGGATGCGGGCGTTGAGGATCGGGGCCTCGACGCGCGGGTTCGTACCGATCAGCACGACCGCATCCGCCTGTTCGATTCCGGCGATGGTCGGATTGAAGATATAGCTCGCCCGACCGGCAGAGCCGTCGAGCCGTGATCCGTCCTGACGGCAATCGACGTTCGCCGAGCCGAGTCGCGTGAACAGGTCCTTGAGCGCGAACATCTCCTCTGCCGTCGCCATATCCCCGGCGATGGCACCGATCCGCGACGCCGGCGTTTCCCGGAGCTTGGCACCGACGAGCGCGATCGCCTCGTCCCATGATGCAGGTCGAAGCCTGCCACCGTCACGAACATACGGTTGATCGAGACGCTGCGTCCTGAGCCCGTCGGCGACGTGCCGCGTCTTGTCGGAGATCCACTCCTCGTTCACGTCGTCGTTGTTGCGCGGCAGGATGCGCATCACGTCACGCCCACGGGTCTGCACGGTAATGGCAGAGCCGACCGCATCCATGACGTCGATCGTCTCGGTCTTGACCATTTCCCACGGCCGCGCATTGAAGGCCGTTGGACGATGCGTCAGCGCACCGACCGGGCAGATGTCGGCCACGTTGGCGCTCATCTCCGAGTACATGCCGCGTTCGAGGTAGGTGGTAATCTCCATGTCCTCGCCACGCCCGATGGCGCCGAGTTCCTCGACGCCGGCCACCTCGGTCATGAAACGGACGCAGCGCGTACACTGGATGCAGCGCGTCATCATGGTCTTGATGAGCGGCCCGAGATTCTTTTCCTCGACCGCGCGCTTGTTCTCGTCGTAGCGCGACCGCCCGACGCCGTACGCCATCGCCTGATCCTGCAGGTCGCATTCCCCGCCCTGGTCGCAGATCGGGCAATCCAGCGGATGATTGATGAGCAGGAATTCCATCACGCCTTCCCGGGCCTTCTTGACCACGGGCGACGTCGTATTGATCACTTTCGGGCTACCGTCGCGATTGGGCGGCAGGTCGTTGACGCCAAGCGCGCAGCTCGCCTGCAGCTTCGGCATGCCCACCACTTCCACGAGGCACATCCGGCAGTTACCGGCGATGGACAGGCGTTCGTGGTAACAGAAGCGCGGCACCTCGACACCGGCCTGCTCGCACGCCTGCAGGAGCGTCAGGCCGTCCTCGACCTCGATCTCCTGCCCGTCGATAATGAGCTTCTTCGCCATTTCGTCCCGATCCCGTCCCAAACTTGGCCGCCGAAGCCAACGAAACGCGCACACGCCTCGCCCCCTCCGACGCGCGGTTGGTTTAGCGCGGGCCCACGCCATATGCTAGCCACACTTTTTACCAAATCGCGCGCTGGAAACGACCCAGCGTTGCACCACAATCCGACCTCTGCCGGATAATCCGCGCCCTGGAAACGACGTCAGGTGTCCGTCGGCAGGGTTCCGAGCTTCCGGCTGCGGTCGTCCTCGAACGATTTCGCCAGTTCTTCCCGCGCTTTTTCCGCCTGCCTCTGGCGATTCCACAGAGATGCGTAGAGCCCGCCGCGCGCGAGAAGTTCGGCATGCGTTCCGCTCTCGACGAGGCGGCCCTTTTCGAGCACCAGGATGATGTCGGCATGCACGATCGTGGACAGCCGGTGCGCGATGACGACGGTGGTCCGGTTCTTCGACACCTTGTCGAGCGCGTCCTGGATTTCCTTTTCCGTGTGGCTGTCGAGCGCGCTCGTCGCCTCGTCGAGGACGAGAATCGGCGGATCCTTCAGGATCGTCCGCGCGATGGCGACGCGCTGCTTCTCGCCGCCGGAAAGTTTCAGGCCTCGCTCCCCGACCATGGTTTTATAACCATCTGGCAATGCAGCGATAAATCCGTCGATCTGGGCAAGGCGCGCGGCTGCGGCGACCTCGGCGTCGGTCGCTTCGGGCCGTCCGTACCTGATGTTGTAGAGGATAGTGTCGTTGAACAGCACCGTATCCTGCGGCACGACGCCGAATGCGGCCCTGAGCGAGGCCTGCGTGACATCGCGCACGTCCTGGCCGTCGATCAGAACGCGACCACCCGAGACGTCGTAGAACCTGAGCAGCAGCCGGCTGATCGTCGATTTACCCGCCCCCGAGGGTCCGACGATGGCGACCATCTTGCCCGCCGGAACCGTGAAGCTGAGCCCGTCGATGATCGTCCGCTCGCGATCGTAATGGAACCGGACATCGTCGAACCGGACCTCGCCGCCCGCGACCCGAAGCGGCGCGGCATCTGGCTTGTCCGCGACCTCGGGCCTCTGGCCGAGCACCTCGAGCATCCGCTCGACATCCGTAAGCCCCTGACGAATCTCGCGATAAACAGTGCCCATGAAATTCAGCGGAATGAAGAGTTGCAGCATCAGCGCATTCACCATGATGAACTGGCCGATGGTATTGTGCCCCGCCAGGACGTCGCGCGCGCTCATCACCATGCAGGCGGTCAGCGCCAGGGTGAAGATCACCGCCTGCCCCGAGTTCAGAATGGCGAGCGACGTATAGGTCTTGATCGAGGCCTTCTCGAACACCCGGAGCGACTGGTCGTAGCGGTCCGCCTCGCGCTTCTCTGCGCCGAAGTATTTGACCGTCTCGTAGTTCAGCAGGCTGTCGATCGCCTTCGTGTTGGCGTCCGAATCACTTTCGTTCATCGTCTTGCGGATCGTCACCCGCCATTCCGTGGCCTTGATGGTGAACCACAGGTAGGCGGCGATCATCGCCGAAATGACCGCGGCATATCGCCAGTCGAATTCCCAGAAGCAGACGCCCAGCACGAGCACGAATTCGAGCAGGGTCGGGATGAGAACCATCAGCAGCATGCGGGTGATCTGCTCGATACCGGCACGGCCGCGCTCCAGAACACGCGTCAGGCCGCCGGTCTTCCGTTCCAGATGAAAGCGCAGCGAAAGCCGGTGCATGTGGTCGAACGTTTCGAGCGCGAGCTCGCGCACGGCATTCATGGCGACCTTGGCGAACAGGCCCTCGCGGAGCTGTGCGAGCAGCGTCATCCCGATCCGGACGACACCATAGAGAAGCGTCGCGAGGAGCGGCGCCGCCACGAGCCAGCCGGGGGTGTCGAGACGGGCAGCGACCGCCGTCGCGGCACCACCACCGGACGCCACGAGCGCATCCGTCGCCCACTTGTACGTGAACGGCATCATCACCGTGACGAGCTTCGCAAGACCCATCAACGCGAGACTGAGAAGAACCGTTCGCTGCAGGTCCGGCCGGCGTGACGGCCACAGGAACGGCAACAGCCCGTCGATCGCGCGCGCCGTTTTTCCACCGGGGCGCAATCTGGCGGGCAGACGCAGCCAGAAACCGGCGAGTGACCTCGCCGTCTGCTTGGAGGAATCCGGAATCGTGTCGGCGCGTTCAGGCATGGCGAGCCTCTTATCGCCCCGCCCGGAGATTGTCGATCATCCCGCGTGCCGATGCCCGAAACGGTTGGACCCCGGCCTCCAGCCCTCCCGTATCGGCTAGCGCAGTCGACCCGGCAGCCACAGCTTCTGGCAAACGTAAATGAGATCGGCGTCCGCCACACGGCTGCGATTGGCCCGGTGCAGCGCAGGGTACTTGTCCGCATCGTGATAGTGTCTGAGCGCGATATGGCTCAGCGTATCTCCGGCCCGGACCACGTACCAGCCGGGCGGCGAGATCCGCTTGCCCTGAGCGCGGCAGGACGGTTGCGACGCCGTAGTTGATTTCGCAAGCACTCTGGCAGGCCGGGATGCCTTCGATGCACCGCTGGCCGCAGCAGCGACGGATTGTCCGCGTTGCGGCACCGACGAAACGGCCGGACCGGCGCCTTTGCTCTCACGCGAACGAACTTCTTCTGCGGCCTTGATCGCACTTTCCGCTCGTTCCGCAGCGTCACGGGCGATCTTGGCGGTCTCGGCGACCTTGAGCGCAGCCGTAATCCGATCCTGTTCGCTCCTGGCAGCTGCGAGAGCAGAGAGCGCTGCCTGCGCGGCCGCTCGCGCGGTCTCCGCCCGCTTCGCCTGATCGGTGGTTGCATCCTGCGCCGCCTTCTGTGCAGCGATCGCACGCCGCGCGGCATCCTGCGCCTTGATCGCGTCGGCCGTCTTCCGGCGTTCCTCAGCGATCGTCTCCTCGGCCTTCTGCCGTTCCGCAGCATCTTTCGCCGCCACGGCCTGCGTCCGCGCTGCCAGTGCCGCACGCGCGCTGGCCATCTTGGTGTCTTCCGCCTGCTTCAGGGCATCCGCCGCCTTCTTGACCTCTTCGGCTGCCTTGCCCGCGACGCTGATGGCGCGTTGCGCATCCGCAGAGGCGCGCTCCGCCAATGCCTTGAGTTCTGCTTCACCTCTCGCAGCCGCAGCCGCCAGACGTGCCTTGTCTGCCGAAGCCGCATCCACCGCCTTTTTGACTTCGTCTGCCGCCCTGCTCGCCGCCGCGATGTCGCGTTGCGCACTCTGGGAGGCGCGATCCCCGAGCGCCTTCAGCTCCGCTGCGGCCTTCTCCGCGGCGGCCTTGTCGGCAGCAGCCTTGTCGGCGGCAGCCTTCGCGTCGGCCAGACGCTTCTGCTCTGCTGCAGCCTTCTCCGCTGCGGCCTTGTCGGCAACAGCCTTGTCGGCGGCAGCCTTCGCGTCAGCCAGACGCTTCTGCTCGGCAGCAGCCTTCTCCGCTGCAGCCTTGTCGGCGGCAGCCTTCGCATCGGCCAGACGCTTCTGCTCTGCTGCAGCCTTCTCCGCGGCCGCCTTGTCGGCAGCAGCTTTCGCGTCGGCCAGACGTTTCTGTTCTGCCGCAGCCTTCTCCGCGGCGGCCTTGTCGGCAGCAGCCTTGTCGGCGGCAGCCTTCGCATCGGCCAGACGTTTCTGTTCTTCCGCAGCCTTTTCCGCTGCGGCCTTGTCGGTGGCAGCTTTTGCGTCGGCCAGACGCTTCTGCTCCGCTGCGGCCTTCTCCGCTGCAGCCTTGTCGGCAGCGACCTTGTCTGCCACGGCCTTCTCGACTGCGGCCTTTTCCGCCGCAAGCTTGTCCTGCGCCGCCTTGTCTATCGCAGCTTTCCCCGCAGCCCCTATAGCAAGTCCGGTTGCCGCCTTCTCTGCAGCAGTCGTGCCCTGCGTCGGTGTTTCGTCCCGAGCACCACTGAGACGCTTGATCACGCCCTGATATTCCCGTGCACTCCGCTCGATCCAGTCGAGAACGGGGGAAGACCCGTCCGCCGTCTGCACGGTTGATGCACGTCCGGGAGCGGGCGCACCGGCCACCGGCAATGTCACACCGGTCGACGTCGATGGCGCCTGGACGACACCCGCGTCACGGCCACGATCCGCACCCGATCCCGCCGGAGCTGGTATGGCCTCACCGCCCGCGATCCGTCGCACGACATCCTGGAAACGATGATTGGCGTTGTCGCTGAGCCGGAAGAACCAGTCGAACGGGCTGTCGCTCGACTTGCGATACGGAACATCTGCGGGTTTCTCCGCAGGCGACTGCGAGGGCAACGCCTGCGCATAACGAACGCCTGCACTACCGAACATGACCGGACTTTCGTTCGTCGCCCGGACCAGATCCGCTGAAACAGCCGAGCGCAACGGATTCGACGGCGCAGATGTGCGCTCTGTCTCCGAATTCCGCGCATCAGCCGGCACCGCGGGATGCAATCCGGCAACGCGGCGCGGTACGTCCGCCGGCCGAGTGAACAGTGTCACAGCACGCCCCGACCAGCCCCGCGGTACGGTCAGCCGGATCGCATCGCCGTCCAGTGTTCTTCCCGTTCCTCCGTCGCGACCGCGCACGAGAAAGGTCGTCGCCCCCTCGACCACCGGCTCCGGCGACACGATCCGCCATGCACCGTCTGCACGTGTCACCGCCGAACCGAGCGCACGAGAACCCGCGACGAGTTCCACGGCCTGCCCGGGAACGGCCCGCCCGGTCATCACCAACCGACCCTGACGATCGAGCCCCGCTCGTCCGATGCGCGGCGCTTCTATCCCTTGAAAAAACGAGCCGTCGAGGGCGATACCGTTCGAAGACGGTCGCGCGGCATGGCCGTCGTCGCTGCAGCCGAACGCGACGAGCGCCATCGCCACCATCGAAATGGCCGTGCCCCTGCAGCGGATGGAACCCGTCATGACATGTCTCTCCATTCTGGCATCGCAACAGATCCGCCCGACGGAACCTCGTAATGCCATACCTCGGGCACCGACGTCAGGCGCCACTTTCCGGGCCGCCCGCACCGTGGTTCGATTTTCCAGATACGGGCGTCACTATCCATGACATAGTCCCGATCTTGAAATCGACATGACAATCGCAAACGAAGCGGTCGGTAGCAAATGACAAAAATATCGCTGCATCAGATCTCTAGAGGAACAGGTTAACAGGCTCCACAGCCATCTGCCCCCCACCGGGAACTATTGCCGCAAGCTCTGAGGTAGCGGAAAGTTCTGTACATGGATCGACCAGTACATGGACCAGCCAGTACTTGGACCAGGAGTGACCGATTACATCCGATGACGAAAGCCAAGCCACATCCCACCTCCCGCCTCAGATCAATTTGCGTGTACTGCGGCTCCGGCCCCGGCAAGGATCCGCTCTACGGTGCGGCAGCGGACCGTGTCGGACGCGACATGGCCGAACGCCGCATCAGCCTCGTCTATGGCGGCGGCAGCCTTGGTCTGATGGGCCGCGTCGCCAAATCGGTACTCGACCACGGCGGAGCCGTTACCGGCATCATCCCCCAGTTCCTGTCCGACAAGGAGAAGATGCTGCGTGAGGTGCAAGAGCTGATCGTCGTCGATGACATGCACCAGCGAAAGCGGCTCATGTTCGAGCGCTCGGACGCCTTCGTCGCGCTGCCCGGCGGGATCGGCACGCTCGAAGAACTTGTCGAGCAACTCACCTGGGCGCAGCTCGGCCAGCACAAGAAGCCCATAATACTGGCCAACATCGGCGACTTCTGGAAGCCATTCCTGACCTTGCTCGGCCACATGCGGGACGAGGCGTTCATCCGCACAGGCCTGGAAGTGACCTTCATCACGGTCGATAACGCCGAAGACATCGTCCCCGCCGCCGAGGCCGCAGCCGATCCGGCCAGCGCCGACCAGGATCTGATCAAACGCCTTATCCGGCAGTTCTGAGTGGAACGAGCAGCGCGTGGCAGCCGCATCATGTGCGCCGCCGCGCGTACGCGGTCACGGAGCCGGCACCATCTCGGTCGCAAAATCTGCCGGCAGCACGATCTCGAGCACCTCGCAGTCGTCCGAATAGTCGACCACACGGTGCCGGATCTTCGGTGGCTGGATCCAGGACGAGCCCGCCATCATCTTCTCCGGCTTGTGCCCTTCCATCTCTGTCGTGATCGACCCCTTGAGCACGTAGACCATCTGGAACTGGACGTCGTGGGTGTGCCATTGCCTGACCTCGTCGGTACAGGGCGGCACGAACCGGATGACCTGCGCGACCGCCGTTCCCTCCGTCGCGGCGGCGAACCCGAGGTCCCGATAGCGCGCATAGGGCCTGAGACCGTTGGCCGCGAAATCCGACTCCTTGAGATGGCTGAACGTGAAGCGCTGGCTCATCGTCGATCCTTTCGGCTGGGGAGAACGCCGGAAGATTAACGCACTCTCCAACCGGCATCGCAATTTCTGCAAATGCATGTCTCGCCGTCTGCTATGGAGTGCGTCGCCTCGCCCGCCGGCGCCGATCCGCCCGGAAGACCCGGTGAGACGACCCGTTGCGCCCCACCGACGCCATCACCCCCGATCGTTCGCGGCATTGGCGTTTTGCCCGCGAACCCCCTATGAGGGGCATCGATCACCGAGAACCGCTCACCCGCCATGCCGCAAAAGCAACCGATCATCGCTATCATGGGCCGCCCCAATGTCGGCAAGTCCACCCTGTTCAACCGGCTGACCGGGACCCGCGACGCGCTCGTCTCGGACCTGCCCGGCCTCACGCGCGACCGTAAGGTCGGGGTCGCGAGTCTCGGCGGCCGCGAGGTCCAGCTCGTCGACACCGCGGGTCTCGAGGAAAGCGGACGTGGCACCATCGCAGCCCGCATGCGCGAGCAGAGCGAGATCGCCGTCCGGTCCGCCGACCTCGTGCTGTTCGTGATCGACGCCCGCGCCGGCGTGACCCCGTCGGACGAGACCTTTGCGCGCATCGCGCGGAATTCCGGCAGGCCTGTCGTCCTCGTCACCAACAAGGC
>ERZ761609.1228-NODE-1228-length-23968-cov-12.555179_pt1 | contig 23968 bp, 24 predicted proteins | sample MGYA00511163_ERZ761609 | MGnify/ENA primary metagenome ERZ761609 (study PRJEB28899, sample SAMN02445070) | bioreactor sludge metagenome | biome: EBPR sludge | place: Australia: Brisbane, Thorneside Wastewater Treatment Plant | collected 2011-12-16 ... | reverse complement strand
GAGGTCGCGAGGGACGAGAAGGCGGGAGTTTCGCATGTCATCTGCCTCGCCGTGCGGGACCGTGGAGCGGGCAAGGGGTCGCGAATCGACCTCGGCACGGCGTTGATATCCAGTGGGTTCGGCTTCGCCGCAAAAGACGCTGCTGGGCAGCCCATTCACAGAGAGTATGCAGTTGCTGAGGAGGTCGCGAGGCGCGGTAGGATTGGTCTTTGGGGATATCGATTTCCTTAACGCCATATCAGTTTCGTGCACCAGACAGGCCTGGCTCGACCCGTTAACCATGACTAGCCAATTCAATGAATTGCATATTGCGCTGCAGCAAAGACTCAGAGAGACAGCGCTCCCGTACACTTGAAGGATAGTTCTGCTGATGCTCGATAAGTCATTTTCCCCTGAAAATACGCCCCGCAGCCCGATTTCTGAGATCGTTAAGCTCCTGAAGGACGCGCCCGACGTCGAGAACGTCCGCGTTCTCATCGCTCGCCACCTTGCCGCCGGTGTCAACAACCGGGACAGCGAGGAAGTGTTCTATTGGGCCGTGGTTCATCACGGTGTTGCGGGTGGCAGCCTTGATCCCGAGGTGCGGCTGGAACTCATGAACGCCCTGATGATCTCGGAGGATGGAAGCCATTGATTGCGTGGGAGAACGATCATCCCGCATTCATTCGATTTTCGAGAACAATATATCAAAACGATAGTGGCTTGTAGGAATTGCCTCCGGGTGTCATTCTCAGTGCAAATTGCACGTATGATTGGATGACACCTGATGGCTCCCAGACCCGGGCGAACCAGAACGGTCGACAAGACCCTCGCTGCCCTGCTCGCGATTCGCGTTGAACAATTAGCCCAGGAGCACGGTGATCTCGCCGCGTTCCTGAAGAAGGCCGGAATATCGCCTGGCACCTATTACATCCTGATCCGTGGCGACGGAAACCCGACGCTCGACACAATCGAGATGATCGCCAAGGGTCTTGGCATCTCGGTCTGGGAGCTGATCGGTCTCGATGACACACTCGTCAAATATGCGCTGTCGACAAAATCCATCGATCTCGAGGCCATCAAGGCGTCGAACAAGGCCCGCGCTGAAGCCATTGCGGAAGTTGATCGCAAATAGGCTGCTCTTTCCCATTCGGGTGTAAATGGGTGTCCAAATGGGCTTGCCTAAATGGGTGTAATTGGGTGTATATTCGGGTATGACCCGGCCCGCACTCAACACCGACACAATCAAGATCACGCCCGAGATCCTCGGCCTGATCGCCGAGATCGACGAATTCAAGGGGGCATGGCGAGCGCTCGGCACGCTAGCGCCGGAACGCCTTTCGGCACTGCGCCGCGTTGCCACCATCGAAAGCATCGGATCATCGACGCGCATCGAGGGTAGCAAGCTCTCGGACCGGGACGTGGAACGGCTACTGGCCAATCTGGAGATCAAGTCCTTCGCTACCCGCGATGAGCAGGAGGTGGCGGGATACGCCGAGGCGATGGATCTCATCTTCCGTGCGGCGGATGAGATCACGATCAGCGAGAACCACATCAAACAGTTGCATCGCGACCTGCTGGTCCACAGCGAGAAGGACGGGTGGCACCGCGGCGCCTACAAGACAGCATCGAACAGCGTTGCCGCGTTTGATGAGGAAGGACGGCAGATCGGCATCGTCTTCGAGACCGCGACCCCATTCGACACGCCGCGACTGATGAGCGAACTCGTGGGATGGTTGGCAGCCGAACGCAATGAGCGGCGCTTACATCCGTTACTGATAGTCGCGGTGTTCACTGTCGTCTTCCTGGAAGTCCATCCCTTTCAGGATGGCAACGGGCGATTGAGCCGCATTCTGACGACGTTGCTGTTGTTGCAGGCGGGATATGCCTATGTGCCCTACTCTTCGCTGGAAAGCGTCATCGAGCAGAGCAAGGAGGGCTACTATCTCGCGCTCCGGCAGACGCAGGGAACGATCCGCAGCAATGCGCCCGATTGGCAGCCGTGGCTCACCTTCTTCCTGCGCGCCCTTCAGCAGCAGATGAAGCGCCTCGCAGGCAAGGTCGAACGCGAAAAGCTGGTGCTTCCTACCCTGCCCGAACTGTCATTGCGCATTCTGGACCATGCCCGCGCGCATGGACGTGTGAGTTCAGGCGAGATCATCCGGTTGACCGGCGCCAGCCGTAACACGCTGAAGCAGCAGTTCCGTCACCTCGTCGAGAAAGGGCATTTGGTGCGGCAAGGCGGGGGCCGCACGACCTGGTACACACTGCCGTAGGCAAAAGGATTTGCCGCCATCACCTGTCTTGATGAGACGGGAATGTCGCTTGAACTTTGTGCAGGTGGTTTGGCGGGGAGGGGGGCCGGAAGCGGACAGTCGGCTTTGTAAATAAGCCTTAGTTGTTCTGCCTCGGACCAAGCTTGCATAAGAGTAGCACTTCCCAATTTATGCAAAATTCATGCGTTCTTACTTAAGATGGACTTCAGACGCGGCGCTAAACGCAGCAGAGCAGCACTGCGCCCTTCACCAGCATCGGGGAACGGGTCAGGCGGTTACCCTTATGCGTTGGCGGACACGCTCGTAGAGACGCAGCGTCGCCTGATGTGCGATCTCGACGACAACCGCAAAGCGCTGATCGGCGACATCGTCCTTGGCCCATGCGGCGGCGCATCGGACCACAAGGTAGTAGTCGTCGCCATAGCGGGAGACGTCCTGGCGGAACGTGGCTTTCGCGGTCTGCACCGTCGAAAGCTCGCGGAACTGAGACCCCGGCTGGAGTTTGCATTGCAAACTGGCTGGCAGCTCCGGAACCGGTCCCTCCGCTTCGGTACGCCTCCGAAAGTGCTCACGGATCACATCCGGCGGCGTTCCACGGACCAGCCGGTAATCCATCGTGACGCCCCGATAGTCGTTTCGGCTGTGCCTTACCGGTGGATCGTAGGCCAAGGTTACTCGAATGGTTCGGTCACCTGCCTCTGTCTGGAACTCGCGCGGAATCGGGATGCGGTAGATAGCGAAATGATCGAGTGCCAGCCGATCCTCGGTATAGAGGACCACGCGTGCATCATCCGAATAAGCGGCGCGTTCCAGATTCACGACACCGTGCCCGCAGACATGCGTGGTGGCGTACTCCCCAAGCGGATCGAGGCGGAGACGCGCTTCGTCGGGGACATCGGCCGCGCCGACCAGCAACGCCCGAAGAAGGTTCGATGAGGCTCGAGGAAATCGTTGCAACAGCTGAGCGGCACGGAACGCGACGCGGGGCGCGGCGATCGAGGTGCCCGACGAAGCCGTGAACAGCCTGTCGATGGGTCGATGGTGGGTGGTCAGCATGCCTGCGGTAGGGAGCGATGTCCCATTGCGCAGATCACGAACCACCGGATCGAACACGAGCGTGCCGCCGAGATCGACCAGCTCCGGCTTCATGGCACCCGCGAGTCCCGGACCAACCCGCGTGAACGGGGATGGCTCATTCGCGCGCGTGATGGCCCGAACACCGACATCAGGAGCTAGTCCCGGATCGAGCCCTTCCCCATGGGCTAGGGATCCGATCGTCAGCACATTCGCAGCGCCTGCCGGCTCGAAGAGGCGGTTCCGATCCTCGAGCAGATAGCGCGGGTAATCCGTGACAGCTTCTTCAAGCTGCATGCCTTGCCGTGGCTTACGATTGCCGGCCGATACGAAGATGACAACATCAAGCTCCCGCGCCAACGCATCGAGCGTCGCTGCCCAGGTTCCAACTTTCCCGCCATCATAGGGGCTCTTGCGATCGGCGAGCGCGAGAACGAACAGGCGGCAGCCATAGGTTCCATGAAGCGAGCGGATCGCCTCGTCCATCAGCTTGGGCACGAGACGCGTATTGTCGAAGCTGCCCGTGTCGTTGAGTACCTTGGCGGCGCAAATCCGCGCGCCCGGCCGAAGAGCGCCTGAGCCGAGTTGCGCCCGCAGATCGCCATAGGCGGCGACGCCCGCGACCTTGGTGCCATGCCCCCAATTGTCGGCAACGTCCCGGCCTGCCGGAACACCAACCGCGCCGACCGTGACGGGGTCGAGCAGGGGATGAGCATTGACCCCACTGTCGATGATGCCGATTACCGGTAAGTCATCGGCCGGCGCTTCAATCGCCGGGAGATCGCCAAGCTCGATATCAAGCAAGGCTCCCATCTCGCTGTCGGGTTCTGGCGCGAGGTCGATGGAAGAGACGACTTCGACCTCCAGCAAGGACCGCATGACACGGCCTGTTGCCCGAATACGTGCGAGCGTGATCGAGGGCCCGACAAAAGTGTCGAGCAATTCGCCACCTGCGGCCTCAACCTCCTGCCCGAGCTCTTCGATGCGCTCACGACGGCGATCGCGGGAACCAATATCCCAAAGCTCGATATCGAGCTCATACGTGTCGTCCAGGCCGAAATCCTCCGGCTGGGTGATCCCGATGTCCTTGAGGCGGGCGCCGATCCGGTCGGCCGGCTCGACCGTGCCGATCATCTCGATCGACGACAGGAACGCATTGTAGGGAGCCGCCTTGCGTCCCTCCTGGGGACCAGCCCGATAGGCTGCGATCCGTTCACGAAACTCGCGCAGTTCCTCGTTGGACGAGAACAGCACCAGCGACTTGTCGGCATCTGTTGAAAGAACCGTCAGACCCAGCGCTTCCCAATCCTCGTCAAAGCGCTGACCGTCCATATTCACCCGGAGGATCAGTTCCGGGCGAATGGCGGCAGGCTTGCGTCGACGACGCTGCACCTCGATGGCGGCATCGAGCTCACGGCTGACCCGATCGGCCTGAGCCCGGCTGTCGCGCTTGGGCGCGCTCCCGAAGCCAGGGCGCTTCCGCCGTTCCAGCCGATCAGGCAGGCGCTCAAGAACGAGATGATCGTAGCGCGGCATCGACGCCCCGCCTCATCGCATGTGCTCGGCGCGATACGTGGCGTTGCGCCGCCGCTTCTCGTCCGCGAGCGCCCGATTTAAATCCTTGACCTGCACCTGTTTGCGGCGATCGATGATCATCGCCTTGATGGACTGGATCGCGACCCGCTCGATCTCGGCGAAGCTGAACCCCACAAGCTCATCCGCGCGGCCGACCGGATCGAAGCTCGTCGCGACGTTCTTGAATTTCAGGCGCAGGTAGCGCTCGATCATCCCCCTGTCCGGTTTTTCGAACCAGATGACCTCGTCAAAACGACGCCAGATGGCGGGATCCAGCGCACCATCGAGATTGGTCGCGGCGATCAGGAAACCACGCGGCTGCATGCGGTCGATGAACAGCAGGAGGCTGTTCACGACGCGGCGCAGCTCGTTGTGTTCGCCCGTATCGTCCCGGCTGCGCGCCAGCGCATCGAACTCGTCGAAAAACAGCACGCAAGGCTGCTTGCGGGCGAATTCGAAGGTCTTGCGGATATTCGCGGCGGTCTCGCCGAGATAGGACGAAATCAGGCGATCGAGTTTGACCACGAACATCGGCAGGCCGAGTTCGGCAGCGAAAATCTCCGCGCACAAAGTCTTGCCGCAGCCCGGAGGACCGCAGAAGAGCAGCTTCGACCGAACGGGCAGCCCGTGGCGGCGGATGTCGTCCGCGCGCCGGAACTCCTTCATAAGTTCGAGCAGAACCCGAACATTGGCAGCGCTGAGGACTATATCGTCCTTGTCGTGCGACGGCTCGACCCGTTCGATGAAGTCGTTGGCGGCATCGGGGAACGGGATTAGCGGCGCAAGGGTCTTACCCGCCGGCTTCGCAGCAAGGTCACGCGATTCAAGCGTCCGGCGCAGCGTTCTTGCCAGAGCGATATTGTTCTTCTTCTCCTCTTCGCTGATGATCTGCTCGGCGACGGCGCGAAACTCTTCGTCGCGGCCATAGCTCGCCAGCAGTTTCTTCATCAGCTCTCCACGCGCCATGATATTGGTGCCCTCTCCCTTCTTAGAATCATATCGGAACTTGGCCTTCAAACCAACATCCGCGTGACGGTCGACGCATCCAATCCCAAGCCCCTTGGGGGCTTTCGCTTGAATGTCATCAATGTCGGCTTTCGGCGATTGCTCACCCAACTTTGAGTGACCGGAACGGCGGCGCTAACCCGTCAAATCTGCCCCGGACCGACGACGATATCGCTTGGGCTTGGTGCTGGCGGATTGGCGGCAACTGGAGTTGTCGGAAAATCCCCCGGCCCAATATCGCAGGCCTGCGTGTTGTTGCCTTCCCGACAGTTGGGATCGGACTGAGAGCGGGCAGCATTGGCCATGTCGCAGATCGTCGTGCCGTTGGGATCGGCAAATCCGGAGCAGCGGCCGGAACTCACCATCTGCTGGCAATTGCCGGGGCCGAGTTGGATACAGGAAGCGATGAAGCCGGCATCAACGCGCTGGCCGTCGAAGACACCCATCTCCATGAGACGGCGCACCGCTGGGGTGTTGTAGCCGTCATTGGTGAGGCGCGCCCATGCGTCGACCTGGTCCTGCAGGGACATGCAGGCATAGCCCTCGCGATCCGTGTTGGCGTAGCGTCGGACATTGCCGGTGTTGAGCTGGAAGATGCCGGTGCAGCAGGAGCCGTTGAAGATGCCCTTGTTCCCGCCGGATTCAAAGCGGCCAAGCCCGCCGAGTGTGCAGGAGGTCGCTTTCAGATCATCGCGAAGGACCGAGGCGTTGACCGCGTCGGTGATTTCCTGCGCGGAGTAGTTCGTGCGTTCGCAGAACTGGGTGCGCTGGGCCGTTGCCGGGAGGGTGAAAATGAGCGCGCAGGCGAGCAGAAAGCCTCGGACAAGGTGGGTGATCATGGGTATGCGGGCTTTCAGCGTGTGGGATAGGAGCGCGAACACTCGGCGACGAGTTTGCCGCCGATGATCGCCCGCATCTGGATCTGGCCACTGGCCGGATCAAAACGGGCCTGAATGCTGTCGTTGCGGTTCTGGACCGGCAGGGAGGTGTCTGGCGGATCGAGATAGCAGCCGCGATCCTCGCGCAGGATGGCGGCCTTGCCCTTGTCGATCATAACAATACGCAAGGGGCAGATTGAGCGCTCGACACCGGCGCGAGCGTCATTGGCCCCGGTATCGCAAGCTCGGGTCAGCACAGTGCTGACGATGAGCGACCGCCCTTTGTCCTCGAAGCGCGCTGCGAGCGCTGTCACCCAGGCGTTCTTGCCATTGAGGTTCTTCTTCAGCTCCTGCGTCGCATAGGCGTTCGCTTCCTTGATCGCATCCGGCCAGACCACGGTCTGCAATGGATCGGTCGCCGACGGTTCCCGGAAATCCGAGAACGTCATGGTCTGCCACGCCCCATCAGATTGGGCATGAACCGCGCCGGCGGCACTGACGAACAAGAGAACAAATGCGGGGAGCAGTAGGCGGATCATTCAGCGGACCTCGGAAACGGGGATGTTCTTGGAGCAGCCCTCGACGGCGTCGTGCCGGAGAAGCGTGCCGATGCGGATGGTGCGGGCCTCGACATCGTAGGAAGCGTAGTTGCCGGTGCCCTCGGCAGGGTTTATTGCCGCAAAGCAAGCGACCGCCTCCCGGATGGTCGAACTTCCATTGCGATAAACAACGACGCGCAAGGGGCAGGCCTGCACGAGGGAAGATCCATTATGCGGCTGGCAAAGCGAGGGGGCGGAGAGGATCGAGAGCGTGGCGACCGTGGCCGCATTGCGCACGACGACATGAGCCTCACGGATCGGGGCATTGCCGACGAGACGGCGTGTGCCTGATTTGGCGGATATATCGTTGTTTCTCGTGATGAGATCGGCCCAGAGCTGTGCATAGACCGATGACGCCGGCCCCGGCAGCTTGAGGTCGGTGACGACCATCGGGCGCCATGCCCTTGGATTGGTCGGGTCGTCCGTGGCCAGCGCCACAGATGCCCATGGGAGGGCCAGAAGCAGCGACAGAAGGACAGGTGTGGTGGGGGAGGCAGACATTCCAACATACAATATATTGTAATATCGGTTTTGCAACCCCTGCCGTGGTGGGTTGGTGTGAGGAGAGAGAGAGGTCCGTTGTCGGGGATTGGCGGTAGAAGGGGATAGAGAGAGGCTCTGCCCGACCGTCGTGGAGAAACGGATATGACGGAGATTGCCCTTACCCCTGCGACCGAGATCGCACTCAACGCGCTGGTGGCATCGAAGAACAACGTGCGCCGGATCAAGCCGGGCGTTAGCGTTGAAGACCTTGCCGAGGACATTGCCCGGCGCGGATTGCTTCAATCTCTGACGGTGCATCCGGTGCGGGATGAGAACGGTGAGCTTACCGGAACCTATGCCGTGACAGCCGGTGGCCGGCGTCTGGCCGCGCTGAAGCGGCTGGTGGCGGATGGGCGGCTTGCGGAGGATACTCCCATCCCCTGCATTGTCCGCGATGGCAGCATCGAGACGGAGGATTCCCTTGCCGAAAACGTGATGCGGGAAGCCCTGCATCCGCTCGACCAGTTCCGTGCGTTTCAATCACTTGCTGAAACCGAGAACCTCTCCATCGAGGAGATCGCGGCGCGGTTCTTCGCGACACCCCATGTCGTGCGCCAGCGGCTGAAGCTGGCAGCAGCCAGCCCTGCCCTGCTGACCCATTACGAAGCCGGTGCTCTCACCCTCGATCAGCTCATGGCGTTCTGCGTCACATCAGACCATGCGCGGCAGGAGCAGATCTATGAGCAGATCAGGCAGGGATATAATTCCGAGCCCTACCATATCCGTCGTCTCATCACCGAGGGCGCGGTGAAGGGCAATGACCGTAGGGTGCTCTTCGTCGGATCGGAAGCCTATGAAGCCGCAGGTGGCGTGATCTTGCGGGATCTCTTCTCCGAAGATGGTGGCGGCTGGTATCAGGACGTCGCCCTTCTCGATCGCCTCGCAACCGAGAAGCTGACTGTTGAATCCACGGCCATTGCCGCTGAAGGCTGGAAGTGGCTCGAGACGGCGATCCAGTTCCCCTATGGCCATCTCAACGGGTTGACCCGGCTGACGTCAGTTGCAGCGCCGGTCACGGCGGAGGAGCAGGCGCGCTATGACGCGGCCATCGCCGAGTACAATACCCTCTCTGAAGACTACGAGGGCGAGGAGGAACTGCCCGAGGAGATCGACCAGCGCATGGGCGAACTCGAGGCTGTGATGGCGGTAATCGACGAGCGCCCTGCCCTCTATCAGCCACATGAGATGGGCCATGCCGGCGTCTTCGTCAGCATCGAGCATGACGGCCGTCTCCGGATCGAGCGTGGCTTCGTGCGTTCTGAAGATCGCCCGGCTTTGCGCGCAGCGTCAGCAGATCCGGAGGCGCAGCAGGGATCGACAACAGGTCACGATGGCGTAGCGGCTGATGCTGCGGCCAGCGCAAACATCGACGAACCGGAAGAACTGGAAACCGCGTCCCGCCTCTCGGATCGCCTTGTTGCGGAACTGACAGCGCATCGCACCCTCGCCCTTCGGGAAGCCGTTGCCGAAAACCCTGATACCGCGCTTCTGGCGATGACCCATGCGCTTACCTTGAAGACATTCTACCGCATGGCAGGCAGCGATACCTGCCTTGAGGTCGAGGTTCGTAGCGCGAGCCTTGCCTCGCACGCCCCCGAGATCGGTGATACCGATCTGGCGGCCCGGATGAATCAGAAACAGTCCCGCTGGCAGGGTATGCTGCCGACCAACCCCGGCGATCTCTGGGCTGCGCTCGTCAGCTTCGATCCCGACAGTCTCGCCGATCTCTTCGCCTTCTGCGTCGCCCAAAGCCTCAATGCGGTGGAGATGCCGCACATTCGCCGGACGCGGGAACTCAACCATGCCGGACATATCGCAGCCCATACCAGCCTCGACATGACCCGGCACTGGACGCCTGGAGCGAAGAGCTTCTTTTCCAAGGTCACCAAGGCGCAGATCCTTGCTACCATCCGTGAGGTCAAGGGTGACGCCCATGCCCAGATGATCGATCATCTGAAGAAAGCCGACATGGCCAATGAAGCTGAACGGCTGATGACAGGATCAAACTGGCTGCCCGATCCGCTGAAGGCAGTGCATGACACTGCACCCGCCAAGACGGTTCAGGTTGTCGAGATGCAGCCGTCGACAATGACAGATCAGGTGCTTGACGCTGACGAGGAAGACGCTGAGGGCGTCGAACTCCCGGCGTTCCTGACCGAGGCGCTGGCGCAATCGGCCGGACACGCCGTCGCCGCCGAATAACAAACCCTACCCAATCCCTTTCCCTGCCCGGCCGAGCCTCTCTCGTGCCGGGCTTTCCCATTTTGGAGAACACTAATGGTCGCCAAATTCGACTGGTATCGTTCCGCATCCTATGGCGCCCATCAGAAGCAGCTGTTCCATCGTCATGCCCGCGCACGGCTGAAAGCGCTGGCCGTGGAACTGAGGTTTCCACCCGGTTCCTATGATCTCCGATCCAATGCAGGCGGCATCGCCGTCTCAGGCGAGATCACCCTGCATCACGATGCAATCTACATTCAGGTCTGCCAGCCCGCGACAGGCTGGGACAGCGGCATCATGATCCGGTCCTGCAAGGGACGGCGGGATTATACGGGCGGGGCCAACAATTTCGTGCCCCTGCGAATGCTGGATGATCTGCCCACACTCGCAAGTAAGGTTCGGGCGATCATGCACCGGAACCTTTCCAATGCGGCGTGAGCAGGGCTGGCCCAGGGCCTTGCTGCTGAACTGACGTCGCCGACCGCCCATGGCAGTCGCCGCCGAATATCCCCCTCAACCAACTCCCATCCCTTCCCGGCCGAGCCTCTCGACCGGGCTTTTGCAACTTGGAGAACACTCATGACCAATCAACCGACCAATCCCGCAAACCCGGCCACGCCGTTGGTTGTCCTTCCTGTCACGATGGCCGACATCATGGCTGAGATCGCCGCGGAGAATGCGACGCGCGCGAACTTGAGGCCTTCCAATAAAGCGGCGGTCTTTTCCGCCCTTGCCGGCGCCGGGATCGCAACCGTCACCGTGATCTTCGATGGCTGTGGCGACAGCGGTCAGATCGAGAGCATCGAAGCTCGGGATGCGTCCGGTGCGGATGTGCCCCTGCCCGAAGTAACCATTGCCATCGTCGCCATTGTCTGGGGCCAATCCAGCCCTGAACCTCGGTCGATGAGTGTCGAGCAGGCGATCGAGCATCTCGTCTATGACGCCCTGACCGAAACCCATGGCGGCTGGGAGAACAATGACGGCGCTTTTGGGGAGTTCGTCTTCGACGTCCCCGCCCTCGAGATCCGGCTCGACTACAACGAGCGGATCACCTCGTCCGAACTTTACTCCCACACGTTCTGAGCGGAGGCGATCATGGCACACCCTTACCACCATGCCCTGTCCTCCCAGAAGAAATGGGGCGGCAGCGTCGACGACACCATCGCCATCCATTCCTGGTTCGATGCCTCGAAGGAGATCATCGCGGATTTTCGCCACAGGGCGCTCCGGCACCATGCCGAGGGCATCTTCATGGCCGAGACGATTTTTGGTGTGACGATCACCCTCTCCTCTGGCCGTGTCATCCCGACCCGCTGGGTTGGCGAGCAGCATGTTACCGAGGATCTGGGGTTCATCCCGAGCTTTGCTGATTGGGTCCGGGCGATCCAGCCCGCGCCCTGGATGGGGCGCACGCAGAAGATCGAGGCTGATGTCGATCCGCATCTCCTGATCCGGGAGATCGCCCATGCGTGAGATCATACAGACCACGGTCTTCACATTCGATGAACTCGGCGGGCGCGCTCAGTCACGCGCCCGTGACTGGTATCGGCAGGCATCCACCGACGACGATTGGCACGAGTTTGTCTTCGAGGATTTCGAGCGGGTCTGCGACATCCTCGGCGTTGAACTAGCGACAAAACCTGTCCGCCTCTACGGCGGCGGCATCCGCCAGAAGCCCTGCATCTGGTTCTCGGGGTTTTCGAGCCAAGGGGATGGGGCGTGCTTCGAGGGCAGGTACCAATACAAGAAGGGCGCCGCGCGCGAGATCCGCGCCTTTGCGTCGAAGGACGAACGTCTCGCCGCCATTGCGGACCAGCTCCAGAAAATTCAACGAAAAAACCTCTACTCCCTCGAAGCCCGCATCACCCATCGCGGGCGCTACTACCACGAGTACACGATGGAGATTTCGGTTGAGAGAGCCAGCGATACCGACCAGCCGCCGACACCCGACGCCGAGGAGATCGTCGCTGAGGCCCTGCGCGATCTCGCGCGATGGCTCTATCGGCAACTTGAACAGGAATACGACCACCAGACCTCCGATGAAGTCGTCGACGAGGGCATTATCGCCAACGGTTACACCTTCACGGAGGGTGGGCGACGGTTCGGGTAACCTGCACCTACCCCAGCCCGCAGTGTCGTTCAGTGCTTCACGACAGGTCGTCGTGCACCATCCGTATCGAGCCGGAGCGCTGCATGCCACAGCGGCGTTTTGGCATAGGTGTTGTCGTGCAGGACGCGATCCTCGCCGACGACCTGAAGCAGGCCGAGCCAGCAGAGTGGACGTAGGACCTGAAGGCGAAGATTTCCGGCAACGGGATCATAATGCAAGCCGGGTTCGGGAGGTCCATAAAGCACCTTCCGCAGGTGTTCACCCGACATGCCACCCTCGGCTTCGACATTGATCACATTCAGGAAGATGTCCCAGTTGCCAAATAGCCGCTCCTCCTTCAGCCGCGAATGGCGATCATGATCAACGCGGAAAAGATAGAATGGTGCGACAAGCGCGAACAATCGGCCGGGATGTCCGACGAAGGTCTTGCCGAACGGCGTCAGACGGAATTCTCCCTTGAAATGTCGGCCGATCTTAAGCGCCAGCATGATGTCGTGGATCTCGGCAAGCGGAAGGAAGTCCCACTCGTTCAGGACCTTGTTGACGGCGTAGAGATCCTCGGGTCGATGCCCCGGCCAGTCGAAGGCCTCTGCGGCCCATTGAACGAATACACGCTTGAAGGCGCCTGATGGTGTCAGGCCAATCGGGCCACTTTCGGCGATATACGAAAAAGTGTGACCAAGACCCCGAATCATCGGCGAATGCGTTAAGGCCGGATGAGTGTCTGGGAGCTCGAGAAATGGTTGGAAGGGCATGGGGGATGTCTACCACATATCGACGGCAGGGTAGCGCCCCCATGGCGGTCGTTCAAAGTGGCAGACCGGTACGCTTAAACCGGCCGTTCGCAGCCTAGAAAAGAACCATCGCCAATTTCCTGCAGATCAGACCTGCCGAACGTCTGTTCAAAACCGGGCGCTGCTGGCACTGCGGTGCAGATAATCGTCCCGAAGCTGGCGCTTCAGGAGCTTGCCCGTCGGCGATCTGGGAAATTCCTTGCGGAAATCGACCGATTGCGGACACTTGACGGAGGAAAGATGGGCCCTGCAATGGGCAATGAGCTCGCGGGACATTGCATCGCTCCCCTCTCGTCCATCGACCAGCTGGACCACAGCCTTTACCTCTTCCCCGAAATCCTCGTTCGGCACACCAATTACTGCGGCATCCAGCACAGCCTCGTGCTGAAGGAGCAGGTTTTCCACTTCTTGCGGATAGATGTTTACGCCGCCGGAAATGATCACAAAGGACTTTCGGTCGGTCAGATAGAGATAACCCTCCTCATCAAGGCGGCCGATGTCCCCCAAAGTCGTCCAGCCCTGCGCATTGCGGCTGGTCCGGGTCTTTTCCGGGTCGTTATGATACTCGAACTGGTGCCCGTTTTCGAAGTAAACCTCGCCCTCGGCACCGCTCGGCAACTCCCGGCCATCTGCGTCGCAGATGTGGATGGTGCCCAGCTTGGCGCGTCCAACAGAACCGACATGCGTCAGCCATTCACCCGTCGTCAGGGCAGTGAAGCCGTTGTTCTCGGTGCCGGCGTAGTACTCGTGGATGATCGGTCCCCACCATTCGATCATCCGGTACTTCACATCCACCGGACAGGGCGCAGCGGCATGTACCGCCATGGTCATGGAGGATAGCGAATAACGCTGACGCGTTTCTTCCGGCAGTTTCAGCAGGCGCACAAACATGGTGGGAACCCATTGGCTGTGCGTGATCTGATCGGATTCGATCAGGGAAAGCGCAGATTCGGCATCGAACTTCGGCATGATAACGGCCGAGCCGCCCGTGCGGATTGTTACCATCGTGTGCCGCAGAGGCGCTGCGTGATAGAGCGGCGCCGGACAGAGATAGCGCGTTCCGGCCCCATAGCCGAACAGGCCGGAAAGCAATTCGATCAGCATGGATGAACTGCCGACCGGCTGATCGGGCAGCATCCATTTCACGCCCTTGGGTCGACCGGTCGTGCCGGACGAATAAAGCATGTCTAGCCCTTGCGATTCATCGCTGACCGGTGTCACCGGGGCGTTGCTGGCGATCGCACTGAAATCTTGCAGCCCCCCGGTCGCCTTGCCGACGGCCATGACGGTGCAGGCATGGCTCAGCGTCGCCGCGAAGGCGGTGACACGACCGACCAGCATGTCCGAGACGAGGACGAGAGAGGCGCCGCAATCTTCGATGATATGGCGGATTTCATCATTGGTAAGGTGCGTGCTTGCCGTCGTGTAATAAAGTCCGGTTCGGTCGGCCGCAAAGCAGATTTCAAGAAACTCGCGGCGGTTCTCCATCAGGATGACAATGTGGTCACCCCGTGCGAGGCCCAGGCTGCGAAAAACATGGGCGGCCTGGTTCGCGCGCGCCTCAAGTTCGGCAAAAGTGACAGTTTCCCCGCCCCCGCTTGTGCGGAAGGCAACTGCGTCCGGTCGTTCGATCGCGTGGCGGCGCGTGTGAAAAGGCGGGAGATCAATTGCCATTGCTGTCAAACCGGATGACCGTTTTTCCGATGGCGGTCGGGTTGGCGATTTCTTCAAGCGCGGGCTTGAGATCCTCAAAGGCAAAGGTCCTTCCGATGACCGGGTGTATCCGATGCCGCGCCATGGCACGTAACATGGCATCAAAGCCATCACGATGACCGACGGTGACCCCCTGAAGCCGGACCTGCCGCGTGACAATCGCACCGAGCGGAAGCGTTGGCGCAAGGCCGGACAGGACACCGATCAGGGCGATGGTTCCCCCGATGCGGATGCACTTGATCGACTGGTTGAGCGTCGCTTCGCCGCCGAGTTCGATGATGGTGTCGAAGCCGCCCCGATCCGAAGCGATGTCACGGGCAACACGCGACCATTCGGGAATCGAGCGATAATTGATGGTCTCATCAGCCCCCAGCGCCTTGGCGCTTTCCAGCTTTTCGTCGCTGGACGAGATCAGCGTGACGTGTGCGCCGTGCAGCTTGGCAAACGCGAGCGCAAACAGCGCCACGCCGCCCGTACCCTGTATCAGCACATGGTCGCCTGGTCGGGTTTCGGCATGGCCAGAAATGGCACTCCATGCAGTGAGCGCCGCACAAGGGAGTGTCGCCGCCTCGACATCGGAGAGATAGTCCGGAACGCGAACAACGCCATCCTCTGCCAGGCACATCCGTTCGGTCATGACACCATCGAGCGGCCCGCCAAGCGATGTCGCGAAGCGTTCCGGCGAGGGATCGCCTGAAATCCAGCCCTGAAAGTAGGTTGGGCAGACCCGATCTCCAATCTTTACCCTGGTGACCCCCGCGCCAACGCCGATGATAGTGCCGACACCATCCGAAACCGGGATCAGGGGAAGCTCACCGGTGGCACGCCCATAGCCGCGCAGGGGAACGATCCGATCCCGCGCATTCAGCGATGCGGCATGCATCTGCACGATCACGTGACCTTGCCGAGCGACAGGCTCCGGTCTTTCGCCAAGGGTCAGGTTGTCGAAACTCCAGCCCCCCTCGATCTGGAAAACACGCATAAGCCGGTTCCTTCCCGTCGGTCAAAGTTCGATACGTGTGGGGTCCCACCGGCCCAGCCTGTCCAGCAGCATGGCAGTGCTCCCGTCGGTCAGAGCAGCGAGTTGTGCAGCCCCAATATGGCGCGTGAAGGGATACGTCTCGCGCAGCCCTTCAGCGCCCATCGCATGCAACAGAACCGGCAGTTCTCGCTGTGCGAGCGTGACGGCATTGACCTTTGCCGCAGCTGCCAAATGTCGGACATCATCCGCACGCTCTGTTGCAGCAATCGCAGCGTCGACCAAACTCCAGCCGGCCGCCAGCGCAATTGCGCATCCGGCCAGCTTTTCCCGCCAGCTTGCATGTTGCATCAGGGGCTTGCCAAAGGTCTGGCGCGCCTCGCCATAGGCTTGCGCCATCCGCAGCGCGGACGAGACCATGGCGCAGCACATCGCGGCGACATAGATCCGAGCGCCGTTGATTTCCTCAAGGATCGCCTTGAATGCCGTGCCGGCCGGCAGAAGCAAACGCTCTTCTGACACGAAGCAGCGGTCGAGCCGGAAACCACCTGTTCCGATGCTGGCTTGGGAAATCCCGGAATCGATGGAAAAGGTCGTGCATCCAGGGTTGGTCAGATCAACGAGGAAAGCGGCAATACCGGCCCCCTGTCCGGGCTGGCCGGTCTGGGCATAGACGATGGCGTGGCGTGCATGGCGAGCGTTGACGATCCAGACTTTCTCACCATTCAGGAGCCAGCCACCATCACATTTTTCGGCTCTGCAGAGCATGGCTGCCGCATCCGAGCCGGCGCCCGGTTCGGTCAACGCCGTGCAGGCACTGGCCCTGCCGGCAAGCAGGTCAGGCAGGAGTGAGCGGGCAAGTTCGGGGGAGGCCGACTGGCTGATGCGCTTGGCCACGTTGTGGGTGTTGACCAGCGCCATTGCCAGTCCGAAGTCTGACGCGGCGAGGATTGCGCACGCCTCGACCTTGGCCCGGAATCCGAGGCCAAGTCCGCCGAGAGCGTCCGGCACCTCGATCCGCAACAACCCGGTGCCAGCCGCAGCGGCGAAAACCGCAACGTCCGGGCCGCTGCCTGCCGACCATTCCGCGGCGCGAGGGTTCACGATATCGCGTGCGAAATTACGGACACCGGCGAGAAACTGCCGCGTCGCTTCGTCAGCCATGTCGGGCCTCGCGCGGGGTAAACCGGGCTGCTACCGATTTTGCAATGCCGACGATGCCGATCGGCATGAAGATCGTGGCAAGCACGAGGATCAACCCGTAAAGGATCAGGCGGAATCCGTCGGCAAACCGCAACAGTTCAGGCAGGAAAACGACAAGGAAGGCGCCGATGGCCGGACCGGCTATGGTGCCGGACCCGCCGAGGATGACCGCAAGGATTGCATCGAGGGACTGGGCGACACCGAAGATTTCAGGGTTGATGAATCCCTGGAAATGCGCGTAAAGCGCACCGCCGAGACCTGCATACATGGCGGAGATGACAAAAGCGAACAGCTTGTACTTCCAGGCCGCAATACCGACGGCCGCTACAAGATCCTCGTTTTGCCGGATAGCCAGCATGATTTCACCAACACGCGAACGCGCAGTCATGGCGGCCAGGAGCGTCAGCGCTGCTGCGAGGGTGAGCGCGAAATAGTAGTAGGCTTCGCGGTCGCCGGACCAGGGCTTCGGGATATTGGAAATGCCCGCTTCGCCGCGCGTCAGCTCGGAGTAGTTCACCAGCACGATGACAATGATCAGATTGAAGGCCAGTGTGACAATCGCGAAGTAATGGCCCTTGACGCGAAGGCTGGGGTAGCCTGTGGCGAGCGCGAACAACGCCGTAATCAGCGGGGCTATCGCAATGGTTGCCCATAACGGCCAATGAAAGTGAAGGCCGATCAACGTTGAACTGTAGGCGCCTATGCCCATGAAGCCGGCCTGGACAATCGAAACATAGCCTGTGAACCCCTGAATCAGATTCTGGCCCTGCGCAACAACAACCCAGATCAGCGCGAGAATGCTGAGGTGAAGATAGTACTTCACGCTGAGCACCTGCGGCAGCGCGGCCAGCACGAGAAGGGCGAATACCCAGAGGATGCGTGTCGGAATGCCAGTCATGGCGCGCGCCCCAGAAGCCCCTGCGGGCGGATCAGCAGAACAAGGATCATCACGACGAAGGCGATTACATCCTTGTAGGCCGAGGAAATGAAACCGGCCGCGATGGATTCAGTGATCCCGAGCACGGTGCCGCCGAGGATCGCCCCGGGAAAGGAGCCAAGTCCACCGAGGATCAGCACGGCAAACCCCTTGACCACCAACCCTTCGCCAATGCCGGGCGCGATGGCGAACAACGCGCCTACCATGATGCCGGCGGCGACGCCGAGCGCTGTGGACATGCCGAAAACGATCAGCGGGATCATCTGGACATTGACGCCCATCAGGATTGCGGCATCGCGATTTTCAGCAACGGCGCGGATCGCCTGCCCGGTCTTGGTCCGTTCGACAAAGATCATCATCGCAGCCACCAGCACGATCGCGGCGAGGATCACGTAGAGCCTGAGCTCAGGCATCGTTATGCCACCCAGGCGGATGATGCGGCCAAGGCCCGTCGGAATGACGACCTGTTCATGGCCGAACAGCTGGAGGTTGAGGCCCTCGACCATCATGGTCAGGCCGAGGGCGACAATGAAGGCGTTGATGTGGTTGGCATGCCGTACCGGACGGTAGGCCAGCATCTCGACCAGTAGTCCGAGCAGGACGCCGACCGCGAGCGCGATCGGGATCGCCGCCAGAACCGGCAAGCCCTGTCCTGTCACGAGGAAGTAGGTGAGATAGCCCCCGGACATCGAAATCGAGCCATGGGCGAAATGGGCGATTCCGAGGATGCCGAAGACAGTGGTCAGGCCGAGGGCGATCAGGACGTAAACGCCACCGATCGCCAGCCCGTTGATCGTCTGCTGGAGGATTTCAATCAACATCGGCCTGACCGTAGCGTTATTGCAGCGTGCTGAGGAACTGCGAATATGCCTTAGAGTCCGAGGGCAGTTCCTCGACAAAGACCCACTTGCCCTTCTGCCACTGGAAGGCGCCGTTGGACGTGTATCCCTGGCCGTTGGCGTCGAACATCTTGCCGTCGACCGGCTGATACTGCATCACGACCTGCGCCGGCACGGGGATGGTGCGCAGTGCCTTGGCTACGGCGTCGGTGTCCTCCGCCTTGCCCACTGTCTCGATCGCTGCCTTGAGGGCGTAGACCTGATCATAGGCGTAGGGCGAACTCGGCGAGGGAGAGGCGTTGTACTTCTTGGTGTAGTTGGCGTGATAGGCGACGCCGTTCTTGCTGGCCGACTCGAGGGTCAACTCGGTCGGGCGCAAGTCCCACACGCCCTCCATCTGCTCGGATGTGGTCACGCGCAGGAACTGCTCCTCGCTGCCGCTGGTGAAGCCATAGCGCGGGATGTTCATGCCAAGCTCCACCGCCTGCCGATAGACGAAGGCCGCCGGCTCGACATAGCCGACGACGAGAATGGCGTCGGGGTTAAGGCCGCGGATCTTGGTCAGCTGGGGCGACATGTCGCGATCTTTCAGTGAGAAAACCTCACGCGCGATGATCTCGCCGCCGACCTTCTTGATCTCCCGTTCGACGGAATCAACATACTGGGCGTAAAAGCCAACATCGAGCGCGCCAAGAACGGCGATGCGCTTCTGGCCCTTGCGGGCGATGAAGGTGCCGGCAGCCGCTCCGGTGTAATCGGCCGGCGGGCGGGTGCGGACGAGGTTGGGAATCTTCTTTGTCGTGATCGAGCGTTCGGCGGCATTGCCCACGAGCATCACGGCCTTTTCATTGCCGATGAAGGAGGCAACGGCGCTGGTCGATCCAGAACAGCAGAAGCCGAGAATGTATTTCACCCCGTCGCGGTCAATGAGCTTGCGAACCGCATTGGTCGCTTCGGTCGGGTTGGCCTTGTCGTCATAGGCGATGACATCGAGCTTATAGGTATCCGCGCCGGCCTTGATGCCGCCTGCCGCATTGATTTCCTCGGCCGCCATCTTCACCGCGTTCGCCTGCGGCAGGCCATAGACTGCGCCGCCGCCGGTCAATGCATCGGCGACCCCGATGGTGAGTTTCTTTTCCGCAGCCGACGCGGTGCCGGCTGCCAGGATCAGCGCCAGCGCGGTGCCGGCGAATTTGAGCAAATGCTTGGGCATGGTTTCCTCCGTTATGTTTTTTCAGTCAGTGACCGAGATAGGCACGCATGACGTCCGGATGGTTCTTCAGCTCGACGGCCGCGCCTTCCATCACCACCCGACCAGCCTCAAACAGATAGGCGCGGTCTGCCAGTGACAGCGCCATCATCGAATTCTGCTCCACCAGCAGGATCGTCATTCCCATCGCCTTGATGCTGGCCAGTGTCTCGAACACGTTGGCGACGATCTTGGGTGCCAGCCCAAGCGAAGGCTCATCGAACAGGCAGATCCGCGGTCGGGACATCAGCGCGCGGGCAATTGCCAGCATCTCCTGTTCGCCGCCGGAGAGTTTGCCGGCAGCCTGCCCCTGCCGCTCGCGAAGGATAGGGAACATGTCCATCATCCGCTCAAGATCGGCGTCTTGCTCGTTGTCCTTGCGGGTGTAGGCCCCCATCCGTAGGTTCTGGATGACGCTCATCTGCGGAAAAACCTGACGGCCTTCCGGGCACATGGTGATGCCGGCGCGGACAATGTCATGACCGCTATTGTTGGTGATGTTGCGTCCTTCGAAATGGGTCGTTCCGCCTGAGACAGGCACCAGGCCGCAGATCGCCTTCAGCGTCGAGGATTTGCCGGCGCCGTTTGCGCCGATGAGGGCGACGCATTCTCCCTTGGCGACATCGAGATCGATGCCATGCACCACTTCAATTCCGCCATAGGCTACCTTGAGATCGCGAACCTTCAGCATGTCAGGCAGCCTCACCGAGATAGGCATCGATCACAGCCGGGTTGGCGCGGATTTCAGCCGGGGTTCCCTCGGCAATTTTTGCTCCGAAATTCAGCACCACGATCCTGTCGCAAAGCGCCATGATCAGCGCCATGTGATGTTCGATGATCACGACGGCGATGCCCTCAGCGCGAATGCCCCTCAGCAGGGTCGCCAGTTCCTGCCGCTCATGTTCCACCAGACCCGCCGCCGGTTCATCGACCAGCAGAATGCGCGGCTGCGCGGCCAGTGCCGTGGCGATCATCAGAAAGCGCTGCTGCCCGGAAGAGAGACTGCCCACCAGCCGGTCTGCTACGTGATCAAGCGCGCAAAGCCGGAGGATATCCGCAACTTTCCGATCAACCTCGTCCTGGTCTTGACGCCAAGCTCCAAAAGGCAGGATTGATGCGAATGGGCTGCTACGCCGGATTGTATGGCAGCCCATCGCCACATGCTGGCGTACCGTGAATTCTGGAAAGACCCGTGCGGTTTGAAAAGTCCGGCCAAGACCTTCCGATACCCGCTCCGCCTCGGGCAGCCGTTCTATGGGTTTGCCGTTCAGAAGGATTGTTCCCGCTGTTGGCGGAAACACCCCAGCCAGAACGTTGACGGTTGTGGACTTGCCCGAACCGTTAGGGCCGATCAGACCAACAATTTCGCCCGCAGAAACGGAGAATGAGAGATCCCGGACAGCCTTCACGCCGCCGAAACTCTTTGCAAGCGATTCAACGCAAAGGATCGTCTCGCCCATGCTGCGCTTCCATCCCATCGTTGGATTTTTGCGAAGTCTATGCGCGCCGAACCGGGAAGGGGTATCGCAAAGATTTGCGCTAGATATTCAATTTTTCGATGTTACTCTCGCAGGGCGTCAATAGCCTTAAAGGCAGCCATGACCCGGATCCGGAATATCAATTCCATTTATGTCTTTGACAGCGTGGCCCGATTTGGCAGCGTGACCAAGGCCGCCGATTATTGCGGCAGCACCCAGAGTTCCGTGAGCTATCACATCAAAAAACTGGAAGCAGATCTCGGCGTGGTCCTGTTTCGGCGCACGGCTCACGGGCTTGAATTGACGGAGGCAGGCGCGCGCCTCGCCGGGCATGTGGAGTCCGGGCTCCGGCAGATTGGAAACGGAATTGATGCCGTCGCGCAAAAACATGCGGTGGTTCGCGTCGCGCTCGTCCCCATGTTCGCCAGCCGGTTGGTTTCCGCCCATATCAGCAGTCTCCAGCAATCCTGTCCCGGCGTGGAGGTGGTCCTGCTCAACCACAACAACTCGTTCATCGACTTTCCAGATCCACGCACCTTTGCCGATTTCGGTATCCAGTGGGGAAGGGGCGGTTGGTCGAAATTCCATGAAGTCAAATTGTGGGAAGAGCGGTTGGTTGCCGTTTGCAGTCCGACCTACCGTGCAAAGCTGGCAATTGAGCAGCCAAGCGATGTGCAGCGTTGCACTCTTCTGCACGTTGATGACAAGCGCATGTGGGCGGAATGGATGGAGCGCTGCGGTACCTCCCTTCGCCCGGAACAGCCCAGCATTACCCTGGAAGACCGGCATTTCCAGCTCAGCGCGACAATCAATGGTCTCGGCATTTCGCTTTTTGCCGAATGGCTGGTGCGAGGCGAACTGGCATCAGGTGCCCTTATCAATCCATTTGGCCAATCGTATCCGACGAGTTTCAGCTATTATCTCGTGATGCCTAAGGGCCCCCCGTTGACGCCGAGCGCGAAACGGGTGCGCGACTGGTTCCTCAAACTCGCTCGGGAAGCCCAACGATAGGCCGCAGCCGATGCCTAATCTGCTCCTGAGCGTTTAGGACGCAATCTGAACGTTGATGCAAACGGCATCGAATTGAGCCACCTCCCTTAGCTAACGATCTTCCTCTTTCGCCCCCATTGCGGCCTTCAATCCCGCACCTTTCCTCGGCCCGTGCGGCGCATTGAACAGAAAGCATGCCACGAACCGCCGCGCCTGCGGTCCGTCCGCGACAGTCGATATGTTTGCATTATCGGACATTTTGCGGTTTGCTCAGTTCATTGGCGACGCGGTTCATGCACCGACGCCCTACCACTACCCAGACCGGCCTGGCCGCGAGAGACATTGCCGGCGGCGGCGACGTCAGTTGGGAACATCATCGCATCTTGAAGTGAGACGTTTGGCGCGATTGTGATCTCGTCGATTGACGAAGCGATATCCAAAAGATAGTAATCGATTGCTTTCTTTTGGAGCCGTGATGGACGCCCCTGGCCCTTACCTTTCCGCCGACAAACGCCGCGCCGTGACGGTGTCGGCCGTGGTCGACATCGCCGCGACGCAAAATCCGGCGGACATCACCACAGCTGCCATCGCCAAGCATATGAATGTGACGCAGGGCGCGCTTTTCCGGCATTTTCCGAGCAAGGAGGCGATCTGGCGCTCGGTGATGGAATGGGTGGCGGAGCGCCTGCTCGCCCGCCTCGACGCCGCCACGACGGGGATCGGATCGCCGCTGGTGGCGCTGGAAGCCATGTTCAACGGGCATGTCGATTTCGTGAGCGAGCATCCCGGCGTTCCCAGAATGATGTTCGGCGAATTGCAGCGGGCGGAAGTCACGCCCGCCAAGCGCATGGCCGAGACGCTCATGCGCCAGTATGGCGAGCGCGTCGCCGGTTGGATCGAAAAGGGCAAGGCGGCAGGCGAAATCGCGCCCGAGACGGACCCGCGCTCGGCCGCGGCCCTGTTCATCGGCATCATCCAGGGGCTCGTGATGCAATCGCTCCTGACCGGCGATCCGGGACATGTCAGGCGCGCAGCTCCTGGAGTCTTCCACCTCTTCCGGCGCGGGATCGCGATCCTCCCATGAGCGGCGTTCTCAACGATTGCGGTCGTATCCAGTCCGGCGGCGGCTGGTCGGGGAGATTGTCCTGATGCGGCGCGCAATCTTCGCTCTCATTCTGCTAATCGCAGGCGGCGCGGCCGGATTCTTGGCCTGGATGCGGTTTCTTGGCCCCGTCGAGGTCGAAGTCGCAACCGAAGAGCGCAACGTCGAGGTTCGCTTGTTCGGCATCGGCAGCGTCGAGGCGCAGACCTCGGCGAAAATCGGCTTCCAGGTTGCCGGGCGGATCGTATCGCTTTCGGCAGACCACGAAGACGCCGTGGAGGCCGGCGCGCGCATTGCGGAGCTTGATCGCACGGTGCAGGAGGCCCGCGTGCGCCGGGCTGAGGTCGCCGTCCAGCAGGCCCGAACGGCAGTCGACAAGGCGCGCGCGATGCTCGCCGCCAGCCGTCACTCGAACGGAATCTCCG
>ERZ761609.1227-NODE-1227-length-23979-cov-55.868500_pt1 | contig 23979 bp, 19 predicted proteins | sample MGYA00511163_ERZ761609 | MGnify/ENA primary metagenome ERZ761609 (study PRJEB28899, sample SAMN02445070) | bioreactor sludge metagenome | biome: EBPR sludge | place: Australia: Brisbane, Thorneside Wastewater Treatment Plant | collected 2011-12-16 ... | reverse complement strand
GTCCCAATCGAGGCCGTCGGGTTTGCGGTCCATGCCGGGGGGCGGTTGCTGGATGTAGCCCTGATTGGAGGTGTACCAGGTGCGGACGAGTCCGGTTTTGCCGATGATGCCGGTGTCGATGTAGCGGCGTTTGGGTTCGGTGAACTGGGGCAGACCGCGGCCCTGCATGCCGACCTGGACGATGCGTTTGTTGTCGCGGGCGGCGCGGACGAGGGCGAGGCCGTCTTCGGGTTTGTGGACCATGGGTTTTTCGACATAGACGTCGAGGTTGGCGCGGAGGGCGTCGATGGTGATGGGGGCGTGCCAGTGGTCGGGGGTGGCGACGATGACGGCGTCGAGGTCCTTGCGTTCGAGAAGGGCGCGGTGGTCGGCGTAGGTTTCGGCGGGGGGACCGGCGATCTGGGCGGCCTGGTTCCGGCGGAGGTCATAGACATCGCAGACGGCGGGGAAGGCGACGCCGCCGATTTTCTGCAGTTGCTTCATGAGGTACTGGCCTCGGGGGCCGGCGCCGATGACGCCGATGCGGATGAGGTTCTGGGCGCCGGCGATGCGGGCGGTGGAGGCGGCGGTGGCGGCGGCGGCGAGGAAGGATCTGCGCGGGAGGGGGGATTTCGCGATAGGATACTTTTCAGACATCATTGTCTCCTGGCGCAGAGCGCCGAACGCAGTCTATCGCAACCATGGCTTGCCGGTCGCAGGGCCGGGAGGCTATCTTGAAGTGTTTACCCTGGGAATCAAAGAACATGTCAAACACACCCATCACTGTGGCCAAGGGCGATGGCATCGGCCCCGAGATTATGGATGCCACTCTGCATATCCTTCGCGAGGCCGGTGCGCGGCTGGATATTGAAGAGATCGAGATTGGCGAGAAGGTCTATCTGGCGGGGAACTCCGCCGGGATCGCGCAGAGTTCGATTGAGAGCCTGCTGCGGACGAAGGTGTTCCTGAAAGCGCCGATCACGACACCGCAAGGCGGGGGCTTCAAGAGCCTGAACGTGACGACGCGCAAGATGCTGGGGCTGTATGCGAATGTGCGGCCGTGCGTGGCGTATGACCCGTATGTGCGGACGAAGCACCCGGGGATGAACGTGGTGATCGTGCGCGAGAACGAGGAAGACCTGTACGCGGGGATCGAGCACCAGCAGACGCCGGACGTGACGCAGTGTCTGAAGCTGATCACGCGGTCGGGGTGCCAGCGGATTGTGAAGTACGCGTTCGAGTACGCGCGGCGGAACAACCGGAAGAAGGTGACGTGCTTCACGAAAGACAACATCATGAAGATCACCGACGGCCTGTTCCACAAGGTCTTCGATGAGATCGGGGCGTTGTACGACGACATCGAGAAAGAGCACTGGATTGTGGATATCGGCGCGGCGAAGATGGCCGATACGCCGGAAGCGTTTGACGTGATCGTGATGCCGAACCTGTACGGCGACATTCTGTCGGACGTGGCGGCGCAGATTGCGGGTTCGGTGGGGCTGGCGGGGTCGGCGAACATTGGCGCGAAGTATGCGATGTTCGAGGCGATTCACGGATCGGCGCCCCGGCGCGCGGGTCAGAACCTGGCGAATCCGTCGGGGTTGCTGCTGGGCGCGGTGATGATGCTGGTGCACATCAATCAGCCGGATATCGCGGCGGCGGTCCACAATGCGTGGCTGAAGACGATCGAGGATGGCGTGCACACGTATGACATTTTCAAGGAAGGGATCAGCAAGGAGAAGGTGGGGACGAAGGAGTTCGCGCAGGCGGTGGCTTCGCGGGTGGGACAGTTGCCCGAGAAGTTCAAGCCGGTGAGCTACAACGCGGCGCCGAGCCAGATGGTGGAAGACACGGTGTACGCGGCTTCGACGGTGAAGAAGGAGACGATCGGCGTGGATATGTTCGTCCATTACGCGCCGGGGTTGACGGAAGAACTGGGCCAGAAGCTGGACGCGCTGACGCCGGAAGGGCTGAAGCTGGTGATGGTGTCGAATCGCGGGGTGAAGGTGTACCCGGGCGGGTTGAAGGACACGATCACGACGGACCACTGGCGGTGCCGGTTCCACTCGACGACGGATGGCGCGCCGATCTCGCACAAGCAGATTATTGAGCTGCTGTCGCGGGCGGAGGCGGCTGGTCTGGACTTCATCAAGACGGAGAACCTGTGCACGTTTGACGGCAAGCCCGGTTTTTCGCTGGGTCAGGGTCAGTAAGGAGACGTGATGGACGCACCCCTGGTGTCTGTGATCATGGGGAGCCAGAGTGACTGGGAGACGATGCAGCACGCCTGCGCGACGCTGGAGGAATTCGGCGTGGCGTATGAAAAGCGCATCGTCTCCGCCCATCGCACGCCGGACTTGATGGCGGAATATGCCAAGAGTGCGCGCGGGCGGGGGTTGGAGGTGATTATCGCGGGGGCGGGCGGCGCGGCGCATCTGCCGGGGATGACGGCGGCGCACACGACGCTGCCAGTGCTGGGGGTGCCGGTCCAAAGCAAGGCATTGAACGGGATGGACTCGCTGCTGTCGATTGCGCAGATGCCGGGAGGGATTCCGGTGGGGACGCTGGCGATCGGGAAGGCAGGGGCGACGAACGCGGGGTTGCTGGCGGTGTCGATTCTGTCGATCAAGCGGCCGGAACTGGCGGTGAAACTGGAGGAGTTCCGGGCGGCGCAGACGGCGCGGGTATTGAAGGACGAGTTACCGTGAGCCGGGTGATTGGGCCAGGGGAAGCGATCGGGGTACTGGGGAGCGGGCAACTGGGGCGGATGTTCGCGATCGCGGCGCGGCGGATGGGGTATCGCGTGCATACGTTTTCACCGGACCGGGACACGCCGACGGGGCAGGTGGCGGACGTGGAGGTGCGGGCGTCGTACGACGATCTGGACGAGGTGCGGGCGTTCGCGGCGAAGGTGCGGGTGGTGACGTTCGAGTTTGAGAATGTGCCGGCGGCGACGGCGGAGGCAGCGGCGTCGCAGTGCGAGGTGCGGCCCCGGGGGGAGGTGCTGCACATTACGCAGAACCGGTTGCGGGAGAAGCGGTTTTTGCGGGGGATTGGGGTGCCGTGCGCGCGGTTCGAGGAGATCAACGGGCGGGCGGACCTGGCGCGGGGGGTGTATCCGGGGGTGTTGAAGACGGCGGGGTTCGGGTATGACGGGAAGGGTCAGCGGATGGTGCGGACGGTGGAGGAGGCGGAGGCGGCGTGGGCGGAGTTGGGGGGGCAGGCGTGTGTGCTGGAGGAACTGGTTGATTTCGAGCGGGAGGTGAGCGTGGTGGCGGCGCGGGGGGAGGACGGGTCGTTTGCGCACTACGGGGTGGTGGACAACGCGCACCGGAACCACATTCTGGATGTGACGGTGGCGCCGGCGCGGGTGAGCGAGGGGGTGGTGAAGGAGGCGGTGGAGATTGCGCGGGCGGTGCTGGAGGCGCTGGAGGTGGTGGGGGTGTTGTGCGTGGAGTTCTTTTTGACGCGGGATGGGGGGCTGCTGGTGAATGAACTGGCGCCGCGGCCGCACAATTCGGGGCATTTCACGTTTGATGCGTGCGTGACGTCGCAGTTTGAGCAGCAGTTGAGGGCGGTTTGCGGGTTGGGGCTGGGGTCAACGGAGTTGTTGAGACCGGCGGCGATGGCGAATCTGTTGGGGGATTTGTGGGCGGACGGGGAGCCGGACTGGGGGGCGGCGTGCGCGTTTCCGGACGTCAAACTGCATTTGTACGGCAAACTGGAGGCGCGAAACGGGCGCAAAATGGGGCATTTGACGGCGCTGGCGGAGACGGGGGCGCAGGCGGAGATGATTGCGAGGGCGGCGCGAGAGAGTCTGCGGCGGAAGCCATGACGGGGCGGCGGGTGGTGGTAGTGGGTGCGGGGGCGGTGGGATTGGCGACGGCGTGGCGGGTGCAGAGGCGGTTTCCGGGGGCGGCGGTGACGGTGGTCGAAAAAGAAGACGGGGTGGCGCGGCATCAGACGGGGAACAATTCGGGGGTGCTGCATTGCGGGTTGGCGTACCGGCCGGGGACGGCGAAGGCGCGGCTGGCGGTTCGGGGGATCGCGCAGATGGTGGCGTTTTGTGAAGAGCACGGGGTGGCGCACGAGGTGTGCGGGAAGTTGGTGGTGGCGGCGCGGGAGGAGCAGGCGGGGAGGCTGGAGGCGTTGCGGGAGCGGGGGACGCAGAATGGGTTGAAGGGGTTGCGATTGCTGGGTCCGGAAGAGATGCGGGAGCGTGAGCCGCATGTGGGGGGCGTGCGGGCGCTGCTGGTGCCGGGGGAAGGGATTGTGGATTATGAGAAGGTGTGCGAGACGCTCGCGGGGCTGATTGAGAAGCAGGGGGGGCGGGTGGTGTTTCGGGCGGGTGTGCGGGCGTTCCGGCGGGATGGCGCGGGATGGCGGGTGGAGACGCGCGGGGGGGATTTTGGGGCGGATGTCCTGATTACGTGTGGAGGATTGCAGGCGGACCGGCTGGCGCGGATGGCGGGGGAGCGTCCGGCGGTGAGCATTGTGCCGTTCCGGGGGGATTATTACAAGCTGCGGGCGGGGAGCGAGGGGCTGGTCCGGCATTTGATTTATCCTGTGGCGGACCCGCAGTTTCCGTTTCTGGGGGTGCATTTCACGCGGATGGTGCGCGGGGGGATTGAGTGCGGGCCGAACGCGGTACTGGCGCTGAAGCGGGAGGGGTACACGCGGACGGCGCTGGATGTGCGGGACGCGGCGGCGGCGCTGGGATTTCCGGGGTTGTGGCGGTTCGTGGGGCGTCATGCGCGGATGTGCGCGAGCGAGTTGCGGCGGGCGTTCAGTGCGCGGCTGTTTTGTGAAGCGCTGCGGACGCTGGTCCCGGAGATTCAGGAGAGCGATATTGAGCCGGCGGGGGCGGGGGTGCGAGCGCAGGCGATGCGGGCGGACGGGCATCTGGTGGAGGATTTTGACGTCATCGAGCGGGCGAACGCGATTCATGTGTTGAATGCGCCGAGTCCGGCGGCGACGGCGTGTCTGGCGATCGGGGAAGAGATCGCGGCGCGGGTGCAGGAGCAGTGAAGAAGGGATGCGGGAAGATGAAAATTCGCCGGCAGATTGAAGAAAAGCAGCGGGAATGGGCGGAGAAGCGGGGCCTGGCGCTGACGGGCGGGAACGAAGAGGCGCCGCAAGCGCGGGTGGCGGGGCTGGATGACAATTTGTACACGCCGCTGACGGAGAAGATCCGGGATCAGTTTCTGCGGGGGGCGGGGGGCGAGTTGACGTTTCCGGACGGGGCGTCGGGGCATTTGTACTCGCTGGCGTCGTCGCAGGCGCTGTGCGTGAATGTGCTGGCGCCGTTTCTGGACAAGCCGGGGGTGCTGGTGGGGGCGCTGGGACTGGAGGCGGAGCCGGATTATGTGTGGGAGTTTGACGCGCGTTTGCGGTTCAGTCCGAAGCGGACGGAGACGGCGCCGGTGGATTTGTTGTTGAAGCCGCGGCACGAGACACCGGGGTCGATATCTGTGGCGATCGAGGCGAAGTTCGCGGAGGCGTACGATGGCAGGCCGAGGCGTCCGCTGGGGTATTACTACCGGACACGGAAGGATCTGATTGCGGGGTGGACGCACGTGGCGAGGCTGGTGCGGGACGGGGAGGAGCAGCGGTTCCGGTACTTCGATCTGTCGCAGACGGTCCGGCAGTTGATGGCGCTGCGGCAGACGTTCGGGCGGACGCGGTTTGTGCTGGGGTATTTCTGGTACCGGGCGCCGGGTCGGGACGGGGAGCAGTTTGCGGCGGAACTGGATGAATTCCGGCTGCTGGCGCGGCAGGACGGAATTGCGTTCGTGCCGTGTTCGTGGGGGGAACTGACACCGAGGCTGGGGGGCGAAGCGGAGTGGCGGGGGTATCTGAAGGAGCGTTACGGACTGTGAAGATGGAGTTCCGGCGGCACGGGCTGAAGTTGGCGGTGTGCCGGTTGGGGGCGGAAGAAGCGATGCCGGCGTGGGCGGCGGGGGGCGAGTTTTCGGCGGTGGTGCGGACGCCGGGGGAGTTGTCGGTGGTGTGCGAGGAGGGGCGGGTGCCGGAGGGGGTGAAGGCGGAGCGGGGCTGGAGCGTGATTGAACTGGTGGGGCCGTTCGATTTCGGGTTGACGGGGGTGTTGGCGTCGGTGCTGGGGCCGCTGGCGGAGGCGAAAGTCCCCATCTTCGCGATCTCGACATTTGACACGGACTGGGTGCTGATTCCGGGCGAACATCTGGAGAAGGCCGTGCGGACACTGACGGCCGCGGGTCATAATGAAGTTTGACCCAACAGGCGAGAGACTGGCTGGCGCAGGCGCGGCGCGTGTGTGTGCTGACGGGCGCGGGCATCTCGGCTGAGAGCGGGGTACCGACTTTCCGGGGTTCTGGAGGGTTATGGCGCGAGTTTCGGGCTGAGGATCTGGCGACGCCGGGAGCGTTCGAGCGTGATCCGAAACTGGTTTGGGAGTGGTATGACTGGCGGCGCGGCGTGGTGAGCGCGGCGCGGCCGAATGCGGGTCACGAGGCGCTGGCTGAGTATGAACGGAGGCGCCCGGACGGCTTCACTCTGGTGACGCAGAACGTGGACGGGTTGCACGAGCGCGCGGGCAGCCGCGCGGTGGAGCGGCTGCACGGAAGTTTGTGGCGGGTGCGCTGCACGGGTTGCGGGCGCGAGGTTGAGGACGACCGGGCGCCACTGCCGGAGTTGCCGCCTCGGTGTGGAGAATGCGGGGCGATGTTGCGTCCGGGGGTGGTGTGGTTTGGCGAGATGTTGCCGGAAGCGGCGCTGGAGGCGGCCGTGGCGGCGGCATCGTCGTGCGAGGTGATGCTGGTGGTTGGGACGAGCGCGGTGGTGTATCCGGCGGCATCGCTGGCGCCGCTGGCGCGGCGCGCGGGTGCGCGGTTGATAGAAGTGAATGTGGAGGAGACGCCGGCGAGCGGCCTGGCGGATGTCCATTTACGGGGCTCCGCGGGCGTGGCTTTGCCGCGGATATTGCTATGAAGATTGCCTATTTTGACGCTTTTTCGGGAATCGCCGGCGATATGACGGTGGGGGCGCTGATCGACGCGGGCGCGGACACCCCGGCGTTGTTCGCGGGTCTGGATTCGCTGGGGACAGGTGCGCGTTTCCGGGCGGAGCGGGTGAAGAAGAAGGGCATCATGGGGACGCAGTTCACCGTGGAGCACGAGGACCAGAAGAAGCACCGCCACCTGCCGCACATCGTGAAGATGATCGAGGCGGCGGAGTTGCCGGAGCGGGCGAAGCGGCGGGCGGTCCGGATCTTCGAGGTACTGGGGGAGGCGGAGGCGCAGGTCCACGGGGTTTCGATCGAGAAGGTGCATTTCCACGAAGTGGGGGCGGTGGATTCGATCTGCGACATCGTGGGGGCGGCACTGGGACTGGAGTTGCTGGGGGTGGACGAGGTGTATGTATCGGCGATCAACACGGGATCGGGGACGGTGGAGGCGGATCACGGGGTGATGCCGGTGCCGACGCCGGCGACGGCGCTGTTGCTGGCGGGCAAGCCGGTGTACGCGAGCGGACCGGTGACGGAGTTGACGACGCCGACGGGAGCGGCGATTGCGGCGGCACTGGGGGCGGGCTTTGGCGCTCCGCCGGCGATGGTGATTGAGAAGACCGGGTTCGGCTCGGGGACGAAGGAGTTTCCGGGGCAGGCGAATCTGCTGCGGGTATTGATTGGCGAGCGGTCGGGCGCGAGCGAGGCGACGGTGATCCGGGTGCTGGAAGCGAATGTCGATGATTCGACGCCGGAGGTGCTGGGTTACGCGATGGAGCGGTTGCTGGCCGAAGGGGCGCTGGATGTGACGTTGCAGCCGGTGTACATGAAGAAGCAGCGGCCGGGGACGCTGGTGCAGGTGTTGGCGAAGCCGGAGGATCAGGAACGGCTGGCGGCGGTGCTGTTGCGGGAGACTTCGACGCTGGGGATCCGGATCAGCGAGGCGGAGCGCCGGGTGGCGGCGCGGGCGCACGTGGATGTGGAGACCGAGTACGGGCGGGTGCGGATGAAGGTGAGCGGGGGCGGCGCGGCGCCGGAGTTTGAGGATTGCCGGCGGCTGGCGGAAGCGACGGGTCAGCCATTGAAAGAGATTTTTGCCGCCGCGACGGCGGTTTACCGGAAAGGCAACGGATGAACGAGAAGTTTTACCTGACGACGCCGATTTATTACGTAAATTCGGCTCCGCATTTGGGCACGTCGTATTCGACGCTGGTGTGCGACTCGGTGCGGCGGTACCAGACGATGCTCGGCAAGGACGCGCTGCTGGTGACGGGCAGCGACGAACACGGCCAGAACGTGGAGCGGGCGGCGAAGAAGATGGGCAAGTCGCCGGGCGAGTACGCGACGGCGGTGGCCGAGGAGTTCATGGCGCAGTGGGACCGGTTCGGGGTGGAATACCGGTTTTTGCGGACGTCGAGCGAGAAGCACCGGGCGGTGGTGCAGGACCTGTTCAAGCGCTGTCTGGACAACGGCTACATTTATCCGAGCCAGTACAAGGGGCAGTACTGCTTCAGTTGCGAGTTGTACGTGAATGACGCGCAGCCGGGCGACCCGTGTCCGGACTGCCAGCGTCCGACCGAGACGGTGACCGAGGACAACTACTTCTTCAAGCTGTCGGCGTTTCAGGAGCCGCTGCTGAAGTTGTACGAGGAGCAGCCGGATTTCGTGATGCCCGGCTCACGGCTGAATGAGATCAAGAGCTTCGTGAAGGGCGGTCTGAATGACCTGTCGATCACGCGGACGTCGATCAAATGGGGCATTCCGGTGCCGGTGGAAGGCGCGCATGTGTTTTACGTCTGGTTTGACGCGCTGACGAGTTACATGAGCGCGGTGGAGGGCGAGCATTACTGGCCTGCCGATGTGCACGTGATCGGCAAGGACATTCTGCGATTCCACGCGATTTACTGGCCGGCTTTCCTGATGGCGGCGGGGCTGCCGCTGCCGAAGAAGGTGGTGGCGCACGGCTGGATCTTGAAGGACAACGCGAAGATGTCGAAGTCGCGCGGAAACGTGGTCCGGCCGGAACCGCTGCGGCAGGTGCTGGGGACGGATGCGACGCGCTACTTCCTGATGCGCGAGATTCCGTTCGGGCAGGATGGCAGTTTCAGTTACGACGCGATGATCACGCGGTGCAACGCGGATCTGGCGAACGGGTTGGGCAATCTGGCGAGCCGGACGCTGACGATGATCCGGCAGTACCGCGAGGGCCGGATTCCGGCGGCAGGCGCGGCGCCGAACGTGCGCGAGGAGGCGGCGAAGACGATCGCGGGCTTCCACGAGAGCTTCCAGGCGTTTGAGTTCCACCGGGCGCTGGAGCAGGTGTGGGCTCTGATCACGTTCATGGACCGGGCCATCGTCCAATACCAGCCGTGGCTGCTGGCGAAGAAGCAGGACGAAGAGTCGCAGCGGTTGCTGGACGAGATTCTGTACTCGGCGGCCGAGGTCGTCCGGGTGGTGACGGCGCTGCTGGCGCCGGTGATGCCGGAGGCGTGCGCGAAGATCCGGGAGCAACTGGGCTTCAGCGGGCCGCTGTTGGAATTGCGGCTGGATCAACTGGAATGGGGACAACTGGCGCCGGGTCAGACGATCGGCGAGATTCAGCCGGTATTTCCGCGAATTGACGCGGCGAAAGCGATTGAGCAGATGCTCGAGATTGACGAGAAGGAAGTGGACCGGGTGAACGAACTGCTGGGCAAGAAGGAAGCTGCGGTAGAGGAGACGCCGTGGACGCCGCCGCCCGGCGTAGCGCCGCTGGCGCCCGAGATCACAATCGACGATTTCGTCAAGGTGGATCTACGAGTGGCGCGGGTGCTGAGCGCGGAGCCGGTGAAGGGCGCCGACAAGCTGTTGCTGCTGACGGTGGACGTGGCGGAAAAGGAGCCACGGACCCTGGTGGCGGGGATTGCGAAGGCATACACACCGGAGCAGTTGGTCGGCCGGAAGGTGGTGATCGTGGCGAATTTAGCGCCCCGGAAGCTGCGCGGCATCCAAAGTAATGGGATGATTGTGGCGGCCTCTCTGGAGGACAGTCCGCCGGTTCTGGCGGCCTTCCTCGAAGATGTACCCGTGGGCGCAAGGTTGAAATGACGCTGGTTGATTCACACTGCCACCTGGACGGGAAGACGTTCGCCGCGGATCGCGAAGCGGTGATTGAACGCGCGCGCGCGGCGGGCGTCGAGACCATGGTGGCGATCGGGACAGGCGATGGTCCGCCGGACCTCGAAGCGGGGTTGCGGCTGGCGGCGCAGTATGACTTCATCTTTGCGACGGTGGGCGTCCATCCCCATGACGCGGCCAAGGCCGAAGATGCCACTTACGATGAAATCCGTTCACTGGCGGGGAAACCGAAGGTGGTGGCGCTGGGCGAAATGGGTCTGGATTACCACTACAATTTCGCGCCGCCGGAGGTGCAGCGGGCGGTTTTCATCCGCCAACTGGAGGTGGCGCGGGCGGTGCGCCTGCCCGTGGTGATCCACACCCGGGAAGCGTGGGACGACACGTTCGCGATTCTTTCCGACCACTGGCCCGCGGAAGGGCCGGGGGGGATCATGCACTGTTTTTCGGGCGGTCCGCGCGAGGCGGAGGAGGCGTTGGGCCTGGGATTCCATCTCAGTTTTTCGGGCATCGTGACCTATCCGAAGGCTGTGGAGGTGCATGAAGCGGCGCGATTGTGTCCGGCGGACCGGTTGCTGGTGGAGACGGACGCCCCGTATCTGGCGCCGGTTCCACACCGGGGCAAGCGGAATGAACCGGCCTACGTGGTGCGCACGGCAGAGCGATTGGCGGAGTTGCGGGAAGAGAGTCTGGAGTTGGTGGCGGCGGCGACCACCGGGAATTGGAGACGCCTGTGTTTGCAGGGGATGAGCGCCACCAAGTAAACTGGAGCGAGTCGATGACCAGCAAACTGGGCCGGGTTCTCACCGCGCGCGAAATCATGAGCCTTGTCTCGGGCGATCTCGAGAAGGTGGAAGAGAACCTGCGCCTGGAATCAGTGGGGAGCGTGGACTCGGTCTCGCAGATTGCCCAATACCTGCAGAGCAATGGGGGCAAGCGGTTGCGTCCGATGCTGCTGCTGGTGACGTGCCGACTGTTCCAGAAGCCCGACGCGCAAGCGATTCAGTTGGGGACGGTGGTGGAGTTGATCCACGCGGCCACGCTGGTTCACGACGATGTGATCGATGAAGCGGACACGCGGCGCGGGAAACCTTCGGCCAATGTGCTGTGGGGGAACCACACTTCGGTGCTGGCGGGCGACTGGCTGTACATGCAGGCGTTTCAGATCGCGCTTCGCCTGCAACGTTTTGACGTGCTGGAACTTCTGATCACGCTGACGCAGCAGATGGTGGATGGTGAACTGTTGCAGCTTGAGCGGATCGGCAAAATCGATATCAGCGAAGCGGATTCGATGGAACTGCTGGACCGGAAGACGGCGAGTCTGTTTTCAGCCTGCACAAAGCTGGGTGCGATCGCGGGCGGTGGCGATGCGCGCGAGCAGGCTCTGCTGGGCGATTTTGGCTGGAATCTGGGGATGGCGTTTCAGATGGTGGACGATATCCTCGATTTCACGAGCCGGGAATCGGTGCTCGGGAAGCCGGTGGGCAACGATCTGCGCGAGGGCAAGGTCACGTTGCCGTTGATCTACGCACTTGAAACCGCGAGCGCAGCCGAGCGGGAGCAGGTGGCTTCGGTGTTGCGAAGCAACAGCTACGACGAGGTTCCCTTCGCGACGATCCTGGAGATCGTCAACCGCCACGGTGGCATCGAGCGGACCCGCAAGCGTGCGAACGAATTCACGGCGAAGGCGCGGACGCTGCTCGAGGTCTTCCCCGAGTCCCCGGCACAGCGGGCGCTGCTGGCGGCGACGGATCTGGTCGCCGACCGCGACCGTTAAGCACTCCGGTTCACATACAATGTGGAGCAACGCGGCATTGGACCGCGTTTGGACTCCGCCCATGCTCAGCCGCCGCGCTTTTCCCGTGACCGCCGCCGCGCTGGCAGGCTGCGCCCGGCCCCGTGAAGCGGCGGCGGAAGCAGGATGGCCCGCCGGGTGGGATGCCATCCTGGTGCGCAAAGCGGTGGCGGTGGAGGACCAGCGCTTCAACCCGGAAGAGCGGATGGTGACCCGGTTGATCGGCGCCGGGTACCGGTATCACACCCAATTGAGGAACGGGCGGGTGCACGCCACGCGCGAATCGCTCGAGTACGCGCTGGGTCTGCTGGAAACGGGCGAAGAGGAGCGGCGGGAGCGGGCGCTGGCGGTAATCGACCGGGTGATTGCGCTCCAGAATATCGATCCGGGCAGCAAATGGTATGGCCTCTGGGGCTGGTATCTCGAGGAACCACCGGAGAAGATGGCGCCCGCGGACTGGAACTGGGCCGATTTCAATGGGGCGACGCTGCTGTTGATCGACCTCCGGCATGGAGAGCGGTTGGGTGAATCGCTGCGGACCCGGGTTCGCGAGGCGATCCGGCATGCGGCCGCGTCGATCGTTCGCCGCAACGTCAGCATGAACTACACCAACATCGCGGCCAAGGGGACCTTCGTCACGCTGGCCGCGGCGGAGGTGCTGGGCGACGGGCCGCTGCTCGATTACGCCACGGAGCGGATCCAGCGCCTGGCGCGCGCGATTGATGAAACCGGCAGCTTTGCCGAGTACAATTCGCCGACGTATGCGCGGGTGACGATCGCCAATCTGACGCGGATCCGGATGCACGTGCGGCATGAAGGAGCGCGGCGCATGGCGGCACGGATCGAGGAGCGGGTGTGGGCGCACCTGGCCGCGCGCTGGGATGCGGCGCGCTGGCAGTTCGCCGGGCCAATGAGCCGGTGTTATTCGACGGATCTGGGCAATCCGGCGTGGCTGGCGAAGGCGCTGGGCAACCGGATTCTCCTCGTCGATGCCAGAAAGGATCCCGAACGGCTGTTGCCGCCCGATCTGGAGGCGGGGATTCACGATTTCCGGTGCCCGGAGGCGATGGTCTCCCGGTTCATCGAGGTGGCGGCGCCCCGGGAGCATCGCGAGTGGTTTCCTGGAGGCAAGCCGGGCGAGACGCGGGTGCAGGGGACAACCTGGCTGGCGCGCGAGTTTTCGATTGGCACCGTGAACCGGGGGGATTTCTGGAACCAGCGGCGGCCGCTGCTGGGCTACTGGGGCGGCACGGGCAGGCCGGCGCGCTACATTGGGTTGCGGGTGATCAAGGACGGCTATGACTTCTCGTCCGCGCTGTTGTTCAGTGTGCAGAGTCAGAACTTCATTGTGGGTCTGATCAACTTTCGCAGTCCGGGCGGGGACCGCCACATCTCGCTCGACCCGGTGAAGAACGGGCGGTTCCGGAGCGGGCGGCTGTTCGTCGAATTCGATTTCGAGGGCTTCGATTCGGGGTGGAAGTATGACTTCGCGGACGAAGTCTTCAAACTGGACTCTCCCCAACTGAATGCATGGCTGAATGTCCGGGACGGGCGATTTGGCGGTTCCGGGATTCGGCGGAAAGTGACGAGCGCCTCGAACAGCCTGGTGTTGACGGTGGACCTGCTGCCCGAAGGCGGTCCTCGCGAGGTGCAGTGGAGCCGGGTGCCGGAGGCGTGGGTGGCGTTCACGCTCGCTCTCGGCCCGCCCGGCAACGCGGAGACGTTCGCGCGCGACTGCGCGGCGATGCCGTTCCGCCTGGAGAGGGCGGGACCGGCGGTCCAATTGGAATGGCAGACCCGGGCAGGCCACCTCCAGTTGCAGGGGGGAATCACCCCTGCTCCCATTGACATTCAGGTTGCCCGGTTCAAGGAGGCGATTGATGGCCGGCCCGTGGCGGCTGTCCGCCTTTCGGACGAGTTGCTGGCTGGCCCAGTCGCGAAGAATGAAGGAGATACCGAACCATGACCGACCCGACCCGGATGACGCGTCGCTGCCTGCTGGGCGCTGCGTTCGCCGCGCCCGTGCTGCTGTCCGCTGCCCCGCCCAAGATCAGAATCGGGGTAACCGACTGGAACCTGCGCAAGGGCGCGGACCCGTCTTCGGTGGCGCTCGCCGCGTCGATTGGCTTTGATGGCGTCGAAATCAGTTTCGGCCGGAAGACGGACGATGGGCGGATGCCCGTCGATCGCCCGGAGGCCATAGCCGCCTACAAATCGGCCTTCCGGGAACACAAAATCGCCATCGCGGGCACCTGTGTGGACCGTCTGCACGTCAACTGCCTGGCCAACGACCCGGAGAGCGCCCGGTGGGTGAGGGATTCCATCCGGTTGACCCGGGAACTGGGAGCGAAGGTATTGCTGCTGCCGTTCTTTGGAGACTGTGAGTTGAAGACCCGGGCCGATCTGTCCGGGGTGGCGGCAGCACTGAGGGGACTGGCGCGCGAAGCGGCGGGGCAGGGGGTCGTGCTGGGCCTGGAGAACACGATTTCAGCGGAGCACAACGCCCGGATTCTCGATGAGGTCGACAGCGAGGGCCTCAAAGTCTATTATGATCCGGGGAATTCGATGAATTGGGGCCATGACCCCTATAAAGAGCTTCGATGGCTGGGGGCGGCACGGATCTGTCAGGTCCATATCAAGGACAATCCCCACTACCTGGGCGAGGGTCTGCTGCGCTGGCCGGAATTACTGCAAATGATAGTAGAGATTGGATTTGAGGGTTTCGCAAACCTGGAGACATCGTCTCCCTCAGGGGACGTGAGGGCGGATATGGGGCGAAACCTGCGGTACATCCGATCCGAAATGAACAAGTTTTCGTAATCATTGAACACAATGAACAAATGAAACGCAGGTACCACCCCGTGCAGGTGGCAAACGTGAACTACAAGGATTCCGGTATCCGAAATACAGACTTTGCGGGATGGTGGCGCCGGGATGATTAAGTCTTAGAAATGATGAAAATACAGGGCTTCTGATCGATTTTCATTGACAACGGGTTGTAAAGGGTTTACAGTTGGGTTCAACGGTGGTGTACCCAAGACAACAACTCCAAGTGAGTGGTAGCGAGGTCCGCGCATGACCTTTCAAGTCGGTGAGAAGGTTGTCTACCCGAACCATGGTGTAGGCACGATCGAGAACATCAGTGCTCGTTCCTTCGGCACGCAATCCGAGAAGTTCTACCTTTTAAAGCTCTCATACAACAGTCTGACGGTGATGGTGCCTTTTTCCCACGTGTCGCACGTGGGGTTGCGGAAGGTGACCCGAAACGGTGAGATTGCCAAGATGCTGAACTTCCTGGCCGGCGGCGAGTGCAAGAACTGTCCGGACTGGAAAGACCGGTTCAAGGAGAACTCCGCCAAGATGCAGAGCGGCAGCCTGCTGGAAGTGGCGGAGGTCCTCAAGGGATTGGTGATTCTCCAGGCCCACAAGCCTCTTTCGTTCCGCGAGAAGAAGATGCTGGATCGAGCCCGGCTGATGCTGGTGAGCGAATTGGCGACCTCGCGCGGCTTGAAAGAGCCGGAAGCGGTTGAACTGCTCGACAAGGCGCTGGCCAAGTCGAATCTTCATTTTCCCGAACCATTGTGACCTGAGAACCAGGCAGAATCGTTCCTCCTCCAGCGCCCGCCGTTTCGGCGGGCGTTTTCTTTTTGTAGTCAATGGTTTAGAGAGGATCTGCGGATCTGCGGGCGGGCGGCGGGCCTAAGGGGATCGACTGAGCAAAGTCGAAAGACGCCTGAGAACACCGAGCGCGGGTAAGTCTTCTTGTGAATAGGAATTCCCGTCCGATCTTCCTAGGATGAAACTTGGAAGGTCAGAACCAGCGCCATGCGATGCCTGCATTGCGGTAAAAAAGTGCCGTTTTTGCGCAGATTCTCCAACGAGGAGTTCTGCAGCGATGCGCACCGTTCTGCCTTTCAGCAACAACAGCAACAGATAGCCCTGAGCCGGCTGCAGGAAGCGGGGAGGAGGCTGGAGCCGCCGCCCCAGCCTGCGGTGCGCAAGAAGTCCCCGGTACGGGTCCCGGATCCGCCCGAGGCAGGGCCGTTGGCCGAGAAGATCGGGGTGGTCGGGCGGCGCAGGCTGCACGTGCTGGCGTTGGATCCGTATTGGGCGATGGGGACTCCGGTGGCGCCGGTGAGTCCGGTGGTCCTGCCGCGCAACCGGAGTCATGGCCTGGAGCATCCGATGAGCTGGGCGCCGGCGGAGATGCCGGTTCTGGCGACAGCGGAGGTGGTCCGGACGGTTGCCGCGATGGCACCGGCGGCGGATCCCACATTGCCGGTGCTTTGCGGGGTGCATCGTGGCCAGGAGATGGCCGAACCAGCGGATCCGCCATTCGCGGAGCTTCTCCCGCTGACCGCAGTCCGGATTCTGGCGGGAACTGGCAGGACTGCCCTGATGGGGGTGGAGCGGCTGGAAGCGGCGCCGATGGAAGTGTGGAGTTCCGGTCTGGATCTGACACCCGAGCCGGTTCGGATGGTGCCGCCCCTCCGGCAGGTGGAGTGGGAGGTGGCCCGGGCCGAAGAGGCGCCACCACTGGTGAAACGGCTGTACCGGGTGATTTCGCCGGAGCCTTCCGGGGCTTCAATTCGTCCAGCCGGACTGCACAGTGACCCGGGTTGGGCTCATTCGGATCGAGAGCCGGAGCGGCCCCCGGCGCGCCTGGATTTTGCGTCACCCGGCTTTGGCTATGCCGCTACAACTCCGATGACCGCAGTGATGGCGCTGGGGGGCCTTCCTCTGCCATTCTTTGGCCCGCCCGTCCGTTGGACGGAGTCGATGCTGACGCCGGGATTGCCAGACCAGACGATGGAATACCGGCTGCCTGAAGCGGCAGTCTGTGACGTCGCCAGCCCCCTGCCGGTGACTGGACTGTTCGAATTGCGGACCGGGGCCGGGGGCGCGATGCCTGGAAAGCCAGGGCGTGAGCCGGAATTCCCCCTGCCGGACTGGAATCCGGTTGAACCTGTGCTTGCGAATGCTGGCCCCTCGGGAATTCCGGTTGCGGCCGTCGGGTTGGCCGCGGCGATTGCTGCACCGGCGGCTGTGGCGGTGGCTGCGCCTGTGCCAGATCCTCTGGCGCCCCGGCACGTGGCGAGCGTCGAGCAGGTGACTGGCCCAATCGAATCAACCGCTGCCGTACTGGAGTCAGAAGAGTTCGCAGTGGCGGGCGGGTTAATGTCAGCGCCGGTTCTGGCCGCGGTGGAAGGGTCTGGCGAAGACGTGGAGCGTGAGGCCGGCATCCCGCCGGCACTGACCCGGGCGCTTCCGATTCACTGTCCGCGCGCGATGGGTGGAAACCGGGTGGCCGCCCGCAGAAGCGAGAAAGCCGCGCGATCGTACTGGCACGAACCGATGGAGGCGATGCCTGAGCTGCGCGGGAGCGGACTGCGATTGGATCACGCTGACGGGTCCGGGCCGCGGCCGGTCGAGGTGGTCCGCCGGAAGCGGCTCAATTTTGAGTGGTTGCGGATGCCCCGGCTGCCGAGGTGGGGCGGAGCGTGGCGGCACGCTCCGGCGGATTTGAAATGGGTCAGCCTGGCCATCCCGGCCGTTTTGGTCCTTGTGGTCTACAGCTTGATCCCGGATCAGCCGATCAATCCAGCAGCAGGGCAGGCCGGGGCCGCCGAGCAGGCCGAGGCGCCCACAGTGTTGGGGGACCGGTTCTCGACCCTGCAGAAAGTGATCATGGAGCGCGCCGCAATCAGATTGGTGGACGACTTCCGCAGCGGGCTCGGCGCCTGGAGTGGCGGGCCCGGCTGGGCGAAGACGTGGCAATACAACGCTGCGAACTTTGTGTCGCCGGGGCGGCTGGCCCTGTACGGCCCCACATCCGGGATGCGGGACTATGAAGTTGCTTTCCTTGCTCAGATTGACCGCCGGAGCCTGAACTGGGTGGTTCGGGCGGCGGACGAAAAGAACTATCACGTGATCCGGATTCTGATCACGCAACCGGGCCCGCTGCCGAAGGCAGTGGTTCAGCGCTACCCGGTGATCGGAGGCCGCCCGGGGGCGGTCACCACTCTGCCTCTGCCGATCCCGGTCCGGACCGACACGCTGTACAAGGTCAGGATGGAGGTCAAAGGCGACAGGTTCATCACGTATGTGCAGGACCAGGTGGTGGATTCGTTCACGGACAGCCGGCTGGCAGCCGGTGGAGTTGGATTTTTCAGCCCGCCGGGCGACCGCGCGCTGCTGCGGTGGGTCTCGGTGACGCACCAGTACGACTATCTCGGGCGGATCTGCGCCCTGTTGGCCCCTCATTCCGTCCAGGCGGAGGGGAGGAGAGTGGAGTGAGCAATATGAATAACAGAACGGTCATGGAAGCGAACACCGCCGCGGCTCAGGGGCAAGGCGGCTCCGCGCTGGCTCGCGCGGTCACGCTGCATCTGGATGGAAAAAGCCGGGAGGCGCTCCGGGAGCTCGAGCGCGCCATCGACACCGGCGATTCACCTCGCGAGGTTTACTCGGCACGGGGCCACATCCAGTTCGAACTGGAGTTGTATGAGGAGTCGGTCAAGAGCTACGAAGCTCTGTTGGACCTGGACCCCAACTCCACGTCCTGCTATTTCAACCTGGCCGTCTGTCAGGAAAAGCTGGGCCGCTGGGCCGAGGCGTCGGCGAACTTCCAACGGGTGGTGACGAGCGATCCGGCACGTCTCGATGCCCGTCTGGGCCTGGGGATCTGCCTGCTCCACCTGAAGCAGCCGGAGAAGGCTCTCGAGTGCTTTGAGCCCTGTATCGGCAACACGCCCAATCAGGAGACGCCCCTGTTCGGCAAGGCGGTGGCTCTCGAACTGCTGGGCCAGGAAGACGAAGCGCTGAAGCTGTACGAGGAGATCCTCGCCCGCAATCCGACGTCCGAGGAGCCGATGGCCAATGTCGTCCATATCGGGATGCGCAAGGGCAATGCCGAGATGGTTCGCGACTGGGCCGAGAAGCTGCTGGCGTTGCGGCCATTCTCGCAGGCTGCGCTGGAAGGCCTCGCCTGGTGCGCTTTCGCCGGTGATAACTATGAGGCGGCTTCCAAGTATTGCGCCAAGCTGGTGGAACTGACGCCCGAACATTTTGAGCGCTGGTACAATCTCGGCGTTGCGTATCAGAAGATTGAACGGCTCGAACAAGCGGAGAAGGCATACAGTGAAGCGAGTCAGCTGAAACCCGACCATGCGCAGGTGTGGGCCAACCTGGGAGTGGTCCGGCAGGGCTTGAACAATGCCAAGGGCGCCCGGGAAGCCTACGAGCAGGCGCTGCGGCTGAAGGCGGCCACGCCGGAGGTGCTGTCGAACCTGGCTGCCCTGATGGAGGAGCAGGGGCAGACCGAGGAAGCAGAAGAACTCTACGCCAAGCTCCTGCAAGGGAACAACGAATGGGATGACGCGTGGTTCCGCCTCGGGTATCTGAGGCTGACCCGCGGCGATGCCCCGGGTGCGATCGAGTGTTTCGAGTCGTGTCTGTCGCGCAAGAGCGACTGGCTGGAGGCCCGTGTCAACCTCGGGCTTGCCTACCGCCAGACGGGCGAAAAGGAGAAGGCTGCGGCGCAGTTCGATGCGGCCATCCAGATCAATCCGGACAGCGTCGAGGCGCTCCGCGGTCTCGCTTCGCTTTCCATCGAGCAGCAGGATCACCAGCGCGCCCTTGAACTCCAGGGCAAACTGATCGATCTCGGCGAGCGGTCTCCGGAACTGTTCTACAACACTGGACTGCTCCTGCAGAAACGCGGCCAGGTGGATGACGCTGTCGCCTTGTACCGCGAGGCGCTGGGTCTGCGTCCGAACTTCCCCGAAGCGTTGCTGAATCTTGGCCATGCCCTGAAATCGCAGGGCCGGGCCGACGAAGCCCGCACCTGCTGGCGGCAGGCGCTCGAAATGAAGCCGGAACTGGCCCAGGGCTACTTCGGCGACTGAACCCGGTCACAGAGTTCCTCAATAGCGGACTTCCGCCGAGGGTAGCGAGTTCTGACTCTGCTACCCTCATTGTTTTCATGGCACTCATCTACTTCTTCCGCCACGGTCAGGCGGGCACCCGTGACGACTACGACCGCCTTTCTCCCTTGGGCCAGCGACAGGCCCGGCTCCTTGGCGAGTGGATCGCCCGGCAGGGTCTCCAGTTCGACACGATCCTCTGCGGCGGCCTTCGCCGGCAGCAGGAAACCGCCGCTCTTGCACTCCCGGAAGCGGCCAGGATCGATCCCGGCTGGAGCGAATTCGACCTCGACTCGGTCTACGCACAGATCGCTCCGCAGCTGGCGGCCGTTGATGCCGGCTTTCGTGCGCACTGGGAGGAGTTGCAGCGCTCGATCGCCTCGGGGGACGACGGCATTCATCGCCGCTGGACGGCCCCGGACGCCGCCGTGGTCGAGGCCTGGATTCGCGGCCGTTTTCCCACGGAGGCGGAATCCTGGGCAGGGTTCAATGAGCGCGTCCGCGGCGCCGGCGCCCATTTCGCCGGACTGCCCGAGACGGCCCGAGTCGCTGTCTTCACGTCCGCGACGCCGATTTCGATCTGGGTGAGCGAAGTCCTGGGAGGGCTCGGCGCGGAGCGCACGATGCGATTTGCCGGAGCCTCGCTGAATACCGCGATGACCATTCTCAGCGCCCGCGCCGGCCGTCTCGATCTGTTCACTTTCAACTCGGTTCCGCACCTCGAAGATCAAGCCCTGCATACCTTCCGCTGAGCGCAGGGCAGGCTGCGATAGACTATCGGCAAATCTCCGAGTCCCCGGAAGGAGCCCCCCGATGCCCACACCACCCAGACTGCCCCTCAGCCGCCGCCAATTTCTCGCGGCCGCGCCCGGCGCCGTACCCTTGCTGCGCGCGCAAGGCCGGCGTTACCGCACCGCCCTGATCGGGTCCGGCTGGTGGGGCATGAACATCCTCATGACGGCCGTCCAGGCGGGCGAATCCGAAGTGGTCGCGATTTGCGACGTCGACCAGCGGCAACTCGACGCCGCCCTCGCCAAGCTCGGGCCACTGACTCGTGACCAGCCCCGCCGCTACGAGGATTACCGCGATCTGCTGGCCAGGGAGAAGCCCGAGATTGTCATCGTCGGCACGCCCGACCACTGGCACGCGCTGCCCATGATCGCCGCGGTTCAGGCCGGCGCCCATGTCTATGTCGAAAAGCCGATCGGCCACACTATTCTCGAGGGCCGGGCCATGGTGAACGCCGCGCGGTCCGCCGGGGCTGTGGTTCAGGTCGGCACCCACCGGCGCGCGTCGCCGCACAACATCAGCGCGCGCGAATTCGTTCGTTCCGGCAAACTCGGCAAGGTCGGCATGGTCCGCTGCTTCGTCCACTCCGGCGGCGGGGCTGGGAAGAAGGTGGCCGATGCCGAGGTGCCCGCCGGCCTGAACTGGGACTTCTGGCTCGGTCCGGCGCCCGCCCGCCCTTTCAACCCATCCATTCATCCACGCGGCTTCCGCCAGCATCTGGACTTCGCCAACGGCACCATCGCGGACTGGGGGATTCACTGGTTCGACCAGGTGCTCTGGATCATGGAGGAAAAGTACCCCAAACGCGTATACTCCACCGCCGCTCGGCGCATCCTGGCGGATTCCACTGACGCCCCCGATACCCAGATCGCCACCTACGATTTCGACCAGTTCACCATGACCTGGGAACACCGCCGCTATGCCGCGAACCGCGCCGAGTCCACCGCGATCGGCTGCTATTTTTATGGCGAAGCCGGCACGTTGCACCTGGGCTGGCGCGATGGCTGGACGTTCCACCCAGCCAATCCTAAACTTCCGCCGGTCCACGAAGACCCGAAGCTGAACGCCCCGGACGACCAGAACATCCGCGAACTCTGGGCCGACTTCCTCGACGCCATCAAGAACAAGCGCCGGGCAATTTGTGACATCGAAATCGGGCACTATTCCACCAACGTGAGCCTGCTCGGCATGGCCAGCGCCCGCGCCGGCCACAGTCTGGACTGGGACGGCGTCAAGGAGACCATCACCAACGCGCCCGAAGCCAACCGCCTGCTCCGCCGCGAATACCGCGGCCCGTGGCAGTACCCGAAAGCCTGACATGTTCGCCCTGCTCGGCTGCGGCTACACGGGGGAACGCGTAGCACGCCGGCTGTTGGCGCGCGGTCTGCCCGTGCTCGCCACCTCGCGGCGCCCGGAACGGCTCAGCCTGCCCGGCGCCCGGCTGTTGCGAGTGGATTTGGACGATCCGTCGACCCTCGATGACTTGCGGCGGGCGCTGCCGGCGGGCGTCCGGGTCCTGCATTCGGTGCCGCTCCTGCGCGACGCCTATGGAGGCTTCCGCGATCCGACGCCAGAGCTGCTGTCCTGCCTGCCAACTTCCACGAAAAGAGTGGTTTACCTATCTACAACCGGAGTCTACGGCGGCGTTTTCGAGGTGGACGAGACAACGCCGCCGGCCCCCCGGACCCCGCGCGAAACCCTGCGGGTGTCGGCGGAGGACCATACCCTGGCCGGGCCCTGGTCCGCGTTGGTGCTGCGTCCGGCCGCCATCTACGGCCCCGGCCGGGGCATCCACGTGTCGATGCGCCGGGGCGAGTTCCGGTTGCTGGGCGAGGGAACCAACTTCGTCTCCCGCATTCATGTCGATGACCTCGCGGCCCTCACCGACGCAGCCCTGCTCTCGGAGGAGACTGGCGCCTGGCCAGTGGCCGACCTCTGCCCGGCCCAGTCGCGGGAAATCGCCGCCTTCTGTGCGGAACTGCTCGGCTGTCCTCTCCCGCCGGCCGCCAGTGCCCCGGAACTGAGCGAGACCCGTCGCGCCAACCGGCGTGTCGACGGCCGCATGATCGCCAGGAAGCTGAGGGTCCGGCTTACTTTTCCCACTTACCGCGAGGGAATCCCTCAGGCTCTGGCGGCGGAGGCCGGCGAAACCCAGTCAGAAGAACCCGGCGCCTTCAGCGAAACTGGGTGACGAAAATCAGGCAACTCACCGATCCGGGATGAACGCCGCCACGCCGATGCGCAGCCCCCCAGGAACCAAAATCGCTACACCGAAATGAGGACAATGGGCCGTTCTGCTCTACAGTGCTACAGAACTCCGCCGATTTAACTCTTGAGGGCTGGATGTTACTGTACCTAACGTCGAGCCAGATTTTTTGGACCACGGACCTCCTCCCATTCCGGGAATCGGGGACACCCGTCGTGACGATCGGAAAATGGAATGACTTGCCGGCACTGCGGAGCGCGCATCGGAATTTTGGAACGCTGGCGCTATGGCGACTTCTGCTCCCGTGAGCACAAGGAGGAGTTCGCTCGCGACAACGAGCGCCTGACTGAGGAGATTCTCCTCGACCTTCACCGCCCGGTCGCTGCGGCGAAGCCGGTACCGATCAGCCGCACCGCCGGTACGCCGCCCGAGGCGGAGGTTCTGCCCGACCCCGTTGCCGAACCGGAAGAGCCGGATCCCGGGATGGCCGGCATCCTCCCTCAGCGGGAGGCTGAGCCTGTCCGCGCGAAAGCCGGCTCCACCCCTGCCGACCCGCCCAAGACCAAACCCGGCTGGAAGGAGTTCGCCTCCCTGGCCAATCTGGACCGGGCCGGCGCCGGGTCCGCCAAGTCCGCCCCCCCGGCCTACCGCCAACTTTGGGTCGAGGACGCCCCATCCGTCGATCCGGGCCCATATGCGAGAGTACTCAAGCGAATACTGGGCTTGCCGCACACGCAATACCGCCGCCGGCGGCCCGCACTTCGTCTGTTGGATACGCTTCTGTCGATCGAGCCCCCTGCCGAGGATCCAAGCCCGGCAGTCACCGCCGAAGTGGCACTGTGGGGAGGCTGGGATGCCGATCCATCGGCCGGCTGGGAATCAGGGCCGGAATCCGCCCTCCACGTGGCTCCCGGCGCCACCGAGATTCTGCAGGACTACCCGATTACAGCGCCTTGGGACCGGTGGGAGCGCTGGCCCGTGGCCGCCGCCGCAACCCTCCCGCAACGTGCGCAGGCGCCAGGTCCTCCGCCTCCGCCCAGCGCCGGATCCTGGCCCGCGCCGCCCAATTTTGCGGGCATTCCGTCTCCTCCAGGCAATTCCGCGGGCGCGGGGCAGGGCGGAATGCTCGTCCCCGCTGCCAGATCGGAAGAGCACACGTCTGAACTCCAGTCACTGACCAATCTCG
>ERZ761609.1225-NODE-1225-length-24000-cov-10.789392_pt1 | contig 24000 bp, 21 predicted proteins | sample MGYA00511163_ERZ761609 | MGnify/ENA primary metagenome ERZ761609 (study PRJEB28899, sample SAMN02445070) | bioreactor sludge metagenome | biome: EBPR sludge | place: Australia: Brisbane, Thorneside Wastewater Treatment Plant | collected 2011-12-16 ... | reverse complement strand
CAAAGATTGTTAATCCGTCCAAAAAAGATGTTCTAAAACAAGAAACAAAGGCAAAAAGTCAGAAAAAAGCAAAGAAGTCTTAATCTTTGCTTTTTCGTTTTCTGCCCCGTTTGAGTTGTTTTCTAACTCCACGATATTTGATAGCCGATCAACTGTTCATAGGTAAGACGTTTGCCACTAATCGACCTAAGAACTCCGATGAATCTTAACTGATCGTTTCCTTTGCGTTCGTTATATCGGAACGACTGTTCTTCAACATATTTCTGTAAATGTTCCGGTGCGACTGAAACGTAAGTGCCTCGAATGGTTCGCTTCATTAGGCTCCAGAAGTTTTCAATTGAATTGGTGTGGATATTGCCTCGGACGTATTCAATGGAATGATTGACCGCTTCGTGAATGTAATCACTTGCAAGCAGTTCGTAGGCTTCCCACTGGTCGGTGTATAGTTCCGAACCTTCCGCAACGTTCTCGCGAACTAGAGGCACTAGGGTTCCGCCTCGGTTGTTCTTGATGACCTTTGCCCGAACACGTCCTTTACGCTCTACCATTCCAAGCACAGCAGTTTTATGATCGCGACGCCCGCCCTTCATTTTGAAACGTTCACGCTTGGCTTTGTGCATATTCTTTGCACTTCCACCGATATAGGTTTCGTCGGCCTCAACGGTTCCAGATAGCTTTTCAATCGAGCCTACCTGCATTGCAGTCCTAATGCGGTGCAGAACGAACCAGGCGGACTTCTGAGTGATGCCAATAGCTCTATGGAGTTCATACGAGCTGATGCCGTTTTTTGCGTTAGCTATTAGCCAGATCGCAACGAGCCATTTATCTAATTTGATCGCTGAATCCTCGAAGATGGTTCCGACCTTAACCGAGAACTGTTTCTTACACGCCTTGCATTTCCAAACATTTCTGGTAGATATGAAAGAAGTTTGATTGGCTTCGCATTTAGGGCAAACCGGAACACCGTCAGCCCAACGAAGGGAAGCAACAAAGTTAATGCAGGTCGATTCATCCGAGAAGTATTTGACCGCATCTTGCAAGGTTTTTGGCAATTCGTTTTCCATAGCAAAAACAGGATAGCAAAGAACTTTGGGTGTGTCAAGTATATTATTGCCTATGAAACAAACGTGCTATAAATGCAACATTGTGCCGACGATGCACGGCACAGTCGAAAGAGATGATGATAATGGACAGAAAATGGGAAAAGTATAACGGCGGGCCGGCGGCCTCGTCGTCACAGATGCTTCGGGTCACGCTTAACCGCAAAGGGCTTATCTATTTGAATGCAAAGGCGTACACGGCGTTTGGCAGGCCAAAGGCGGTGGCGGTCTATTACAACCGTTCGGTCGACGCCATCGCGGTCGAACCCGCAAACCCGCGGCTTGCCGAGAGCTTTCAGGTGGTCAGGAAACAGAACGGCTGGGCGATCCATGCCTCGACCTTCTGCCGCCATTTCAAGATCCGTGTCGAAACAACCGAACGCTTCATCCGTCCCGAGATCACGGAACAAGGCGTCCTTATCCTCTCGATGCGCGAGACCGTCACCGTCGGCGGGATCATACGGCGGCGACCGCGATCAAGGCGTGATAATAATGCGAGTCATTATTAGCGCCCTTGTCCACGCTCTAAAGAGCGTGGCAATTCAATAAGAGAATTGACATCGTGTTTACCATTAAAGAATTGCCACTAGCTTTATCACTAAAGAATTGCCACTAGCTTCAGCTAGTGGATAAGAGACGGAAGTTTTTGCAGTTCCTATCCACTAGCTAAAGCTAAAGGCAATTCGCTTACAACGGCCGATCTTGATCGTATGCAAGATGATTGGGAGATATGCAATAAATGGGATACGCCGTACGGGTGGAGGCTGCGGCGGCGGCGGATCTATGTGAGCCTGAACCGGCGCGGCGAGATAGTGATGAACGAGGCAGCGTTCAAACAGATATTGTCGCCGGCGAATGTGACGCTGCTATATGACCGGCGGAACCGGCAGATAGGGGTGAAATGTCCGGTAAAAGCCGATATGCAGTTCTTTCCGGTGCGGCGATATGGACGCGGACGGCGCAACAGGATCGTCAGGGCGTCGCGGCTCCTTAAGCAATTCGAAATAGCGGTCGAGCGGACCGTAGTTTTTCCCGATCCGAAAACGGTGGATTTCAAGGGCCAGCCGATGCTCGTGCTTGAACTGGACGAGAAATGAAGCGGGCGAGGATGCGCTCAGGGCGTATGGCCGAGTCTGGCCGCGGCCGTCGTGACACCGATGATGGTCTTGGCGTCGACGATCTCGCCCTGTTCGATCATCCGCAGCAGAGCAGGGAATGTGTGGCGTTCGACTGTGAGTATCTCGTCGTCTTCCAGTTTTTGGCCGACCTCGGTCAGGCCGGTGGCGAGAAAGACGTGCATCTTTTCGGTCAGAAAGCCGGGCGAGATGTAAAATTCCGAGAGCTTTTCGATCTTTTCCGCCGTTACGCCGATCTCTTCTTCCAACTCTCTGATGCAGCCCGTGAGCGGGTCTTCGCCCGCGTTCAGTGTGCCCGCCGGGATCTCAAGCAGATAGGCGCCGGCCGCGTGGCGATATTGCCGGACGAGCGCCGCCGTCCCATCGGCAAATACCGGCAAGATCACCGCACTCCCGCGATGAACGACGATCTCGCGCTTGTACACGACATCGCCCTCGCGGATCTCGTCCACGCGAATATCAAAAACCTTTCCGGCGTAGATCGTTTTGGAAGAAAGAACTTCGGGTTTCATAATGCGAAATATACCATTTTGTTCGGTTTGAGATAGAATGAGCAGATGACGGAATATCGTGTTGGCCTTGGGGTTTCCGGCGGGATCGCGGCTTATAAAGCTGTTGAGGTGATGCGGCTGCTGCAGAAGTCGGGGTGCGACGTCTCGGTGGCGATGACGCGGCACGCGACCGAGTTCGTCCAGCCGCTGACGTTTCGCGCGCTGACGGACAAACACGTGATCGTTGACGATTACGACCCGGCGAATCCCGACCCGATCGCTCATATAAACTTTTCACAGAATATCGATCTGCTGCTGATCGTCCCGGCAACGGCGAACATCATCGGGAAATTTGCGAACGGCGTGGCGGACGATTTTCTTTCTTCGACCTATCTCGCATGCACGGCACCGGTGATGATCGCTCCGGCGATGAACACGACGATGTGGGAGCAGCCCGCGACACAGCGAAACATCGAGCAGCTTAAGGCCGACGGCGTGCATTTTGTCGAGCCCGTGGCCGGCGAGCTTGCATGCAAGACTGTCGGAACAGGGAAGCTTGAGGACGTTGAGAATATCGTTCAGCAGGCTATGAGCTTGCTGAGAGGTCAGAAGGAAGACATTCTTCATTCATCGTCCGCACCTCATCATTCTCAGGATCTGACCGGAGAAAAGATCCTGATCACGGTCGGCGGGACGCGTGAGGCGATCGATCCGGTTCGGTTCATCTCGAATCATTCTTCGGGCAAGATGGGCTTCGCCGTTGCCGAAGCCGCACGCGACCGCGGGGCCGAGGTGACGGTCGTCGCCGGGGTTACGGCGGTAGAACCGCCGGCGGGCATTACGGTCATCAAGGGTATCTCGGCCGAGGCGATGCACATCGCGGTGATGCACGAACTGCCGAATGCGACCGTGTTCATTGGCTCGGCCGCGGTCGCCGATTATGCTCCGGCTAATGCCGCCAACGCCAAAATCAAGAAAGAAGGCAAAGACACGCTGACGCTCGAACTGACCAAAACGCCCGACATTCTCGCCGATGTTTCAGCGCACCGGACAGACGGTTTGCTGGTCGTCGGGTTTGCCGCCGAAACGAATGACGTTGTCGGTTACGCACGCTCGAAAATGGAAAAGAAGGGCCTGGACATGGTCGTCGCCAACGACATAACCGCTGCAGGTGCCGGATTCAACACGGATACGAACATCGCTACCTTCCTGACGCGGCAGGGCGGCGAGATCGAACTCCCGCTGATGTCAAAACGCTATCTCGCTGATAAGATACTCGACGAGATCGTTAAACTGCGCCGCACCTGATCGGGAATGTCCAATTCATCCAAAATCGCTGAGCTTATCGCCGACGTACGGGAGCAAGTCGTTTTCATGCAGGAACTTGGCGTCGAGGGCCTCGATGCCAGGATCTCGTTGACCGGAGCTGAAGTTGTTCCTGCGGCACCTGCGGTCGACGCTGAGGCGTTCGTGCCGCCGCCCAAATTCGATCGTCCGGCAACAAACACAACGGCCGAAACGCCCCCAAGACGCGCCGGATCGCGGATCGCCTCGCTTCCGTCGCTCGCAAATCGCGAAAAACCCGCTACCGCGGCGATCGACCCCGAACGCGGTTCGACGAAGGCCGATCCTGATGTAACTCCCAAGCGGTCCGCCGACGTAATGCCGGCAGATGAGGTGAGAGCCGATGCTGCAGCCGCCAAAACGGCCGATACGATCGGTTCGATCCGGGCCGAGATCGGCGATTGCACACGCTGCAAACTGCATTCTCTGGGCCGCAAACAGATCGTGCATTCGACCGGAAATTTTCAGGCCGATCTGATGTTCGTCGGCGAGGCTCCGGGCGCCGATGAGGACGAACAAGGCCTTCCGTTTGTCGGTCGGGCCGGTCAATTGCTGACAAAGATAATAGAAAGCATCGGGCTAAGACGCGAAAATGTCTGCATCGGCAACATCAACCGCTGCCGGCCGCCCGGGAACCGTCAGCCCGAGCCTGATGAGACCGCCGCCTGCCGCCCGTTCATTCTGCGTGAGATCGCCGTGGTCCGGCCAAAGGTGATCGTCGTTCTGGGGGCGACCGCCGCCCACAATCTTCTTGAGGTCAAGACGCCGATCTCTAAGCTCCGCGGTAACTTTCACGACTATTTCGGCGTGAAGGTCATGCCCACATTCCACCCTGCCTATCTGCTCCGCGACCCGCACAAAAAGCGCGAGGTTTGGGAAGACATGAAGAAAGTCCGCGATATGTTGAGATCTGAGCTATAATAGACGGATATCGTATTTCTTGAATCCGCAATTATAGTTGAAGCGAAATTGACCCTGTAACAATTTTCGTCCTGCTTATTTTCCATTTTGCGGAAAAGCGTTCGTCATCTGAAAGGGGATCAAACAATGCTTGGGCTTCATGACACGTCGGCCAAGGACCAAAGAGCATTCGAGAAATTGGTCAATGGCCTGGAACTTTGCCGACAGATAACCCGCCGTTACGGCACCAGCTTCTATTTCGCCACGCAGTTCTTTCCGAAGGAAACCCGCGACGGCATATATGCGGTCTATGCCTTCGCTCGGATCCCGGACGAGATCGTCGACGACCCGACCTGCAGCGATCACGAACTTGCGTTAGAGCGTCTTTCCGAATGGCGAGAGGAATGGCGGCGAGCGATGTCTGACGGTTTTTCGGACGATCCGGTGATGAATGCGATCGTCCACGTCTTCATGAAATATAAGATCCCGATGGAGGACGGCGAGGCTTTCCTCCGGTCGATGTTCATGGACGAAGAAAAGTTTGACTACGAGAATTATGCCGAACTTGAAGACTATATGTATGGATCGGCCGGTGTGATCGGCCTGATGGTCACGCGTATCGTTGGGTTTTCGACAGCCGATGCTTTTCCGTATGCGATAAAGCTTGGATACGCGTTCCAGCTGACCAATTTTTTGAGCGACATCAGAGAGGATTACGATGCACTCGGCCGGATCTATATGCCGAAGGACGAAATGGCACAATTCGGCCTGACGTCAGAGGACATCGCGGCAAGGGTCCGCGACGAAAGGTTCGTCGAGTTCATGAAGTTCCAGATCAAGCGAAACAGAGATGTGTACCGCGAAGCTCTTCCTGGGATCAAGCTCCTGAATTGGCGTGGGCGGCTCGCCGTTCGTGTTTCTTACGTCCTTTACAAGGCTATTCTTAACGAGATCGAAAGAGCAAACTACAACGTTTTTGCCGGGCGCGTGCGTACCAACCGCCAGCAAAAGATATACCTGTCGTTAAAGGCCCTCGCCGGAGTCTATGAGTAAAAAGGTTGTCGTGATCGGTGCCGGGATCGGCGGGCTTGGCACAGCAGGTCTCTTTGCAAAAAAAGGCTACAGCGTCACAGTTCTGGAAAAGAACGCGAACCTCGGCGGGCGTGCGAACGTTTTCGAGGCTCACGGCTTTCGCTACGACATGGGGCCGTCGTGGTATCTGGCCCCGGACCTTTTCGAACATTTTTTCGAACTGATGGGCGAAAAGGTCGAGGATCATCTCGACCTCGTCCGTCTTTCACCCTCTTATCGGATCTTTTTTCATAACGACCCGAAACCGCTCGACATCCACTCCGACATCGAAGTCGACTCGCAGACCTTTGAGTCGATCGAGCCAGGATCTGCCGAAAAGCTCAAAGCGTATCTAAAGCAATCCGAGTATCAGTATGAGGTCGCGACCCAGCACTTCATGTACAAGAACTACGATACGATCTTTGATTTTTTCAACAAACGCGTGATGACCGAAGGTCAAAAACTCTCGGTCTTTTCGAAGATGCATTCGTTCGTCTCGAAGTTCTTCAAGACGAAAAAGCTTCAGCAGGTGATGGAATACACGATGGTGTTTCTCGGCACGTCGCCGTATGAAGCTCCGGCGCTCTATAACCTGATGTCGCACATGGACTTCAATCAGGGCGTGTTTTATCCGAAGGGCGGGTTTTACGAATTGATCAACGCACTTTCGCGGATCGCCGAAAAGAACGGTGCGGAGCTGAGAACGAATGCGGCGGTCGCTGAGATCGTCGTCGAAAACGGCGTCACAAAAGGCGTCAGGCTCGAAGGCGGCGAGATGGTCGAGGCGGATATCGTCATATCGAACGCTGACATTTGGTTCACCGAGACCCGGCTGCTGTCAGAGAAATGGCAGACGCATCCGCAAAAGTACTGGAATAAAAGGGTGATGGCGCCATCGGCGTTCATCATGTACCTCGGCATCAGCGAAAAACTGCCCAACCTGATCCATCACAATCTGCTTTTCAGCGAAGACTGGCGAAAGAACTTCGACGATATTTACAAGGATCCGCAGCTGCCCGATGCACCGTCTTTGTATGTTTGCGCACCGAGCGTTTCCGATCCAGGAGTTGCTCCGGAGGGCAAAGAGAATTTGTTCGTTCTCGTTCCGATCGCTTCGGACCTCAAGATGACCGAATCCGAAAAAGAGTCGTATTCGGACAAGGTGATCGGCCTCATCGAAAAGGAAATGGGCCTTAATGGGCTAAAGGACAAGATCGAGTACAAAAGGATCTATACCGTCGATGATTTTGGCTCGGATTACAACAGTTTCAAGGGGACGGCACTGGGCCTGGCGCATACGATCTGGCAAACCGCGATCTTCCGGCCAAACAACCGATCGAAAAAGGTCTCGAACCTATATTACGTAGGTGCGGGCGTCAATCCCGGAATCGGGACCCAGATCTGCCTTATCAGTGCCGAGCTTGTTTATAAACGCGTTCACGGCATCAAATCGGCTGCTCCGCTGAAAACGCTCTAGAGAAATTTGGGAAGGGCGATGAACCAGAATAGGGCGAACCCAACGAGCGCATTTATCAACGGGAACACTCGGTAGATCCGAAAGATCTTTGAACCCTCAGGTTGAAATACCGCATAGAGCATAATCCCGCTGTATACCAAACCGGCTGCGATGCCGGTCATGCCTAGATAAGGAAAAGCGAGAATGGCCGACCCGAGATACGCCGCTCCGCAAAAAATTATTGTCAGGGTGCGGCCGAGAAAAGTAGCAATGGTCGAAACGCCGGCCTCTTTGTCCGATTCGATATCGGGCACCGCTGAAAACGCGTGCATCGCGGCCGTCCACAGGCCGCCGGCGGCGAGCACGGCGATCGGGAGAAATGTGCCGGTGATCATCTGAAATGCAAAGGCGGCAGGAAGAACGTAAAGAATATTGAATGCCGAATCAACGATCGGGACGGCCTTTGCCCGTATCGGCGGTGCCGAGTAAAAGAGTGAAAAGAAGATGAAGCCAAACAGCGACGGCAGAGCTCGCGGAGCAAGAAAATAAGCGGCGATGATGAACGGCAGGTTCAGCGCAAATATCACGATTGCGAGGCGGCGATGCGTCTCGGGACGAACGAGCATCTCATACTCCGTTTTTTTCGGATTAAGCCGGTCGGTCTCGAAATCGAAAATGTCGTTTATGCCATAAACCAGCAAATTTGCCGGGAAGAGAAAGTAGAGGCCGAAGACTATCGATCCTGGCCGGAGAAGATCATTAGCCGATGCCGCGGCGGCAGCGAGGCCGACGAGATAAGGGCCGAAAACATAGACCCAGAAACGCGGACGGCTGATTTTCAAAAGGGTCAAGAGAAATGACATCGTTCGTCACAGCTTAATGTTTGACACGAAGAAAAACCAAATTGCCTATATCGCTGCAGCGATCTTTCTGATCGTCGGTGCTTTCTTCATGGCAAATGTCGAAATGCCGGCCTGGGCACACTATGCATCTGCGGTCAACATTGTTCTGTTCGCGCTGCCGGTGATATGGGCACTTCGCCGATGGCTGGGCTGGCGCGACGCTCTGATGCTCTTTGGTGCATTGGGCGTCTATGCTCTGGTCATTGAAACGCTGGCGATAATCACGGGCTTTCCTTACGGCCACTTCGGTTACTCCGATCATCTCGGTTACAGGTTATTCGGCTATGCACCGTGGACGGTTGCATTTGCCTGGACCCCGCTGGCGATCGGAGCCTATGCGATGGCGGCGTCCGTGTTCAGGTCGGCGTTGCCGCGGGCGGTATTTGGTACGATCCTTCTGACGGCCTTCGATCTCGTGCTGGATCCCGGTGCCGTTTACCTCAAATTCTGGCAATATGCCGACGGAGGCTGGTATTACGGCGTCCCGTGGTCAAATTTCGCCGGGTGGCTGGTCTCAGGCTTTATCGGTGCGATCATTTTCGAGGCCTTCATCGCCTCGCGAAGGCCGCTGCTTCCCGTTCCTGCCCAATTGTTCCTCAGCTCGATATTCATCGTGTTTTTTTGGACGGCATTCGCCGCTTTTGCCGGCATGGCGCTGCCCGCATTGATAGGGTTGGGCCTGGTCGTGTCGATGGCCGCTGGTTTTCGCCGTCGATATTACGCGTTCGATGAAATGATCGTAATGGTCGACGATGGAAATGTTCCGATCGCGACCGAAAAGAAAGCATTCGTCCATAATCGGTACACAAAGCTGCACCGGGCATTCTCGGTCTTCATTATCAATTCGAAGAGAGAACTGCTTCTGCAGCAGCGGGCGTTCAGCAAAAAAACCTGGCCGGGCGTTTGGTCAAATTCGTGCTGCGGCCATGTGATGCTGCACGAAGATATAATTTCCGCGGGAAAACGTCGGCTGCGGTACGAGCTTGGGTTAAGCGGCATCGGTCTCGAGGTCGGACTTCCCGGTTACCGGTACACCGCTGAAAAGGACGGCATTGTCGAGAACGAGATCTGTCCGGTACTTTTCGGGTTTACCGACCGCGAGCCTTCACCCAACGCCGACGAGGTCGCGTCAACAAAATGGGTGTCGTGGGAGAAATTTCTCGAGGACATTCGCGACCCGGGTTGCGAGCTTTCACCCTGGGCGATAGAGGAAGCCGAGCTGCTTGCCAAAGAGCCGAAATTTCTCGAAGCACTGAATCGCAATTCTGACCGTCGGCGGTAGCCGCATGTTCGCTCCATTCGTAAGCAGCACGAGTTGTTTGTGATAATCTAACCTGCGGATTTGAACCAATATCCGCGATCGAATTATGAAAAAAGCGATTGTTCATTTGCTGTTCTTTGTGATGCTGATGCCGCTGGCCTTCGTTTCCGCACAAAAATCGGGCGGGAACGAGATCAAGCAGCTGCAGGGGCCGCAGAATCCGCGGCTTGGTTTCGTCATTCATGGCGGAGCCGGCGTAATTTCACGCGCAACGCTTACACCGGAGCGCGAAAAGGAATTTCGGGCGAAGCTGGAGGAGGCCGTAACGGCGGGCTACAAGGTCCTGCAATCCGGCAAATCGAGCCTTGACGCGATCGAAGCTGCGATAAGGATCATGGAAGACTCGCCTCTATTCAACGCCGGGAAGGGGGCGGTCTTCACGAACGACGGCAAGAACGAACTCGACGCCTCGATAATGGACGGCAAAACGCTCGGAGCGGGCGCGGTAGCGGGCTTACAGCGTGTGAAGAATCCGATCACCCTGGCAAGGGCCGTGATGGAAAAAAGCGAGCACGTGATGATGGTCGGGAGCGGAGCCGAAAAGTTTGCGGCCGAACAAAAGATCGAGCTTGTCGATCCAAAGTACTTTTTTACCCAACCGCGATGGGATGCCCTGCAGCAGATACTCAAAGAAGAGAAAGCACGGTCTGAAAAAGCGGTGAGCACGTCTGCAAGCGCGTCGCGCCCCGCAAATAGGTTCGGGACGGTCGGCGCGGTCGCCTTGGATAAGGACGGCAATCTCGCGGCAGGGACTTCGACCGGAGGTATGACGAACAAGCGATTCGGCCGGGTCGGTGACGCGCCGATAATCGGTGCCGGAACTTATGCGAACAACGCGACCTGTGCTGTTTCGGCGACCGGATGGGGCGAGTTTTTCATTCGGCTCTCGGTCGCCCGCGACATTTCGGCCCTGATGGAATATCGGGCGATGCCGATTCAGAACGCGGTCGATATGGTGATCAAACAAAAGCTGCAAAAGCTGGGCGGCGATGGCGGGGTGATCGCGATCGACAAATTCGGCAATATCGGCATCTCGTTCAATTCCGAGGGAATGTACCGGGCCTATATCAACAGCGAAGGTAAACCGGTTGTTGAGATCTATTAAGACCCAAGACAATGGCTTCTGCTGAAATAATCGCGGTCGGGTCGGAGCTTTTGACCCCGGAAAAGACCGATACCAACAGTCTCTGGCTGACCGAAAAGCTGAACGAAACAGGCATCGAGGTGATGCTGAAGACCATCGTCGGCGACGACGAGCCGCGACTTCTTGAGACCATCCAAGACGCTTTGAAACGTTCGGACATCGTCATCACGACCGGAGGGCTTGGCCCGACCGAAGACGACATAACCCGGCAGATCGCGGCAAAAGCTGCCGGGCGTGAACTGGTCTTTCGGGACGATCTGGAAGCCGATCTCCGCGATCGATTCAAGCGTTGGGGACGCGAGATGCCCGAGATCAACAAGCGTCAGGCATACATCATCGAGGGCTGCGACGTTTTGCCCAACCCGAACGGATCGGCCGTCGGCATGCTGCTCGAAACCGGCGACCGCACTCTGATCGTCCTGCCGGGCCCGCCGCGAGAAATGAAGCCGATGTTCGAGAACTCGGTGCTTCCTCGGATCAGCGGGCTTGCCGGAACGATGGTCGTAAGACGAAGGATACTTCGGGTTTCGGGCCTCGGTGAATCTGCCGTCGATTCTGCCATCGCTCCGATCTACAACGAATACAAGACGGTTCGGACGGCGATCCTTTTCAACAAGGCCGAGGTCGAGATACATCTCTACTCGCGTGCAGAAACATCCGGGGCCGCCGAAGCCGTGCTTGGCGAACTAGCGGGCCGCATCGCTGATGAACTCGGTGCGCCGCTTTTCTCAGACAATGGCGATACGATGGAGCAGATCGTCGGGCAAATGCTGACCAGGCGTGGAGAGACCGTCTCGGTGGCTGAGAGCTGTACCGGCGGACTGATCGCAAAGCGGCTGACCGATGTGCCGGGTTCGTCGCGGTATTTTGTCGAAGGGGCGGCGACATATTCCAACGAGGCCAAGATCCGAACCCTTGGCGTTCCCCGCGTTACAATTGAGGCCCACGGAGCCGTCAGCGCCGAGACCGCCGAAGCTATGGCCGAGGGAATGTTGAAAAAGGCGGGGACCGACCATTCGGTCGCGGTGACCGGGATCGCCGGGCCGGACGGCGGAACGGACGAAAAGCCGGTCGGAACGGTCTTCATCGGGTACGCATCGCCAACGGTGACCAAATCGGTAAAGATCGTTCTGCCGGGTGACCGGTACCTGATCAGGTGGCGAGCGAGCCAGGCCGCTCTTGATTATTTGCGACGGCAAATGCTGAAAAGCAAATAAGGTGGTATCATCAAAAGCTGTGATTTCTCGAATAAAAAGCCATATCAAAGAGCTGGGCCATCTGACACCGATGGCGCTGGTCACGACGTTTCTTCCTATCGTCGGAAGTACCGCGCTCTTGATATTCCTTCATCCGATCGGGTACTGGCTTCGCGACAATTGGGAAACGGGCATCGTCGTATTTTTGGCCGGCACGCTCTTCTTCTGCGGCCTGGCACTTTTGCCGACGAACGTCATCGGTATTCTGAGCGGTTGGGCGTTCAGTTTCGAGCTTGGGATCGCGATATTGATGACCGGAGTTGTCGGTTCGGCATTCATCTCTTTTCTCATCAATTCGCGTCTTAGCGGCGAGAAATTGCCCGAGATCGCGAATAGACACCCGCGAGCATCGGCGATATACCAATCCCTGCTTCAGGACAACTTTTGGAAGACGACGTTGATAATCTTCCTGCTTAGGATGTCGGTGATCATGCCGTTCGCATTTACGAATTTCCTGATGGCATCGGCGAGGGTTCCGGTACAGTCATTCCTCGTCGGGACCGCGGCCGGAATGCTGCCGAGGTCGTCCGCAATGGTGATCATCGGAGCCGGCCTATCTGAATTGAACCTCGAAAATACGCGGGATACCTACCTTTTGGCGTTGGGAATCGTCGCTTCGGTCGTTTCCGTGCTCGTTATCGCGCATATTAGCCGAAAGGCACTCGAGCGGATCACGAACGATAAGATGCCCGCGGGCGTGAGCTCGTAATACCTGATCTTACGGGCAGACGCTGACGATAGGTGCAGATCTTCCGAATGGCCTTTAATCGTTGTCGGCAGCGCAAAAGAGCGATTATTTGCAACTTTGACCGACCGTCCTCGTGTAAACTTACGTCCGTACGCGGTGCCGGCAGTTTGGCGCCATCATACCAAGAATATGAAGATTCCAACTCGAATACGATTTTCGCTCACGCTGTTCCTTTTGGCCGCGTTCTTATCGCCGACGGCAGTAATGGCGCTTGGTGACGGCAAAAAGTATTTTAAGACCGGGATGAAACACGAGGCGGCCGAGGAATGGGATCAGGCGGCGGAGGCCTTTGCTCTTGCGGTCAACGAGAATCCAAAAAATCCTGAGTATCGGCTGCATCTTCGAAGGGCATTGTTCAACGCCTCGCAGATGTACATGAAAAAAGGCCGGCTCGCGGCAGACGAAAAGGATTACGAGGGAGCCTACATCGCATTTCGCAAAGCCTATGCGTTCGACCCGGTGAACGAATTGGCCAAGGCTGAAATGGCGCGGATGGTAAGGCTGCAGGAAGCGAAGAAGAACGAAGAGAACCCCGGGGCAACGTCCGGCGACGTGAAAATGGTCCAGACGAGCGCGAACGGTGCCGCAGTTCCGGATTTTCAGATTCCTCAGAAGCTCGAAAAACTCCGCGACGTCCCGTTTCCGAGCGGTGTCAACCTCCAGTTCATCATAAAGGAACTCGCAAAGGATCTTGATCTGAACGTCCTGTTCGATGCTGAATCGCGGCTTGAGAATCGAAGCGTGCGGATCGAACTGAAGAACGTTACCGCCGCACGGGCACTCGATTACATTTTTCTACAGGAGAATCTTTTCTTTCAGCGGGTCGGGCCGAGGACGATCCTGGTCGCGAATACCAATCGCCGAACGAACTTTCAACAGTTGGTTCTAAGAACATTTTATTTAGCGAACGCCAGCCCGAAAGATGTAAAGACGGTCGTGCAGACCGCGATCCCGGCCCAACCGGGCAGAGCGCAGACCATCGTCCTCGAAGACGCCGCGACCAACAGCATAACGATCCGCGACACGCAGGAGAACATACGGCTTATCGGCAAGTTGATAGCTTCGCTCGACAAAGACCGGGCAGAGGTCGTGATGGATGTGGCGATATATGAGGTTTCGAAGACCGATCTGCTACGCCTCGGGAACCAGATCGGCAACGAGTCCCAGCTGACAAGTCTCGGCGGCACGACGCGCGGCGTCGTCGGCCTCGGCGGCAATGACCTGTTTGCGCAGCTTTCGAGCGTTGCGGGCCAGGCACTTCCGACCGCATTTGGTGTAGGCATAGCCATTCCGGCCGCAAATCTCATTGCATTTCAAGCGAAAGGCAACACAAAACTTCTGGCGTCGACACAGATCCATGCCTTCAACAACGAAGATTCGTCTGCACGTATCGGACAGCGTGTCCCGGTCAGGACCGCTCAGTTCGTTACGGGTTCAAATCAATCTAGCGACGGCGTTGTTTCGAACGTCATTAACTACGAACAGGTCGGCCTGACGCTTAAGTTCAAGCCCATCGTATTCCCGAACCAGGACGTTCAGGTCGCGATGGAGATCGAATCGAAAGACGTCGTCGCTGGCGGAACCGACGGAAATCCGATCTTTTCAGAGCGATCGATCAAGGGAACGGCTCGAGTTCAGAACAACCGGACCTTATTGCTGGCAAGCGTTGCACAGGACGTCGAAAGCCGAGGACGGTCGGGCTTGCCGCTTCTGGGCCTGATCCCGATACTTGGCCGTTTATTCTCGGCACCGACGAGAGACAATCGTCAGGTCGACGTCGTCATCGCCGTTACGCCGCGGGTCATCCGAGCTCCTGCGATATTACCGGAGGACGAGGTAGAAAGGCCGACGGGAAGCGTGGCGACGCCGACCAGCGGTTCGCTTGAGGCGATGATCACGCAGGAAGAACGCGAGGAATATCTTGCCTCGGTCCGCCGTTTGCCTACGACCACGGCGATCCAATTGCCGGACCAGCCGTCGATGCCGGAATACGTCCGCGGCGGTACAGAAACCGCGGCTATCGTCCCTAAGGCAGAGCAGGGAGGCACATCGAATCCGATAGTTGAAACGGGCGGGTTGACCGTAAAGCCGATCGATGCCTCGGTCAGGCAGCTTGAGATAAAACAGACCTCGGAAGAAATAAAAGGAATTCCACCCGACGCGGCAAACGAGTCCGACGTTCAAACCGAGCAGTCCGCAAACGGTGCGATCAACAACCGAACCGCGAAGATCAGCTTTTTGGCTGAAATCCCCGACTTGAAGGCGGGACAAAGGATAAAACTTCCAGTACTCATCACGGGCAGCGACCCTTTTGGCTCGGCCGTGCTCGGACTACGATTCGACGAGAAACTCATGGCCGTCAGGTCGGTCGCATATGGCGACGTCTTTGGCGGAGCAATGTCCGGGACCGAGATCCAACCATTTCTTAACCAGGGCGGACGGACATTCGTCTCACTGACCGCCAGTAAGGGCTTGAGGACAGGGCTCTCAGGCACACTTGCGGTGATCGAATTCGAAGCGCTCGCCGACGGAACGCCAACGGTGAATTTTGACAAGGACGTGCTGAACATTTTGGGGACCGACGGCAAGAACTTTTTGGTGCGTTTCTGACGTCGTGCTCGACCGATCCGTAATGGTTAGACCGCTTATCAAGTCAATAAGAATGATCGACGCACGTCGGGCGAACGGATATTCCTTGCTCGAATTGATAATCACGCTTACGGTTTTGTCGATTCTTGTGCTGGGAACTATCCCGCTCGCGCAGAACGCCGTTCAACGCCAACGGGAATCGAGGCTCCGTGAAAGCCTCAGAATGATCAGGAACGCGATCGATGAATTCAAGCGTGACACGATCGGGGCTTGCCCGACCGGTTCGGTCACGACGGGCAATCCGACACGGCCGAACGTCGGTGCCGCTGTGCCGGCCGATCCGCGAAGCCGCGTTGTGATCGATGACTGCACGATCTTCGATGCTGAGAACCTTGACCGATATCCGCCAAACCTGGAAGTTCTTGTTGAAGGTGTAAAGGTGCGGCAACGCGGGTTGAACGTTCAGGGCGGCCGTGGCATAAGCGGCGACTCGCCGCAGGCAACAGAGGTGAACGCAACAGAAGACGTGATCAAGGTATATCTTCGGGAATTGCCGGTCGATCCATTCACCGGAAAACCCGACTGGAAGCTGAGGTCATCCTATCAGACAAAGGATGACGATACGTGGGACGATATCAACGTCTTCGACGTTCGGTCGGCATCGGACGAAATATCGCTGAGCGGCGACAAGTACAGCGATTGGTAATATGAACATCGTGCTTAATTCGACCAAGGTAAATTCCGGTCAAAGAGGCTTTTCGCTTCTTGAACTGATGATCGCGATGTTCATACTGATAATTCTGCTTTCGGTCGCGCTGCCGACCTATCAGCGGAGTGTTCAGCAGGCACGCGAAACGGTGCTCAAAGAAAATCTCTGGCAAATGCGTCGTGCGATCGACCAATACTCCGCCGACAAGGGAAAACTGCCGAGGTCGATCGACGAACTTGTCGAAAACAAATATCTGCGTGACGTCCCGATGGATCCGATCATGGAAAAGGCCGAGTGGGACGAGGTGCAGGGCGAAGACTCGCTTTCGCCCGATGCAGAACAGGGCCTTGTTAATGTCAGGAGTACAGCGACCGGTATTGATGCCGAGGGTAAGGAGTATCGGGATTACTGATCGATCCGCCAAAACGCGACCGAATTTACAGATCGTCTAAATGCTCTCATTTCTAACACAGCCAAACTATCCGCAGGCCGCGATCGGGATCGAAATAGATTCGATCTCGGTTGTTGCACTTCAGCGCGAGTCTCGCGGCGTATTCAGCCTGAAGCAGGCCGCATCGGTCGAACTTCCGAACGGGTTGGTCAATCCCAATTTTACTGAAAAGAACATTTCGAGTCCGGTTCAGTTTCGTATCAGTCTCGAAGAAGCCACGGCGTCGGCCGGAATGCTCAATCAGCGTTCATGGTCCGTTTCGCTCCCAAGCAACAGTGCACGTTCGGCGATCCTTACCTTAGAGAACGGCGTCAAAGGTAAGGCTGAGAACGAAGAGGTCCTCGATTGGAAGGCTGAACAAGCCTTTGGCACGCCGGCGGCACAACTGCGAATAAGCCGTCATAAGATCGCCCCTGACCCCGAAGGCCGAGCGAGGTTTCTCGCTACCGCAGTGAAACTTTCGGTGATCGACGAATTCGAAACGGTCTTTGAGGAACTTGGCTGGAAGGCGGGTTTGATCTTGCCGAGGGCCATTTGCGAGGCGAACTGGCTGCTGGCAAACGGGAACCCGAGCGACACACTTCTGATCAGTTCGCAGAGCGATGGTTTTACGGCGTTCTTGATCAGGGATCGCGAACCGAACGTGATCAGGACGGTCACATGCACCGAGGCCGAGCGCGACGACGAGATCTACAGGCTTTTGATGTTCTATAACGACCGTTTTGCCGAGAACCGCGGCGACCTGACCCTAGGGACCTTCTTATCCATCGGCGCCGATCTGGTGCCGGCAAAGATCCGCGAAATATCGATGGAGGCACTCGGACGCGCATTGACCATACTTCGGCCCGAGGATGTCGGTATGCGGCTTCCTTCGTCAGGCGGCATTCGATTTGATTCGGTCGCCGCTCCGGCAGCGTTGGCATCGCTCGGCTGGCGATGATCGACGGGTTGTAAATACCCGCGGCCGAGAGCAGCCGTGGCCGCACCCGGATTACATTCCCCGGCATCGTTCATGGCTCTTTCCGCGTTGCCGCTTGCATCGGCGAACATTTTTGAACAAAATGTCGTAGAGCTTTCTTGCATGTCAATTTCGATCGCAAATAATGAAGTTATCCGACAATCGTCAGATATCGAGCTTGTAGCCAAGGCACGGTCCGGCATCGAGCTCGGTTTCGAAGAACTTGTTCGGCGATATCAGCGGCCGATCAACGGCTATGTTTACCGGATGCTCGGCGATTACGAGGCGGCGCTCGACGTGACCCAGGAGGTCTTCATCAAGGTCTATAACTCATTGGACCGTTACAGTAGCGAATACAAATTCTCGACCTGGCTTTATCGTATCGCTCACAACGCGGCTATCGACCACATGCGTCGGAACGCCGGAAATACCCAAAGCATTGAAACCGAAAACGCAGAAGGTGCGTATGAACTCCAGATCGAAAGTTCGCTGCCTTCGCCTGAGCTCGAACACGAGCGAAGCGAGTGGCGAACCGAGATCGAAGCGGTGGTAAAGTGTTTACCTGCCGCATATCGGGATCTGATCTTACTCAGGCATTCTCAGGATCTAAGTTACGACGAGATCGCGGATGTGACCGGGCTTCCGCTCGGGACCGTAAAGAACAGGCTCTTTCGCGCACGCGAAATGATGCGTGAGATCTTCGTCGAACGCGGATTTACAGGTATCTGAGTATGACGGGCCACGCCGATATTCGAAGAGTTGTTTTCGGATCAAATGATTCCCAGCAAACCGGAAAACATTGCGTCGTGCTCGACATCGGACATCTCGGCCTATGTTGACGGCGAACTATCTGCCGACGAATCCGAAAGGCTCGAAACTCATTTCTCGGTCTGCATTCCCTGCCGGACGGAACTGAACCGCCAAAAGAATTTTCTCAATTTCCTAGATGCTTCGCTTGAGAGTGAAAGCGACGAACTGCCGCCTGATTTCACGAAGAAGATCGTTACCAAAGCAGAAAGCGGTGTTCGCGGTCTCCGCGACGGCCGCGAATGGACGAATGCGGCGGCGATCTGTATTGTGATGCTGATCGCGGCGGCCGGAGTCTTCTTTTCAACCGGATCGTTCGATCCTTATACCCGAGTCGTGTCGGTCTTCGACCGCGTGCTCGCGGTCTCGACGGCGGCCGTTCATTTCGTCTACAGCGTCGCTCTCAGCATCGCCATCGTGGTCAAGACCCTTACGCACAATGTTTCATCCAGGCCAATGCTCTGGTTGGCCGCGGCGATATGTATCGGCGCGATGTTCTTCATCGCGCGGCGGCTTGTTCGCGACCGAGGGCCGCGCGGCATTTGAGGAGATCGTGGAACATTGTCTTAGATCAAAAACTCAACGCTATATCAAAAAACCGCTCGCGTCGGCAGCCGTGCTTCTTGCAGCCGTCGTGATCGGCGTTTCGGCCGCGTCCGCGTTTGGCCAGCAACTCTCGAGTCGTCCGGACGACCGAACGCTCATCGTCGACGATGCTCCGGAAATGAACGTGATCGCCTTTGGGCGAAACGTGATAATTCGTAAACATGCGAAAGAGGTTTTTGTCTGGGGCGGCGACATCATCGTTGAAGGCCGTGTTGACGGCGACGTAGCGGCCATTGGCGGCTCGATAATCCAGAGAAGCGAGGGCTTTATCGGTGGGGCAGTGATCGTGATCGGCGGGAGCTACAAGCCCGAAAGCCGCGAACCGCTGCGGGTCGAGGGCAAGGAAACCGTCATGTTCGGAATGTTCGAAGAGGAGTTTCGCGAGATGGCCGAGGATCCGTCGCAGATCTTTGCCCCGAACTTTACGATCGCATTTGTTGCTCAGAGGGCGCTTTCAGCGCTCTTTTGGTTCATCGTCACTCTCATGTTCGCAACCCTTGCACCCGGAGCCGTAAGCCGTGGGATCGAGCGTTTCCAGCTCTCTGCTCTTAAGGTCATCGGGATCGGTGCCGCCGCGTTCACCGGGACCATGATACTTGTGATCGGCAGTCTCCGGCTGCTACCTGATCATGCCGGAGCGATAGTCGGGCTGATGTCGTTCGCGTTGCTGATGCTTGCTTACGGATTTGGCCGAGTCGTCTTGCAGGTGAGCATCGGAAAATTGATCCAGAAAAAGCTCTCCGGGCCCGGAAAACGGTCTGAGTCGATCGCTATCCTGATCGGCGTAATATTCTGGACCCTTCTGCTTTCTTTGCCATACGTTTGGACGATCGGTGTTCTGGCGCTTTTCGCAACCGGCGTGGGGTTGGTTCTCACTGCCCGTCAACGCACCTCGTGGTCGACCGCCTAGGGACTGTAAACAGTTGTGTTTACAAATCTTTACATTTTAATTCAAACCTCGTTAGCATCTTTTACGTCATAATTTATTGACCGCAACTTTTCGTGCGCGGCGGCGTATTTATATAACTACTTTACGAACGAGCAGGGTAACAAAATGAAACGAACCATTTACTCTTCATTCTTGGCTTTTTTTCTACTCACATTTGGCCTGAGGATAGCCGGCCAAACTTCGGATGCGGCCATCAAACCGTCGGTTGTGAACGGCGAAGTCGTTGCTGTCGGTGCGGCCTCGATCGAACTTAAGACCGATGCCGGCCAGATCACGGTTCAGTTGACCGAAAAGACTGAGTATAAACGAGTTCCGCCGACAAATCCGAGCCTGAAGGCGGCCGTTCCGGCGTTGCTTTCAGACATCGGCGCGGGTGACAAGCTGCTTGTGACCGGCGTGTTCGCGAATGACCGAAAGTCGATCCCGGCGCGGGCCGTTTACCTCATGACGAAGTCTGAGATCGCTCAGCGGCAAGCGAAGGAAAGCGAGCGATGGGCGACCCGCGGCATATCAGGAAGAGTTGCGGCGATCAATCAGGATACGAAACAGATCACGGTCGAGGTTCGTGGCTTGATGGGCAGTTCGAATATCGTCGTTACGCCGAAAGACGGCGCGATCTTCAAGCGATATGCACCGAATTCGATCAGGTACAGTGAAACCGTTCCAAGTTCAGTATCGAACATACAGGCGGGCGACATGGTAAGGGCCCTCGGCGACCGCAGCGCTGACGGTTTGAGTTTTGCCGCAGAAGAGGTCGTCACCGGCGCTTTTCAGACCGTTGCAGGAAACGTAAAAGCTGTCAACGCGGCCGCTAACGAGATCACGATAACCGATCTTCAAACAAACAAGGACGTGACGATACAACTCGGGGCTTCTTCGATCTTGAAGCGGTTTCCGGAAGAAATGGCTCAGCGGCTGGCTCAATTCAGCGGCGGCCAGGGCGGACCGGGTGGAATGAGGCCGGCAGGCGGCCAACCGCCGGCGGCTGGACAATCCGGTGGACAACCGGGCGGACAACCGGGCGGACAACCGGGCGGCGCCGGACAACCCGGACGTGGCGGGCCGGGCGGCCCACGCGGCGGCATCGATGAGATGCTTGACCGCTTTCCGAACATCACCGCGTCTGATCTGAAAGTTGGCGAAATGATCGCAGTCTCGAGTTCGAAGAATGGCGACGGCAGCAGGATAACCGCGATCAAGCTTTTGGCGGGCGTTGAGCCATTCATCCGTGCCGCTCAGGCTTCGGGCCAGCTCCAGCGGGGCGGACGCGGTGGTCAAAGCGGCGGATTTACGATACCAGGATTAGATGGATTTGATTCACCATAGAGTTTTTATTTAATGAGGCTTTTTGCTGGTATTTAGCAAAGCGGCCGATACAAATTTATTTAGGCGGTTTGATATGAGATCAATAAAGGCATTTTTATTTACAGCGGCCGCGTCGCTCGCGTTTTCGCTGCCGGCGTTCGCGCAGCAGAACGGCAGCATAGGCGGCCAGGTCCAGGACACGCTCGGAGCGGTCGTGGTCGGCGCTACGGTCATGGTAATTGCGTCGGATGCGAAAGAAAGGACGACAACGACCAACCAGCGAGGCGAGTTTTCGGTTGCCGGCCTTGCTCCGGGAAAATATACGGTCAAGGTCTTTGCAGCGAATTTTGGGCTCTACGAGAACACTGAGGTGACCGTAGGTTCCGGTCGCCGCGAAGATCTGACGGTTTTGCTTTCGGTCGAAGAGGTCAAAGAGCAGGTTGACATCTCGACCGACGAGGGAGTCTCGACCGATCCGCAGAACAATGCCGGGGCTACCGTTCTAAAAGAGAAGGATCTCGAGGCTTTGCCGGATGATCCGGACGAACTCGAAGCTGCCTTGCAGGCCCTCGCGGGACCCTCGGCCGGGCCGAATGGCGGCCAGATCTACATCGACGGGTTTACGGGCGGGCGGCTTCCGCCAAAAGAAGCGATTCGCGAGATCCGTCTTAATCAAAACCCGTTTTCGGCCGAATTCGACCGCCTTGGTTTCGGTCGCATCGAGATATTGACAAGGCCCGGCTCGGATCGGTTCCGCGGCAGTGCGTTCACCAACTTCAACGATTCGCGTCTTAACTCACGCAATCCCTTTGCATCGAACCGCGCTCCGGGACAGACTCGCTTTTTTGGAGGCAACATCTCGGGCCCGGTGCAAAAGGGCAAATCGTCATTCTTTTTGGATATAAACAACCGTGATGTCGACAGCAACGCTGTGATCAACGCGATCGTGCTCGATCCGAACCTGAACCCGGTTCCGTTCAACGAAGAGGTTCAGGTCCCGACAAGGCGGTTTTCGATCAGCCCGCGTTTCGATTATCAGTTGAACGATTCGAATACGCTGGTCTTTCGCTACAGCTACTCAAAACAGACGGCCGACAATCAGGGTGTTGGCAATCTGACGTTGCCGTCGCGTGCGTTCGAGACGAATTCGTCGAATCATGAATTTCGGGTCACCGAGACGATGATCATCAATCCAAAGACGATCAACGAAACTCGATTTGAATACGAGATCAACGACCGCGAGCAGGTCGGCGACAATTCGGTCCCAACGATAAACGTGGGTGCGGCATTTGTTGGCGGCGGTTCCCAGATCGGGCTTAGCTTCAACAAAGAGCGGCAGTGGGAGCTGCAGAACTACACTACGACATCGCTCGGCAAAAACTCGGAGCATGCGATCAAGTTCGGCGTCCGGATTCAGAATACGAGTCTTCGCGATCGTTCCGAGAACAATTTCGGCGGCAACTTTACGTTCGTCAGCCTTGATTCTTATCGCGAGACGATACTTGACAATGCGATCCCGATCCAGTTCAGCATAACGACCGGAAACCCTGAACAGAAAGTTAGCCAAACTGATATTGGCCTTTTCATAACCGACGATTGGCGTGTTACCCCGGCGTTGACCCTGAGTTTCGGTCTGCGTTACGAAAACCAGACCAACATCAACGACAACCTTAACTTCGCCCCGCGATTCTCATTCGCGTGGTCGCCCGGTGCCGGTGGGGCACGGGCACCCAAGACCGTCGTTCGCGGCGGGTTTGGTCTTTTCTACGATCGCTTCAATCAGAATTTCACTCTTCAGGCACGGCGATTCAACGGCTCGGAGCAACTGAATCTTATCGTCAGCAGCACCGATCCCGATCCGGTTCGGCGTGTCGCGGCGATCGCTTTGCTTGGTCAGGCAGTGTTTACCGTCGATGGGGTGACCGGTGTCCCGACAACGGACCAGATACTTGCGGCACTTCCGCAGTCGAATACCATCCGAACGATCGACCCGAACCTGCAATCGCCGTACATGTTTCAAGCGGCAATCGGGGTTGAACGTCAGCTGCCGATGCGAACGACGCTATCGTTGTTTTATATAGGTTCACGAACGTGGCACGTGCTGCGTACCCGAAATATCAACGCGCCGATCTGTCCGGAACAGGTGAATTGTATTCTTGCACCGCGGCCCTTCCCAGATACCGGGAATATCTATCAATACGAATCGTCAGGGATCGCGAATCAGAATCAATTGATAGTCAACGTTCGATCAACGATCAATCCGCGCGTTTCCTTGTGGGGAAATTGGCGGCTTGGGTTTGCGAAAAGCGATTCTGACGGTGCAGGCAGTTTTCCGGCATACAGTTATGATCTTTCCGATGAATACGGCAGAAGCGGCGGCGACTCGCGTCATTTCTTCAACGTTGGCGGAAATATCACTTTGCCGTGGGAGTTCTCGATCAGCCCGTTCATCACGGCTTATACCGGCCGACCGTTCAACATAACGCGTGGTGTAGATACTAACGGCGACCTGCTTCTAAATGAGCGTCCGACGTTTGCCGAGCTCGGGGCGAGATGCTCCGTACTCGGTCTCACCGGATCATACTGCGACGTCTCGGGTTTTGACCCGAACGCAATAGTCCCGAGGAACTTTGCTCAGGGGCCCAATTTCTTCAGCGTCAATATGCGCGTCGGCAAGAACTTCGGTTTTGGCGGTTCATCGCGAGACCGGGCTGCCGCTAGCGGACAGACCGGCACGGGCGGCGGCCCTGGCGGAGG
>ERZ761609.1224-NODE-1224-length-24021-cov-53.145247_pt1 | contig 24021 bp, 18 predicted proteins | sample MGYA00511163_ERZ761609 | MGnify/ENA primary metagenome ERZ761609 (study PRJEB28899, sample SAMN02445070) | bioreactor sludge metagenome | biome: EBPR sludge | place: Australia: Brisbane, Thorneside Wastewater Treatment Plant | collected 2011-12-16 ... | reverse complement strand
CGCCGCAAGGACTGTCACCAGTTTCGCCTGTCTCAGTTTTGGGGTTCAGGTCAGTCACCGGCTGCCACTAGATTATTGACGAATTGGGTGTAAGGATCACGCGAGCGTTCGTCAGCACCTGTGTAAGGAGCGACGAACCAATGAAGAACCTGATTCGAACTGGCCTGATCCCCACCGGCCTGTTTCTTGGACTGACTCTCGTACCAGCAGGACTTGCGCAGCACATTCATGAGCAACCGCCGGCCAGTGCGGAGTCGATGAGCTCAAAGGCCCACGATCACCACCACCATCATGGATGGGAGGAAGGGACCATTGCGAGCCCCAACCGCAGTACCGGTTTTCTGTTTGGATTCGGTTCTGGCACGAGTGTGAACCCTGCCTCCTGGGCCATGCCCATGGTGATGCAGACCAAGGGGAACTGGAACCTGATGTGGATGGGGCAGGCCTTCGTGGTCGGAACTCAGCAATCTGGTCCTCGTGGGGGAGATAAGATCTATTCCGCAAACTGGGGCATGCTGGCAGCCGCCCGGAACCTGGGGCGCGGGAGTCTGATGCTTCGGGGCATGGTCTCGCTGGATCCGCTGACTGTCACTGGCAAGCAATACCCGCTCCTGTTTCAAAGTGGCGAGACAGCGAAGGGCAAACCAATTGTCGATGGACAGCACCCGCACGATCTCCTGATGGAGGTGAGCATCCACTACGCCCGCCCGTTCGGTGAGAAGGCGATGTTGAACTTCTACTACGCGCCTGTCGGCGATGCGGCACTGGGGCCGATTGCCTTTCCGCACCGCGCTTCGGCCATGGAACTGCCGCAGGCGACCCTCGGCCACCACTGGCAGGACGCCACGCATATCGCCAACAACGTGGTCACCGCCGGAGTGACGTATGGCAAGTTCCGCCTGGAAGCCAGCGGATTCCGCGGCAAGGAGCCGAACGAGAACCGCTGGAATATCGACATGGGACCAATCGACTCCTGGTCGAGCCGTCTCACGTGGCAGCCCGGCAGCAACTGGGTGGCGCAGGTGTCCACTGGCCGACTCCACCAGCCGGAAACGACCCATGAGGATGATGTGGTCCGCAGCACCGCGTCCGTTCACCACACGAGGGCGATCCGCGGCACACTTGGCTGGTCGAGCAGTCTGATCTGGGCCCGGAACTACAAGACCATCGGACGTTATGCGACCAATGCCGTTCTGGCCGAGACCGTGGTCCCAATCAGGCGCAGTAATCTGGTCACGGCTCGATTCGAATGGTCCCAACGCGATGAGCTCTTCGAATACGATCACGATCTGGCGCACCGGATCTTCCACGAGACGGGAAAGCGCGCCCACAACGTGGCGGCCTACACCGTTGGATACACACGCGAACTCGGTTCTGCGGGCCCGGTGCAGGCTGCGGCGGGCTTCAATGTCACCGCGTACTCGATAGCGAGCACCCTCAAGCCCTACTACGGATCGAGCCCGTACGGCGCGAATGTTTTCCTCCGCTTTAGGCTGAATCGTACTGAATGATTTCCTGCGGGCCGCTTCGCGCCCCGGAAGCGGCCCCCCTGTCCAAGCCGAGACCATCGGCCAATTCTCCGTCGCGGTTGTAACGGCTATCCGCAGCGGCGCCTCCCCGGAGAAGATCATCCGGTCCAACCGCGACTCCTTGATACATCGGATGAATCACTCCGCGTGCGCTTTCAGATTCGGCGACCGGAGTGTCGGTGGACGGCCTCAGGACGTCTTCATTCACATTGAGGGTGATGCTTCTCTACCTGTGGCCTCCCGAATGTGGCGCAGTTTGTCGCTGCGACTCGCGAGGGAGTGCGAGCCTTGTCGTGGGGTGCAGCAGATAATTGCAGTGCCAATCCCAAGGCCCACCGAATTGCTGCGGCGTGGAAGAACAAGGCGCATTTGCTCTTTGGCGGACGGGCTGTCGAGGTGGCGCAAAGCTTGAACCGCCGCGTGCTAGTGTCCATCGGCGAACTAGAAATGGGTGGTAGTCCCTGTAACGGATTTCGTCCGCTCTCGCTTTGTCCCACGTGGGATCAATCACTTACGGACGCAACCTCGGATCTCTTCGGCGCTCGCCCGGTCCCCCGATTGCACCATTTGCGCTACCATGCGCTACCCTTTGCGCTACCATGCCAAGAAAATGGCCGCCCCTGCCCGGCGGCCATTTTCTGTAACTTATTGATTTTATTGGTGCGGATGAGAGGACTTGAACCTCCACTCCCTTGCGAGAACTAGAAGCTGAAGTTAACCGCGCGTTCCCCTGACTTCCCCTCAATTCCCGTTTTCAACGACTTGAGCGCATTTCCTTCCCCTCATTTCCCCTGATTCACCCTCATTTCCGGGGTCCCAGCGCTACCATGCCTGCTACTTCCGGTAAACCGCTGCGCAACGACACGGCGCAGGCTGACGTCGCGCCGCATCCTGATCTCGATCTCCAAACTCACAGTCATAGCCGCACTAAGATATTGAGGCAGGATCTCGACGGCAACTCACCCTGACTCGGCCGGCCTAGCCAGTACACTTGGCGGATTGGATCGCGGCACAAGGGGGGGCAGATTTTCCCAATGGGTATTTTTGCCCTCGGTCCGAACGACTGCCTTTGTGCGCCAGTATATGCCCGATGGGTGCTGCGACTCTATTGAGTATCTTCGATAGGAGGAGAGCAGTCGACAGGCGCAAGTTCATTCCCTTCTGCAGCGCAGGCGGTCAGCCCATCCCGGAGCCAACCCGGCACGGAACGCAAATACTGGCCGATGGCCCCGAGGCGAGGCAACGAAAGTCGCGGCGCTGCAGGGTCTGCCACCTCAGCTGGTCGTCCAACAGTTGAGATCCCGCCCGGGGGCCGGTGCGGCTGTGACTTGATCCGGGTACAGACGTTGGCGGCCTCTGGCGGATGCCGACGAAGTTAGTGAGGCTTTTGGTCCGCCTCGATTTCAGCGCTTGCCGTTGACGGTTTCATGCGAAGTTGTCAACAACGGGTGTCAGCATGCTTGTTGATATTGTTTTCTGTTCCAGATATCATATAGGTAGGTTGATCCCTGAATTTCATCCCGAGACCGGTGCACTTCCGCCGGGAACGCATCCGGCATCGCTGGACGAGATTCGAGAGCGATTCGGTTTCACGCCGCGACGGCGATGGTTGTTGAAAGGACTCCGCGCAGCAGTCCAAGCCTTGTGGACCGCGGGAGTCGAAGAGATTTGCATCGATGGGAGCTTCTGCACGGAGAAGCCGGACCCGGGCGACATTGATGGCTACTGGGTCGAACCCGATCCGGGAGTCTACGACCGAATTGATCCTTATTGGATCGACTTCGAACTGGTCCTCGTACCTCATCTGCGGACGTGGAAATGGCGGATGTGGGTGGAACACGGGGTTGAATTCTTCATTCATCCCGCCATGAAGGCGACCGGAGGGTTGGGCTTTCCAGAGTTCTTCCGCCAAGCCCGGGATGGGAGTCCACGGGGTGTGATTCAAGTGGTTAGAACGGCGTAATCATGATTAAGACTGACGCACAAAGAGAGCGGACGCTGGTCCAGATCGAAGGCTTTCGCAAAGCGCTGGCTCAGGCAGAGAAGGAACTGTCGGGGAAGCGCGCGGCGGTGATTCGAGACAGCTACGAGAGCATGATCCGGCAACTCGAGGATGAGGTGCGAGACTACGATCAATTGAAGTCGGGTGAGGTTGGCCTGCCGGTGGTGGATCGCCTCGATCAGATTGCGCCGTTCATCACGAGGGTGCGCATCGCTAAGGGCGTCTCGCAGAGCGAACTGGCCCGCCGGCTGGGCGTGAGCAAGCAAGTGGTCAGCCGCTATGAAGAGAGCGACTACCAGACCGTCGCTGTCGCCCGGCTGCAGGAAATCCTTGACGCGATCGGCATCAAGACCGCTGTCACTTTAACTGCATAGAGACACCCGGGTCGAGTTGGCGGATCGGATTCCGAAGCCGTTCTCCATGGCGAAGACTGAAACCACCGTGGCGCAATTTCGCGAGTTCGTGAAGGCGACCGGCTATGTCACATACGCCGAAAAGGCCGGTGACGTGCGCACCTGGCACTCTCCAGGATTCAAAGTGGAAGCCAGGCTACCTGTAGTTTACGTGACGCTGAACGATGCCGCCGCTTATTGCGAGTGGGTCGGCGCGCGACTGCCGACTGAAGCTGAATGGGAGTACGCCGCTCGCGCCGGCGTGCAGACGCGTCATCACTGGGGCGAGGAGATCGATGGCCGCTACCACTGGTATCGCGCCAATACGAACGGACGGCCGGGCAAGGTGGCTCGCAGGCTGCCCAATCGCTGGGGTCTTTACGATGTTGAGGGCAACGCCTGGGAGTGGGTCACCGGCGGCGGGCCGCACAGCGGGGTCACCTTTCCCGGCCATGGTTCCATCCGCGGCGGGGGCTGGATGACGTGTCCGGAGCCGTATCCGCCTACCAACGGAGTGCGGTCGAGACAGATCGGGTTGGGCGTCGTTTTCGAGAACTTCGCCCGGCAGAACCTCAAGGCCGATTGGCGCAGAGACGACTCGGGCTTTCGGTGCGCAAGGTGAAGTCTTAGACTAACAAGGCAGCCTGACGCGGGACCCGACTGCGGACTGGGTTGTGCAGCAATTGCGCGCAGCGTTTCCTGTGGCTTCCCCGCACCGATACGTGATGCTGGACCGCGGTTCGAAGTTCGATGCAGGGGTGATGGCATTTCTGCAGGCGGCGGGTCTGGAACCCAACCGGACGAGCATCCAGGCGCCGCGGAAGACAAATGAAGGCGAAGACAAAGCGGCCGAGAGCACGCAGCATATGGGACTAGTCAAATGGACAACCGAGACTGCGGCCAGGTTCGGGAAACCATTCCTTATGTCATCGATTTCCAGGCATTTCGGGCCGTAATGCGAACCGTGCGGTCTGTGCTCTTCGTTTTGGGCAGGATGGCGACCGCCGCGTCGGCCGTCCGCAACTTCGAAAGTCCGATCACCGCCGCGCACTGCACATGCGCCGCCGGATCGTCGAGAAGCGATTTGAACAGCCGCGACGCTTCCGCCGGGTTGCCCTCCCTGGCCTGACATTCCGCGAATCGGATGACGGCGTCCGCACGCTCCGGCCCCTGGGGAAACTGGGGCGTCGGCGCTTTGCCGATCCGCGCCGCCGCTTTCGCGCCGGCCGCCGCGATGGCCGCGTTCGTCGAGCGCATGGCCTCCGCGCACAGCGCCTTGGCCGCCGCCGAGCGCCGGTGCCCGAGAGCCGCCAGCAACCGAGGCTTGAAGTCGTCGGGAGCGCCTGCATACGCGGACATGACCGCTTTGATCGAACCTTCGCCCGGAATGCGCTCCAGGCAGTAGATAGCCTCCTCCCGCAGCGCCGCATCGGCGAGGTACTTCGCGATGGCGGGAACCGAGTCCTCGCCGGCGATGTGGGACAGAAGGCGCATCGCGTGGACCTTCACGTCGGCCGCGCCCGATGCAACCAGGCCGAGCAGGCCATTCACCACGCCAGCGCGCTTCGGATTCGCGGGATCCTTGCCTACCGAATGAGTCAGCGTGGTGAGCGCCTCTTTCGCGGCTTTCGCGATGCCGGGATTCGTTGACGCGGCGAGCTTGCCTACTTCGGCGATCTGATCGGGATGGAGATCCCCGGCCGCGCGCCAGGCGGCGAACCGGACATCCGCGTTGGAGCTGCTGAGATTAGTGAGGATGTTCATTGCCTGTTGCATTGTCGTATCTCCTTCCTAAAGGTGCCAGGGGCCGCGGCCGGGGCGGCTCAGCATGCGATTCGCCTCCGCGTCGTCCTTCACGCTCTCCGATACCGGATCCCATTCCAGTTTGCGCTGCAACTGAAACGCGACGTTGCCAAGCACGCAGAGCGTGGACACCCGGTGCGCCGCCTCCATGTGCATGATGGGTTTTTCTCGCGTCCGGATGCAGTCCTCGAAATTCTCGCTGTGGCCCGGACTGCGGAACGCCTTGCCGCAGTCGCAGGATGCGGCAAAGTCCTTGACCTTCTGATCGGTCGAGGTCCCTGCGCCGTCCCCGAGCGTGACCGTGAGGTTCCCCGAATCCCCCCAGTACACCGCTCCGTACCGTGCATCCAGCGTCGCCGACGGCACTCCCGGCTGCGCCCAAACCAGCGTCCAGTCGGGATTGCGGAACTGGTAGGTCACCTCCATGGTGACGGCCGAATCGTACATGCCGTCGTGTGGCGGCTCCCCTTTGGCTTCGATGGACACGGGTCCGCCAGCGTCGGCGTCCATGATCCAGTTGGCGATCGACATCACGTGCGCCCCGCGGTCGCGGATCTGGCCGCCGCCGAAGTCGATCATCCAGCGGAACGCTCCGTGCGTGCGCCTGGGGTTATAGGGGATGTGACGCGCCGGGCCCAACCACATCTCGTAGTCCAGCTCCGGTGGGGGCGGCGCGTCGGGCGTCCAATCGCCCTCCGGAGACGCATAGTGCCAGCACAGAACCTTGCGGACACGCCCGATGCGTCCCGCCTTGATGTAGTTGTTGGCCTCCCACGCGGACTGTTGCGAGCGGCCTTGCGAACCGATCTGGACTACGCGGCCGTACCGCTCGGCGGCATCGACCATTGCCCTTCCTTCCTCGATCGTGTTGCAGGCCGGCTTTTCGCAGTAGACGTCCTTGCCGGCCTCGCAGGACCTGATCGTGTGCAGCGCGTGCCAGTGGTCAGGCGATGCGATGTAGACCGCATCGACGTCCTTGTCTTCGAGAAGCCGCCGGAAATCTTTGTACAGCCGCGGCTTGCCCCCGACGACGCTCGCGGCCTTATCCAGACGGCCAGTGTCGACGTCGCACAGCGCGATCGATCGCGCTGCGCGCAGCTTTCTCGATCCGTCGCCGCCGAGATTCGACGACGCGGGTACTTGCTTCCCGAGATTCGATTCCAGCCTCAGGAATCCCCTCCCTCGTCCTCCAATCCCGATGTGGCCGAAATTGAGGGTATCGCTGGGCGGCGTTTCCCCCTGCAATCCCAGTGCGCGAGCGGGCACGATGTCGAAGAGGAAAGCTCCGGCCGCAGATGCGCTGGCTGCCTTCCGCAAGAAGGAGCGTCGTGTGTTTCGAGTGCTGCGTGACATGGGTGCAGCATACTGGGCATGGCCGCGCCATGCAAGTCCATCCAGTGTCGGGAATCTGCTCGACTGCTGCCGGCGTCTTCACCGGTCAGCCCGCTGACCTGCACGTGACGTCACAACCCGGAGAGCATCAGCCCCTCCCCGCACCTCTCGGCATTGCCCGGCAAATGCGTCGGGGGGGCGCCCGCGTAGCCGACGCCCGGGCTGTGCACTCGCTTTGTACGGTCCGCGTCGGATCGAGATCGGTCGTACGGTTCGGGGCGGACTGCGCCACACGGCCGCTACGCGGTCAGCGACCGGTCAGTCAACACAACGGGATAGTCGCGCAGCGGCACTCGGGGAATGGCCAGCGTGCCGCCGCTCCACTTTGCGTCCGCCACGGGATGCACCTCTCCGTGGAGCAGGTCAACGAGAACCGGGTCCTTGAGTGCGGCGGCCTTGCCGCTCCAGGAGAGCAGCCGGCAGGTTGTGGCTTCGAAGCCCTTCTGGAGGTCTGCCGGATACCAGTACAGCAGGACCGGGGCGCCTTTGCGGACGAAAGTGGCGGTGCGGACTGCGCGTCCATCCAAGCCGCCGCCCACCTGTTCCACGCGCAGCAGAAGTCCCGCCGGTTTGGTTTCGGCGTCGAACAGAGCGCAGGCGTTGCGGTAGGCGTAGTAGGAGGGTTTGCGCGTGTAGTCGCCGCCGCGCAGCACGCCCTTGGAGTTGGTCAGATTGGTCTTGCCGGAGCCCCAGATATAGTTCTGCATGTCCACGGTCTGGAAGTAGGACGTCATCTCGACACCCATGGCGATGTCGGTCAGCACGCGGCGCAGGAGCCACTTGGCCTGGCGGATCTCGTCCCATTCAAACTGGCGCAGCGCGCCGGTGGTGCTGAGCGTCGAGGGCGCGCCGTTCTCGCCCTGCCAGATGCGCATGCCCGGCTTGTAGCGGTCCATGACGCCTCGGAAAGCACGCATGTCGGCATCGTAGTTGTCCTCGGGAATCGCGCGGTAGGGGTGATAGGAAATGATGTCTACCAGATTGAGCAGACCTGCTTCGTAGCACTCCTCGAAATAATCAAGCGCGGCAACACCGGCATAGGCACCGCCAATCAGCGTGCAGCCGGGTACATGCTTGCGCAGCACGGGCGCCGTCATTTTGACCAAATCCACGTAGCTCGCGCCGGTGGGTTTGTTGGGCTGCCAGAAGTTGGCGATGTTCGGTTCGTTCCAGATCTCCCAGTGCTTCACGCGAGTGGCGTAGCGGCGGGCGATGGTTTCGCAGTAGCGCAGCCAAGCCGAACGAGCTTCATCGGAATTGAGCGGCGCCCAGCCCACGGCCGAGGGATGCGCGGCGCCGGGCGTGTAGAGCGTATTGCCGTAGCCGAGATTGAACCAGGGCTGAATGCCGATGGCGAGCAGGGAATCGACAATGCGGTCGAGCCAGGCGAAGTCGAATTGGTCTTTGGTCTTTTCAGTCTTGGCCCAGCCGGTCTGGCAGCGCGCCCATTTGACGCCGAGTTCGGCGAGGTGGGAATACGTGCGCTCGGGATCGAACATATCGCGGTCGAGCGTCTCGAAGCCGATGCCGAGCGGTGAGGCGGCGATGTCTTTCGACGCGCGAGTCTTGAGCCGGGTGACGCCTTCCGGTTGCGGCTGCGCCATGGCGAGAGCCGGAGTCAGGAACAGAGTACGGCGAGTGAGTTTCATGATGATCCTTCCAGGGCCATCCGGAGCCACTCCAGATGGCGGGGTTGTGCCAGGGAATAGCCATACAACGACACGCCCGTGGCGCGTGAGGCGCGCACCAGGGCGAGCCGGCGCGCTACCTCGCCGGCCGTGGAACAGTCCGGCCCGTGAAAGACAATGCCGGCGCGCGCGCTCTCCGGCAGTCCGGCCAGGCCTTGCTCAAGTTGCGCCTCGCTGGCGCCAAAGAAAGTGCAGGTGATCTCATCGGCCACTGCTAGCGCCTGCGTGGCAGGCAACGAGCATTTGCCGCCCGTGAACGTCCGGCTGCCGGCGAGGCGCAGATTCAAGTGTGAAGCGCCCACCGCCGCGCGGACCGTTTGCAGCAGAGCGAACTGCGCGCGATCCCTGTGCGCCGCCACCGCGGCAGCAAGGTCAGAGGGCAGCGGGGCCGCCTCGCCCCCGCGCAAGCTGGAACGGACTTGCTCGCGGACATGCGCCGCGGCAGGCTCGACGGCTGCGCCCAGCGCTGTGCGGCAGTCCGGGCACAGGCAAACCGACAGGAGCTCCGCGACGGCTCCCGGCAGCGCCGCGCCGCGCTTGTCGTGCAGCGAAGCGTGCTCGTAGCCCATGAACGAGAGCGCCTCGAGGTCGATGCCGGCGACGCCCTCGACGGCGGCGATTTGGCGGCATAGCTCAAGGGCGTACTCAATCACTCGCGGATTCGCCGGGCAGAGCGCATAGGTATAGCGCTCACCAAATGCGTTCTGGATACACAGGGCCGGGTCGAGCGCCCCGAGACGGTCGTTGTGGCAGAGCACGGTCCAGGCTTCAACGGGGAAACCGCGGCGGGCGGCGGCGGCGAGGAGGTCTTTCGCGGCCTCTGCTTCCGCTGCAATCTCGGGCTTTGGCGCGGCGAACCGTTCGAGTTGCGCCTCGAAAAACAGGCAGCTCAGCGGCTGTTCATAAACGACGCGCCGCGGATGATTTCCGAGCAGCAAGCGCCCGCCGTGATAGGCCATGCCGAGCGAACACGAGTCAACGCCGAAGGAGTGCAGCTCATCGAGTAGTACATCCGCGTCGCGCCACGCCGCATCCCAGGGGCCCAACCAGATCGATGTGCGCCCGGGGTTCATCGCAGATCCGAGAGGTCGGGCATCGCGGCCTCGCGGCCTCCATCCACGAAGAGGTGGACTCCGGTGATCCACGCGGCGTCTTCGGATGCCAGGAATAGAATCGCCTTCGCGATGTCCTCCGGCTGGCCCAGACGGCCCAGCGGAAACGTTTGCAGCACGCGGCGGCGTGCTTCGGCGGGATCGCGAAACTGAGCAAAGTAGCCCTCGGTGCGCACGCTCTGCACCTGCCCGGGGATGATCGCATTCGCGCGAATCCGCGGAGCGTACTCCACTGCGAGCGTGCGCGTGAGCGCAAGCAGTCCGCCCTTCGCGGGCGAATACGGAAAGCTCGACTTGCCGCCGCGCAGGCCTTGCGCGGAGGCGATGGTGACAATCGAGGCATGTTCGGACTCGACAAGAAGACGGTGAAAACCCCGTGCACAGAGCCACACGGATTTCAGGTTGGTGTTGACGGCCTCATCCCAAGCCGCGATGTCGGCGTTCAGCGTGGTCAGTGAATACAGGCGCCCGGCGTTCGCGACCAGCGTGTCCAGCCGGCCGTGTTCCCTCGCGATTCTCTCCCCGAGTTGCGCAATGCCGGTCTCCTGCGTCACATCCAGTTCAACCGGCTCGATGCCCGGCTCGGGGGCGGCAGGGTTCAGGTCGGCGGCGTAGACGCGCGCGCCTTCGGCGGCGAAGGCTCTAGCCGAGGCCAGGCCGATGCCGCGCCCGCCACCCGTGACGAGCACGATATAGCCGTCGAATCGCGCGCTCATGCCCTCGCCTCCGATGGCTGCGGCTGGATCGTGGTCACCCGTCCGAGCCCGAACACCAGGCACAGGAATGCGGCGCCGGTTGCGAGCGCGGCAACCCAAAACACCGGCGCGTAGCCCGCGCTGTCCACGAGCCTGCCGATGTAATAGGTGGAAACCGCGCCGCCGAACGAAGCCGCGGTGCCGGTCAAGCCGACGACAGTCGCCATGGAACCCGAAGGGAAGATGTCGGCATGCAGCGCCAGGATGTTCGCGCTCCACATGCCGAATCCGAACGTGGCGAGTGAAATCCAGGCCAGTGCGAGCGCCGCGTTCGGCGCGCCGGCCACTTGCACGCCGGCGAGCATGCAGAGGGCCCCTCCGGACATCACGATTTTGCGCGCGAAGGTGGCGGAACGGCCGCGCGCCAGCAGTCGGTCGGACGCGGCGCCGCCGACCAATTTGCCGATGTCCACGGTCAGGAACGGGATCCAGCCGAACATGCCGATCTCCTTCAATGTGAAGCCGCGCTCTTTGCTGAGGTAGTCCGGCAGCCAGAAGACGTAGAACCACCAGACGGGCGTCGCGAGCATGCGCGTGCCCATCAGTCCCCAAAGTTGGCGCACGCGCAGCAGTGGCCTGATCGCCTCCAGATAGCCGCGCTTCGGTGCCGGGCCCGCGCGCGCGCCCGTTTCTTCCATCACCTGGGCGCGATCCGCTTCGCTCAGCCATGGATGCTCGCCCGGGCGCCGGTAGATCGCAAGCCAGCCAATCAGCCAGATGAAGCCCAGCAGGCCGGTGATCAAGAATGCGGCCCGCCAACCCCAGAAGATGGCGATGGCCGCGACCATCGGCTGCGCGACAATGGCGCCGATGGCCGAGCCGCCGTCGAACACGCCCATCGCGAAAGCCCGGCGGTGTTTCGGGAACCACTCGGAGATGGCCTTGCCGCCCGCAGGCCAGTTTCCCGCTTCGCCGAGGCCAAGCAGGAAGCGCAGAACTGCAAGCATCGCCACGCCAGTTGCCAGCGCATGTCCCGCGGCGGCCGCCGACCACGCAGTGATGAACAGCACGAAGCCCAGGCGCGTGCCCAAACGATCAATGAGCATCCCGCCCCCGACCTGCGCGATTGTGTAGGCCACCATGAAGAGCGTGGCAATGGTCCCATAGGAAGCGCTGGAAAGTCCCAAGTCCTCCCGCAGCGTGGGCAGAAGCACGGCGAGTGCCTGCCGGTCGATGTAGTTGATCACCGTGGACAGAAACAGCAGGCCAAGGATGGAGTAGCGCAAGCGCTCGAGACGCATCATGGTTCTGCTATCCGCGGCTGAATCCCGTCGTCACGTCGTTAATGGAGCTGAGCGGCGCACGGAGCCGCTCGATCAGCGGTTCATCCACGTCGATGCCGTGGCCGCATCCTTGAGGCACGAGCAGGTGGCCGCACTCGAACCTGACGGGGTTGCGGGTCACATCACCAAGATAGAGGCTGGGTCCCACGGGGTCCGAGGCGTAGTCGAGGTGCGGCGCGACCGCGCCGGCATGGGCCTGCGCCGCGGTGGCAACGCTGAGTTCCTGGGTTGTGCCGATGAGAATCTCGAGGCTCGCGGCATCGGCAATCGCGAACAGGCGCAGCATGCCGCGCAGTCCGCCGGCCACCGTGATGGAGACGTTGAAGATATCCACGGCGCGTTCGCGCACCAGCCGGATCGCATACTCCTCGCTGCGCACGTGCTCCGACACAGGATGATCGATCGACCGGCGGGCTTCCGCGATGAGCGCGACATCGTCGCGGTACACAGGGCTTTCGATCGATTCGAAGGGAAACCGCGCCAGCCGCTTGTAGGCGCGCAGGAAGGCGGGCAGCGTGAACAGGCCGCTGCCGTCCAGTGAGGTCAGGCGGATGCGGCTGCCGTACTCGCCGCAAATGGATTCCAGCAGTTCGGTATCCGCGTTGCCATCGTGCCCGAAGTAGAAACGAAACTGCGAGAAGCCGGCTTCGAACTGGCGTCTCACCAGTTCTATCCGGTCCGCGACATCTTCGCGGCTGCGCATGCGGAAGATCGGATAACAGATCGCGACGCGGTCGCGGCGCGCGCCGCCCATCAGCGCGTGCATGGGCACGCCGAGCAGGCGCGCGGCGAGGTCGTGGACGGCGATGCTGATGCCCGCGCGCACCAGGCAGGCTTTGCCATGGAAGCGCGTTCCCGGGAAGTTCGTCACCATCAGATCGTCGATGACGTTCATCTCGAGCGGGCTGCGCCCCTCCAGCAACACCTGCAGACAGCCCTGCAAGTCGTCGGGGTCGGGCATCATCGCGGGCAGGTGTGACACATCGCTCATCTCACCCCAGCCCGCCGTTCCATCGGCGGCACGGAGGCGCACGAGGACATGGGAGCTTGGTTCCCCGTACAACCGCGGAGTCCGAACGGGAAAGAGCGTCACATCCTGGATGGGCGGCAGATCGTGCGCCCTGACTGAACTCCATGCGTTAGTAGAAGGACCGGATTCCATAAAGCTGGTTCCTCATCTTGTCTGGCGCTGCAGCGCCGTGAGGTCGCGTACGATTGCCTCAAGCTCATCAAGATACATCTTGCGGTCGCCGCGGTACCAATGCTGCCAAGCGCCGCGGCTGGCGAGTTTCTGACCTTCGCGGACCTCGGCCATGCCCCGCGCGGCAAGCTCCACATGGTCTGCGGGCGGCTGGCCGGTTTCCACCGCGTGCGCGGCGCGTAACAGGCCAGCCGCCGCGCCGGCGAGCCCGCGCAGGATCAGAGTCTGGGCAATGAGGTTGTTCTCGAGCAGCGCGGCGGATTCACCTTTGAGCTGCTTCGCTTCGTTGCGGGCCAGTTCCAGAGCGCGCGCCCAGGCGTCGCGCTGCCGTTCGGCGGCGCCAGCGAGCGACGCGAGAGTCTCGGGCTTTTCGATGGGGGTATCGGCGGCGCCGCGCAGCCGGCTTTGCAGCCGTGTGCCATACCGCTTGGCGGCGGCCAGCATCTGGCCATCCAGCAGGCTGGGCGTGCCGCGGTCCTCGGGCACGACGAAGGCATCGAAGTGAGCCCGGTATGCCGCGATGACATCGCTGGCACGAGCCACGCCAAAGCGGCGCGCGACCCAGTGGCGCATGAACGCTTCAGGGTGGAACCCGTCGAAGTCCCGCGTCATCTCGGCCGATGCCGCAATGCCCAGGATGAATTCGCGGATGTTGCCCACGTTGAGCACGATGTACCAGTTCGAGCCGCGCTCCACCGCCAGCTTCACCTGCCGGTGCGCCAGCGCGGGCGAGACGCCCTGTGCCAGGTGAGGCCCGGCGCTCCAGAACTGATGGTGCTGATACACGCCGTAAGGCCGGCCGGGCTGCCTCTCGACGGAATAGAAATCCGGCTCCCACTTCCAGCCCGGGCCATTGTCGGCGAAGATCACTCCAACGCCGGGCGGAAACTGTAGATGACGGTCCCGGTGCAATTGCGCACCTTCCATCCAGAGAGTGGTCGTCGCGAGCGGCTGCGGCCGCTTGTCCACCGATTTGACGATCTCCCACTGCTTCGCCATCGCATCCGAAATCAGCTTCCCGCGGCTCGCCATGTCAGGCGGAACACTCGGATCGGCTGCCCACACGGGCCGGTCGCCGATGCCGCGAAGACCGAGTTGCCAGATCACATTCGGATAACGCGCCCAGTGGGAGGCATAGTAGCGCCAGACCTCCTCGAAGGCCGCCGCGTGCGTGACCATCGAGTACGGCACACTGCGCCCGCGCAGCCGCCAGTAGTTCTGGAAGCCGAAGCCGCTGACGCCCATCGGCTCCACGTGGTGCATGGAGACGAACAGGCCGCGGCGCGCCGCTTCATCGATCAGCGCCGCCTCGGCCGGATTCGTGATGTCCACGAACGAAGCCGGGATGATCAGGTTGAAGCGCAGCCGTACGGCCGATTCCATCACGCGGCGTGCAATGGCGGGCGAGATGATGCGGTTGTAGAAAGCATAGGCGAGCGTGCGCACGCCGCCGCCTTCCTCGAACTCCGTCAGCAGGTCCTCGTCGTTCAGGAACCAGCCGCGGAAACGAAACGTGGGTTCATTGGCCCGCAGGCCGAGCGACGCGATGTCGATGCGCGCTCTCGCGGCGGGCGTCAGGCCGGACCAGTGGTGCATCGGATCCACGCCCAGCGTCTCTTCCAGAAAGTGATACACCGCGAACATCGCGCCGCGCGCATCGCTGCCCGCCAGCAGAAGAGTTCCATCGCCAGCGAGCAGACCCCGGTGCGCCTCCCACTTGCCGCGCAATTCAGCAGCGGGCCCCGAGGCGAGCGCCTCGATGAGGGCGGCCGAATTTTCGACCGAGGCGATCACGACGCAGGGAGCCGGACAGGCGGCGCGTTCGCGGACAAGCCGCGCCGTCTGTCCGGTGATGCGGCGGACGTCGCCGATCAGATCCTCAGCGGCCAACCTCACGAACTCAGGTTCGGCGGCCGGCACGAGCACGGTGGCCGCGCCCGAAGGCGAAGCGAGTGGGAAGGCGGCACTCAGCGGCGCCGCCAACAGCAGCGGCAGGAAGCGGGTAGCCCAGGTTCGCATCTTCGTGTCCTACTACCAGAGCAGCTTCAGCGCGAACTGGTACTGCCGGTTGAAAGTGTTAGTGCTGAGGACGCGGGTGAAGTTCGCGTTAGTGAAAGCCGTCGTGGGGGAAGACCACTCTGGCCGGTTCATGGCATTGAAGGATTCGGCGCGGAATTGCAGCCGGACCGCCTCGCTGATCTGCGTCGTCTTGAAGAACGAGATGTCGAAGTTGTTCTTCCCTCCCGAGCGGACGTCAGGCAGTCGCGCCGTCTTCGTCAACTCCAGCGGATCACGCAGGCGGAACGCGGTCCCATCAAACCAGTTGTCCACGGTCCGCTGGTCCTTGGGCAATTTGGCGCTACGGCCGATGCTCTCCGCACCACCGATATCGAGGGGAACACCGCCCTGCGCCATGTAGACCACGTTGAGCTGCATGTTCTCGATCAGGCGTGCCGCGAAGCCGCGCGCCTGAGCGCCAAAGCGCTTGCCCGGACCGACGGGCAGCTCGTAGATACCAGATACTACCAGGCGATGCGGGATGTCATTCGAGTTGAGTTCCTTCACCGGCCGCGTGTCCTGTTCATTGAGGAAACGTGTCCGCTCCAGCAGTTTCCCCCAGGTGTACGCTGAGGTCACCGAAAGCCCGCGGCTCATCCGTTTGTTGAGCTTCACCTGCAGCGAGTCGAAACGGCTCCAGCCGATGGGGGTGGCGATCTCAGTAATGCCGGTGAAGTGCGGATAGGGCCGCAAAAGCTGACCGCGGGTAACTGTTGCACCTGCGAGTGGACCGGTCGCAATCAAGCCGCGGAACGGATTGGGGAAGGTGTCGTTCAGGACATTGCGGCCAGTGTTGCGGAGCGTTTCCTCCGCGGCGGCCCGGTACTGCTCGGGGATCACATTCATCGGAGTGTTGACGGGAAGATCCTCGATCCGCGAACCCGCATATGCGGTCTCCCACAGGATCTGCCCGGGCAATTCGCGCTGGATGCTGAACTGGTATTGTTGCGCCGAAGCCATGCGCCGGGCCACCGAGGTGTAGGACACGCCCTGTCCGATCAGCGTCATCAGGCCTTCCCCGGCTCCGCTTGGCTGGCGCAAGCCATCCGGGAACGGATTGCTGAGATTGTTCAGCGGCGTCAGATTTCCGTCGATTGACGCAACATAGGGTGTAGTCACGCTGAAGCCGTTGTTGGATTCGTTCGACATGGTGCTGGCGCCATAGAAGAATCCGTAACCGCCGCGCACAATCGTCTTAGGATTAAGCTGATAGGCGACGCCAATGCGCGGAGCGATGTTGTTGCGGTCGATGTCGGAAAGCGCGCGCGGCTGCCCCCCCACATTGGCGAACAGGAGTCCACCCAGCACGGCGAACTGGTTGGCCGGTACCTCCGGGATGGGGTTCCGCGCATAGGCTTCGCGCGCCGCTGCGGATATTGGGCTCGGCGTCGTGTAATCGAACCCCCGATTGAGCCTGTCGTAGCGTTCCGTGTAGGCGCCCTCCCATTCGTAGCGGAGCCCGAAATTCAAAGTGAGCCGACGGCTGGCGCGCCAGTCATCCTGCACATAGAACCCATAGTACGGGGCCTGTTCGGCATAGGCGATGTTGTTCGCCACGCTGCCGTTGGCCGGGAAGCCCAATAGGAACGAAGCCAGGCCGTGTCCGGCGTTGACGATATTCTGCTGCGGATTAGGACCGCGAGTGAAGACCTGGTCGAAACCGAACGCACCCGAAGCGTTGCTACCCAGCGAACCGCTGTTGGAGCGCAGAACGCGCGCCTCTACGCCGGCCCGCAGCGAGTGCGCCGCCATCGTTCGGGTGACGCTGGCGCGCAGAGTGTGCGCGTCCTCAGCCCCGCGGTTCAGCTTGTTGACGTTGGCAATCGCGGTGAAGCCGTTGCTGATGGTGATGGCCGGAATCGCCTGGACCAGGAGTTGGCTCACGAAGGCGGCGGGGAATCCCAGCGACACCATGTCGGTTCCCAGGTTGTCGATCGACGCGCCGATCTTGAAGCGACTCAGCCCGTAACGGAAATTCAGAACGGTCGTCGGGTTCGCCACCCAAGTGTGGTCCAGAGCGAGGCCAGGAGCGTCGCGGGACTCGCTGTCGCCGTTGACGTCGTTGCGGAACTCGCGCGCGCGCCCCACGAAAAAGCGGCGGAACGAGTAACGGGCGAACATGAAGTGGCGGTCGTTGAAGCGGTGGTCAATCTTGATTACGTAACCGTCGTCGCTAACTGGGTCCTTGAACGACAGGCGGTAGTTGGTTGCACCCGTCACCTCATCGCCAGGATGGTTCGGCTCGGGGTACAGGTTGATCAGCCGCGAAGAGATCGGGTTGAACCGGTTCGCCGGAATGGCGGCGCCCGGGAAGGGGTCGCGCACAAACGTGCTGCCCTGCTGCCGGGTGCTGAGAGGATCGAAGAGATTAAAGTTCAAAACGTTGGCGCCGGACCGGATGCGGGTCTGGCTGAAGTTGCCCCCGCGTTGCAGCGCTGTTGGCACCGTCGAGACAAAGGCGCGCGGCACACCTTCGCGCGAGCCCTCGTAATTGACGAACCAGAAGGTCTTATTGCGGCCGTCATAGACCTTGGGCAGAAGCACCGGACCGCCCGCCGAACCGCCGAACAGGTTGTAGGCGAACTGCGGAATCTCGGCGGCGAACGGATCGCGGGCATTCAGCCGCGAATTGCGGAGGAAGTGGAACAGCGTGCCGTGGAGTTCGTTCGTGCCGCTCTTGATTGCCGCGTTGATCACACCGCCGGTGAAGCGCCCGTACTCGGCGTCGAACACGTTGGTCTGCACGCGGAACTCGCGGGTTGCATCCACCGAGGGCACGAACTGAATCAAGCCATCGGAGCCGGTGTTGGGCACTCCGTCGAGCAGGGCTTCGTTCGAGCGCGCCTGACCGCCGCCGATATTCACGCTCGAGATGCCGTTGTTGGCGGTTGTGCGCAGGAAGGTGGAGGCTTGCCCGCGGGCGGTGATGGCCACACCGGGTTCCAGCGCCGCCAGCGCGAAGGCGTTGCGCCCGTTCAGCGGCATATCGATCAGCGTGCGCCCGGTGACAACGGACCCGCGCGAGGCGTTGGCCGCCTCGACCATCGGAGCCTCATCGTTGACCGTGATGACTGCCGTCAGTTCTCCAGGTTCAAGAATGATGTCGATCACGGGGCGGTCCTGGATTTGTAGTGTGAACGACTCGCGGACGTATTTCTTGAAGCCCTTGAGTTCGGCTTCCAGCCGGTACACCCCTGGCGCGACAGGCGGAAACGTATAGACGCCCGCCGCGCTGGTGCTGGTTGAGACCGAGACTCCGGTCTCGATGTTCGACAGACGAAGGGGAGCGTCGGGAATGACGGCGCCGGACGAGTCGGTTACCTGGCCGGTCACGACGGCACGGAAATCCTGGGCCAGAGCCGCGGGCGCGAAAGCCGCGGTCAGGAACGCAATCAGAAGCAGACGTGGCATTCAACTAACCTCCAACTTGGATCACTGAACTCCGAATGTGGAAGCATTTCCATAACGATTCCAAAAAAATCATTGCCCCGCCACCGCGAGGCGCGACGGAGCCGGGCCGCAACTGGCGCGCTCCATCAACTGGCAGGGAAACACCCGCGACGCGATCCGCGTCTGCGGGTCCGACAGGCGCTGACCCAGCATCTCAGCCATCGCCAGCCCCAGTCGGTCGGGAAACACCGAGATCGACGTGAGCGAGGGCTCCAGGATCTGGAACTCCTCGCGGTCGCCAAAACCCATCAGGCTCAGATCCGCCGGGATGCGCACTCCGCGGTGCACCAACTCCTTCCAAGCGCCGGCGGCGACTTCGTCATTCGCGGCGAGGATCGCGGTGGGAGGGCGCGGCATGCGCATTAATTGCGCGGCGGCGAGCCGGCCGTATTCGATGCTGGGCAGGTCCCAATCATCGGTTACCATCTGCAGCGTCGCGCGGCATCCAGTCAGTACACCTTGCAGCGTCTCGAGCCTGCGCCGGAACCAGTGATATCTCTGATTGCCGATGAAAGCGATTTGGCGGTGCCCATGGCGAAGCAGGCAGCGGGCGGCGTCTTCGATCGCGCCCGCCTCGTCATAGTTGACGGTGAAATGGCGTGTATCCGCGGGGCGGCCCACGAAATTGTTGCCGGAAAGCACCCATGGAATCCGCAGGTCCTTGAGCGCCTCCAGGAGGTTTGAGGTGTGATGTCCGGCCAGGATGACGCCATCCACCATGCCGCGCACGACGAGCATTTTCGGCAGCGCCAACTCCTCCGGCCGCGCCTCGGCGGGGTAGCGGAAGCTCGTGAAGACAACGTCCAGGCCCAGTTCCGCGCAGCGCCGCTCGCACGCCACCAGCATTTTCATCTGCATCGAGTTCATCGACTCGCGGTTGCCCAGCAGGAAGCAAACGGTTTCCGAAGAGTTGCGCGACAGCCTTGTCCAATGGATATTCTTGCGGTAGTCGAGTTTGGTGACGGCGTCGCGCACGCGGCGCGCCGTCTCCTTGTCAAAATAGCCGGAACCATTCAGGACGCGGGACACCGTGGCGACGCTCACACCCGCCGCCCTGGCCACATCTTTGATGGTTGCTTTCACCGTGTGGAAATGATTTCATAAGTTTGATAGTCTGTCAAGGGTTGTTTCGAAGCCATGAATCCTCCCGCCCCTCACCCCACCCTGAAGCGCCGGCTGAACAACGGCGAAGCACTTCTCGGCTGCTTCCTCTCGCTTGGCTCGCCGCTGACGGCCGAGATCATGGGCGCTGCCGGTTACGATTGGGCGCTCATCGACCTCGAACACGGCGCGGGGGGCGAGGCGGATGTACTCCCTCAATTGCAGGCGCTGGATGGGACGGGCGCGGCGGCGATTGTGCGCGTCGAATCCCATGCGCGGCAGCGCGCGCATCGCGTCCTTGATTTCGGCGCCCACGGCGTGATGTTCCCGCGCATCGACACGGCTGAGGAGGCGGCAGCAGCCGTCGCGGCCATGCGCTATCCGCCGTCGGGCGTGCGCGGTGTCGCATTTTCGAACCGCGCTGCTTTATACGGCTCGGCGTTCCGCTCCTACATGCAGCGCAGCGCGGCCGAACTCCTGACCGTCATTCAAATTGAAAGCCCGTTGGCGGTGGACAATGCCGAGGCCATCGCCGCTCTGGATGGCGTCGATGTCCTTTTTGTCGGCCCCACCGATCTCTCGCACAGTCTCGGAATGCTCGGCGAGTTCGATCGTCCCGAGTTCCAGCAGGCGATCGGCCGCGTGGTCGCGGCCGCCGGGCGGCACAAGAAGGCGCTCGGCATACTGCTCCCCACTCCGCAGGACTTCGGCCGCTACCACGCTCTCGGTTTTCGATTCATCGCTTCCGGATCGGACGCGGTTCTGCTCAACAACGCCGCGCGCGGCCTTGTCAGTAATCTTCAACAACTCAGGAGCCAAGCTCAAGGAGATGCCCCATGCTAGGTTCAGCATTGTTCGATCAAGCCCGCCGGCTCGTCCGGGACTTCAAGGGAGAGAGCTACGCATCCGGTTACGGCGCTCTCAACCGCGCGGGCGCGCTGGCGGCGGGCCTCGGCCGCCGCGCCGTGTTGGTTGGCGACACCTTTCCGGGTGCGGCCGCATTCGCCGGGAGGATTGCCGCCAGCCTCAGTAGCGCTGGCGTAGAAGTGGCAACGACAGTCGCAGGCGCCGCGCCCAACGCACCGCTCGAGGACCTGGAGCGCATCAGTGCCGCACTCGCTGAGTTCAGACCCGAGGTGATCGTCAGCTTCGGCGGCGGCAGCACCATTGATTGCGTGAAGGCGGCCGAGGTGGTCCGCACATTGGGCGGGCCGGTGGACAACTACTTCGGTACCGGCCTGGTCACCGCCCGCATGCAGCAGACCGGCCTGCGTCTGACGCCGCACCTGGCCATCCAGAGCGCGGCCAGCAGTTCCGCGCATCTCACGAAGTACTCGAACATAACAGACCTGAGCGCCGGTCAGAAGAAGCTGATTGTCGATGAAGCGATTGTGCCCGCGGCCGCGATCTTCGATTTTGAGGCCACGCTGGGCGCGCCGGCGAACCTCACCGCCGACGGCGCGCTGGACGGCCTTTCGCACTGCCTTGAGGTCTACTACGGCGCATCGGGCAAGGCCAATTTCGCGCAGATCGAGGAGATCGCAGCGACCGGAATCGCACTCGCGCGCGAGTATCTGCCCCGCGTCATTGCCGCTCCGGACGACCGCGAGGCGCGGGAAGCCCTCGCGCTCGCCACCGACCTCGGCGGCTACTGCATTATGCTTGGCGGCACCAACGGCGCGCACCTGACCAGCTTCTCGCTGATCGACATCCTTTCTCACGGCCGCGCCTGCGCGCTGATGAACCCCTATTACACGGTGTTCTATTCGCCCGCCGTGCAGCCGCAATTGCGGCGAATCGCTGAACTGTTCGCAGCGCCCGCGCAAGGCGAAGGCCGTGTGCTGGGTGAGCAGGCCGCGCGCCTGCTGATCGACCTTGAACGCCGGGTGGGCAACCCGGTCCGCCTGCAGGATGTGGCGGGATTCACGCCCGCCCATATCGAGCGCGCCCTCTCGGCCGCGAAGCATCCGCAGCTGCGGATGAAGCTCGAAAATATGCCCGTTCCGCTGAGCCCCGAGCAAGTGGATTCCTTCATGGGTCCTGTGCTCGAAGCCGCTGCCACGGGCGAACTCTCCACTGTCCGCTGCCTGCCCGCGGCCAATTAGCGGGCGGACCAGGAGCCACCGATGGACCGCCGTGCATTTCTTGCCGCTCCACTTGCCCAGCACCTTGACATCACGAAGTTCGGGGCGGCGCCGGGAGGCGACAGCCGAGCCCCCATCCAACGCGCCATTGATGAATGCGCCGCGCAAGGCGGCGGCATGGTGCGCGTCCCGCCGGGGCGATTCGTCACCGGCACCTTGCGATTGAAGACCGGCGTGGCGCTGTGGCTGGATCACGGCGCGGTGCTCGCCGGGTCCGCGAATCCCAAGGAGTACGAACCGCGCCGCCCCACTGAGAATCTTCCGCCGGACGGCTGGGCGTGCGCGCTGATCCTGGCGGAAGGCGCCGAACGTTGCGGACTGCTCGGCTATGGCTCCATCACCGGCGGCGGGCTCGAGAAGCCGCGCGTACCCGGCAAGCCGCGCGAGCCGTTCCGCCCCCGCCTCATCTCTTTCGAGGGCTGCCGCGAAGTCCGCGTTGAGGGCCTCACCCTACGGGACGCCGACCGCTGGACTCTCCATTTCTACGATTGCGACAGCGTGCAGGCGCGTTCGCTGCACATTCGCGCAGGCTATGCGATGTACAACACCGACGGCATTGACGTCGACGGCTCGCGCAACGTGGTGATCTCCGATTGCGACATCCTGGCGGGCGACGATTGCATCGTGCTCAAGACCACGAATTACCTCGGCGATCCGAAGCCTTGCGAAAACATTACGGTTACCAACTGCACGCTGTCCACCCGCGCCAGCGCCCTGAAGATCGGCACTGAAACGCACGCGCGCTTCCACAACATCACTTTCTCGAACTGCACCGTATATGGTGACGGCGATTACCGTCCCGATGCGGTCTGCGTGGAAGCGGTGGATGGCGCGGACCTGCGCAACGTGGCGGTTTCGAACATCGTGATGCGCCACATCCGGACGCCGGTCTTTGTCCGCCTCGGCGCGCGGGGAGCCCCCAGCCGCGTCGAGAATATCGTCATCAGCAACATCGTGGCGAACGACGCGTCGGTTACCTGCTCGATCACAGGCATTCCCGACCACCCGGCGCGTGCTGTCACGGTTTCGGATCTGCGCTGTGTGATGACCGGCGGCGGCGCAGCCGAGCTCGCAGACCGCGAAGTCCCCGAGCGGGAAGCCGCGTATCCGAAAGGCGACATGTTTGGCGAACTGCCGTCGTTCGGCTTCTATGTGCGTCATGCTGCCGATGTCCGCCTGCGCAACCTGAGCGTCACCTGCGAGCGGCCCGACGCCCGGCCCGCCCTGATCGCGGATGACGTTGCCCAGTTGGATGTCGATGGCCTCGCCGCCCCGGGCCCGATCTGGTTGAAGGACACTGCCAGCACATCCATCCGCGGCCACGCAGGCCGCGTCCGGGTCAGCGGCATAAGGACCGCGCGCGTCAGTATCCGTCCGCCTGCCTTTGCAGCCGAAGCGGCTGTTGAAATGTCTCCTGAAGTGGCGAAGGAGGCAGTCCGAGTCACGGCTCCTTGGGGTCCGTGACAAACGCTCCCACGACCTTCCTCACACGACCTTCCTCACGACCCGTTGTGCCGCGTCCTCGCTCCGAGAGAATTCGAGTGGTTCCACCTGTGCGATTGTGCTGGCCGCAGACTCTGATGCGTTTCGTGCGGTGTCCATCGAGTCACTGGCCGCCTGGTTTGGAGGCCATGCGGCCTTTCAGCTTGAGATTCTCGCACTACGCCGCCAAGTCGGGGTTCTCCAACTGTCCGCCGAGCGCCCGTAACCGACTGTGGTCGACCGCCTCCTCTGGATTTGCCTTTACTCGGTCTGGCAGGATGAAGAACAAGACGCGGCAGATCATGAGCTGATCCGTTCTGCCGCTGATGGGCCGAGACTCTAAGCGAAGCTGGACCCATTACGTATTGAATGCCCATAAGGCGAGCTAGAAAGGAGTAGTAGTCCCCGCAGTGGCTTCAGTCGGCACCTCACTTTGACCCCGCGTGGAATCAATCACTTGCAGGCACCGCCACTGATGACTTCGAAGCCTGCTGCTCACCTTACAGTTCCATTTGCGCTACCATGCGCTACCCTTTGCGCTACCATACCAAGAAAATGGCCGCCCCGTCGGGCGGCCGTCTCGTGTTTGGCTATCCTGTGGCGGATAAGATAGCGGATTTCAGGGCAAA
>ERZ761609.1223-NODE-1223-length-24025-cov-30.524864_pt1 | contig 24025 bp, 19 predicted proteins | sample MGYA00511163_ERZ761609 | MGnify/ENA primary metagenome ERZ761609 (study PRJEB28899, sample SAMN02445070) | bioreactor sludge metagenome | biome: EBPR sludge | place: Australia: Brisbane, Thorneside Wastewater Treatment Plant | collected 2011-12-16 ... | reverse complement strand
TACGAGATTGGTCAGTGACTGGAGTTCAGACGTGTGCTCTTCCGATCTATACGACACGCGGCGCGCGGCGCATGGCAGGTGCTGCGCGCGGTGCTGGAGGAGCGCGGACTCGTGGCGCAGGGGCTGGCCTTTGCCGTGCAGGGCTACGGCAGCGCGGGGGGGCACCTGGCGCGGGTGCTGCAAAAGAACGGGCTGCGCATGGTGGCGGCGAGTGATTCGACGGGCGGTCTGCACTGCGCGGACGGGCTGGACGCGGAGGCGCTCTGGCAGGCGCGCGAGGCGGGGCTGACTTTTGCTCAAATGGAAGCGCCGGGCGCGTTGCGCGTGTCCGCGGCCGAGGTCCTTGCGGTGAGGGCGGACCTGGTGATCCCGGCGGCCACGGCAGGCCAGATCACGGCGGAGATGGCGGCGCGGCTGCAATGCCGGATGATTTTGGAAATCGCCAACGGCCCCATCCGCCCGGACGCGGAGCAGGCGGTCGTTGAGCGCGGCATTGAGATCATTCCCGACGTGGTTGCCAACGCGGGCGGCATCACGATGAGCCACTTCGAATGGGCGCAGAACCGCGGCGGCGCGCTGTGGACGGCGGAGGAGGCGGCCGCGCGCCTTGACACGCGAATGATTGCCACCGCGTCAAGAATGCTCCAAGTTTCGCGCGACCGGAAGGTCTCCCCCGCCGTGGCGGCGCAGTTGCTCGCCCTGGAACAGCTTTCCGCCGCTCTCGCCCTCTAATCCTCATCCATGTCGAAGTCGTTTTATCTGCACACACCGGTCGCCGGTCTCGAAGACGCCGTATCCACCGAGCAGGGTTTGGTCATCCTGGGCAAGAGTCCCGATCCCGAGGCGCTGCTGCCGATGGACCTGGCCGTCTTCACCGCGCGGCTGGCGCGCAAGCTGGGTGTCAAAGGGCGCGTGCCGCCGGAGCAGGCGGCGCTGCCTTACGACGCGGCGCATGACAATCTGATCTTCGACGCGCCGCTGGCCGGGCTGGTGACGGGACGCCGGATGCGTTTTCTGCGCGGCTGGAAGGACTACGGCAGTTGCGTGAAGTGCTTCAACGGCATCGGCCTGCTCGGCGAGCATGTGCTGAAGGAGCTGCGCCGTCTGCAAAAGGCGGCGCCCGCCGCGCTGAAGGCGGACGCGCTGGCCTTTCTGCGTTCGCGCAAAACTCCGGGCAGGGAAGGCGGCGCGCCCATTTTCACCGAGGAGGCGCTGGCTGCTGTCACGGATTCCGACATTGCCGCGCTGGACCTTGAGGCGCTGGCGATCTGGAAAACCTACGCGGCGCGGCCCATCGTCTGCTCCACGTCCTCCAACATGGGCATCTCCCTGCACGAGGCGCTGCGCTTCATGCAAAGCACGCGTGTGGAGCTGGCGGGGCGGTCTTTCACCATTCTCAATGACGACGAGGGCTGGCTCATCATCTGGTGCCCGGACGAGCAGGCGGACTTCATGAACGCGGAGAAGACCGAGCATCTGCGCGCGCTGGAGACCGAGCAGCCGCCTCTGACCGTGCTGCACACCTACATCAATCGCAAGCAACGCGACCCGGGAGCGCTCAAGGACGCGCTGGACAGCGGCGGTTATTTTTTTCCCACCAATCCGCAAAGCGCCGACGAACTGCAAAACCTGCTGGCCAACTCGCTGGCGGACGTTGCGCGCGAACGCCGCTGCACCACCGAGGAGCTGCTGGCGGATGAAAAGAGCCTGCAAACCCTGCGCTCCCTGGGCTGCGCGGTCGAGGGCGGTCATGTGGTGGTGCGCGGCGGCGTGGAAGGGGGGCTTTTCGGCCTGATGACGGGCTACCTGGTGATGCTGGACGAGACACTGCCGCGCGGCGACACGCAGGCCGTCAGCACCTGGAACCAGGCCTCCATCGGCGCGGCTCTGGCCGCGGCGGTGCTGGCCGACCTGCAACTGCGCGAGCCCGATCAACTGCCCGCCGCGACACGCGCCGAGTTGAAGGCGGTGTTCCCCGCCATTGACGCCTTTCTAAGCCGCAAGCAGCTCGGCAAGGACCTGCCGTCACGCATTCACGGCGTCTTTGACCTGGCGAATCTGCAATCGCTGGCGCAGCTCCTCGGCGTGGTCGTGGAGCGGCACCTCTCCGGGCGCGGCACGGCCTATGTGGGCCTCGGCTCCAGCTCGTATGCGAATGGCAACCGCTGCTACGAGATCCTCAAGGAGAGCCTGCTGAACAACGGCCCTTTCATGGGCAAGGAGACCTTTCACCCGGCCACGCACACGCTCAACCCCATCGCCCAGGCGCTCATCTACGCGGATGACATGCATCGCGCCGCGTGCCGGCCCGAGTTCGCCGGTATGAGCAAAGATGAGCGCGCGGCTTTCATCATCAAACACGCGCGCAAGCCGGAACCGGCGGGCGCGGCGGCCATGGCGGGCTATCTGCTCTCGCGTCTGGACGACCGCACGCTCTCCATCGTCGAGCTGGCGGCGGTGCTGCGGCTGGCGGGCTTTGACTCGGCGCTGTTTCTGGAGTTCGCCGGGTTTAACAAAGATGTGCAGGGCACCAACTGGTGGCTCCAGGAGGCCTCGGAGGAGGGGCCGTTCATGGAGACGCTGGCCCGGCAGTTCCTGCAACTGCTGGACCGCGACCTGGACGAACTCTGCGCCCTGGCGCGCAAGGAGCGCGTCCACAGCCGTCTGAACTACCGCCTGCGTCCGCTCGATCCGCCCGCCTTCGAGGCGCTGAATCCGGCGGTGAACATTTATCTGACCGGCGACAACACGCGCCAGCCGAAGACACGCCTCGTGCTCGCCATCCTGGAGCGTTACGAGACCACGCGCGGCCAGCTCGCGAAGTGGGTGGCCGAGGACCAGGAGGTGCAAAACCGCGCGCAGGAGGTGGACTTCATCACACTGGTGAACGTGGGCTTCAGCCGGACGGCCTCGGCTTTGAGATGGCTCCAGGAAAAGCTGGACGCCGCCGGGAAAAGCATCCTCGCCGCGCGCATCTCGTCGCTGGCGCAGAAAAGTTGAGAACGCCCGCCCATGCCTTCGCAAACCCTCATCCAGCGCATCCGCGGTGTCTTTGAAGAAAACCGGGACCGGGTGTTTTTGACCGAGTCCATGACCGGCCGCTCGTGGACCTACGGCGAGTTTTTCGACTGGGGCCAAAAAGCCGCCGCGCTGCTGCGCGCGCAGGGCGTTGGCAAGGGCGACCGCGTGGCGCTCATTCTGGCGAATTCGGCGGAGTTCGCGGCGATGTATTTTGGCTGCCTTTTTGCCGGTGCTGTGGCAGTGCCGGTGAACCAGGCGCTGCACACGGATGATGTGCGGCACATCCTGGAGCACAGCGGCGCGCGCCTGCTGCTCTTTTCGCGCTGCACGCGCCCGCTGGTTTTGCAGGCCGCCGAGAAGCTTTCGCACATGCGCCAGCTCCGCGTCGTGCTTGGCCAGGAGACAAGCTTTCATCCGGATGACGTGGATGAGGCGTGGAGCTTCGACCAGGCGGACGCCGCCGCCGCGCCCGAGCCGATGGCGGACATGGACGACGAGGACGCGCTGCTCATTCTTTTCACCTCGGGCACCACCGGGCGGCCCAAGGGCGTGGTGCATTGCGTGCGCTCGGAGTTTGGCAACGCGGTGGCTTTCAATGAAGCCATGGGCTTTGGCAAGGACCACCGCTTTCTCCACATCTGGCCCATGGCCTACAGCAGCGGCTACCTGAACACGCTGATGTCCCCCTTCATGGCGGGCGGCAGCGTGGTGCTGGCGCGCGCCTTCACCGCGCAGACGATCCTGGCTTTCTGGAAGCCGGTCGTCGCCCACGAGGTCAACACGCTCTGGCTCTCGCCGACCATGATGGCCTCCCTCCAGCGCATGGACCGCGACGCCGCGGGCGCCGCCTATTCCCGCGAGCGCATCCACACCGTCTGCGCCGGCACCGCGCCGCTGGCGCTGAAATTAAAGAAGGACTTCGAGGCCAAATACGGAGTCGAGTGTCTGGAGAGCTACGGCTTGTCCGAGCTTCTCATCATCGCCGCCAACACACCCTCCCTATCACGCCTCCCCGACTCGGTGGGGCATGTGCTGGAGGGCGTGGATTTTGCCACCGTGGACGACACGGGCGCGCGCCTGCCGGAGGGCGGCGAGGGGGAAATCCTCGTGCGCACCCCTTGGGCGATGCTCGGCTATCTCGACACTGAAACCGGCGCGGTTGAGCCTCCGCCTGAGTGGTTCCCGACGGGCGACATTGGCCTGCGACGCGCGGGCGGCGAGGTCTTCATCACCGGACGGAAAAAGGACATCATCATTCGCGGCGGGCAGAACCTCAGCCCGCGCGCCGTGCGCGACTGCCTGCTGCACCACCCGGCCGTCGAGGACGCGGTGGTTGTCGGTCTGCCGCATGACTTTTACGGCGAGGAGGTGGCGGCGGCACTGCGCTTGAAGCCGGGCCTGGCGCTTGCCGACGAGCAGCCCTCCATCCTTGAGCATTGCCGCAGGCATCTCGCGCAGCAGGCGGTGCCCACCCTGCTGCGCCAGTTCGAGGAGTTTCCGAGCGGTGTCACGGGCAAGATATTGAACCATGAGGTCAGGCGCATGCTGGCTCAAAAGGCATGATCCTCGGCCTGACTCACGCCGTGCTGGGCAGCGCCGACATGACGGCGGACCGGGCATTCTTTGAGACGCGCGGCTGGCAGCCGCGCTTTGTCCAGGAGGGCATTCCGGTCTTCGCGGGCAAGAGGCCCTGGATGAGCACGGCCTCGCAGGAAGTGGCGCTCGCCTACCTCGATAGCCCCGGCCTGCCCGCTTTGGAGTTGATCGCCTACTCGCAGCCGCCGCCGGCGGGCATCGCCGCGCCTTTGCAGATGATCTTCCCGGCGAATCGTCTGCCTGAGGTTGCGGAGGAAAATGCCACGCCGCTGGCCGGTGTGCGCGCGCGGCAGTATGCGGGCATCACCTGCCCGTTGTGGGTGTCGGACGCGGCGGCGGACCAGGGATGCATCGTACACCATGTGCGCGACATGGAAGCCGCGCGCCGCTTTTGGGTGGATGGGTTTGGCTTTCAAGTCGTTGAGCACGGCATGGGGCAAGGGCATCCTGCCTGTGCCGAACAGGCGGGACGCCTGTTCCCCATGCTGCCCGGGCAGCCCGTGCAAAACGCGCTCTCGCTCCGCTTCCCGGCTCTGATGCCGCAATGGCGCGCGCGTTTGCTTTTGCTGCCATGCACGGACGCGCCGGCCCCGGCCTTGCTGGACGGTCCCGGATTCCGCGTGGTCTCGATGGTGAGCACGAAGTTCGGGGTGGACCGGGCGCGCATCTTTGAGCAGGGCGGCGCGCGCGCCTCCACCGGTGTCATGGAGGAAGTCATCGGCGGCAAAAAAATGCTGCTGGATTTGATCGAGGGACCGGATGGGGTGATGGTTGAAATCTTCCAGACTCTCGCCTAATGCCAGCCATGAGCGCAGCCAGCCAACCACGGGATGACAGGAGCCTGGAGACACTGGCCGGGCGCTTTCCGCAACTGCGCGCGGATCGCATGGCATGGTTCGACGAGCCCCGTGAAAATGCCGCGCCCGCGCGGGTCCTGTTCGCCGAGTTCCACGGCGGGCGCGTGGATGACAACCGCGCGCTGGAAGCCGCCATCAGCGGAGCGCTCGCCGAGATGGGGCTTGCGGCGGATGTGGAGATCGTGCGCGCGGGATGGCTGCCTTTGCGCGCTGACGGGCGTGTCGCGCATGAGGAGCTGGGCGCGCGCCACGCGGCGGCCGTGGAGGCGAAAAAACGCGCCTGCATTGAGGACGGCTCCTTTGCCGTGCTGCCCGAGGAAATGAAGGACTGCTTCAAGCGCTTCGGCACCCAGTCCAAGATCCGCACGCCCTGCGAGATCACCTTTCCCAAATGCGTCAGCATTGGCAACTGGGTCAGCTTCGGCCGCTACGGAAAGATCGTCATGCTGCCGAAGGAGGCCTTTGGCGGAGCCTGCGGCGTGCTGGCCCGCAGGCATTATCCCGAACTGGCGGAAGGCTTTGATTTCACCGGCTGGGATGACGACCGGCCTGCCGATCTCGTGCTTGGGGACGGCACCACGCTGGGCGACCGCTATTTCATCATCTGCACGCTGTCGGTGGAGTTCGGGAAGCATGTCATGACAGCCTCTGACCTCTTCGTCTCCGACTGCCACCACATCTTCGAGGAGGTGGAGCTGCCGCCGGTGCTGCTGCCGCCCACGAAGGGCAGGCCGGTGAAAATCGGCGACCATGTCTGGATCGGCATCCGCTGCTCCATTCTGGAAGGCGTCACGATTGGCCGCCACGCCGTCATCGCCGCGCACTCTGTGGTGAAGGAGGATGTGCCCCCTTACGCCCTGGCCGCCGGCACCCCCGCCAAAGTCCGCCGCTTTTTCGCCCCCGAATCCAACGACTCCTAAACCATGCGCATCATTGACCTCAGCTACCCCATTCACGAAGGCATGACCACCTTTCCGGTGCACTGGCATCCGGTGGTCGAGATCACCCAGCTCGGCCGCTTCGGCATCGAGAACCGCGAGACAAGGAAGATCACCATGGGCACGCACTGCGGCACGCACATTGACGCGCCGCGCCACTTCATCCCCGGCGGGCCGACCATCGAGCAAATCCCGCTCGAATGGCTGGTGGGGCCGGCGCGCGTGCTGGACTTCACCCCCGTCACACAACCCAAGCAGGAATTCGGCGTGGCGGACTTCCAGCGCCTGCTCGGGGATGAGAAGCCGCAGCGCTTGATTCTGCGCTTCGACTGGTCGGATCACTGGGGCACCATGAAGTACTACTCCGACCAGCCCTGCATCACCGAGGAGGCCGGACACTGGCTCGTGGAGCGCGGCGTGCGCGTGCTGGCCATGGACACTCCGCAGGTGGACAGCCCGGACAACGGGCGCACCGGCCCGAAGGACTCGCCCCTGCACAAGATCATGCTCGCCGCGGGAGTCGTTTTTGTTGAATACTGCACGAACTTGCGCCAGTTGACGAGGTCCGAGGTCGAACTCGTGGTGCTGCCGCTGAACATCCTCGGCTCGGATGGCGCGCCCGCCCGCGTCATCGCCATCGAACGCTGACACTGCCCCGCCTTTCTCCCGACCCGACTCCATGAACGTCACCCAAACCGTCCTCGACTACTTCGCCTCCAAAGGCGGCCTGCCCGGCGCCACCGACGCCGAAAAACTCGCCTGCTCCTACCTCGACGCCAAGGTCATAGACAGCATGGGCATCATTGAGATGATCTCCCATTTTGAGGACGTCTGCGGCGTCCGCTTCGAGGCGGACGACATGCAGTCGGAGGACTTCCAGACCGTCGGCGGCCTCATCCGGGTCATCGAAAAACTCCGCTCCCAGGCATGAGCCAGCCCTGCCCGGATGTCATCGCCTTTCCGGAGTCGCCGGCGACTCATCCGGACCGCTGGGTGCTCATGAATGTCCACACCCGCCAGTCTCTCGGCGCCGGACCCGAGGTGCTGGAGGTGCTCGGCGCGCCGGACACGGCGACGGACAAGACCTACCGCGTCTGGAAAATCTGGCGCTTCTCCCATCTCGACGGCCTCCTGGCCGACCCGTCCCGCTTCAAACGCGACGCTGCCACCTGGGGTGACCCCGAACTCGTGGATCACACCGCGCTGGTGAAGCTGCTCACGGAGCAGTGTCTGCTCATTGACGACCTCGACGCCTACCGCGCGCGCTTCGACATCAAGCGCAGTCTGCTCGACCGCCAGCGCTTCGGCACTTACCATCAGGAGCTGGGCCAGCAACTCATCGCCTTTCAGCGCGCCGATCCCGCCGCCTGGTGGCTCCAGCAAAAGTTCACGCCCGACCTTTCCGCCATCCGCAAGGACAACCTCTACGGCGCTGTGCAGGACCGCTTCCTCGATGAATGGCTGCCGAAACGGCTCACACCTGGAATGCGCGTGCTCGATCTCGGCTGCGGCGCCGGCACCATCGCCCACAAAATGTCGCGCCTCGGCGCCAGCGTGCTCGGAGTTGACCCGAACACGGAGTACATCCGGCTGGCTTCCGAGCGCGCGGTGGGTGACGCCAGCTTTGAAGCGCTCGACCTCAACACGCCAGGCGCTCTCGACGCCCTGCCCGCAGCCTCCTTCGACGCTGTCTTCATGAGCGACGCGCTGCTCTTTTATTTCGTCCCCTACGAGCCGGGCAAGCCGCTGGATTTGCAGCGCTTCATCGCCGACGTGCGCTGGCTTTTAAAACCCGGCGGCAGCTTCTGGTCCCTGGAGCCGCATCCCGTCTTTTATGTGCAGCCCTGGCTTGGCGACGCGGATCGGCCCTTCACCGTCATGACCGAGTACCTGCACACGCGCTGGCGCATCAATCCGCCGCTCTCCGCGCTCACCCGGCCCTTCCTCGAGTCCGGCTTCGTCGTCACCGGCGTCGAGGAGCCCGCCGCGCGGCGCGATGACGCGGAGGTGGGAAAACGCGACGCCGCTTTTGCCAGCGAGTTTCCCGTCTGGCTGCTCGTCGAGTTTCAGTTGGCGGGAGCATGAGCGCGCAAGTGCATCACTACACTCAGGCGGACCTCGTCGCCGCCCTCCGCGGCGCCGGCGCGCGCGCGGGTGATGTCGTTTTTGTCCACGCCAGCCTCGGACGTCTCGGCTACCCGGAGCGCGGCAGGAGCATGGCCGACGCCTGCGCCACCGCGCTCGACGCCCTGCTGGAGGCGGTGGGACCCGCCGGCACCGTGCTCGTGCCCACCTACACCTACTCCATCGGCAAGGGCGAGATCTTCGACCCCGCCGCCACGCCCTCCACTCTCGGCGACTTTACCGAGCATGTCCGCCAGCATCCGGCGGCGCTGCGTTCGGCGGACCCCATGCTCGCAGTCAGCGGCATCGGCCCGGAGGCCGCGGACTTGCTGGAAAATCTGCCGCGCACCTGCTACGGCCCCGGCAGTTTGTATGAGCGGCTTGAGCAACGCGGTGCCAAACTGGTGATGATCGGACTTGGCCTGTTCTGGGCCACCTACCGCCACTACATCGAGGAGAAAGCCGGCGTGCCCTTCCGCTTTAAAAAGCGCTTCACCGGTGTCGTCCGCGCGGACGGCCGGGAAGGGAAGCAGACCTGGATTTACTCCTGCCAGATTCGCCAGCCGAACTGCGCGCCCGACGGCGTGGCGCTGGAAAAAATGGCGCGCGAGCAGGGCATCTGCGTCTCCGCCAAAATCGGGCGCGGCGAGGTCTGCGTGACCCACTGCGCGGACTACATGCGCCTCGGCATGGCGGAGCTTGCGGAGAATCCCTGGCTCTCCGCCAAAGGCCCGCCGCTCACTCTGGATGAACTCATCGCCCTGGAAGACGCGCGCGCCGGCGCCTCGCCCGCTGCTTTGCGCAGCGGCTTCTTCTCTGAAGGCGATCTCGGTGCCGCCCTGTCCGCGCTCTCCGGGCAGGCACCGGTGGGAGACCTCGTGACCGGCATGCAGTTTGGCGACTTCATCGTGCCGGAAAAATGGACCTGCCTGGAGGCCGTGATCCGCGCCAGGGACGGACGCGAGATGCTTTCCTGCCGGAATGATCCGCGTCATGTCATCCCATGCTCCCAGCCTTTTGAAGGCGAGGTGAGCCGGGAGGAGTTGCTGCGCCACCTGCATGTCTGCGAGCGCCTGGAGGATGGCGCGCCCACGGCCTTTCTGCCGACCGAGCGCGATTGGGGATTCGCCTGCACCCGCGAGCAGTTGGCCGCCTTTCAGGAGGAGAGCTGGCAAGTCATCATCCGCGCCACCGCCGGCTTCGGGCGCGTTTCGGTCGGCGCGCCTGCCAAAGCGCGGGAATGACTTTCCGCGCGGCTTACGTTCCCCGCGTTTTGGAGTGTGTGTCCGCAAGGAGTGGCGAACTCTCAAAGGAAGGAAATGACGAAACCAGAGCCGAGCGAGACAGACGAGTGAAACAAGCCCGGAGGTATAACGAAGCGAATCAATGAGGAAGCTCGAATCACCAAGTTCGGATCATTGTGACATTCGGGATTCATTCGCCATTCTGGTTTCGTCATTCCTCCGCCAGGAGGTCATTTCTTCGCTTTCGGCTTCGGCTGCTCAGATGCTTTGACCGTCAGCGGCGGCACGGGCTCGGATTTGCCGGCGAAGGTGTTCCAGGCGTCTTGGAAGGCGGCGGCATCCCGCACGTCGCCTTCGGCGATGAGCCATTGGTAGCGCAATTTGAAGGGTGATTCGGCGCTGGCCTTGCCTTTGGGGAACATGCCGAAGCGGCCGTAGTCGCGGTAGGCGGAGGTGGCGGTGTCCTTTGGGTTGTTGGGATGATTGAGGATCACGACGGTGAAGGTTTTGCCTTCCACGGTGAAGATCTCCGCGGCCCAGGGCAGGTCCTTCACTTTGTGGGCGTCGATGTTTTCGCCGGGGAAGAGGTAGGTCGTCGTTTTCGTGTCCACGAGCTCGCTCGGGCGGAACTGCGCACCGGCGTGCTCGGGATCGCCATTCATGTCGGCCTCGCCGCTCACGGTTTTAATGGCGCTGTTCATTTCGATGCCGAGGTAGAAGGGCTTCGCGGGCGTGGTGAAGCTGAACTGGCGCTCCTCGGTCAAAAACGGCGCGGTGGTATCGCCCTGCCAGTCAATGTGCGCGGTGAAGGCGTTTTCGCCCGGTGCGACCTTTGTCACAACTTGGTCGCCGCCCTTCATGTGCCAGCGGTCATACGATTTGCCGTTGTAGCCGATCTTGCTGAAGCCGAGGAAGATGCCGCGATGATGCGTGAAATTGAATCCCGCGCCCTTCGTCAGCCGCGTGGAGCCATCGGCGCTGAAGACGTGCATGTAGGGCTTGTAGGTCTCGTGATGCCTCTCCGGCGTGCTGAGGTCATTCGCCATCATGAGCTTGGCGACGACCTTGCCGCCATTCGCGACAGCGACGTGGTCCTTGTCCGTGACAGTGATGTCGAAGGCGAAGGTGGGCAGGGCGAGAGCGAGGAAGAGAAGGGAAGCGGGTTTCATGGGGTGGGCGACAACGTGCTGTCGCCATGCATTCTTTGTGTCGAATGTCAGGTGGTGAAAATGCGGTTCGCGGCATGAGAATCTTGCCGGGCGATGAAATTCGTTTTTAAGTCCGCTGAATGCTCGCCACCGACCAAATCCTCGCCCTTTCGCCCGACGATTCTTCGGCGAAAGCCGCCAAGGGATTGCTGGCTCCGGCGAAGTGGCCGATGCTCGGGCATGATGAGGTGGCGATCTGGGGTGAGTGCCAGGGTAGCGGGTCAAAGCCGTATCAGGTGATCATCGAGGTCAGCGGTCCGTCGTTCAAATGCAGCTGCCCGAGCCGCAAGTTCCCCTGCAAACACGGCTTGGCGCTTTATTTGTTGCTGGCGCAGAAAGAGAGCGCGTTCACGGCGAACACGCAGCCTCAATGGGTGAACGAGTGGCTCGCGGCGCGTCAGGAGCGTGCGGAGAAGAAGGCTGAAAAGGCCGCGCAAACCGAAACGAAGCCTGCCGACCCGGAAGCGGCAGCGAAACGTGAGGCGAAGCGGCTCGACCGCATGATCAACGGTGCGCAGGATCTGGAGCGCTGGATGGCGGACCTCGTGAAGCATGGTCTGGCGGATCTGCCGGCAAAGCCGGTGACGTTTTGGCGGGATGCGGCCGCGCGGCTGGTGGATGCACAGGCCAGCGGACTGGCGGCGGGCGTGCGCCAGTTGGAGAGCGCGGTGTCTTCAGGCGAGGGCTGGCAGCAGCGCACCCTTTTGAGCATGGGTCGCCTTCAACTGCTCACGGAGGCGATGCAGCGTATGGATGCCCTGCCCGATCTGCTGCGGCACGACGTGCGAAGCAGCGCCGGCTGGGCGATGGACAAGGAGGAGGTGCTGGCCGCGAATGATCGCGTGGCGGATGCGTGGCATGTGCTGGGCATCAGCCACGATGAGAATGAAAAGCTCTGGGAACGGCGCGTGTGGTTGCGTGGCGCGGCCTCGGGCCGGAATGCGCTGCTCCTCGACTTTTCGCATGGTGGACGTCGGTTTGATCAGGTCTTCGTGCCCGGCACGGTGGTGAAGGCTACGCTTTGCTTTTTCCCGAGCGCGTCGCCGCTGCGGGCGCTTTGGGTGGATGAACCGCAGGGAGCGCAGAGGGCGCAGAGTTACGCAGAGGATGCAGAATCAAATGAAATCCCCCTGCGAACCTCTGCGCTCTCCGCGACCTCTGCGGTTAACCCTACCTGGGACGCTGCTCTCGAATCTATTGCCGAGGCTCTTGCAGGCCAGCCTTGGTTTCAGCGGTTGCCGCTGATGTTGAGCCATGCCATTCCCGTCTTTCGCGATCTCAGATGGTATCTGCGCGATGCGGAAGGTCGGGAGGTGCAGATGCGCATGAGCATGGACGATGGCTGGCAGCTATGCGCCCTCAGCGTCGGGCACCCGCTTTCAATCTTCGGCGAGTGGCTTGGTGAGCGGCTGCGGCCTCTCAGCGCGTGGCACGGCGAATCCACTCAACCCTGCTGGACGGAGGTGACCTCGCTCGCATGAACGCGCTCGCCCCACTCGCCACCTCAGCCCTTCTCGGCACGGAGCGCCGTGCGCCGGACTGGCCGATGCTTGAAGGTGCGCTCGGCACCTTGCTGTCTCGCATCCCTCGCGATTCAGTGGAAAAGGCTCTGCTGCAAGCCGCGGGTGTGCTCGGCACCTGCCAGCTCGCGGGTTTTCTGCCAGCGAGGGCGGGAAATGTCCCCGCACCTGCCACGGACGATGCTTTGCCGGAAGATTCGCGGATCGATTTGCTCACGAGTATCCTCACCGACGGCCCGGAGCGTTTGCAGGCCGAGGCATTCATCAAAATCGCCGCCGCTGGCCGACAGTTACCTCATCGCTTGCTGCCTCGCGCTTTGGAATGTGGGCGACGCAGCGTGGCGCTACGACCGAGTTTGCTCCGGGTGCTGGGGCGACGCGGTGAGTGGCTCGCCGCACAAAATGACTCGTGGGCTTATGCTGTCGGTGGCGGCAGCGCGGAGACGCTCATTGATGACGTGTGGCAGCACGGCAGCCTCGATCAGCGACGTCTTTATCTAGTCGCTTTGCGTGAGCGAGATGCAGCGAAGGCCCGTGAACTCGTGCGTGAGGCGATGAGCACCGAGGGAGCCAAGGAACGCACCGCCTTCATCGAATGCCTCGCCACCGGTCTCACGATGGACGACCAAGATCTGCTGGAATCCACGCTCACGGACAAAAGCAAAGAAGCGCGGCAGACGGCGGCACGTTTGCTCTCGACGTTGCCGGAGTCACGCTTCGCCCAGCGCATGGCCGCGCATCTCGCGTCATTTGTGAAGGCGGAGAAAAAACTCCTGCGCGGCACGGTCGTCACGCTTGAGGCACCGAATGCTTTCGATGCGGCGTGGAAGGCCGATTTGATCGAAGAGAGCAAGCCAAAGGGGGCGAGCATGGGCGAGCGCGCGTGGTGGCTTTTTCAAATCGTGCGCAGTGTGCCGCTTTCGTGGTGGGAGGCTCAAACCGGCATGAATCCCGCCGAATGCCTCGCATTGGCGCAAAAGTCCGACTGGAAGGACGCGCTGCTTCAAGGCTGGGCCGAGGCCCAGGCCGCACAACGCCGCGTCGAATGGGCGGAGGCCTTCCTCGGCATCTCGCTGCCTCCAAACGGACCGCTCACCGTCTTCGATCTTCTCGAAACACTGCCGCCCACCTTGCGCGAAACGTACTTTCTGAAGCTGGTGACAGACAACGACGCCAAGATGATCGCGCTCAGCACCATCGTGGATCGTTTCATCAAAGGTCTGCCCATGGACGCGCCGATGCTCTCACCCGCTGTCGCGGTCAAAGCCGTCAAGATTCTCAAACAGCGCATTCACAGCGGCGAGGCACGCTACGACTGGCAGCTCCGCCACTCGCTGGTGGAACTCGCCTGCCTTCTGCCCGTGGCCGCCTTCGATGATCTCGCCAAGGGCTGGGAACTCGCAAAGGAGGAAACCCAACCCTTCGCTGAAGCCATCGCCCGCATCGGCATCGTCCTCGACCAGCGCAAACAGCTTCAAAACCCGTGAAAGCATTTCTGCACTGGCTTCGATCTCGCTTTCAGCCTCCGCCCGCCAGCGAGGAGGCGATGAAACCCGTTGCCAAGGCTGAACCATCAGACCAAACTATTCCTCATGAGCACCAGCACACGCCCAACGATCAAGATCGGGACCCTCGCCGAGCGCTTGGCCGCGTCCGCGAATGTGCCGCTGGAGCAGGCAATCGCCGGAGTGAGAGCGCATGGGCCGCAGCCGACAAGGCCGAATCCCAGCATTGCGGCCTGGGAGCACTATCAAAGCTTGAAGGTGAAGAACTCTCAGCACGCACAAGAAGCCTCGATCATCGAAACGGAGCAGAACACGATGCCTTCTTTGATCCCGCAACGCGTCGGGTGATCAAGTTCACCCAGCCCGGTGAGTTCGGTGCCTGGGGAGGGCTTGAGGAATACCTGCAACGCCTCGCCTGGGCGAACGAGTTCTTTGGCGACGACATTCAGGTGGAAGGCTGGATGCATTATGCCAACGAGCCCGCGCCGCGTGTGGTGACCACACAGCCCTGGTATCGCGTGAACCCGGATCGCCCCGAGCCGACGCTCAACGAAATTGATCTCTACATGGCCCGCATGGGCTGGCTGAAAGCCTACGATGGTGCCTGGATTCATCGCGAGCGTGAGATCGTCATCAGCGACGCCTTGCCGAAGAACTTCGTGATCGATGTCGCTGGCTACATTCAACCCATTGATCTGATCATCATTGCACCTGATGACGAGCAATGGAACCGCCTGCAAAACATGGCCAGAAACCTTGCCCAACCTGCTGTCTAGACCACCTTATGAACACCCTCCGCCAACACGCCGAACAACTCTTCGCCCATGAGCTCGATGAGCTGAAAAAAGCCGACACGCGCCAGCGACCCACGAACTGGAACCTGTCGCCGTGGGCTGTTTCAACCTACCTGCTCGGCGGAAAGCTCGACAACGGCTTCGAGGTCAGCGCAAAATACATCGGCAACCGTCGCGTGATCGAGATCGCCGTCGCCACGCTGGCCACGGATCGTGCGCTGCTGCTCTACGGCGTGCCCGGAACGGCGAAGAGCTGGGTTTCCGAGCATCTCGCCGCCGCCATCTCCGGCGACAGCACGCGTTTGATCCAAGGCACCGCCGGCACCAGCGAGGAACAGATGCGCTACGGATGGAACTACGCCCTGCTCCTTTCCAAAGGCCCCTCCAAAGAAGCGCTCGTGCCCAGTCCGCTGATGAAGGCGATGAGCGATGGCCGCATCGCCCGCGTGGAGGAGCTGACACGCATCCCGGCCGATGTGCAGGACACGCTCATCACCATCTTGTCGGAGAAAACGCTGCCCATTCCCGAACTCAGCTCCGAGGTGCAGGCGAACCGCGGCTTCAACGTCATCGCCACCGCGAACAATCGCGACAAAGGCGTGAACGAACTCAGCAGCGCGCTCAAACGTCGCTTCAACACGGTCGTGCTGCCCGTGCCTGCGACCGAGGAGGAGGAAATCGCCATCGTGAGCAAGCGCGTGGCCGAGATGGGCAAGTCGCTCGAACTTCCCGCCGAACCACCCGCGCTCAAAGAAGTGCGCCGCATCGTCCAGGTCTTCCGCGAGCTGCGTGACGGCACCACCGCCGATGGCAAAACGAAGCTCAAGCAACCCACCGGCACCATGAGCACCGCCGAGGCCATCAGCGTGCTCAACAGCGGCATCGCCCTCGCCGCCCACTTCGGTGATGGAACCCTTCGTGCAGGCGATGTCGCCGCAGGATTGGTCGGCGCAGTGATCAAAGACCCCGTGCAGGACGCTGTCGTGTGGAAGGAGTATCTCGAGACCGTCGTGAAAGAGCGCGATGAGTGGAAGGATCTCTATCGGGCGTGCCGGGAGGTCATCTAGAACTCGACTCCATCCAGTATGCCAAGTCACTTTTCATCTTTGGGAATGCCAGTTGAGTCGATGGATGATGTCTATCGGCTGGCGCAGTCCGTGGATGCTCAGACGCAGACAATACCGTCGCAAGATGGCAGCTACCTTTACTGGACTTCGAACAGTGGAGCTCAACTCTGGCTTCAGGTGACTCCCAAGCGGGAGTTTGCCGGCATGAACCCTCACTTCTCGGGTCCGGCTCGAATGAAGGTCCGGCTGACAGCTTATATTCCGTCAACCACACCATCAGCCATGGATGGCAGTTATCACGGGTGGGCCGACCCTGTCGAAAGCGAAGCGGAAGGGTCCTATCCATTCGTTTTTGATGCTCCAGACGCCTCCGCTCACCGGAAAAGAAAATTGCCCGAAGTGGTGGATTTGCAGCTGGCTGCCTTTGCTCATGAACTCTCGGCTTACGAGAGTTCTGAAGCCTACAACGCGGCGCAAAGCTCCGCCGAGCTGCAAATGGCCTCAGAGTCATTCATACCATCGGGTCTGTTTGGCGAACGTGAAGGCACCAAAGCACTCGGGATGATGACGGGCACCATCTTGGCAGCAGAAAGAAAGACCAATGAACTAACCGGTAAAACCTTTTGGTGGGCTCTAGTTCAAAGTCTCGGCGGGCAGTTCGACGTGGTGGCCGATGAAGAGCTGGTGACCGCTCCTTTGGTAGTCGGTGGAGTGCTCCAAGGTTCCTTCTGGCTTTCAGGCCAAATACTCACGCCTCCTCCAGCGGCTTCGTCAGGCGGCATTTTCAGCAGACTCTTCGGCAAGAAATCATGACTCACCTCTTCGGCATACGCCATCATGGCCCCGGCTGCGCACGATCTTTGGTTCGTGCGCTGGAGGAGCTGTCGCCGGATTGTGTGCTGATCGAAGGACCACCGGAAGCGGAGGCCGTGCTCGCTGCGGCGGTTCATGCGGAGATCGAGCCGCCTGTGGCTTTGCTGCTCTACTGTCCCGACGATACAAAGAAGGCCTCATTCTATCCCTTCGCGGAATTTTCACCGGAATGGCAGGCGATTCGTTTCGGGCTGCAACGCGGTTTGCCTGTGCGTTTTATGGATCTCCCGCAGGTGCATGATCTGGCCTTGAGAGATGCTGAAGTGTCAGCGCTGCTTTCAGAAGAATCGGACTCGCCTGACGAAGTGGCTGAGGACGACATCTCCGGCGATCCGCTCGACTGGCTCGGTCGTGCTGCCGGTTATGGCGATGGCGAGACGTGGTGGAACCAGATGGTCGAAGAACGCCGCGATAGCGACAGCGCCGGACTTTTCGCCGCCATTCAGGAGGCCATGACGAGCGTGCGGGCCGAGATTCCGCGCAAACGAGCACCCGAGGCCCAACATCGCGAAAGCCTGCGGGAGGCCCACATGCGCAAAACCATCCGTCAGGCCGAAAAAGACGGCTTTGAGCGCATCGCGGTCATTTGCGGTGCCTGGCATGTGCCAGCACTCGCGACGATGCCGAGCGCGAAAAGCGACAACGATCTCCTCAAAGGCCTGCCGAAGGTCAAAGTGGCCGCCACATGGGCTCCGTGGACTTATGGACGACTCGCTGCGGGAAGTGGTTACGGCGCGGGCGTCCTGTCGCCGGGCTGGTATGAGTTCCTGTGGCGAAATCAAGCCGCAGAGGCCTCGCAGCGCTCCATCGCGTGGATTTCCAAAGTCGCCCGCCTCATGCGTGAGGAGGACATCGACTGCTCCTCCGCGCATGTCATCGAGGCCGCGCGGCTCAGCGATGCCCTCGCGGCCATGCGTGAGCGTCCAGCCGCCGGACTCGATGAAATCAACGAGTCCATCCGCGCCATCATCTGCATGGGTTATGATGCCCCGCTGCGCCTCGTGCGCTCGCGACTCATCATCGGCGAAAAATTGGGCCGTGTGCCGCCGGACGTGCCCACGGTGCCCTTGCAGCAGGATTTGGAGAAACAGCAGCGCAGCCTGCGAATCAAGCCCGAGGCACTCGCCAAGGATCTCGACCTCGATCTGCGCAACGAGAACGATTTGAGCCGCAGCCACCTGCTGCATCGGCTGCGACTGCTCGGCCTCAAGTGGGGTGAGGTCAAAGGCACCGGTCGCAGCGCGAAAGGCACCTTCCACGAGGTCTGGCAGCTTCAGTGGCAGCCTGAGTTCGCCGTTTCCATCATCGAGGCCAGCCGTTGGGGCCACACCATCGCCGACGCAGCCACCGCGCTGGCGATTGATCACGCCGAAAAGGCCACGTCACTGCCGGAACTCTCCGCTTTGGTGGATCGTGTGCTGTTGGCGAACCTCCCGCATGCGGTGGAGCCCGTGACGCATGCGCTGGAAAACCTTGCCGCCATCGCGGGCGATGCCTCACAGCTTTTGGAGGCCATTGCGCCGCTCGCAAACATCTTCCGCTACGGAAACGTGCGCCAGACCGATGCCTCGCTCGTCGGGCATGTGCTGGATGGACTTGTCACCCGTGCGTGCATCAGCTTGGGCGGCGCCTGTGCCTCACTTGATGACGAAGCCGCCGCCGCGATGCGCAAACGCATCCTCGCCACGCATCAAGCCATCAAACTCATCGGCAAAGACACGCATCTCGCCGACTGGATGCCTGCGCTGGGCCGGCTCGCCGTGCTCGGCGGCACACACGGCCTCGTCAGCGGCATGGCCTCACGGCTTCTCTTTGATGAACAGGCCGAGGACGCCGACGCCACTGAGCAGCGCATGAGCCAGGCGCTCTCCATCGGCAACGATCCTTCGCCTGCCGCCGCTTGGCTGGAAGGCTTTCTCCATCAAAGCGGAATGATCCTCCTCCACGACGACCGCCTGTGGCGCATACTCGACACTTGGCTCGCCTCACTCAGCGACGACAACTTCACGCGCATCCTGCCCCTGATCCGCCGCACCTTCTCGCAGTTCCCCGGCACCGAACGCACCCAGCTCGGCGCGCGAGCCAAACACAGCGGCTCCACCGCCTCCGCTCCCACCGCCATCGCCACCGAGTTTGAATGGAACGAAACCCGCGCCCTGAAACCGCTGCCCGTGCTGGAGCAAATTCTTGGATTATGAATGTCGAAGATTTAACCGCAGAGGACGCGGAGAGCGCAGAGAAGCCGCAGAGCGATTCAAAAAATGAATCTCTGCGAGCCTCTGCGTCCTTCGCGCTCTCTGCGGTTGATCCCAACGAACGCCAACGCCGCTGGCGACTCGTCCTCGGCGGCGAGGCGAATGAATCCTGCGGCGGTCTCGCGGGCGAGGATGTCGAGATCGACCAGGCTCTCGCCGCGCTTTACGAACCCGAAGGCTCCGGCAGTCTGAAAAAGCAGCGTGGCGGCACCGAGAAGTCCGCGCCGCGTGTCGCACGCTGGTTGGGCGACATCCGCAGATACTTCCCCTCCAGCGTCGTGCAGGTCATGCAAAAAGACGCGCTCGACCGCCTCGGCATGCGCGAAATGCTGCTCCAGCCCGAAATGCTCGAAGCCGTGCAGCCGGACGTGCATCTCGTCGCCAATCTCATCTCGCTCTCCGGCATTATACCCGCCAAGACCAAGGAAACCGCGCGCATGGTCGTGCGCAAAGTGGTCGAGGAACTCATGCGCAAGCTCGCCGAACCCATGCGCACCGCCGTCACCGGCGCACTGAACCGCGCCGTGCGAAACCGCCGCCCACGCCTGGCCGAAATTGATTGGAATCGCACCATCCGCGCCAACTTGCGGCACTACCAGGAGGACTATCAAACCATCGTGCCGGAGACACTGATCGGATTTGGCCGCAAATCGCAGAAGACGCAGCGCAACATCATCCTCTGCATTGATCAAAGCGGTTCCATGGCCGCCAGCGTCGTGTATTCGAGCATCTTCGGTGCTGTCATGGCCTCGCTGCCCGCTGTGAGGACCCAGCTTGTCGTTTTCGACACCGCCGTCGTCGATCTGACGGAAAAGCTCGATGATCCCGTCGAACTGCTCTTTGGCACCCAACTCGGTGGCGGCACGGACATCAACAAAGCCGTCGGCTACTGCCAGAGCCTCATCACCGACCCCACGAACACCATCCTCGTGCTCATCTCCGATCTCATCGAAGGCGGCGTCGAGAAAAACCTCCTCCAGCGCACCAACGAACTCGTGCAGAGCGGCGTGCAGTTCATCACGCTGCTCGCTTTGAGCGACGAAGGCGCGCCCTGCTACGACAAGGAACTCGCCGCCAAGATGAGCATCCTCGGCGTCCCCAGCTTCGCCTGCACACCGGATAAATTTCCCGCACTCATGGCAGCCGCGATCAAAAAGGAAGACATCTCCTTCTGGGCCGCGAAGGAAGGCATGAATGCCACGCGTGGCAAGTGATGCGCCGTCACGCGAAGTCTTCCTGACCGCTTTCGCGACTTCACGGCTCCAAACCCGCTTCGATCATGTTGTTAAACCGGTCCACGGGTTCTTTGGCTGTCCAGGCGATGCCGCGCAGCACCAGGGTGCGGAAGAGTGGATCGTCAAAGTTCCAGGAGTAGTGGCCGCCGAGTGTGACGAAGATGCGGCCGCCGCTGGCGGGTTCCTGCGTCCAGAGCTGGGGATGGCCTTCGGAGGTGGCGAGGGGTTTCACGGGCGTTTTTTCGGAGGGGATGAGGTTCCAGTAGATTTCATCGGTGAAGCCGGCGCGGGTGAAGTTTCGCGCGATGGGGTGCTGGCCTTCGAAAACGAGCTGGATGGGGCCGTGGCGATACTTCGTGACCTTGCGCTGCGAGGCGAGGCCGAGCCGGTGGGCGAGAGCGGGCGCGGCATCGCCGGCTTCGAGGCTCCAGTGGATGAAGGTGGCTCCGCCGCCGCGCTGGAGGAAGGTGTCGAACTGCTGCGCCTGCGCGGGCGACCAGTCGCCTTTGCGGTAAAAGACGACGGCATCGGCGCTGCGCCATTGTTCATCGCTGGGCCATTCATCGGCGAGAGTGACGCTGGTTTTTTCCGCCAAGGTGAAGAGGCGTGACCAAACCTGCCGCCAGCGCGGGTAATCGTGCTCGCCGAGGCCGTGATCCTTTTTTCCGCTGACGAGCAGGAGATGCAGCGGCTTGGTGGCGGGCGGTGGATTGGGCGCTCCAGCGAGGATTTTCGCGATTTCAGACTTCGAGCGGGCTGGAGGGACTTTTTCAGCCTTCGAGTAAATTTTCATCAAAGGCGGCTCGGTGAGCAAAAAGGCCATCAAATCACGAAAATCCGTCTCGCCGAGCACCTGGTCCATCTGCGGGATCATGAGCGAGGTCTTGAGGGCTTTTTGCGAGGCGATGTCGTCGCGCTTCACTCGCACTTCGACGCCTGCGCCGAGTCCGAGCACGACTTCGCCGCCTTCATCGCGCATGACGGCGCTGTGCCGCGTGCCGTCCTTCATGGTGACCTCGTGCGTGAGGTATTCGGGGTTCAGCGAGGCGTTCGGATCATGGATGTCGCGGAAGACGCTTTTGTAATCGCGGCAGGCGAGGTTGCTGAGGTCGGGAGCCATCTTGCCGCCGCTGCCGCGGATGGCGTGGCATTTGGAGCACAGGGCGCGATCGCTGAAAAACAGCTCGCGACCGTGCTGCCAGTCGCCGCCCTGGATTTCCGGCCTCGGCAACGCGGTGGCGATGCCCGGCGTCTCCTCCGGTCTGGCCCACGGCAGCAAAAAGCGTCGCAACGGAAAGGCGCGATCACGCGAGGGGTCCTGCTTCGTGCGCCAGGTGATGCGGAAGTCGGGCATGGCATCCGCTTTGAAGCTGATCTGCAAATCGAGCGGCACATTCCGCTGCGGCACGAGCGTGTGAATGAGGTCGTGGCTGATCTGCCCAGGCTGTGAGCTGAACTTCTTGCCGCCGATGAGGGCTTCAAAGGCGGTTTGCGTGTTGGAGAGGTAGATCGTGACTTCTTCGGCCTCGTATTCGTAGTCGAGCGCGGCTCCGGGCTGGATGGCGGGCTGGAGCATCCCGGTGAGGTCGAGGCGGGTGCGGAGGGTGGTGGTGTGGCCTGCGTGAATGTCAGGCATGTGCCTGCCGAGCACGGCGCGGGAGACTTCAGGATCGAGATGTGGCAGCCATGCGGCATCAAATTCTCCGGGCCATATTTCGATGCCGAAAGGTTCGATGCCAATTTCGTTGTCGTCGGCAAGTTGGAGGGTGAAGTGCTCGGAGGTGGCCTGTTTGGGCACGGTGATGACTGTGTGATCTTGATAATGCCAGACTTCCTCCGCTTTTACTTCAGTCACCGGTATGGAGCGCTGGAGTTTGATGACCTCATAGCCGGGCCACATGGTTTCAAAGCGGTCGCCGGGCTTGGTGAAGAGGCCGCGCTCGATTTTGACTTCTTGAACCGAATTAACGGCACTGCTGTGCTTGATCTCAAAGCGATCCGGCGCGGTGGCGCAGGCGATCACGGGCTGCGGGGCGGCTTTGTCTCGGTAGCGGATGACGAAGATATGGCCGGTGCCTTCGGGACCGGTGCCCCAGTCGGGATCGCCGCTGTGGGTGGCGACGAGGAGGTCGCCGCGCGGTGTCACGGTGAGATCAACGGCGAGTTGGTTGAGGCAGGCGATGATGCTGTTGTGCGCGACGTAGCCCGCCGGTGTCTTGATGAGCTTGGTGCGGTAGATTTTGCCGCGTGACTCGCCGGTGACAAGCGCATCGCCTTTCCAAAAGTCCGGGCCGAAGTGCGGGCCGCCGTTGACGCCTTGATTGAAGCGGAAGCCGCAGGTGCTCTGGTGCTGCGGGCCGTAGTCATGGACGCTGGGCTCATCAATCACGCCGGGCAGATGCCGTGGATGACGCGGAGGGAAGCCGTAGTGCCTGCCGCGCTCGATGTGGAGCAGTTCGTCAAAGGGATTGCCGTTCGGCAGCCAGGTCGCGCCTTCTTGATCGGTGCAGAAAAGGTCGCCGTGCTCGTTGAAGCGCAGGCAGATGGGCCAGCGGACGCCGGTGCAGAGTTTCTCGCGGCTTTTGAAGTCCGGCGCGATGCGCAGGATGGCCCCGCGCTCGCTGCTGAGGTCGTTTTGCGCCTTGCCGAAGGCATCGAACTCGTAGGCGTTGTTATAAAGACGCACGCCCAGGCCGAAGAAGACCGCGCCGTCTTTCGGATCCACACACACGCTCGCGGTGTCGATGCCGGCAAAGGCGAGCGGCCAGCCTTCGGCGATGGTTTGCTCATGCTCAGCCTTCCCATCACCATCGCGGTCGGCGACCATCATGACCTTGCTTTTGCAGGCAAAGTAGACCGCGTCGCCATGCGGCGAGCCTTTCGGCGCGAGGTCCATGCCGATGGGCGCGGTGATCCTGCCTTTGCCCTGCCAGAAGAGATCGGCCTTATCCTCCAGCCCGTCGCCATCCGTGTCACGCAGAAGGTGGATGTTGCCATTGTAACCGAGCGCGACGAGCACGCCGTCGTGGCGGTATTGGAGATTGACGAGGTTTGTGAGCTTCAGCGGCAAGGAAGCGATCTCAAAGCCGGGCACGAGCATGCGCAGCTCCGGCGCGGCCTCCTTCGGCCGCTTTTCCGTGGGAGGAGCGGCGGCGACGAGCGAGCAAAGAGCGAGGCAGAAAAGCGGGAGGCGCATGAGTTTACAACGGGGCGCGTGGACAAGGATTATCCCTGACGCAAAACGAACCGCCCACCCTGGTCGTGCTTTCAAGCCTGCATGACAGGTGCCGCGGCGTGGCCCATGGCGGCCTCCATGAGGTTTTCCTGGGTGGCTTGCGCGCGGCTGAATTCGCCTCCGATCCGGCCCTCGTGGAGCATGAGGATGCGGTCGCTCATGCCGATCAGCTCGGTCAGCTCGCTGGAGACGAGCAGCACGGCTTTGCCGGCCTCGGTGAGCTGGTTGATGATCTCGTAGATTTCCAGTTTCGCGCCCACATCTATGCCGCGCGTCGGCTCGTCGAGCATGACGACCTTTGGCCCTGTCATCAGCGCCTTGCCCAGCACCACCTTCTGCTGGTTTCCGCCGGAGAGCCTGCCCACCACGGCGTCGAGGCCGGTGGCCTTGACCCGCAGCGAGTCAAAAAACTCGCGGTTTTTCAGCGTCTCCCGCGCGCGGCTCACGAAACCCGCGCGGGTGAACTGTGCCAGAGAGGAGAGGGAAAGATTGAAGCCGATCTCCTGCTCGATGACCAGGCCGTAGCGCCGGCGGTCCTCGCTCACCAGCGCCA
>ERZ761609.1221-NODE-1221-length-24093-cov-7.188868_pt1 | contig 24093 bp, 17 predicted proteins | sample MGYA00511163_ERZ761609 | MGnify/ENA primary metagenome ERZ761609 (study PRJEB28899, sample SAMN02445070) | bioreactor sludge metagenome | biome: EBPR sludge | place: Australia: Brisbane, Thorneside Wastewater Treatment Plant | collected 2011-12-16 ... | reverse complement strand
GTTCCGCAAACATCCGATCCACGCTGGCGCCTTTGGCCAGACAGTGTCCGTGACCACGATGTGTACTGGTGATGTAATCGTCTTCGCGCAGCACTTCACAGACACCGACAGCCACCGCTTCCTGCCCTATATATAAGTGTGATAGGCCGGGCATGCGTGCCGAGGTATACAGCTCGTTTACCTGTTCTTCAAACGCTCGGATGCGCAGCATCTGGGCGTAAATCTCTAACCACTGTTCGACATCGACATCTTCGATCTCTTGCTTTCCGGCATGATCCGGCTCAGTCATTGGTCACATTCCCTTCCTGATTGATAGCTGCTGCCATCTCCACATCCAGTCCATAGTTGTTCGTAGTCAATATCATATGCTTGCACTTTTTTAGAAGTCACCATATAATTGCTGAATGGTATGATGATTATACCTTAATGATACGCACAGCGGGTTACTTTGTCAACTTAGTCGGTCAAGGCGCAATCACGCCGGAGATCCAGAACTAGGACAGGTGGCTTCGCAGGCACACTGGCCTTAGTGCGAGGACGAGACTAGCGACCACGGGAGGTGAGAATTCAGGAAGCCAAAAATGATCGTGCAGATTCCCGGTGAATCGTTGGCAAAACTAGTAATCAATAGGAGTGCGGTTCTCATGAAAAGAGTCTTCTTTGTATGTGCGTGGCTGTTAATCCTGACAGCAGGCTTGTCAGTGACTCAGGCGCAGGATGAAACGGTTTTTGGGGGACTTCCCCGAAGCGAGACGTTTATCGTAGCGTCCCAGGCCCCTAATATCGCCATCTGGGATGTCCATAATTTCTGGCAGAACACCACCTTCAATAACGCTGGAGGCTATACGCAGCTGTCGGTTGAAGTGCCCTTCATTGAATGGGGAGGCGAGGTGTGGCCGTGGCTCGCGCAGTCATGGGAATACAACGAAGATGGCACACAGATGACGCTGAACATCACCGAAGGCGTCAACTGGAGTGACGGAACTCCAATGACTATTGAAGATTGGACGTTCACCCTTGAATATGCCAAGGAAAATGCAGGTCGGGGTATCCTCTTCGCTCAATTCCTGAGTGAAGTCGAATGGACTACAGAAGGTGACAATCAAATCATCTTCACACTTCCGGAATCGAACTTCCGGTTCCATCAGGCTTTCATCGCTGACATCAGCATGTCCTTCACACCAGTCCCCAAACATATCTGGGAGGGGCAGGATCCCGTCACGTTCACGAATCCGACCGCCATCGGAACCGGTCCATATACTCTTCAGAGCTGCAACAATGACACGCAGACCTGTATCTGGGAACGTCGCGATGATTACTGGAATGCGGAAGCGATGCCAGCACCGAAATACCAGGTGTGGCTCAGACGCCCGGAACCCGACGTTGCGGTCTTCGAATGGGAAGCCGGGAATTACGATCTAGGTCGTATGCCCGGTCAGCTCACAACGCGTCTGATGACGACCAATGCCAACCTCCGCCCATTGATCCACCAAGATCCGTGTCCCCGCGGGTTGGTGTTTAATGTCGAGCGTCCTCCATTGGATGACCCTCAATTCCGACATGCCCTCAGTCTACTGCTTGACCGTCAGAAGGTGGCTAACCTTGCCAGCGTGCCGGGCTATGTCGCCACCGTCCCCTGGCCTTATTCGGGCGAGCCTTCGACGAACTTCTACGACTCGGAAGCAGCAGTAGAGTATGACGCGACAACCTTCGATCCTGCCAAAGCTGCCGAGATACTTGACGCTGCCGGTTATGCACTAGTAGATGGCAAGCGGGTAGATCACGACGGGAATCCTATCGTGCTCTCTGCCAGCTACATCGACGTGGGCAATCCTGGATGGACTACTTGGAGCTGGCTGCTGGCAGAACAGGCTGGACTTGTGGGCATTGAAATCAACCCCACGCTGCACGAGATCCCGACCTTCTTTACCATCGGGCCAGAAGGCAACTTTGACATCATGTTCCGCTGGTTCTGCGTGCGCCCATCAGACCCGCTTGCCGCCTACGCTGGACTGAGCTCCGAACTCTATAAGCCTATTGGCGAAGCAACAGCCGGGATTCCGGGACGTTATACAAGCGACGAAATGGATGCCTTGATTGAGCAGATGAGCAACGGCGATCCCTCTTCGCCGGAGATCGCTGAGGTCTATCGTCAAGCCTACGAACTGCTCGTCAAAGACAAACCGTACATCATGATGTACGGCGAGAACGAAGCTGTGTTCACCAACACACAGTACTGGACCGGACTTGCCGTTGGACAACCCTGGGTCCACTGGGGCAATCATTTCCGCCAACAGCTGACTTACATCACGGCAACCGAATAGAAAACTAGACTGTCATAAGGCGCTGCCAATATTCCCTGTGCGTGGGTGCCTACCAGTGCCAATCGGGGAATATTGGCAGTGACCTCCAATTATTGGTTAGAGGTTATGTTATATGGAAAAGGTAGTTGTAGCAGCAGACGAGCCGTCCGACTCGCCGGCTTTACCGCAGGAACGGGCATCCGTTAGACGGTATATCACCAAACAGGTACTGATCTACCTGTTTACGCTTTGGGCGGCGATCACCCTCACCTTCTTCACGTTTCGACTGGTTCCCGGTGACCCGATGCGGATCTACTTCGGTCAGCTATCGCGCACTCAGGGCCAGGTCACTGCCGAAGAAGCGGAAGCGATCATCACGTATTATCGAGAGCAATTTGGTTTGGACGAACCTCTTCACGTCCAGTACCTGGTATTCCTCCGGAATATCGTGTCCGGGTTCGATCTTGGCCCATCTTTTCTGGCTTATCCCACGCCGACCCGCGATCTGATCCTTCAACATTTACCCTGGACTGTGGGCCTTGTCACGACTTCCATTCTCATCGCGTGGGTCATCGGGACAAGTATCGGGTCTCTTCTCGCCTGGCTACGACGAAGTCGCTTTGTAAACCTTGCGGTCATGCTCGCTACCTTGATCCAGACAATACCGGTCTATCTGATCGCACTGGGCCTGATTATCTACGTCGGCTACGAACTGCGCTTGCTGCCGGCCCGTGGGCCGTACGCCGCACACCTGCAGCCTGCATTCACATGGGAATTCATTAGCAGCGTGATCACCCACGCAGCGCTCCCTATGCTGTCGCTGGTAGTGGTCTACGGTGCAGGCTTCACATTAGGTATGCGCTCATTGATGGTATCTGTCTTGGGCGAAGATTATCTGACCTACGCCAAAGCTAAAGGTCTGAGATCGCGGACGGTCTTGAAGAACTATGCTTTCAGGAACGCCTTGATTCCGCAAGTGGCCGGTCTAGCGATTATTCTGGGCGCGTCCCTAAACGGCGCTTTCATCATTGAGGTCCTATATGTCTATCCGGGTATAGGTAGTCTCTTTGTTAAAGCCATGGGTGTACGCGACTTCAATGTCATGCAGGGAATTGTCGTGTTCTCCATTTTCACGATCCTGACACTCACCCTGATTGTTGACCTGGCGCTCCCCCTCCTAGATCCTCGAATCAAGAGGGCCGCATGAAAAATCCCAAGACTATTATAGGTGTCGGCCTATTAACCTTCATCGTGATACTGGCAGTGATCGGCCCTACGATCGCCAAAGGGCTAACTGGCAGCGAGAATCCGTTATCCATCGGTGGCTATCGCCCCTATCAACTACCCACTGCCGAGAACCTCATCGGAACCGATGGGGATGGGCGGGACGGCATGGCAGTGTTTCTCTCAAGCATCGGGCCCTCGCTCCGTATCGGTGTGATTGCAGGTGTGATTGCAACTGCAATTGGCGTCACGTTGGGCTTCACCGCGGGATACCTGGGTGGGAAGATTGACATCTTTCTGCGGATCATTATTGACATGGTCCTCGTCTTCCCGATTTTGCCTCTGATGCTTACGCTTGCCCTGCTCATCGATCGCTGGAACCTGGACACACTGGCAATTTTGCTGGGGCTGTTTGGCTGGGCTTTTGTTGCACGGGTGATTCGCCCCCAGGTTCTTAGTCTGCGCGAACGCTCGTATGTCGATCTAGCAGTACTCTCAGGTCAAAGTACGTTCAAAATCATCATCTTTGAATTGCTCCCTGGACTCCTGCCTTATATCGGATACAGCCTATCCTTAAGCATTGTAGGGGCAATGTTAGCCGAGGCGGGCCTTCAGATCATTGGTATTGGCGCCGGAAGCACCCCTACGTTAGGTCTCATGATCGGCAAGGGTATTCGTGAAGGTGTAATCGCGGTCGGCCTAACAGGCCAAATGCTGCTTCCCGCAGCCATGCTCATCCTAACTTTCTTGAGTTTGAACCTGATCAACTTGAGCCTGGACGAGACCTATAACCCAAGGTTGCGCAGGCTGGTTGAGGATAAAGTGTCATGACCATCACCCTTCAGATTCGCGATCTATCGATTGGCTTACAGTCTACGAAGAAGATTACCCAGATCATTAGTCATGTTAATCTCGATGTTCTGCCCGGTGAAATCATCGGCATTGTGGGTGAATCGGGATGCGGGAAAAGCACTCTCGCAATTGGCGCTCTCGGGTTGATTGAGACACCGCACGTGCTGCAATCGGGGAGTGTCCTGCTTACACTTCCCGATGGTTCAACAACTGATGTTGTCCGCTCCAGCCCCGAAGCCCTCCGTGACCTGCGCTGGCGTCACATCGCTTACATCCCGCAAGGGTCGATGAACATCTTCAATCCGGTCATGCGCATTCGAGCGCAGCTCACTGACACCCTCGTTCAACATGGGATAACTGAGCGCGAAGCGATCGAGCGGGTAACCCATGCGCTTCACCTGGTAAATCTGAAACCATCGGTCTTGGATCAATACCCGCATGAGCTTAGCGGTGGCATGAAACAGCGAACCGCTATCGCTGCGGCAATTTCGATGGAACCCGCAGTACTCATTGCTGACGAACCAACAACAGCGCTGGACGTCGTTACGCAGCGTATGATTCTGCAGGAACTTGTCAAGATTCGAGACACCTTGGGCGTGGCGATTATCATCATCAGCCATGACATGGGTGTGATGGCGCAGGTCGCTGACCGTATCGCAGTCATGTACGCGGGAAGAATTATCGAAGTAGGTGCTGTCACTGACATCTTCAAAGCCCCGCTGCATCCTTACGCACAGGCGCTGTTAGGATCTATCCTGCAGTCAGGACATGAAACTGATCAGGTTGAAATTCTCGAAGGGGAATCTCCTAGCCCGTGGAATTACCCAACAGGCTGCCGATTTAATCCGCGTTGTCCACATACCATGGATCGCTGTAGGACTGAAGTACCCGACTTAATTCTGCGTCGGGCATCCCATCAGGTCGCGTGCCACCTGCTTGATGAGAAAGTGTCAAATCATGGATAACCTGCTCAGAATTCAAGACCTCACGCAGGTTTTTGGGACGCGCAACCCGAATTACGCGGTTGACCGTGTTTCCTTCAGCATGCCGGATGAACCATCCATTCTGAGCCTTGTGGGTGAGAGTGGAAGCGGCAAATCGACCATTGCGCGCATTGCACTTGGGCTGATGAAACCCACATCTGGCAAGGTGTATTTTAAAGGAACCGACATTTTCACCGGGGATCGAAAGTGGCAGAAGCAGTTCCGTCGCGACGTACAACCCGTCTTTCAAGATCCTTACAGCGCGTTCAACCCCGCCTATCGACTAAAGCGCGTCTTCAACATTGCAGTGCGCAATTTTGACCTCGCTCAAGACCAACGTAAGGCACAAGCTCGGATTGAAGAATCGCTGGATTCGGTTGGACTTGATCCCGACGACGTGCTGGATAAGTACCCGCATCAACTCAGCGGCGGTCAACGGCAGCGGGTCATGCTTGCGCGTCTACACCTCATACGACCGCGTCTGATCATCGCCGACGAACCCGTATCAATGATTGACGCTAGCATGCGCGCCTCATTCCTGAAGCTGCTGGTCAGTTTTCGCGACAATTTGGGGATTTCGACACTGTTCATCACCCATGATCTGACAACTTCGATGTATCTGGGTGGCCGCATCATCGTACTCTACAAGGGTCGCATCATGGAGCACGGTGATACTCCCGACGTCACAAGGAGTCCTCAACATCCTTACGCCAAGCTGCTTATTAACTCAATCCCTGTAGCAGATCCCAGCCAACGCTGGGACAGTATGCTGCCGGCATCTGTTGACTCGGCTAATCGGGCATCTATGAACCGCGATCGCTGCCTGTTTGCAGAGCGCTGTGGCCAAGTCATGGAGACCTGTTGGCAGCAAGAACCGCGGGTATTGCCGCAAGAGAACGCTGTCCAGCGTGATGTAGCCTGCCACCTTTACGAAAAGACTCTCGAGAACAATTGATTGGATCGACAAATGCAGATCTTGCTGAGCGGAGAACATTGGTTCATTCACCCAGATGAGGAGACACAGCCAGAGCGTAATCGCTGGATTCGAGCGCGTGTTCCGGGCAACATTCAGGCCGATTTGGAAACTGCGCATCTCTTGACTCCGCTGTCCTACGGGCTTGGAGATTTCCGACTCTACGAAGTCGCTTACCAGGACTGGTGGTATCGCTTGGATTTTGATGTGCCTGACACAGTGAGCGGAAAGAGAGTAACGCTCGTATTTGAGGGTGTTGACCACGAATGCGAGATCTGGCTAAACGGCCATGTATTGGGCGCACATCAAGGTATGTTCAGGCGCTTTGAATTTGATGTTTCCAGGGTTCTGAACGCGGGAGCATCCAACCATCTGGCCGTTAAGGTCACGCACATGCCAGATGAACTAAGCACTATCCTCATCGCATCAGATGGGGAAATGAGCGGTGGTGGACCGGAGTATCCTCAAACGTGGGGACCCGATTTCTTTGTCAATGGCATCAATCAAACGCGTCAATTATTACATGATCTTAAAAGCCCGACGAATTTCGGTTGGGATTGGGGCTACAACCTGTATACGCTAGGAATCTGGAAGGACGTACGCCTCGACTTCTCGGAGATCGTCCGCATCGACTGGGTTCAGGTACAAACCTCCCTGACTAATGACTTTCGACAGGCTGAAATCACAATTCAGACCGACGTCAACTGCACACAAGCGATCGCAGCCACGTTAGAGTGCACCATTCAGCATCATAAGCAGCAGCAGCAAGTACGCCAGCATATCGATCTGAATGAGTCTGACAATCATGTAGATGTCGCATTGACTCTCGAAGATCCAGCGTTGTGGTTCCCCACCGGTCTCGGTTCACAACCGCTCTATGACCTGTTGATCACCCTATACGATACCGACGGAAGAATTCTGCAACAGTACCGCAGTCGCTTCGGTATTCGCGAAATTCGCTGGGAACAGGTTGAAGGGGCAGCAGCAGACTTTATAAACCCATTTCAGCTCGTGGTGAACGGCATTCCGGTTCGAATGATGGGTTCCAATTTGATCCCCCCCGACCTCATGTTCGGGCGAATGAATGATAAAGGACTTCGATTGATCCGGCTTGCGCATGAAGCGGGCATGAACACTCTCCGTATCTGGGGTGGGGGTGCTCTGTTAAGCGACGCCATGTATGACTTGGCGGATGAACTCGGAATCATGCTTTCACAGGAGTTTCCGCTTGCCAATTGTGTCCCGGAGTCTGATCCAGTCTTCCTGGAAAACCTCTCATATACGATAAGCAATATTATCAAGCGGCTGCGTAATCACCCGGCAATCATTGAATGGTCGGGTGGTAACGAGATGAACTGGAAGCAGGGCGATGACTATGCGGCTCTTAAGCTGCTCGAACACCTGACTTCAAGCCTAGATGATCGGATATTCCGTGCTACGTGCCCGATGCAGGGCTCACGACATTCCCCCTGGCACTATGACCCAGACACACACTATCAGCACTATGACAATCCGAATCTGACCGACAATCTTAAATCTGCACCGCTAATGCGTTATGGCGAGTTTGGATGCCAGACTCCTGCAAATCTTGAGGTCTGGAAGCGAACCATTCCCCTGAAAGACCGCCACGATCTCGATAACCTGCATAACCCAGTACTTGTTCGTAAAAACGTGGTCTCATCGGTTTTTGACAGCCACTTCTGGCTATTGAAACCAACGATTGAAGCGCTCTTTGGCCGGCAGGAAGATCTCGCGGACCTGGTGGAGGCGGGGCAATTTCTGGGTGCCGAGGGGTTAAGGTATGCGGTAGACGCGCTTCGGCGACGCGGCAGACGCATTGGTGGCTTCACGACGTGGGACTTCAACGAACCCTGGCTGAATGGTGCAGGCAGTTTCCAAGTTGACCATGATGGTCGCCCGCTAATGAACTATGACTTCATCAAGCAGGCACTGGCTCCGGTTGCGCTGTCGTTGAAGTATGACTCGCTCCTCTACGATCCCCAAAGTGGGCTCACGTTAGATCTGTGGTCAGTGAGTGACTCGACAATGCCGGAGACCGATCTCCGCTGGTCCTGGCTGATCTGCGACAGTCGCGGCAAGCTGCTAGACGCCGCTGAAGGCGTGTTGGCAATGGAACCGCGTGAAGTCAAGCACATCCAAACCCAGATAATCCGGGGCTGTTCGGGTCCGGTGATCGTCGCGCTGCAGTTGTGCAGATCAAATGGACAGGTGCTTTCTGAGCGTGTGCATCTTTTTGGAGACCGCAGCCAGGAATCACCACTAGGCGGCTTTCTCCAACAGCGAGGGCTGCGCCGTACAGAACTCGAACTTTCATCAGTGGAGTCTCGTGTAGAAGACGATCAGGAGATCCTGATCCTAGAGATCACCAACCGTGGCGAAATGACAGCGCTATTCTGTGAGGTACATCCCCTCATTGAATACCGGACTGATTTCTATATTGACTACAACCACTTATGCATTGCTCCAAATCAATCGCGACAAGTCTCGATTCGTGTGCCGACGAGTTCAAAATCCGATTTATCGCTCCTGCAAACCGGTTGGCGCGTCACGTGCTGGAACGCCCCGGACTGCTCGTTGCGGCCCCATCGGGCAGTTCTGCTCTCGGTAGGGCGTCGTGATGCAACCACAGAAGGGTATTCCCAAGAAGTCCATCAGCCCGGGTGGATAACCTTAGCAGGGACAATGCCAGATCCCTCCGGTGTGCCTGCAATCGTAGGGAACCTTACCCGGGGTATCCGCTTTGTATTCGTCGTTCAGGAAGATCAGGTCCCCCATAACACTGTTCTTCACATCCATACTGCCGACCAGGACGCGGAACAGTCGGCAGAAGTAAGCATCAATATCAACGGTACCCACTTCGCGGTTACCTTACCGAAAGGACTTGGCATCCAGATTCGCGATCGTGATCATCTCGCATACCCAGCAAGCGAGCAAATCACGATACCAGCAAACGTACTTCATGAGGGCAAGAATGTGCTCGAAATCAGCGTTGCCAACGAGAGTTGGTTTACATGGGATGCACTTCAATTGATCAGCTTATCCGAATAGTGACCGGTGAATAGAGATGGCACAGAAGTTTGTTTATGGCACGCAGTTCTATCGACCACCCAGCCCACCCCGGCAAGATCGGCGGGAGGCGCTCGAACAGATTGCGAACGATCTACAGTTCAACACCATCAAAATCTGGGTGATGTGGAACTCGTGTAATCCAGAACCCAATCAATATGACTTCGATGAAGTCGAAGAAATCATGACCATCTGCGACCAGCTTGGATTGCAGGTCGTGGTGAACACCATTCTCGAAACCGCTCCCTATTGGCTGGACGAACGTCACCCGGAAGCGCGTTATGTTAACGCAGAAGGCGAAGCGCTTGAACTGCGCGGACGCTCAAGTGATCCCAATGGTGGATGGCCGGGCCTGTGTCACAATCATGAACAGGTAAACCTTGCGGCTGAGAAGTTTCTCCGCGCTGTAGCAGATGTTGTGAAGCCACATCCCTCAATGTACGGTTACGATTGCTGGAACGAACCCCATGTCGAACCGGCCTGGTTCAACAGCATGTGGCCAAGACCCGAGCAGTTACTGTTCTGCTATTGCGAAAGTACGCGTACCCGCTTTCGCGAGTGGCTTCGGCACAAGTACGGGCGAATTGAAGCCCTGAATGACGCCTGGGTACGGCGTTTCCGTGATTGGAGTGACGTGCTGCCGCCGAAAACACACGGGACCTATGCAGATTGGCTCGATTGGCGTCGCTTCATGATCGATAACATGACCGAGCAGATGGCCTTCCGCGCCAGTGTCCTCCGTGATGCGGACCCTCACCACTTTGTGATGAGTCACGCTGCCAAATTCCAACCGCTAGACGCGGTCGCGATAACGGTCACCAATGGCTGGGATCTCGTTGAGACTATTGATCGGTGGGGATGCGCGTTCTTTCCGAAATGGCACAGGATGAATGCAGCACTGGTTGCCGGCAAGCTTGACGCCTGTCGCAGCAACGCCAATGGCAAGCCGTGGTGGGTTGCAGAACTTCAAGGTGGCCACGGTATGACCAGTGGACTGCAGCGCGGCCCGAAGGTGTTGCCTCGCGATATCCGGATGTGGAACTGGCTCGCCGTGGCGGCGGGGGCAAAGGGCATCGTTTACTGGAACTACATGGCAGAAGCCACTGGTATAGAGGCAACCGGGTTTGGTTTGCTGGATCGCGCGCGAAACATCACGGATCGGGCACAGGAGGCTTCGCGCAATCATGCCATCATTCAGCAATACCAGGGCCTGATCTCGGAGTGGCAGCCCACACCCCAGGCTGCTGTGCTTTACGACCAGGATAACCACATCCTGGCCTTTGCCATGGATGGTAACGAACATCCAGCCACTGGCTCCGCGCTTGGCTATTACCAGGCCATCTGGCAAAGTGATGTATGGGCTGAGTTCATCCAGCCGAAAGATCTGGATCACTTACGTTCAAGCATCAAAGTGATGATCGTGCCCTGGCACCTCATCGGAAAGCCGGACACCCTGCGCGGTCTCGACCGTTTTGTGCAAGGCGGCGGGGTTCTGCTCGTGGATAACGCGCTGGGTCTGTTCGATAGCAATGGGATGAATAATCCCCTTGTTCCTCCTGCCACACTTGAACACTGGGGGATCCGCGAGCAAGAGGCCTACTGGGTACCGGACGAAAAGCAACCTTCAACGCTGTGGGAACGGTTAGCACCGATGAGTGTGCCCCCGGGCGCAGATATTACGCCACTGGACACAATATACACATCACCCATGATGGAGTTCAGGTTTCCACTTCGCGCTACGGTCCGCGCTAGAACGTACCTTACTCCTCTGACTTTGAGCGAGCCAGCTCAGGAAATTGCCTCCTGTGAAGGAATGACGGTCGCGGCCCGTGTCAACGTCGGTAAGGGCACGATCTACTATTTCGGCACGAATATGGGAAGCTGCATTCATCAGGGTGATGGGGGTGCGCTTGCGGTCGTCAAAGCAGTGATTGCCGCGCATACTGCGCCGGCGGTTCGCGGTGAACGACTTAGGCCTCGCTTGATCCAGGGTGACGGGGAAGCACTGCTGGTCGTCGCTAACCCATCCAGCGAACCTATTCAAGAAACCCTATCCATCCCACATGGCTATCAGTCCGCTGAAGATGTTCACAGCAGGTTAGCGGTAAATATAGAGAATGAGACCGTGGCGGTTCACGTTCCTCAACAAGACGTGACCGTTATTGCTCTCCGGCCATGACGGGGAAAAACGAGAAAACGTTGTGAACCGGGTATTCATCACATACCAAGTGTAGTCAAACGACTTCCCGGCCAAAGGGATTTCTTGAGGAGGTTAACATGCCCTTGATAAACATGAACAACGCAGAGGTTCTTGTTGACGGTCTTGACCATCCTGAAGGTGTGGCGCTGGGGCCAGATGGCCACATCTATGCGGGCGGTGAGGCGGGACAAGTCTATCGTATTGATATTCATTCACGTCACGTCGAGCACTTTGGCACGACCAAAGGAATCAACTTAGGACTAGCTCTTGATGCCGCATGCAACGTCTACATGTGCAATCCGGGTGATCGGGCGGTCAAGAAGGTCACGCCATCGGGGGAGGTGACCGTCTACAGTAAAGGCAACGCGGACCGGCAGTTTGTGGCGCCGAACTACCCTGCTTTTGATCACTCTGGCAATCTATACGTGACAGATTGTGGCAACTGGAAGGCCGATGATGGCTGCATCTGGTCAATTGCCCCCGATGGTACATCGACCATTATTGACAGTGCCTCATCTCAGTTTCCCAACGGCTGTGCGGTCAGCCCTGATGGGCAGTTCCTCTACGTTGCCATGTCATTGAATCCGCCCCGAGTGATTCGCTTTGGTATTGAGAATGGTTTACGAACCGGCACAGCAGAGACCGTCGTTGAGCTGCCCCATTGCGTGCCGGATGGATTGGCCTTCTGCTCTGATGGGAGTCTATTGATCGCGTGTTACCGACCAGACACGATCTTTCGTCTCACAACCAATGGTGAGCTGAGCATCCTGATGGATGACTACGAGGGAACGCTGCTCGGTGCTCCCACCAATGTCTGTTTCGGAGGAGCAGACTTGTCTGTTCTCTTCTGGGGCAATCTCGGGCGATGGCATATCGGTATGAACTCAACAACAGGTTTGCGGGGTACATCGCTCTTCTATCCAAGTCTCTAGATGTTTTCAGTAAACGAGCCTACGTCAGAACACCTAAACACGAGGAGCACTTCATGGGTCATCACACCCTCATTGAGAAGTCCAATCGGGGTTACCGAATCAAGATTGAGCAAGGCGATAATGGCCGGTTGATCTTTATGCTACATGACATTCAGATGGATTTTGAGCTTGCGAACGCCCCGTATTTGTACCATTTAAACCGGAAGCTCCATGTGGGTGAATCACGCTTATGCGAAGGATTGGCTGATGTGTCCGTTACGGGAGAACGAGACACCATTCGGATAACAGGTACTCTCGGTGGACTGGAAGTGACTCACGAGATCCGACTACCAGCAAGTGAGGCCTTATTCGAAGAACGCATTTCACTGCACAATCCTGAGGCTGAAGCAGTTGAATTGATCGACTTTGCCTGTGCATGGCAGCATCGAATCACAAATGATGTAGGTGCGCTTCTTCCCGGCCTGATGGCAGATCGTATGGTCGCAATTCCTTTCCGCCATGGGCCTACAGATCTTCTTGGTACCGACATCGACTTTTCCTTTGAACGTCTGGCCAGCGGCACCGGAAGGGAACTGCGCATAAATGCACTGGCGCCGCTGCCCTGGGGACATGGCTATGTACGCTCGTCCCGCTATTTCTCTGAAGGTTGGGCCTGGACTCACGGAGATCACAGCCTTGGGATCTTCAAGTTCAACCAGGACGCGATGGAATTCAGCGTCCTCGATACACGCGTCGATCAGGGCGGTACACTGCTCTGTTTTGGGGGCGTCGGCTTGCGCGATGGTGAGCCAGCAGTCATCACGAAGATCCAAGCCGGAGAGACTGTCTCGCTGGGGGTAACACACTACGAGACAAGGCCGGGAGACTTCACGGAAGCCTACTACGCATTCCGCCAATTCCTGGATCGAAATGGTTGTCATTTCCCTGCTAGCTTTAACCCGCCTGTGCATTGGAATGAACTCTATGACAATGCGGAATATACACTGGCAACAGCGGGTCGTCCGCCGGGCAAGCGCAAGACCCGTCACATAACTTACACACAAGATCTGATGCTTCAGGAAGCTGCTAAGGCCCGTGATTACTCTTGCGAAGCTTTGTATCTTGATCCGGGTTGGGATACGGAGTTCGGCTCATTCATATGGGGCGAGGAGTGGCTCGGAGATCGAAAACAGTTTATTGACACGGTCCGCAACCAATACGGTCTTCAGGTCTCACTTCATTGCCCACTCGCAACATGGATGTCTTTTGATCAGCGTGGCGTATCGCATTGGCCCGAGTCTGCACAATGCACGGACGAAAAAGGGGCGGGAATGCGAATCCATCATTGGCGGGTTACTTCTGAGAGCGCAAAGACCGATCCTGGGGCGCCCATGCTTTGTCTGGGCTCGAAACAATATCTTGACGAAGCGGAACGCCGCCTTCTTGAACACTGTGCCGACGGCGTGAAGTTCCTGATGTTTGACGGCAACTGGTACAACACCGGTTGCTTTAACCCGGAGCACGGCCATCCAATACCCTACACCCGTGAGGACCATGTTGCCGCGAATCTTGCATTAGCACAGCGCATTCACGCAAAGTACCCTGATGTGCTCATCGAGATGCACGACATGGTTGTCGGCGGTAGTGTACTGCGCTTCACTCCTGTCTACTATAAGTATGGACTTCCCGGTAGTTATGATGTCAATTGGGGCTTCGAGTTGATGTGGCGGCCCATGGAAGACATTCTAAGTGGACGGGCGCTGGCGCTCTATTACTACAATCTGGGCTGCAACGTGCCTGTCTATCTCCATGTTGATCTACGCGGTGATAACGAGCACGCGCTCATTCTATGGTGGTATGCATCGACCTGCCGCCATCTTGGGATCGGCGGGACCCACGAGAATCCGATGATTGCGGAGACCCATCGCCAGGCGATGAAACGCTATCAGAAGCTAGCGCGTTTCTTCAAAGAGGGTGAATTCTACGGAGCCAACGAAGAAGTTCACTTTCACGTATTGGCTGATGAGTCAGCCTTCATCGCTGTCGTATTCAATTTATCGGATCAGCCGCGTGTTGTCACAGGCACGATCGAATTTGAGAAAGCTGGCCTAGATCGTAACCGTTGGTACGACAGCCCAATCGTTCACGAAAGCGGCGGGTTCAATGCGGAGCTTGGCACATTCACGGTTGCCCGTCGTCTGGCCCCTTGGTCGGCACAGGTCGTCGAAGTCTTTCCCCTTAACCTTGAGTAACTACCAGCAATATTGAAAATTAGTGAGGAGACTAATCATGAAACTTCAAAACAAGGTAGCGATCGTCACGGGTGGCGCTGCGGGCATCGGCAAGGCTATTGCACTGGCATTGGCGGAGGCTGGTGCAGATGTCTGCATTGCAGACGTTCAAATGGACAAGGCTGAGGCGGTTGCCTCAGCCATCATCCAGCAAGGACGACGCGCCCTAGCGATTCATTGCGACGTGGGTGACTCGGCACAAGTCGATGCGATGACGGATCAAGTCGTCAGTCAACTCGGTGGTCTGCATATTCTGGTCAATAATGCCGGGATTATTGCACAAGGTCAGTTCTGGACGGTGACTGACGACACCTGGAATCGCATTATCCGCAACAACTTGTCCAGTGTGTTCTACTGCTCACGCGCCGCAGCACGGGTGATGATGGCGCAAAAGCAGGGCGGAAGCATTATCAGCCTGTCCTCCATCCATGCTACACTCTCGGAGCCAAACGCCGGGCCGTACACAGCTTCCAAGGGCGGTATCGAGGCGTTTTCTCGCACCATGGCCACCGAATTGGCGCCTTATGGCGTGCGCGTCAATTGCGTGGCGCCGGGTGCAACATATAGTGAACTGACTACACCGATGTATACCGAGGCGGTAGTCAAAGCGCTCTTCCAGCGCGTTCCAATGAAGGAAATTGCGCAACCCGAATGGATCGCCTCGGGTGTGGTCTTCCTCGCATCCGACGATTCCCGCTACATGACCGGGCAGGTACTCACCATCGACGGCGGCTACGTCATGGACGGCAGTCTTCCGGGCGCAGAATACTGGACATAGGTCAATAAGCCGTTTGCGTAACACAGTTTAAAGTTGCTTATTGCTAAACACACCGGCGCCCCATAGGGCGCCGGTGCTATACACGTCGGTCACGATTTTGAAGGAGACTGCTCATTTAGCCTAGGCATGCGACGGCTCAAGGGGTCGGACAACGGCGATTTGCGCCGCCCAGGGATCCAAACGACGACTAATGCGATAGGTGCCGGTGTCACTGCTAAATCCCCCTTCAGCATGTGAGTACGGTACGACATACCACCGGTTCAGATCTAATCCCATCAAATCTGCCGCAATTGTGCCTGTTATGATTCGGGACTCATCTGACAAGTTGAACAGCGTTACAACAAAGGCGTTCTCCTCTGGTAACACATGGAAGTGGACTTCTTCATTTGCACCGTAGAAATTACCGCGCTTAAAGAACCTCTCCAGTTCCCGGTAGCGTTTCATCGCGTGCTTATGCGCTTCTGCGATCACCGGGTTATCATGTGTACCACCGATCCCCAGATGGCGGCAGGTCGATGCATACCACCAGAATACGAGCGCGTTGATATTATCTGCGCGAAGATCAACGTGGAGATAGATCGGAACATTACAGGCCAGGTTGTAGTAGTAAAGCGCACGGGCCTTACCTGATCGAATGTCCTCCATAGGCTGCCACATGAGCTCAAATCCCCAGTTTGAGTCGTAGCTTCCAGGCAAACCATATTTATAGTAGACGGGAGTGTACCGTAGAATGCTGCCCCCGGTAATCATGTCGTGCATCTCGATCAGCACGTGTGGATATTTGGCATGTACGCGCCGCGCCAGTTCAAGATTGGCCCGGCAGTGCACCTCTTTGGTGTAGGGGATCGGATGCCCATGAGAGGCGTCCCAGCACTCTCCCTGCCACCAATTGCCGTCAAACATGAGAAAGGTGACACCGGCTTCACAAAGCGCATGAAGGCGTCGCTCTGCCTCGTCCAGGTACTGCTGCGAACCAAGGCATATCGTTGCAACGCGCCCTGACTTCGCACTCTCTCTATAAATGATGTTGCCAGCTTGACCGAGTCGACGCGCATCTTGAGGCCAACTCGAAACACCGCGTCCGTCAAGTGACAGCCATGGTGCCAGCGGTGTGTGCAATGACACCTGAAGCCCATATCGGGTCTTCACTTCATCAACGAATTCCACACAATCGCCAAGCCAGTCATCGCCCCACAAGAAGGTTGCAAAGTCAGTATCCCAACCAGGATCGAGATATAGCGCCTCACAGTGATAGGCTTCTGCTTTTGCAGCTTCTCGAAGAATAAGTTCGCGTGTGAAGGTGACACGACGCGTCATTCTTGGCTGAGGAGGTTGCCCGGGAGATCCCAGGATATATTCTGCGTTGTCGTAGATCTCATTCCAATGTACGGGAGGATTGAAGTCACCGGGAAAAACGCATCCGTTCCTGTCGAGGAACTCCCGAAATGCATAGCTTACATGCTCAAGTTCGCCATCAACTGCCTGGATGTGCGTAATCCCAAAATGAAGTGACTCTCCAGGCTGGACGATCATCGGAGGTTCATTCTCGTCAGGCTGGAGACTCGCCCCGCCGAACTGGAGTTTGGCGCCCCCCATATCGCGGTTCACTGTCAGCGCGCTGAATTCAATCGCAGATTGATTGAACTTGAAGATACCGAGAGCCGTTGAGCCATGTCTCCATGCCCATCCCTCGGAACGGTAATCCTTCGTCGGCAGAAATCCATGTCCAAATGGCAGCGCGGCAAACTCGTTCACCACAAGTTGAGGACTCAACCGCGTCAAAAGATCATGAACAGCAAAATCATTGTTATGATCGTGAGCATCGGAAGGTTTGTGTCTAAACGGGATCGCGACAAAACGATCATGACCAAGTTCGGGCATCAGATGTCCAACATCGTTGGTCAAAGCGCGCTGGAAACCATAGGAGAGCGTTTCGATACTGAGAGCAGTAGCACTACGATTGTGGAGTGTGATGCTTTCTGTAAGGACTGGTGCATTCTGAAGCAGAACCAAGGTGTGTTCCAGTTCAAATCCCGCGATCTTGGCCTTAATCGTCAGGCCTGCACTTTCACCGTCACCATCAAGTTCAATACTCGTCTGCGAAAGTCTGGTCGTTTCGATAACCCCATCATTGATCGGACAGCGCATCTTGTATGCATACGGGCTATCTGAAATCTCGAAACCTGATTGAAGATCTTTCAGCGAGACGAGCACGTGACCATCGATTGACATTGTGTTTAAGGAGAAGGCATTACTATGAATCTCAGCAGACTGTGAAGTAAGCATTCCTGTATCCTTGTATAAGTGGCTAAAAGTGGGACTAATTCAGACAATCCTCAAATATCAGGTCAGACTCCTGGTCTTGACCGCGCCACGGCTTGCCCCATGAACTGACATTGACTTCAAAGCCGTAGATAACGCTCTTCAACGAGAGTCATCGGCTCCAAAAGAATTTCCTGGACCTCGATCTCCGGGGGCAATCCCGCGAGATACACGACAAGCGATGCAAGCACTTGAGGCGACATAGCCGCCGGGTTAGGGCCTGTACCGAAGATATCGGTCGCGATTGAACCCGGGCAGAAGGCAGTCACTCGAATCTTGTGTTCCCGAAGTTCCAACCGCGCCGATCGACTCAATCCCATAAGCCCGTGTTTGCTTGCTGAATACGGTGCCATGTTCTTCATGCCAATCAGCCCTGAGTCGGACACGATGTTGATGATGTGTCCTCCACGATTCAACATCTTGCGAGCCGACTCCCGCATCACAACAAAAGCTGCCTTCAGGTTGACTTCAAGAATCGCGGCGAGGTCTTCGGTTGAGGTTTCCAGAAATGGTCGCTTACGCGCGATACCAGCATTGTTGATCAAGATGTCAAGCTGATCTATGCTGCTGACAAAATCAACCACGGACGGTTCATCACACACATCCAACTGAATGAACTCAATACTCTCATTCGTACCGGAGTACCGGGCTTTCGCCTCGGCCACTTGATCACGATCGCGTTCAACAGCCAGAACATGTGCCCCGGATTGAAGGAATGCTTCTGCCATCGCTCTTCCGAAACCACGTCCAGCACCGGTAATTAGCACTGTTTTACCATTCATGCCGGTAGTCCTTCGACGTTATCTGGAATATCCGGCCAATTGTGTACCGGCTGATAGCCCAATTCTCGTGCGGCGCTTGTCCAATCGAACATTGCATCCATCCGCCCTGCTATGAGGTGATAGCAACCATAACGGAGTTGCGTGGTCAACGCCTGCTCAACAGCCTGCGCGATATCGCGCGGATCGACGTGGCGAAACCAATATTGTTTTGCCTTCAATTCCGCCGGAGGAGCCGGTGGCGGATAACGAGGATCGCTTGCGATGACACCGGGACGAAGATGGATCACACTCAGCCCATAAGCATCATGATAAGCGTCCAGCACGCGCTCGGCGAGATTCTTTGCGAGGGGATACAGCAGATCGTGCTTGGAGAAACTGGAAGGATCATCCATCCTATAGGGTTTGGACAAGTCCTCAGGCCGACCGCAGGCCAGAATGCTCGACATATTGACGACTCGCCGCACTCCGTGCCCCACACAAGCTTCAGCAATGTGCCACGTGCCCTTGACCATCCCGTCTGCGAATACAGATGCGGGTAATTCCAGGCGATTATTGAGCACCGCCGCCAAATGAATGACGGCATCGTGCCCAACTACGCAGTTTACGACTTGATCGTAATCCGTAAGGTCTGCTTGGACGAAGTGACAATCATGATATTCCCTGTTCGGCACAGAGCGCGACGTCAGCGTTAGTTGATATTTTGCATGCAAGTGCTCAATGATAAATGGAGCGAGGTTTCCACTTGCTCCGGTAATCAAAACCCTTTCCAGCGGCATATCCTCTACATCCTTTCAGACGCGGGTACTAGCCTTTCAAGGCACCTTCCGTTAGGCCACGAATGACAAATCGCTGCATGAGCAGGAACAGGATAACCACAGGTGCCATCGAAACCAGGGTTGCCGCTGCAAGAAGTTGTTGAGTAGAAACCGAATACTGCTGTTGTCCCTGCAGAGCCAGAATCCCAACTGAAATTGGGAGATCGGCCGTTCGCTTCAGGAGAATGTAGGGGACTTCGAATCTTCCCCATCCTACGATGATCGCCAAGACAATCGCAGAGCTTACACCGGGTCGTGCGACTGGCAAGATAATCCTGTAGAAAGCCTGAAAGCGCGTGCATCCATCGATAAGCGCTGCCTCGTCCAATTCAACCGGAATCTTGTCGAAGAACCCCTTAAGGACCCAGGTCATGAATGGCATACCTAGGACACCATAAATAACCCCGGTGATGATCTGCGAATCGAGTAATCGCAGATCTGCTAGCATGCGATACAACGGGATCATGATGACGAGCGGTGAGATCATCTGCAGCGCCAGCACGCTAACAAGGAGCAGACGGCCGCCTCGAAACCGGAGCCGCGACATAGCATAGGCAGCTGGTGCGGCACCGATGAAAGCGATGAATGTGCCGATTCCCACCAGCTTAACAGAATTCAGCAAGTATCCCTGGATCTTTCCATCTCGCAGCACCGTGCTGAAGTTTTCGAGTGTCGGATTGACTGGGATCGGCTGCGACGCAATGGTCCAGACCTCCTCTGCTGTTCGTATCGATAGTAAAGTAATCCACAGCAGCGGAAGTCCGAAGAAGATCAATAGAAACCCATAGACGATGTAGTTGTAGATATTATGGCGCCGGGTCTGAGCCTTGAGGGTATTGTGTTGACTTGACCTAAGCTGCTTCATTCGTCATCCCTCTGCAAAAGGCGCATATACAGCAACGTAAAAACTAAGCTGAGTGTCAGCATAATCAGCGCAAGACCCGATGATTCTGCAAGCTCAAACGACGTGAACAGCCGATTGTAAGTGAGCAGCGCCAGAACTTCGGTAGACCGTCCAGGTCCGCCCGCGGTCAGCGACAAGACCATATCAAAAGTGTTCATAGCACCGATTGTGGCTAAGATCAGATTGATCGCGATAATTGGGCGCAGTTGAGGCAATGTCACGCGACGGAATATCTGAAAAGGAGAACCGCCATCGACCTCGGCCGCTTCGTAAAGCACCACAGGTATCGATTGCAGTCCGGCGTAGAGTAGAATCATGGTGAATGCAGCGCCACGCCAAGCTCCCGCGATAATCAAAGTCCAAACGGAAGTCTGACGATCTGAGAGAAATGCTATCGGTTCGAGTCCAAGCCCGGTGAGCATCGCGTTGACCATCCCGTAGCTAGCCTCGTTTAAAATGATCCGCCAGACAACCCCAATAACGACGCCGGGCATGATCCAAGCTGTCAAGACAACCGATCGGACCAGGATGGTCCCTAAGAGCTGATGTCTTGTTCCTCGGTGAAGTGCTAGAGCAGCCACTAATCCAAGAACCAGCTGCAGTACAACGCTGATAACAACATAGAGCAGTGTAACGCGCAGCGACTGGTGGAAAGCATTGCTTGTAACAAGATTAGCAAAGGTGTTTAAAGTGTATTCAAAGCGATCGTTCAGCAATGATCGATTGGTTAGGCTGAACTCTATGACTTGAATTGCTGGATACAGATAGAACGCTGAGGCAAATCCAAGGAGCAGTGCGATCCAAGGAAATGGATTCGCCGAACTGACACCTATTGGTCGCCGACTTTCAGCACTTCGATTATTCTTCACTGCCTCCCCCGCAACTGATCGAACGGCCCTTACCGCTACCCTGGTACCGAAGCATGCTTCCTGCTCCTGGTCAGATTCAATGCAAGTCGAATTGGATCAAATTTCGGCGAAGCCTGAACGTGATCTATGGCATCGCCAGCTGCTTCTTGATGCGTGGTCGCCAGATGCGGACAAGTATTCACTTCACAAAGCTTCAAAGTGACGCGGGTCTACTTCTGCAGCAAACCATACTCATCGTCTTGCGAGAGTGAACCAATGTCATCACGAACCTGCTTCAGGTGCATTTTCATCGATTGAAATGCCCCTTCAGGATCTTTGTCTACCACCATCCGAAAGATCCGTTTGTGGTGCTCCTGCCCGCGCGCTGTACCCCCCACAGCGAGTCCTACTCTCCAGCGCTGTTCTTGAAGCAAATCCATGAAGGGCCCAATGAGGGTAGGAATCAGCTCGTTCTGCGTAGCTTCCGCCAGCGCCTGGTGGAACTCCTGATCCGCGACAATAAACGCATCGATATCATCGATACTTTCATCCATTCGGACAATCGCCGCCTCCATTTTGGCAATGTGTTCGGGCAATGCCTTCTGGGCGGCTCTCGCCGCAATCTCCGGCTCAAGCATCTCGCGGATTTCGACGATATTGGCTATGCGATTCTTCTGTTCAACACGTAGTACCAGACTGAGCGAATTCCTGAGCACTTTCGAGGTGCTGTCTACAACGAATGTCCCGCGCCCAACGAGAATCTCCACAAGCCCTTTCTCCATTAAGGCACGCATAGCTTCACGAACCGCAGTCCGGCTCACGCTATAAAGTTCAGCAAGTTCTCTCTCCGGTGGAAGGCGTTCGCCTGTCTTGAGATCACCGCTCATGATGCGCTGTTCAATGTTCTCGACGATGAGCGCGGAGAGACTAGTCGACTTGAGAGCTCGGTATGGTTTTGACTGATTCACCGTCACATTCCCGTTCATTACACATAATTGGTATTATTATAGTATCATATGCAATCACCTTTCTTTGTTACGAAATCTATACAGCAGTACGTTCGATAGCAACTCAAATCACAAGATTGCATCGATCCGCACACTTACAAGTGAGGTGCGTCATCGAGTTTGAGAAGCCCTCCTCGGTAATCTGTCGAAGAGGGCTTCTCAATTACTGTTACTAATCCTGGCTACTTTCGTACGCCGCCTGTACCTGAGCGGCCATTTCATCGAGGGCATCCTCAGGTGAAGCAGCGCCGGTCAAGACATCACCGACCATTATCTGGAAGGCCTCAGAAAGAGCAGGGGTATAGGGGGTTATCGGTTGTGGCTGACCGTATTGGAGTGCATCAGCAAACGTCTGGTAAATTGGCGTGCCAAACACTTCAAATTCAGCGTAGGTAGAAGCCCGCGGAGGAAGAAGGCCAGTTGTGGCGTTGAATTCGGAACCGTAGACCGACTTCAAGAAATCCACACACATGGCGGCTTTCTCGGCATCTTCAGTGATGACGCCGAACGACCAACCTCCGGACAGCGTTGACGTTTGATCGGCGGTTCTCCCTGGGAGACGCGCGACAGCCCACTTAGCGAATTCTTCCTCTGACAAAGCGCCTTTCATCTGGGCATATTGGCTATCAAGTGCCATGAACATCGCCACAGTGCCGTTGGAAGCAGCTTCGACAAATTCCGCATAAGCTGCCGAGTTTGCCACACGTTGGGGTGACGCACCGCTGTCAACCAGATTCTGCATATACCGCAGCACATTCAGCATGTAATCGCGGTTCTCGCCCTCGTTGAAGATTGGTCTGTTTTCCTGGTCTGTTAGGACACCACCTTGGCTCCAAAAGTGCGAAATCCAATCCGCCCAAGTACCGGCCCAACGCCCTCCATTGAAGAGGAAACCATCAACACTGGGATCCACCTCTTCTGCAGCAAGGGCGAACTCGCGCACCTCATCCCATGTCGTCGGAGCAGTGGGAACCAGGTCGGTACGGTAATAGAGAACACGAACGTCAGTATAGAACCAATATGCGTAGACGTCTTCGGTTCCCAGCTTGACAGTACGCTGAATGAACGGGAAGAAATCATCCATCTCTTCAGCCGTGAAAAAATCCGTCAGCGGCTGTAGGAAACCATTCTCGTAAAAGACAGGGAAAAACTCCGGTACAATGTTTGCGCAATCTGGTCCGCGCCCGACTCGCACGTCTTCGAGCAAACCAGGCAGCGATCCTACGCTATTTGTGAAAATGCGTGTTTCGATTGCCCAATCCGGGTGTTCCATTACCCAATTGACCATGCCATCGCGCGCAGCCTCTGCGTACAGCGGTACACCGCTATCTTGCGAAAAAGCGACATGAAGGTGTAACGAAAACGTGTTCTGTGCGTCAGGAAAACCCACGCGATCCGATGAAATGACAATATCTTCTGCTGACCGATCCTGCGCGATAGCGGCGCCATGAAATCCGAGCAGCACGACCATTACTACACCGCACAATACTGATAGAACCTTCCTGAGTTTCACGTAATTCCCCCTACTTCTCTAGTTTCCAGAACAATTCCGAGTGCTGTAATATCGCAAAAAGAAGCAACGGCGTATTGATATGATGATTATACCAATACTGAGTTGGAGTTGTAAATAGCACTGCAGATTATCTATTGGAGGATGATGAATGTCTTTGCGTTTGAAGGGATATCGGGACAGGAGATGACGTATTGAAGATGTCAACGTCAAAGCGCAAAGTGCAGAGACCGCCGGTAATCCTGTGGCCCAACGGGACTCGACATCATACGATTACCACTGGCCGAGATCGTCGAATGGCTG
>ERZ761609.1219-NODE-1219-length-24127-cov-8.764457_pt1 | contig 24127 bp, 22 predicted proteins | sample MGYA00511163_ERZ761609 | MGnify/ENA primary metagenome ERZ761609 (study PRJEB28899, sample SAMN02445070) | bioreactor sludge metagenome | biome: EBPR sludge | place: Australia: Brisbane, Thorneside Wastewater Treatment Plant | collected 2011-12-16 ... | reverse complement strand
CGAGAGCTACAGGACGAACATCGCCGCGATCCGCTCCGCGGCCTCCGCCGCCCGATAATCACTCTGCCGTAATTTTGCTCACCCCCTTTTCCTTGGGCATATCTTTGCCCATGACATGGACGGCCGTAGCCTGAAAAAATCGCCAGCGACCGATCCACTGGTCACGGTAGCTCAAAAAGATATTTTAAAAACAACGGATTGCTGAAATATTGCTGCGCCGCCGCAAAGCTGGCACGGCCTTTGCTCTTCGTTAACCACTATCGGTTTTCACGAGGAGCCTACCCATGATCTACAGCAGACGAAGCGTTCTCGGAGCGTCGATGGCGCTCGCCATGACCTTTGGAATACCGGCGTCGCATGCGCAGGACACGATCAAGGTCGGCGTTCTCCATTCACTGTCTGGCACCATGGCGATCAGCGAGACGACGCTCAAAGACGTCATGCTGATGCTGATCGAAGAGCAGAACAAGAAGGGCGGTCTGCTCGGCAAGAAGCTCGAAGCCGTCGTTGTCGACCCCGCCTCGAACTGGCCGCTGTTCGCCGAAAAGGCCCGCGAACTCATTTCTCAGCACAAGGTCTCCGCCGTATTCGGCTGCTGGACGTCCGTGTCCCGCAAGTCGGTGCTCCCGGTCTTCAAGGAACTCAACAACATCCTCTTCTACCCGGTTCAGTACGAGGGTGAGGAAAGCGAGCGCAACGTCTTCTACACCGGCGCCGCACCGAACCAGCAAGCCATCCCGGCCGTCGACTATCTGATGTCCAAGGACGGCGGCGACGTGAAACGCTGGGTACTCGCTGGCACCGACTACGTCTACCCGCGCACCACCAACAAGATCCTCGAGGCCTATCTCCTTGCCAAAGGCGTGGCCAAGGAGGACATCATGATCAACTACACACCATTCGGCCATTCCGACTGGCAGACCATTGTCGCCGACATCAAGAAGTTTGGCTCTGCAGGCAAGAAGACGGCCGTCGTCTCCACCATCAACGGTGACGCCAACGTCCCCTTCTACAAGGAACTTGCCAATGCCGGCATCAAGGCGACCGACATTCCGGTCGTCGCCTTCTCGGTCGGCGAAGAAGAACTCGCCGGTGTCGACACCAAGAATCTCGTCGGCCACCTCGCCGCCTGGAACTACTTCCAGAGCGTGAAGTCTCCGATCAACGACAAGTTCATCGCCGACTGGAAGACCTTCACCAAGAACCCGAAGCGCGTCACCAACGATCCGATGGAAGCGCACGTGATCGGCTTCAACATGTGGGTCAAGGCCGTCGAGAAGGCAAAATCGACCGACCCCGACAAGGTCATCGACGCCATCGTCGGAGTAGAGGTCCCGAACCTGACCGGTGGCATGTCGAAGATGCTGCCCAACCACCACATCACCAAGCCCGTCATGATCGGCGAGATCCGCGCTGACGGCCAGTTCGACGTTGTCTGGCAGACCAAGGACCTCGTCCCCGGTGACGCCTGGTCGGACTTCCTCGAAGGCTCGAAAGACCTCGAGGCGGACTGGGTCGGCAAGAAGTGCGGCAACTTCAACACCAAGACCGGCAAATGCGGCAGCTGATACGCGGCTGATACCGCGATCACCAATCGCATGAAACACGACGTCGCCGCGCCGGACTCCACTGACCGGCGCGGCGCTTCGAGCGAAAGACCGAGCATGACAACCAGATTCCTGAGCCTCCACGTCGTCCACCCCGCGCTCCGCGCGACGATGGCGTTCGTCCTCGGTCTTCTGATGTCCACGCTCGCAGCTGTCACGACAGCCCGCTCTGCAACCCTCGACGATGTCGTAAAACTTCTCGCCGCCGACAGCTTCTCCGATACCGATGCCGCGATCTCAGCACTGACGACATCAGGTCATCCAGCCGCCGTACCAATCCTCGAAGCGATGAGTGACCGCCGCCTCCTCGTCGACAGGAAGGCCAACAAACTCGTTATTTCCACCGGCGCTGCCCGTACCGATGCCGCGACCGGCGCCCCCGTCACCGGCGCTGCCGACGACGCGACCGTCGTCCGGCTCAATAACCGCCTCCGCGGCCGTATCGAAGCAGCACTCGCAAGCCTGAGCTTCGCCAACCCCGACCCAGCGAAACGCCTCGCCGCTGTCGAGCAGATCGCCAAGGCGAGGAACATCGCAGCATTGCCGCGGATCGAAGAGGCGCTGAAATCGGAAAAGAACACTGACGTCCGCGAGGCTCTCACCATCGCCCGCGCCACCCTCGTCCTCTCCGACGACAAAGCCACCTCGACCGACAAGATCTCGGCTATTGCCGATCTGGTCGGCCGCTACGATCCCGATACGATGACCACGCTCCGCACCGCGAGTCAGTCGGCCGCCCCGGACGTGAAACAAGCGGCCATGACCGCGATCGCCTCCGCCGAACGCCGTCAACAGTTCGCGAACGTCGTCCAGAACTTCTGGTACGGCCTCTCGCTGGGTTCGCTGCTCCTGCTCGCCTCTGCTGGCCTCGCCATCACGTTCGGCGTCATGGGCGTCATCAACATGGCGCACGGCGAAATGGTCATGATCGGCGCTTATACGACCTACGTCGTGCAGGAAACCTTGCGCTCCGTCGCTCCCGGCGCCGTCGACAGCGCACTGCTGATCTCAATTCCTCTTGCCTTTCTCGTCGCCGGCGCCATCGGCGTCGCGATAGAACGCGGCATCATCCGCTTTCTCTATGGCCGTCCGCTCGAAACACTGCTCGCCACCTGGGGCGTCAGCCTCATTCTCCAGCAAGCGATCCGCGTCTGGTTCGGAGCGAGCAACGTCCAGGTCCAGACCCCGTCCTACATGAGCGGATCGTTCGATCTTTTCGGGCTATCGATCACCTACGGCCGGCTGTGGATCCTCGTTTTTACGCTGCTCGCATTCCTTGCACTCCTCGCAGTCATGAAGCTGACCCCGCTCGGCCTGCAGATGCGCGCCGTCACACAGAACCGCCGCATGGCCGCCGCAATGGGCATCCGCACCAGCACCGTGGACGCGTTGACGTTTGGCCTCGGGTGCGGTGTCGCAGGCGTTGCCGGCGTTGCCCTTTCCCAGATCGACAACGTCGCCCCGAACCTCGGCCAGAGCTACATCGTCGACTGCTTCATGGTCGTCGTCTTCGGCGGCGTCGGAAATCTCTGGGGCACCTTCGTGTCCGCTTTCTCGCTCGGCATCGCCAACAAGTTCCTCGAACCCGTCGCCGGAGCCGTTCTCGGCAAGATCGCGATCCTCGTTCTCCTCATCATTTTCATCCAGAAGCGGCCGCGCGGCCTCTTCGCCCTGAAGGGTCGGGCCGTCGAAGCATGATTACCACCGCACTACTCTCCCGCTTCGACAGGGGCGGCCAGATCTTCATGGCCCTGCTCACTGGCTTCACGCTGCTCGTTGTTGCGTCGAATACCCTGCTCGATCCCTCAAATCCATTCCACGTGCCGACCTACGTCGTCGCCCTGCTCGGCAAGTATCTCTGCTACGCCGTTCTCGCTGTCGCACTCGACCTCGCCTGGGGCTACTGCGGTATTCTGAGCCTCGGCCATGGCGCCTTCTTCGCCCTCGGCGGCTACGCCATGGGCATGTATCTCATGCGCCAGATCGGCACGCGCGGCGTCTACGCCAACCCGATCCTTCCCGACTTCATGGTCTTTCTGAACTGGAAGGAACTCCCGTGGTTCTGGCACGGATTTCACTCGTTCCCCTTCGCGTTCTTCATGATGCTGTTCGTCCCGGGCGTGCTCGCCTTCGTCTTCGGTTGGTTCGCCTTCCGTTCGCGCGTCACCGGCGTATATCTCTCGATCATCACGCAGGCCCTGACCTACGCACTCCTGCTCGCCTTTTTCCGCAACGACATGGGCTTCGGCGGCAACAACGGCCTGACCGACTTCAAGGACATCCTCGGCTACAGCGTCCAGGCAGATGGCACGCGCATCGTTCTGTTCGTCCTCACGTCCCTTCTCCTGCTCGCGACGTATGTCGTCTGTCGACTGCTGGTCACCTCCACGTTCGGCAAGATCCTCATTTCCATCCGCGACGCCGAAAGCCGCACGCGCTTCCTCGGCTACAAGGTGGAGAACTACAAGATCTTCGTCTTCACACTCTCGGCATGCATGGCCGGACTTGCCGGTGCCCTCTACGTACCCCAGGTCGGCATCATCAATCCCTCTGAGTTCTCGCCGGCCAACTCGATCGAGGCCGTCATCTGGGTCGCCGTCGGCGGACGCGGCACCTTGACCGGCGCTGCCCTCGGGGCACTCGTCGTCAACTTCCTCAAGACCACCTTCACCACCGGCTTCCTCGCGCCCTATTGGCTGTTCGCCCTCGGCGCTCTTTTCATATTCGTAACATTGGCACTGCCGAAGGGGATCGTCGGTACGCTTCAGGACTGGCATGAGCGACGCACGAGCGAACGCAAGGCCCGCATGTCGGACGACGCATTCGAGACCCCGGCACCGACGGAAGCAAAAGCATGATCCTCGACGACACGCTCAATCCAGTCGAAGAAGTTCCCCTCGAGAGCCGCCTGCCTGTAACCGGCGCCCTGCTCTATCTTGACGGCGTCAACGTCGCGTTCGACGGCTTCAAGGCCATCAACGACCTGTCGCTCTACATCAGGCCCGGTGAAATGCGCGCCATCATCGGCCCGAACGGGGCCGGCAAGACGACGATGATGGACATCGTCACCGGCAAGACGCGTCCCGACAGCGGCAAGGTCCTGTTCGACGCCGGCAAGATCGACCTGACGCGGCTCGATGAAGCCACCATCGCCAACCTCGGCATCGGCCGGAAGTTCCAGAAGCCGACAGTCTTTGAGAACCACACCGTCGAAGACAACATCATGCTCGCCCTCGCCGGACCGCGCGATACGCTGTCCGCCATCTGGGGCGCCCGGAGCCGCATCGAAAAGTCACGCATCGAAGCGGCCCTCGACACCGTCCGCCTCGCCGATCTCGCCGACCGGCAGGCCGGCTCCCTGAGCCACGGCCAGAAGCAATGGCTGGAAATCGGCATGCTCCTCGCCCAGGACCCGAAGCTACTTCTCGTCGACGAACCCGTCGCCGGCATGACGGATGCCGAAACCGAAGTTACCGCCGAACTCTTGAAACGTATCTCCCGCGATCATTCCATCATCGTCGTCGAGCATGACATGCACTTCGTCCGCGCCCTCGGCGTCAAGGTCACTTGCCTCCACGAAGGCAGCGTCCTCGCCGAAGGGTCGATCGACGCCGTCGCATCCGACCGCCGCGTCATTGAAGTCTATCTCGGTCGATGAGATCGGCCCGAACATCGAAAGCCCTTGCATGCTGAAAGTCGACAACATCGATCTCTTCTACGGCGCCGCCCAGGCCCTTCGCGGCGTATCCCTCGAAGCCCAAATCGGCGAGGTCACAACCGTCCTCGGCCGCAACGGCGTCGGAAAGACGAGCCTGATCCGCGCCATCGTCGGCCAACAGCCGGTCCGCAACGGCTCGATCACCTGGAATGACAAGGATGTCGGCACACTCGCGCCATATGAACGCGCTCGCCTCGGCATCGCGATCGTCCCTCAGGGACGCGAGATCTTCCCTCTTATGACCGTCAGGGAAAACCTCGAAACCGGCTTTGCCTGCCTGCCCCGTGCCAACCGGCGCCTCTCCGACGAACTCTTCGAACTCTTCCCCGTGCTTGGCTCGATGCTGCACCGTCGCGGCGGCGACCTCTCCGGCGGCCAGCAACAGCAGCTCGCCATCGCCCGCGCCCTCGTCACGAAGCCAAAGCTCCTCGTCCTCGACGAGCCCACCGAAGGCATCCAGCCATCCATCATCAAGGATATCGGCCGTGCGATAGACTACTTGCGCCAGCGCAGGGAGATGGCCATCGTGCTGGTCGAGCAGTACTTCGAATTCGCCCGCGACCTCGCCGACCGTTTCGCGGTCATGGACCGCGGACGGGTTGTGCTTTCCGGCACCCGCGCCAGCATGGTGGAGCAGGATGTTCGCAATCGCCTCTCCGTCTGATCGTCCCGCAGTGTCGCAGCCAGAGTGCGACCCTCTCGCAGGCATTCGCGCGCGTGGGGTCGTTCGCCTGTCGACCTTCGGCGATGCATCCGGCACCCGTATCGCTTCGCTGGAGGAAAGCGGCGGCTACCGCTGCAAATTTCCGACGACCGCAGCACCATGGCTGCAGGCCGCCATCGTCAACACCGGTGGCGGCGTCGCCGGAGGCGATCACATTGCCCTCTCCGTAACCGCCACTGCTACCGCCCACCTCCGCATCGGCACCGCGACCGCGGAACGCATCTACCGCAGCCTCGGCGCAACCACTCGTGTCGAGGCGCACATCAGGGCTATCGATGCCGCGACCCTCGTCTGGGCTCCACAGCCCACGATCATCTTCTCCGGCTCACGGCTCGACCGTCGCTACGACATCGAACTCGACCGGACCGCGACCGTCCTGGTCGCCGAGGCCCTTTGCTTCGGCCGCCGCGACAACGGTGAGCTAATGGGCCAGGGCGCACTCCGGGATCGCTGGTACATCCGGCGCGACGGCGATCTGGTGCACGCTGAACTTACAAAGCTCGAAGGCGACATCGGTGCGATTCTCGACCGTCGCGCGACCCTGGCCGGCGCTCACATTGCAGCCACGCTGATTTTCGCCAGCCCCGATGCGGAAGATCATGTCGACGGCGTGCGCGACCTCCTGGCCGAAGGCGGAAGCCTGTCCGCGGCTGGCGTCCGTGCAGGATTGCTCATCGTGCGCTCGGTCGGCACCCGGCTCGAGCACGTCGAACGAACCTTGTCACGCATCTCGGCGTACCTTCTGTCACGCCGACCCTTCACCACCCAGACCATCGAGACCGCCGCATCATGAATCTGACACCCCGCGAAAAGGACAAGCTTCTGGTGGCCATGGCCGCCATAGTCGCCCGCAAGCGCTTGGAGCGCGGCGTCAAGCTCAATCATCCCGAAGCAATCGCGCTCATCACCGATTTCGTCGTCGAAGGCGCACGCGACGGCCGTTCCGTCGCCCAACTCATGCGTGACGGCGCAAGCGTTGTGACGAAGGCACAGGTGATGCCCGGAATCGCCGAAATGATTCACGACGTACAAGTCGAAGCCACCTTTCCCGACGGCACGAAACTCGTAACCGTCCATAACCCTATCCGCTAACCGCCACCAGGACCTCGCCTCATGACACGACTGCTTTTCGTCGCGATCGCCGCGCTGCTGCCATCCGCCGCATTCGCACACACGGGCCACCCTGAACAGGCCAACTTTCTTGCCGGACTCTTGCATCCATTCCTCGGCCTCGACCACCTTACGGCAATGGTCGCGGTCGGTGTCTGGTCGCATCTCACGCGGGCGGGGCGCGTCTGGCTGATGCCGGCCGTATTCGTCGGCGCAATGATCGCTGGAGCTGGCGTCGCAGCCTACGGGATCGAGATACCCGCCATCGAAGCGCTCATCCTTGCCTCGCTCGTCGCAGTCGGCCTTGCGATCCTCTTCAGGATCGCCGCGCCCACCCTGCTCGGTGGAGGCGCAATCGCTCTCTTCGCCATCGCGCATGGCTACGCCCACGGCGCAGAAGCGCCGGCCGGTGGCGGCATCGGCTACATGGCCGGATTCAGTGTCGCGACCGCCCTTCTCCATGTTTCCGGCATCGCGCTCGCATGGATCGTGAGCCGCACACCGGCGCCGCTCGCCGCACGCGCGCTCGGCCTCGTCCCCATCGCCGTCGGCGTCGCACTTGCCGCCCGCTGAACACAACACCCGATCGGACTGCCGCCATGATCCCCGGAGAAATCATCACGCCCAAGGGCGATATCGAACTCAACGCCGGCCGCACGACCGTGCGGCTCGACGTCACCAATACCGGCGACCGGCCAATCCAGGTCGGCAGCCATTATCATTTTTTCGAAACCAATCCGGCCCTGAAGTTTGACCGCAAGAAGGCGCGCGGCTTCCGTCTCGACATCGCCGCCGGCACTGCCGTCCGCTTCGAGCCCGGCCAGACGCGCGAAGTGACGCTCGTCGCGCTCGCAGGCAAGCGCGTCATCTATGGCTTCCGTCAGGATGTCATGGGCAAACTCAAGTAACGGCGACAGGAAACCGCATCATGTCCGTCAAGATAACGCGCGCTGCCTACGCCGGCATGTACGGCCCGACGACCGGCGATCGCGTCCGCCTCGCCGATACCGATCTCGTCATCGAGGTCGAAAAAGACTTCACCACCTATGGCGAGGAAGTGAAATTCGGCGGCGGCAAGGTCATCCGCGACGGCATGGGCCAGAGCCAAGTGACGAACGCCAGGGGCGCCGTCGACACCGTCATCACCAACGCGCTGATCCTCGACCACTGGGGCATCGTCAAGGCTGACATCGGCATCGTCGGCGGCCGCATCTCAAGAATCGGCAAGGCCGGCAATCCCGACATCCAGCCGAACGTGGACATTATCGTCGGCCCCGGCACCGACGTCATTGCCGGCGAAGGCAAGATCGTCACCGCCGGAGGCTTTGACAGCCACATCCATCTCATCTGCCCGCAACAGTTCGACGACGCGCTGATGTCCGGAGTGACGACACTTCTCGGCGGCGGCACTGGCCCCTCCCACGGTACGTTCGCAACCACCTGCACGCCCGGCCCCTGGCACATATCCATGATGCTACGTGCCGTCGATGCCCTTCCCATGAATTTCGGCATCGCCGCCAAGGGCAATGCGTCGCTCCCCGCCCCCCTCGTCGAAATGATCGAGGCTGGCGCGTGCGCCATGAAACTCCACGAAGACTGGGGTACCACCCCCGCCGCTATCGACAACTGCCTCACCGTGGCCGACGACCACGACGTCCAGGTCATGATCCACACCGATACGCTGAACGAATCCGGATTCGTGGAAGACACCATCAAGGCCTTCAAGGGCCGCACCATTCACGCCTTCCACACCGAAGGCGCTGGCGGTGGCCACGCCCCCGACATCATTCGCGTCGCCGGCCTCCCGAACGTGCTCCCGTCCTCGACCAACCCGACGCGCCCCTTCACCGTCAACACCATCGACGAACACCTCGACATGCTGATGGTGTGTCACCATCTCTCCTCGAAGATCCCCGAGGATATTGCCTTTGCCGAAAGCCGCATCCGCAAGGAAACGATCGCCGCCGAAGACATCCTGCACGACATCGGCGCCCTCTCCATGATGAGTTCCGACAGCCAAGCCATGGGCCGCATCGGCGAAGTCATCATCCGGACGTGGCAGACCGCCCACAAGATGAAAGTCCAGCGCGGCGCCCTCCCCGAGGACAAGGGCAAGGGCAACGACAATTTCCGCGCCCGCCGCTACATCGCCAAATACACCATCAACCCGGCCATCGCCCATGGCGTCTCGAAGCACATCGGATCCATCGAGAAAGGCAAACTCGCCGATCTCGTGGTGTGGTCACCCGCCTTCTTCGGCGTCAAACCCGATTGCATCATCAAGGGCGGCATGATCGTCGCAGCACCCATGGGCGATCCCAACGCCTCGATCCCCACACCACAACCCGTGCACTACCGTCCGATGTTCGGCGCTTTAGGCAGCGCCCTTCACCGCACATGCCTCACGTTCACATCCGCGGCCTTCATCGCCGGCAAGGGCGCGAAGAAGCTAGGATTGCAGAAAGACACAGTCGCGGTTTCAAATGTTCGAGGCGGCATCTCGAAAAAGAAAATGATCATGAACGACGCCACCCCAAAGATCGAAGTCGATCCCGAGACTTACGAAGTCCGCGCCGACGGCGAACTGCTCGTCTGCGAACCCGCCAAAACTCTACCCATGGCACAACGCTATTTCATGTTTTAGGAAGCGCCATGAAACGAGCACTTCGCCATGTTTCCGGAAATCAGGTCGCACCGGCCGCAGTCGTGGCGTCGATCACCCTCGACCGCGCATCCCGCTTCAGGCGCCGCGTTGCGCTTCAGACCGACAACGGCATGGATTTCCTGCTTGATCTGCCCGAAGCCACCTATCTCGCCGACGGCGACGGTCTCGAACTCGACGACGGGAAAATCATCGTCGTCCGTGCCGCCGCCGAAGACCTCTTCGAGGTCCACGCCCACGACGCCGCCGAACTCGCCCGCATCGCCTGGCACATCGGCAACCGCCACACGCCCTGCGAGGTAACGCCGCACGCACTTTACATCCAGCCCGATCACGTCCTGGCTGAAATGATCGCCGGCCTCGGCGGCCATGTCCATCGCGTCGTTCGCCCCTTCGAGCCCGAGGGCGGCGCTTACGGCGGAAAAGGCCCGCTGGTCGAATCCCATCATCACGGCCATGGTGCGCATCATCACCACGACGATCAGCACGGACGCAGCCACCATCACGACCACGCCGGACACACGCAATCACATTCCCATTCAGAGCAGCGCGCCACGCCGGCATCACAGTCCCTGACCAAAGTCTGGCGCCCGGATTGAGCACACCCATGTCGGATCGTCGCCCGGTCAGAGATGAGAAGCGCGGCGCATCCGTCGCCGAGCGCCGCGCGCAGTCGTTGCTCAAGGTCTCGCTGTCGCCGTCCTTCCCGACCGGCGCATTCGCCTACAGTCATGGCCTCGAAAAGGCCGTCGAGAACACCTGGGTAACCGATCGCGAAACTCTCGAAGCCTGGCTCGTCGATCTCATAGAGGTGGGATCCCTATCCAATGATCTCGTGCTCGTCACGGCTACGTGGCAAGCCACGACGCGGCAGGACTGGGCCACCCTTCGCTCGGCCACCGCCATCGCCGCCGCCATGCAGCCCTCCCGCGAGCGCGAACTGGAAGCGACGCAGCAGGGCATGTCTTTCCTTGCCCAGATCGAGACCGCATGGCCCTACGAAGGCGCCACATGGGAAAACGTCGGGGCAGATCTGGTCGCGCCATACCCGGTTGCGGTCGGTTACGCCGCTGCCCGCCACGCGATCCCTCTGGTTGACGTTCTCGACGCCTTCGGCCTCGCCTTCATCACCAATCTTGCATCCGCAGCGATCCGCCTGAGCGTCATCGGTCAGACCGACGGACAGCGCATCGTCGCCGCACTGACACCCCGGCTGTTGTCCGCGTCCGAGAGCGCCGCCCGCGCGACACTCGACGATCTCGGCTCCGCCACCTGGCTGTCCGATCTCGCCTCCCTCCAGCATGAAACCCAACACACGAGGCTCTTTCGCTCATGACTTACAACGGCCCGCTCCGCGTCGGCATCGGCGGCCCCGTCGGCTCCGGCAAGACCACGTTGACCGAAAACCTCTGCAAGTCGTTTCGCGACAGGTACGACATCTGCGCGATCACGAATGACATCTACACTAAGGAAGACGCAGAAATCCTGATGCGCGCCCAGGCGCTGCCGCTTGAACGCATCATGGGCGTCGAAACCGGCGGCTGCCCGCACACCGCCATCCGCGAAGATTGCTCGATCAATCTGGCCGCCATCGAAACGATGCGGAAAAAATTCCCGAAACTCGACCTCATCCTTCTCGAGTCCGGCGGTGACAACCTCGCCGCAACCTTTTCGCCTGAACTCGCCGACATGACGATTTACGTCATCGACGTCGCCCAGGGTGAAAAGATCCCGCGCAAGGGCGGCCCCGGCATCACCCGCTCCGACCTGCTCGTCATCAACAAGACCGACCTGGCCCCTCACGTCGGCGCCGATCTCGACATCATGGCCCGCGACGCAAAGAGAATGCGCGGTGAAAAGCCGTTCGTCTTCACCAACCTGAAGACTGGCGCCGGGTTGTCGGATGTCTCGGGCTTCATCGAGCGCAAGGGCGGTCTCGGCGTCAGGACTTGATCCCGTCGAGCGATCGGACGAGCAACAGCGCAAGCCCGACGTGACGCTTGCGCTCGTCGTCCGCCACGACCCGCGTCGGATCGAGCAGACAGTTGATCACGAAATCTCCCATGAGCGCGAAGAAGTAGGCCCCGATCGCCGCATCCATGAACTGGAACCGGGCGAACCCGCGCGCTTGCGCCTCGCCGAACAGCGCGCCGACACGTGCCGTGGTCCCTTGCGTACCCTCGCGCAGCAGCGTCTTGCCGATCTCCGGATTTCGAGACACTTCACTGATCGCGATCCGGTAGAAGCGCAGGCGCCGTTCGTCGAGCATCTCCGCGATGAACTTCTCCCCGAAGGCTGCAAGCCGTCCGTAGAAATCATCGCGTGACGTGATCGGACCGCCCTCGACCGGGATCAGCATCGCCTTCACACCGTCCGCGACAAGCCCCGCGATCAACGCGTCCTTGCTCGCAAAGCGCGCGTAAAGATCGCGTTTCGAGATGTTCGCCGCAGTGGCGACCGCCAGCGTCGTAAGCCCGTCGTAGCCCTTCTCCAGGATCAGGCGCCGCGCCGCATCGAGAATCGCCGCACGCTTCGGATCGGCTACGGCATCAGGCGCACGATCCGACCCCGGATCCGTGACCACAGCCCCCTGACCTGCTTTCGAAACCGATGACTCGCTCGTTTCGCGTGCTTTGCGCATTCGATGACGGATCCATGCCAGCTTCACATCATGGTACTTGACAGTACCATTGCGGTACTATAAAGTACCACACACTAAGCAACGTGCCCACCCCTATCCAGGCTGAACTTATGACCCTCGAACCGATCCTCGCCGCTGGCCCAGCCATTCAGATTCATACGCTGGCCGCCTTGGGCGCATTCCTGACTGGCGGGGTACAGCTCTGGCGCCCGAAGGGCGGCCCGTCGCATCGCACACTCGGCTGGATATGGGTCGGCCTGATGGCTGTCGTCGCCGCCTCCGCATTCTGGATTCACGAAATCCGGCTGTGGGGTCAGTGGAGCCCGATCCACCTTCTCTCCATTGCCGTCCTGATCCAGCTTCCGCTTGCCGTCTACGCCGCCCGCCGCCACAAAATTTCTGCTCACAAGCGCACGATGACCGGCCTCTATCTCGGCGCCCTCATCATCGCTGGTCTCTTCACCCTCATGCCCGGCCGCATCCTTGGCCGCATGATCTTCGGCTGACACCGACATTCCAATCAGGCCATCTCGAGGAAGGTTCCATATCGTGCAACCGTCACTCTCCGACATTTTGTCCCGCACCCCGCCTCAGGTCTGGATCATCCTCGCCGTGATCCTGGCCCTCGGGCTGCTGCAATTGCGCACCCGCAATGTGCCGCGATCTCGCGTGATGATCCTGCCCTTGGCGATGGTCGGGCTCTCAATCTACACGCTCGTTTCGGGCTTCCAGCCGTGGGGTAGTCCGATCGGCTTCTGGGCCGCCGGACTTGGCATCGCCTTCGGTGTCAATGCCGCGCTCATCCGCGCGCCATCTGGCGTGACTCACGATGCGGAAACCGACACGTTTCGTGTGCCGGGCAGTATTATACCCATGCTCGTGATGCTCGGTATATTCGGGATGAACTATTTCGTCGGAGTGACGCGGGCTCTTACTCCCTCGCGTCTACAGGAACCGGACTTCCGAATGCTGGTCTGCGGCGGTCTCGGACTTCTTACCGGCTTGCTGGTCTCGCGGGCGGCGCGCACACTCCGCGTGGCAAAGTAGGTGGCGGTCAGTACTGTCCGAGGTCGAACCGTCGTGGCTGCAACGACGACTGGAACCAAGAAACGAAACTGTAGATTGAGTAGGTCGGCAATCCCGTCGCACGCCTGACGTCGGCCGCATATGGGATCATGTTCGTACATTCGAGCACGATCGCACCGATATCCGGGTTCGCGCGCTTCAGTTCCAGTGCACCCGCTACGTTTTCGGCCCGGCACTTCTCGACATCGAGATCCGGCCTGTTTCCGATGATCTTGGAAAAGAACTCCCCGTCCGGATCGACCCCGCCGACGGGCGTCGAAGGATCGACACCGATCTTGGAAAGATGATCAGGCGTCATCGTCTTCGGCGAAATCGTGAGAACCCCGACACGCCGTCCGGGCGGCAGCGTCGCCTGTACCATTGGAATCTGCATGAGCGATGACGTCGCCACCGGCACGTCCAGAGCTGCCGCAAGTTCCGGCTGGTAGATCGACAGGAAACCACAATTCGTGGTGATGCCGTCGGCCCCGTGCCGGACGAGGTCACGCCCGGCCTCGATGAAAGCATCGAGCAGACCCTGCGCACGCTGCGTCACGACCCGCTCCGGTGAAGCGTCCCGAACGACGCGATAATGTACCGGAAACGGCCACGTCAGCGCATTCCCCATGTCACCAGGTATCCGCGGAAAACACGCCTCCAGCATGAGGATGCCGACGCTCGCGCCATACACCGATTTTCCACCAGCCACCGTCGTCATCTTCCATCCTGACGAAAATGCCGGGCACCTGCGATAGGCATGCCCGGGCAAAAGGAAGATGAAGCTTAGCGATTGTAGCACCGCCATACCAGCTGGGACTTGCCCCTCTGATCTTGAAACGTGCGATGCCACAATGATCGACCAATATAGGATCGATCACAACCGTTGGGGGACGATTACATTCGGTTGCCGCTATCCCGAACCACCACGGCGACTATGCCGTCGAGGCAACTGTTATGTCGGCGATTGACCGTTCAGAACCGTGAGATTTGGTCTGTAGTTGGTCTCGCTCGACGACGAAGGCGGCAATGGAATAGTCTGCTGACTGGCCTGTGAATTCCGCTGTTCACGCTCAAATCCAGTGAAGACACTGCCGGAGATGTGTCCGCCCATGGCCACCGCGAGCTGACCGTATTCCAGCTCTCCCTCGACACGCCCTGTACCGCGAACATCGAGCAGACCACTCACTTCGAGCTGTCCATTGAAAACGCCATAAACGATGGCATTACTGGCATGGACGCGGCCCTTTACCGAACCACCCTCGTGAATGACCAGCATCTCCGTCGAAATCGTCCCCTCGACGCTGCCCTGGATTTCCAGATTTCGGCACTCGTTGATCTCGCCGACGATAACCGTTCCCCGACCGATCGATACCATGCTGTCATCGATTTGCGATTGGGGCGAAGGCGTTGCGGGCGTTGGCTGGCCAGCCTGAACATTCTGAACGGCTGCAACGGGCGATATTTGGTCTGGCGCAATACGCGCATCGGACGGACGAACTTGGCTCGTAGATTTTTTACTGAACATGCAAACGCACCCCCACACCACATAACTCGCCATCCGAGTGGAGCACACCCACCCAAATGACGGGGCCAATCAATATTCCGAAGAGCAGCGAACCAAATGCAGATCTCCGCTTCCAATGTAGCTACGTTGATGAAAGTATCGCGCCACCTCCATACCTGCCACGGCGCGAGTTCGCGCCGTTGACATTTGTGACAAACTGTAAAATTTCGGATTATGATTGTCGTCTTACAGCAAATGACTTCCGCCGTCTGGCATCTATGAAAACGCCGAACTCAAGCATTGCCATATTTTGAATGCACCAATGACACTTGAGGAAATGCGAGTTGGGTTCGCGAACAATGGACTGGCCTAGAGTAACCAAGAGCTTTCGAGTTGCTCAAGGCTACACTCAGAAACGCCTTGCCGAACTGATCGGTGCCGACGCAACGAGTGTGAGCCGCTGGGAGCGTGGACGAGACCTGCCATCTCCCCTGTTCCAGGAACGACTTACAGAACTCATTCGCATAGCCAGCAATGACGTTCCCCCGCCCGCTGCGTCGGCGAGCGACAATGCTGATTGGCCATCTCTGATCAAGAAACTGCGCAAATGCAGGAAGTGGTCTCAGACACATCTGTCCGAGATCCTGGGCGTCGATCCCACCACGATCAGCCGCTGGGAGCGGGGTCGCGATACGCCTTCGCTTGCATTCCAGAAGCTCCTGAAAGTCCATGCTGCGAACACTTGAAACATCGCAGTCAGGAAGATAACGGCACGATCCGAGGCGGTTTCACACTGGCCTGATCTGACCCGTCCCACGCACTACGTACTTGAAGCTTGTGAGCTGCTCGACACCGACCGGCCCGCGGGCATGCATCCGTCCCGTCGCAATACCGATCTCCGCTCCCATGCCAAACTCGCCGCCGTCGGCGAACTGCGTCGACGCGTTGATCAGGACGATGGCACTGTCGACGCGACGAACGAAGCGCTCGGCCGTCCCATTGCACTCCGTGACGATGCAATCGGTATGCTGCGAACCGTATCGTGCGATGTGCGCGATCGCTTCGTCGACGCCATCGACGGTTTTCACGGCGATGACGGCGTCCAGAAACTCCTTGCCGTAATCGTCCTCAGACGCAGGCTTGACCCGCGGATCGGCCTTTTGCGTCTCCGCGTCGCCACGCACTTCGCACCCGGCCTCGAGCAGCGCCTTGACGAGCGGCGTCAGATAATCGTCATGCGCGCCTTTGTCGACGAGAAGACATTCAGTCGACCCGCAGACGCTCGTCCGCCGCATCTTCGCGTTGACCACGAGCGGGATCGCGACCTCCAGGTCGGCGCCGCGATCAACGTAGGTGTGGCAGATGCCTTCCAGATGCGCGAACACCGGGACCCGTGCCTCCGCCTGCACGCGCGCGACGAGCGATTTCCCGCCGCGCGGAATAATGACGTCGATCGCCCCGTCGAGGCCCCCGAGCATCTCGCCCACCGCCGCCCTGTCCGTCGTACCGACGAGCTGGATCGCGGCCTCCGGAAGTTCCGCCTCCCTGAGCCCTTTCAGAAGACAGGCGTGGATGGCCCGCGCCGATCCCATGGCGTCGGATCCGGTCCTGAGGATCGCCGCGTTGCCGGACTTTAGGCACAGCGCGCCCGCGTCCGCCGTGACGTTGGGACGGCTTTCATAAATAATCCCGATGACGCCGAGCGGCGTGCGCACACGCGAGATCTTGAGCCCGTTCGGCCGCTCCCATTCAGCAATCACGTCACCGACCGGATCTTTGAGATCCGCGATTTCTTCGAGGCTCCTGGCGATGCCTTCGATACGCTTGGCGTCGAGCCGCAGGCGATCGACGAACGTCGCCGCCGCGCCACCCTTCACCGCCGCGTCCACATCCGCGCGATTGGCCTCGAGAATGCCCGCGATGTCGGACCGAAGATGCGCCGCCGCGGCCCTGAGTGCGGCTTCTTTCGCCTCCGGAGAGGCCAGCGCCAGTTCGCGTGCCGCCGCCCGCGCCGCCAAGCCGATCGCGCGCATCGACGCCTTCACGTCGCGACCATCGGACGAAATGTTGCGATCCACCGAGTTCATGCCCGCCTCCAGCCACCGCCCAACCGGGTGCGGCCGATTGTGCCTGTTCCGAGCATGGTGTGTGCGACCGGGCCGTTGCCCTGTCAAGAAGCCCGCCCGCCGGCCCGTAAGCCGCAGCAGTGAAAATAACGGCTCAGTTCCGTCTGTTGGCCGGGCTGTAGAGCTCGAATGCCACGTCGAGGGCGTCGAGAAATGCCGCCAGCATGTCCATGAGCGTACCGAGGTGGATCATTTCCGCCGCGAGATAGTCCTCGCCGACGCGCTCGATGACCACGTCTTCGATAACCATGACGTCCTCCGCCACCACCCCGCGCGATTTCAGGAATCTCAGCGCAGCCGCCCCACTCGAGAGCGCGTGCCCCCCGACGTCACCGAGCCCGCCCTCGGTCTGCGCAGCGTCGGCGACGACAGCCGTGCCACCGACGAAGGCCGCGATCAGGCGGCGAACCTCCTCGTGCCGCGTGTCGAGCTGCTCGGCTCTCTTCCGGGCTTGCACGAGACGCGCAACCATGCCGAGTTCGAGCGTGCGGGCCTGTTCTGCGAGTGCGATGAACGCCGTACTGGTCCGCTTGCCGGACGCCGTCGCGAGCGAAAGCATGGACAGGTCTTCGGCCATGGCCAGCGTCGCATCCAGATGATCGGCGAGCAGCATGGCCGGACCGGCATCCTGCAGATCCAGCGGCGACGCCACCGGCAGCGACAGAACCGTAGTTTCGACTGGCATCTCGGGTTCTTTGATCGACATGACGAGAGCCCTCCCGATCACGAGCGTGGAGGCGGCAACGCCGCCCTGCTCGCGATACGATACGTGCGACCGAAAACGCGCCGCACGTAACTCGCGAGGTCCTGCAAGGAAAGTTCGGCAGCCCGCAGTCCGTCGGTCGGATTCTTCCCCGGCGCAGTGAACTGCGCCGGCGGACGAGCCGGCCGGAACGATCCCGACGGAATGCACGAACCATTCGCCATCACGAACACCCGCTCGTGGAGCCACAGGTGTCGCACTTGAGGCAGGTACCGTTGCGGACGAGCGTGAAGTTCTGGCATTCGCCGCACGCTTCACCCTCGTAACCCTTGATGCGGGCTTCCGCGCGACGATCCGAAACGCTCATCGCGGTCGAAACCTTCACGGCCGATACCGCGCCGAGCGTGCCCGTTGCCAGTGCCGTCGTCTCGGTATGCGCATACGATGCCGCAACGACCTCTCTGAGCTGGCTCACCTGGGTATCGACGGCGAGCGCGGTGTTGCCGCGCACGACCATCATCTCGCCACCCGAATTGAGCTTGCCGCGCGTGAAGCCATGGCTCACGACGCGCGTCGCCGCCACTGCCGGCGCCGCCGCAGCGCCATCTTCGTCCTCCCGCTCGCCCATGGCCGTGGCCGACAGGTCCGCCGGTTCTACGTGCGCGAGATCGTTTCGGCCCAGATACGAGACGGCGAGTTCACGGAAGATGTAGTCGAGAACGCTGGTCGCGTTCTTGATCGTCTCGTTGCCGGTGACGATGCCGGCCGGCTCGAACCGCGTGAACGTGAACGCGTCCACGTACTCCTCGAGCGGCACGCCATATTGAAGCCCGAGCGAGATCGCGATGGCGAAGTTGTTCATCAACGAGCGGAAGGCGGCGCCTTCCTTATGCATGTCGATGAAGATTTCGCCGATGCGGCCATCCTCGTATTCACCCGTCGTGAGATACACCTTGTGCCCGCCGACGGTCGCCTTCTGCGTGTACCCCTTGCGGCGGCCCGGCAGACGCTCCCGCTCCCGCTGGCGCTCGATGATGCGCTCGACGATCTTCTCCGCGATCACGGACGCACGCGCCGCCTGTGACTTGGAGACGATATCATCGACCGCGTCCGCTGCCTCTTCCTCGTCGTCAGAGAGAAGCTGCGAGTTCAGGGGCTGGCTGAGTTTGGAGCCGTCACGATAGAGCGCGTTGGCCTTGAGCGCCAGCTTCCACGACATCATGTAGGACTGCTTGCAGTCTTCCACCGTGGCGTCGTTCGGCATGTTGATTGTCTTGGAGATCGCACCCGAAATGAACGGCTGCGACGCCGCCATCATCAGGATGTGGCTTTCCACCGACAGTGATCGCTTGCCCTTCCGGCCACACGGATTGGCGCAGTCGAAGACCGGCAGATGCTTCTCCTGGATGTACGGCGCTCCTTCGAGCGTCATCGCACCGCAGACATGCTCGTTTGCCGCCTCGATGTCCTTCTTCGAGAAGCCGAGATGCGGCAGCAGCTCGAACGAGGGATCGTTGAGCGTCTCAGCCGGAATACCGAGCGTACCCGTGAGGAACTCTTCGCCCAGCGCCCACTTGTTGAACGCGAACTTGATGTCGAATGCGCTCTTGAGCCCCGCTTCGAGTTTGCCGAGCGCTTCATCGGTGAAGCCCTTGGCCCTCAGCGTGCTGTGATTGACTCCCGGAGCCTGGCGCAGCGATCCGTGCCCGACCGCATACGCTTCGATCTCTGCGATCTGCGCCTCGCTGTATCCGAGTGTCCTGAGTGCGGTCGGAACCGACTGGTTGATGATCTTGAAGTATCCGCCACCGGCGAGCTTCTTGAATTTCACCAGCGCGAAATCCGGCTCGATGCCCGTCGTGTCGCAGTCCATGACGAGACCGATCGTGCCCGTAGGCGCGACGACCGACACCTGCGCGTTGCGATAGCCACACTGCTGGCCGAGTTCGATCGCACGATCCCACGCTTTCCGCGATGCCGCGATGAGCGCCTGATCCGGGCAGTTCGCCGCATCCAGCGGAACCGGATTGATCGACAGCTTCTCGTAGCCGTCCGTCTGACCATAGGCCGCGCGACGGTGATTGCGGATCACGCGCAGCATGTCCTGCGCATTCGGCTCGTACCCCGGGAAAGACCCGAGCTCGCCCGCCATTTCCGCGCTCGTCGCATAGGCGACGCCGGTCATGATCGCCGAGATCGCACCGCAGATGGCACGTCCTTCAGCCGAGTCGTACCCGATACCCGACGCCATTAGGAGCCCGCCGATGTTGGCGAAACCGATACCGAGCGTACGATAACGATAGCTGAGCTCCGCGATCTGGCGCGACGGGAACTGCGCCATCATGACCGAGATTTCGAGCGCGATCGTCCACAGGCGGCAGGCGTGCTCGTAAGACGCGATGTCAAAGTTGCCGCGCGCATCCGCGAACCGCATCAGGTTCAGTGACGCGAGATTGCACGCCGTGTCGTCGAGGAACATGTATTCCGAGCACGGGTTGGATGCGCGGATCGGCCCCGACTGCGGGCAGGTGTGCCAGTCGTTGATGGTCGTGTGGAACTGGATGCCAGGATCAGCGGAAGCCCACGCGGCGTGCCCGATCTTCTCCCAGAGGTCACGCGCCTTGAGCGTCTTGACCTTTTTGCCCGTCGTCCGCGCCGTCAGCGACCAGTCCTTGTTCTCAGCCACCGCATTGAGGAACTCGTCCGTCACGCGTACGGAGTTGTTCGAGTTCTGCCCCGAGACCGTAAGATAGGCCTCGCTGTCCCAGTCCGTGTCGTAGGTCGAGAAATCGATGTCGGCATAACCCTGCCGCGCGAACTGCATGACGCGGCGGATATAGTTGTCCGGCACCATGTCACGGCGTGCTTCGCGGATCGCTTGCTTCAGTTTGGGATTCTTCGCCGGCTCGAAGCAATCGTCTCCGTCCGCCTCGCAGTTGACACAGGCTTTCATGATCGCCTTGAGGCGCTTCTGGCAGATCTTGGAGCCGGTCACCAACGCGGCAACCTTCTGCTCTTCCTTCACCTTCCAGTCGATATACGCCTCGATATCGGGGTGATCGACGTCGACCACTACCATCTTCGCCGCACGCCGCGTCGTACCACCCGACTTGATCGCACCGGCTGCACGGTCGCCGATCTTGAGAAAGCTCATCAGGCCGGACGATTTGCCACCACCGCCGAGCTTCTCGTTTTCCGCGCGCAGCGACGAGAAATTCGATCCCGTGCCCGAACCATACTTGAAAAGCCGCGCCTCGCGCACCCAGAGATCCATGATCCCGTTCTCGTTGACGAGATCGTCGTCGACGGACTGGATGAAGCAGGCATGCGGCTGCGGATGCTCGTAGGCCGACTGCGAGCGCGTCAGCTCGCCCGTGCGGTAGTCGACATAGTAGTGGCCCTGGCCAGGTCCATCGATGCCGTAAGCCCAGTGCATGCCCGTGTTGAACCACTGCGGGCTGTTCGGTGCGGCGAACTGCATCGCCAGCATGTAGCGGTGCTCGTCGTAGAACGCGCGCGCATCTTCCTCGGTCGTGAAATATCCGCCTTTCCAGCCCCAGTACGTCCAGGTCCCGGCGAGACGATCGAACACCTGCCGTGAGTCGCTCTCACCGGTGGTGCGTTCGTCCGATTTCAGGTCCGCCATCGCGCGCTCGTCGGCGACCGACCGCCACAGCCACGACGGAACCTGGGTTTCCTCGACCTTCTTCAATGCCTTCGGCACGCCGGCCTTGCGGAAATACTTCTGCGCGAGAATGTCGGCCGCCACCTGGCTCCAGTGCTCCGGCACGGCGAAATCGGCGCAACGGAAGACGATAGACCCGTCGGGGTTCTTGATTTCCGAGGTCGCGCGGCGGAAGGCGATCTTGTCGTATGGAGATTTGCCGGCCTCGGTGAATCGCCGTGAGATTTTCATAAATGACCCCTGGATCGTCTTTTTGGATCGGGGCACGTCGGGGCGCTGGAACCGGCACGACCGGAATACGAGATACAGGAGACAAGCAGAACCGGACAGCGTCACTGACTGCCCGAAAGATTGAGAATTGTGTGAACGCGAACGGTGCCGGCCCTGCGAAAGTCACGAGGCGCACACGACGACCGTTACGCTTACGCTACAACCACGACGCAACGAGGATGCCGTCCATACCCGAGCCGCCAAACCCCATCGCTCGTCTTCGTCATCCGAGCGCGGCACTGCGATCTTTCGGGAGGCGACCGGCATCAACTCGCCGCTCGTCACAAACCCAAACTGCATGATTCGTTACGGCGATGTCACTCAATCTTGTGCCCACCCCCTTGCCACAACCACTACATCTAGTTGCGTATGATCTTCACTGCGTAACCTGTGTATTGACCCTTCCCAACCCGATGGAGAAACGGGTTTTTTGGCTCCGGCCGGCGTCGCTCCCGCTGTTTGATAACACCGATCAATTACCGCCGCCGAACATGCGCATGCGCAACCTGAGGCCACGTTGCACCTGCTCTGTGACAACTTTGTCTCAATAAGAGCGGCGACCACGTATGCTTTGTACCTGCGGCTGGTCTGGCTCGATCCCGGACGCGTTGACCGGCCTGTCGCAAGCGATAAAAGTGCTACACCTATCTGAGGTACTGCGAGAAGGAGTGGCTTCGACGTGTCCCGTCAGCCGAACGCGTCGTGATCGAACTGCTTATCGTCTCTACACTCATCGTCCTCAATGGGCTGTTCGCGCTTTCAGAACTCGCTATCGTTTCTGCCCGTCAGCCCCGGTTGAAAGCGATGGCGGCAGCCGGCAGAAGCGGTGCCAGCAAGGCACTGGCACTTGGTTCGGACCCCGGCCGGTTTCTCTCTGCGGTACAGATTGGAATCACGCTGATCGGTATTGTGAACGGCGCGTATTCCGGCGAAGCGTTCGGCGGCCAGGCAAGTGCCGCACTCGGCGCACTCGGAGTGCCCGACAAGGTTGCCGGACCGCTGGGTTACGGCATCGTGATCGTCGTCATCACGTATCTCTCAGTCATAATCGGCGAACTCGTCCCGAAAAACCTGGCCTTGCGCAATGCCGAGGGCATCGCTTGCTCCGTCGCACCTGCGATGACGATATTCTCCAAGGTTGCCTGGCCGGCGGTCTGGCTGCTCGATGAATCGACCCGGTTCGTATTCAGGCTTTTCGGACAGTCGACCGAGAGTGAGAACCGCGTGACCGACGAAGAGATTAAATCGATGATCGCGGAAGCTGAATCGAGCGGCGTCATCGAGAAGGACGAGCGCCAGATGATCGCTGGCGTCATGCGGCTGGCCGACCGGGCAGTCATCGGGTTGATGACGCCACGCACAGCGGTGGACTGGATCGATGTCACCAAGTCCGAGGAAGAACTGCGCGAAAGGCTAATCAGCACACCGCATTCCAGGATCCCCGTCGGCGAAGGATCTCCCGACGCATTGATCGGAGTGGTCCAAACCCGGGAACTGCTGGCCGATATTCTGAGTAATCGCCCGCTCGACGTCCGCGCGCACGTCCGCACCGCACCGATAATCCCGGAGACGATGGACGCACTCGACGTCCTTGCCGTGCTGCGTGCGGCGGTCGTGCCGATGGCGCTCATTCACGACGAATATGGCCATTTCGTCGGCCTCGTGACCCCCGCCGATGTCCTCGAGGCCATCGCTGGTGTGTTCAAGGCCGACAACTTCGACGCCGAGCCGCTCGCAGTCGAACGCTCCGATGGCTCCTGGCTACTATCGGGATCCATGCCCGTCGACGAGATGGCCGACCGGATCAACCTGCCTGTCCCGGAAAAGCGCAGCTACGAAACGGTTGCAGGCTTCGTGCTTGCGCACATGCACCATCTCCCGGTCGTGGGCGAAAGCGTCGAGGTTTCCGGCTGGAAGTTCGAGGTCGTCGATCTCGACGGACGCCGGATCGACAAGGTACTTGCGGCCCGGCTGAAGTCGCTGCGCCGCCTGGCGTGATGATCGGGATCTCGACCGGCATCTGGCGGCACAATGCCCTGACGCCGCCCGCTCCGGTGTCATCGGTACAAACGTATCATGCGCCGACGGCGGTTGCCGAGTTGCAGCAAAGCGATAGACTGTTTGCAGGCAACTCTTTTGACGAGGGTAAAATGCCCCACGACGGCCACGACCACGACGATCACAGTCATCTCACACCGATCGAGGCTCGCGTCCGAGCCCTCGAAACGATCCTCGTCGGCAAGGGTCTCGTCGATCCCGCCGCCATGGATGCCATCGTCGATATGTACGAAACCAAAATCGGCCCGCGCAAC
>ERZ761609.1218-NODE-1218-length-24131-cov-8.670709_pt1 | contig 24131 bp, 22 predicted proteins | sample MGYA00511163_ERZ761609 | MGnify/ENA primary metagenome ERZ761609 (study PRJEB28899, sample SAMN02445070) | bioreactor sludge metagenome | biome: EBPR sludge | place: Australia: Brisbane, Thorneside Wastewater Treatment Plant | collected 2011-12-16 ... | reverse complement strand
GGCTGATCGTATCGGTGCCAACCAGCCAGTCCGAGGCCAGGAACCAACCCCCGGGTTTGAGCACGCGAAACACTTCGAACATCAGAGCGGATTTATCGGGGATATGGACGATGGAATCCTTCGAGAAGACGACATCGAAACTGCCCGGCGCGAAGGGCAAGGGGCCGGGAACAACCTTGACCAGTCCGATGCGGTCGCCAAGGCCGACCGAAGCAACCACCGCTCGCGCGCGGGCCAGTACCCCATCCTCGACATCTATACCGGTGACGTATCCGGCGCCATGTCGCGCGACCAAAGCCACATCGATCCCCCCTGCCCCGCAGCCGATGTCCAGAACAGAAAGCCCCGTCAGGTCATGGTCGCCAATCACCCGTGCCACCTCGTCAGCCCCGCCGGGCGACAGGAATCCTTCACCCCAGATGGCCTCGAGCATGGCGACCAGGTCTGCGGGGTAATGGTCGCCGCTCATGCACCCTCCCCCGTGTGACGGTGAAACACGCACGCGAGCTTGTTCCCGTCAGGGTCACGGACATAGGCGGCATAGAACCCCGCTCCGTAATGGGGGCGCAGGCCGGGGGCCCCCTCGTCAACCCCGCCCGCCTCTATTGCAGCCGCGTGAAAGGCGCGTACCTGCGTTGCGCTTTCGGCCCGGAACGCCAGCATCGCGCCATTGCCGTGCCGTGCCGGCGCGCCGTCAAAGGGTTTGCAGAGGCACAAACAAAACCCGTTGTCGTAATCCTGGCCCCAGCCGACCCAGTCGCTGTCCCAGTCAGGCAGGCGCGGGTGGCCCATTGCGGTCATCACCGCCTGATAGAATCGGGTCGCGCGCGGCATGTCATTGGTGCCAAGGGTTGCGTAAAGCAGCATCAGGCCTCCGTAAGGGTATCGTGTACCAGCCGCCCTTTGAACAGGGTGGCCAAGACGCGGGTTTGCGACAGTTCCTGCGCCGGGATCGCCCAGGGGTCACGGTCGAGGATCACGGCGTCGGCGGAAAACCCCGGACGCAGCATCCCGGTGAAACCTTCGCGCCAGCAGGCGCGGGCGGCGTGGGTGGTATAGCCCAGAAGGCATTCATCCAGTGTCAGCGCCTGATCGGGGCAAAAGGGCTCCTGCGGATCATCGTCGACCCGCTTTTGCCGGGTGATCGCGGTTTCCATGATTTCGAACGGGTTGAGGGTGCTTACCGGCCAGTCCGACGAAAGGCACCAGTCGGCGCCGGCATTCAGCATCCGCCGAAAGGCATAGGTATCCGGCCAGCGCGCGGCGCCGATCATCGCCAGCGACGGGTCGGAAAAGGGGGGCTCGAAACGTGCCCAGAGCGGCTGTATGTTGGCGGTCGCCAGCCCGGGGATGCGCGCGAAATCCTCCGGATCCACCAGTTGCAGATGGGCCAACTGGTGCTGCGCAAGCCAGGGGCCGTTTGCGCGGCGCGCGGCCTCCAGTCCCTCGAGCGCCCGGCGTGCGGCGGCATCTCCAATCACATGAACATGGATGGCAAAGCGCGCGGCATCGAGTGCAGTCATCAGGGCCACGGTCTGGGAGTCGGTGAACATGCAGCGCGCATTGCTACCCGGGGCGTCGACGTAGGGCCGAAGGGTGGCCGCAGTGCGGTTCTCGAACACGCCATCCATGAAGAATTTTGCGGAGTGAATGTGGAAATCCGGGCCCGGATGGGCGGCACGCAAGGCAGTAAGCCGCGCTACCGCACTTTCGGGTGTATCATCCAACGTCACCAGCGCGGAGCCGGCAACGCGCAGGGATAGCGCGCCTGCGGTTGCAGCCGCGCCGTAAATGCGCGCCTCTTGCGCTGTGATCCGGGCATCCAGCACTCCGGTAATGCCATGTGCGTTCGCATGGGCGAGCCCTGCGTCCAGCCCCAGGTGCCAATGGGCCTCGGTCAGCGAGGGAAGGCGGTCGAGGACACAAGGGATCACCTCCTCGTGCAACATGCCGGTGGCTTGGCCCCGGGCGTCGCGGACGATATGGCCATTCGGTGGATCGGGCATTTCTTGCACGCCCGCCATCCGGATCGCGCAGGAGTTCAGGCAGGCATTGTGGAACGAACTGTCGTAGGCCAACAGAGGCCGGTCCCTCACGGCGCTGTCCAGCACGTCGGCGTGCAGGTTTGCATCGCCAAAGACCCCTGCCTGCCAACCGGCAGCCAGCACGATTGGCAGGCCGGGTCGGGCGCGCGCATGGGCACGAAGCGTGGCGACAAGATCATCGAGGGTCGTGACGTCATAAAGCTGGGCCGAGGTGGCCAGATCCAACCCGCCTGACAAAAGGTGGATATGGGCGTCCTGAAACCCCGGCAACACCACCCGTCCGCCCGCGTCGATGCGCTGCGTGGCGTCGGGCCCGGCGCCCTGTCCCAGCGCTACGATTCGCCCATTGCGCACCGCCATCCAATCCGCGCGTGGGCGGGATTGGTCCATTGTGTGGATGCGGGCGTTGTGCAAGAGCAGGTCAGCCAAGGAGTAATGCCTCCAGTTCGGGCCAGTCGTCGGCTGGCAGGATCTGCGCGGCCTCTTTCACATCGCGTGTCCAGCCAAAGAGGCACAGGAAGGGCACGGAACCTACCTTGGTGGCATGGGGCCGATGCGGCGGGTTCCAGACCGGTTGGTGCGCGGGCTTCAGAACCATCGGTCGGCCAGGACCAAAGCGCCAGCCATGCGGCCCGGTCAGCGGGGCATAAAGTTCAGGGGCGGCGTGGTGGTGGTCGCGGTAGAACACCTGCGGGGCAATCAAAAACAGGCCAAGGTCATAGTCCTGCGCGTGCATTGGCGCGTCCTCGCCCACAAAGGTGGCAAAGGCGTGTCCCTGTCGGAACCCCTCGCCGATCAGCGACGGATCATAGGCGTCATAGGTGATCCAAGAAAGATGTGGAGCCGCCGCAGCGATGGCCTGCGCCAGGGCAGGATGAGTAGGTCCCAGCGCGGCCAGCGCCACGGGCAGATGGGTATCGCGAAAGGCGTGGGGCGCGGGGGCGGCAGGGGTAACGGGGCCGCCACGCCAGCGAGCCAACCCCGCCCGCACTTCGGCCAGTCCGGGGCCGGTGAGCGTGCCCAGGTAGCGGTCGACCTCGTCTACGAGAGCGACTAGAGCAGTTTCGGGTGTCATTGGCGTGTCCTTCGGGAGGCTCAGACCTCGTGCCGCGAAAACTGGATCAGGTGGAATGGAGTCATCGGCAGAGGCTGTGCGATAAGCTTCGAGCTGCGCCGCATTCAATCGCCCCTCGAAATAAAGCCCCATTGCCCGCCCATAGCGCGCCCGACCGGACCCCGACGCACCCAGCGGAATCCCTAGAAGCCCGCTCATCGCGCTTCCCCGCGTGCCAGCCTCGCATCGGCGTGGCGGCGCTTTTCGGCCCGATGCAGCACCCAGCCCGCCAGTGCTACCCCGATGCCCACCGTGACCACGATCAACGTCGCGAGTGCGTTGACATCCGGGGTGACCCCAAGCTTGACCTTTGACCAGATCAGCAAAGGAAGCGTTGTGCCACCCGGCCCGGTGGTAAACGAGGTGATGACCACGTCATCGAGCGAGATAGTGAAGGCCAGCAGCCAACCCGACAGGATCGCCGGGCGGATCACCGGCAAGGTCACGTCCCACAGAACTTGCCACGGGCGGCTGCCCAGATCCATCGCCGCCTCTTCGATCGCGCGGTCGGCGGAACCGAGACGCGATTGCACCACTGTGGTTACGAAAACCATGGAAAAGGTGATATGTGCCAGCGTCACTGTGGCAAAGCCGCGCTGCGTTGGCCAACCTAGCCATTGCGCCATCAGGATGAACAGCATCAGGGTGGCGATGCCGGTGATGACCTCGGGCATCACCAGGGGCGCCGTGACCATGCCGGACAGCAGCGTGCGCCCCCGGAACCGACGAAAACGGGCCAGCGCGATCCCGGCCATGGTGCCAAGGATCGTGGCGCCGGTGGCCGAGACGAAGGCGATCTTCAGTGACAGGACCAGTGCGTCCCAGACCTGTCGATTGGACCAAAGCGCGACATACCAGCGCGTTGAGAACCCGCTCCAGACTGTGGCCAGTCGCGAGCCATTGAAACTGTAGACGATCATCGACAGGATCGGGATATAGAAGAAGGCAAATCCAAAGCAGAGCATCGTGATCAGGAATACCGGGCGCCGCCTCATCTGGGGGCCTCGTCCGCGCTGCCTTCTGCCCTGGTGCTAAATCGCGCATAGAGCATCGTCGGACCCACCATCAGCAGCAACAAGACCACCGCTACCGATGACGCCATCGGCCAGTCGCGCGCCAGACTGAATTCGTCAGAGATGACCCTGCCGATCATGGGAACGCTGGAATCACCGACCAGCGTGGGTATGACCAGTTCCCCGGCTGCCGGTATGAACACCAGTAGCCCGCCAGCAATGATTCCCGGCACGGACTGAGGCAGTGTCACATCCAGAAACACCCGGAAGGGGCGGCTGCCGAGATCCATCGCAGCCTCGTCCAGGGATTTGTCCAGTCGCTCGAGGTTGGCGTAAAGCGGCAGGATCATGAAAGGCAGATAGGTATAGACCATCACCAGCACGACGGCGAAATTGGTATACATCATCGGGACATGACCGATCGCCCAGGTCTGGGGCACGATCAGGTTGTGCAGGTCGGTCAATAGGCCGTTGAACCAGGAGTTGCGACCCATCAACCCCATCCAGGCGTAGACGCGCAAAAGGAAACTGGTCCAGAACGGCAGGATTACCAGCATCAACAGGATGCCCCGCCAGCCGGGCCCGACCCGCGTCAGCCCCAGCGCCATCGGATAACCGATCAACAGGCACAACAGCATTGCCGTGCCGGCATTGGCCAAAGAAGTCAGAAAACTGCGCAGATAGATCGGGTCGGAAAAAAGCCGTGCATAGCCTGTGAGATTGATCACCGGGTATTCCCCGCCAAAGCCAAACGGTGGCGCGGTAGGGGTGCGGCTGGCAAAGCTCATAGCCAAGACGATCAAGAAGGGCAGCAGGAACCACACCAAGAGCCAGATCATTGGCAGGCCCAGGATAAGGTCGCGCCAGCCGCGACGATGAAACCAGCCTGCCAGACGCGCCCGCATCTCTAGTCTCTCAGCAGGATTGCCGAGCCGGGATCGAAGCCGATCCAGACGGCATCGTCCCAGTCGGGCGCGGTGGCGCCCCTGCGGGCGTTGACAGCATGCACCGCGATCAGAGCACCCGAGGGAAGAGTGATACGGTAGAGGCTGTCCTTGCCGAAATAGGCCAGATCCCGCACCACCCCCTGTACCGCGTTCCCGGAGGTAGGGCGATCTCGCGTCAGAAACAGCTTTTCGGGGCGCAGGGCCAGTGTCAGGGTCTCGCCCGGGACAGAATCCCCGGCGACCTGAACATCGACGGTGAAATCCGGAACGGCGAGGGTGGCAGTGCCCTCGCTTGCGGCTATCACCCGTGCCTCGAACTGGCTGATCGTGCCAAGAAACCCGGCGACAAGGCGCGAGGACGGGTTCTCATAGACCTCGCTCGCGCGTCCGACCTGGAGCACCCGCCCCTTGTCCATGACCGCGATGCGGTCGGCCAGGGTCATGGCCTCGTCCTGATCGTGGGTGACGACGATGAAATTGACTCCGGTGCGGGCCTGAATCGCCATCAGCTCGAACTGAGTCGCCTCGCGCAACTTCTTGTCCAGAGCTGCGAGCGGTTCATCCAGCAACAGCACCTTTGGCTGACGGGCGAGCGCGCGTGCCAGCGCCACCCTTTGGCGCTGGCCACCCGAAAGCTGGTGTGGCCTGCGGTCTTCGAAACCGGTCATCTGCACCAGATCCAACATCTCGGCGACCCGAGCAGCGCGCGCGGCCTTGCTCATGTGCTCATGCTTCAATCCATAGCCGACGTTCTTTGCAACGCTCATGTGCGGAAACAGCGCGTACGACTGGAACATCATGTGCACCGGGCGCTCCCAGGGGGGAACACCCGTCATGTCCTGTCCGTCGATAAGGATGCGGCCCGCACTTGGGATCTCGAACCCGGCCAGCATCCGCAAGAGCGTGGTCTTGCCGCATCCCGAGGCGCCGAGCAGCGCGAAACACTCACCCCGCGCGATATCGAGTGTCACCTCACGCACAGCCGGGAAGCTTCCGAAAAACTTCGAGACACCTTCGATGCGGATGAAACCGGCCTCTCCCGTGGTGGAAGCAGTTTCGGACCCGGCCAGCGCCTGCATGGGATCAACCCGCCCGGATCCGGGTCCAGATGCGTGTCAGTTCGCGTTCCTGTTCGGGCATCTGCGGGGCGGGCGTGTAGAGGCGCGACAAAGTCTCGGCATCCGGATAGACGGCCGGATCTCTGGCGATGTAGTCATCTACAAAGGGCAAGGCTGCCGCATTGGCATTGGCGTAGCCGGTGTAGTTGGTGCAGGCCGCGATCACCTCGGGGCGCAGCAGATAATCGATGAACCGGTAGGCGCTGTCGACGTTGGGCGCATCAGCGGGGATTGACCACAGATCGAACCAGGCGGGCGCCCCGGTGCGCGGGACGAAATAGGCGAGGTCCATTTCGATACCGGCCTCGGCAGCCCGTGCGGCAGCAACGGCGTAATCGCCCGACCAGGTATTCACGGCGCAAAGCTCGCCATTGGGGATGGCAGTCAGGTAATTCGCGTTGTCAAAGGTGGTGATATAGGGCCGGATGCGGGCAAAGGCCTCGGCTAGGCGAGCGTATTCGGCGGGTCCGGCGGTGTCGGGGTTGATCCCCAGCCACCGCAACACGGTAAAGCCGATATCAGTGGGGCTGTCGAGGATCGACAACCCGCAATCGGCCAGAAGTGCAGCGTTTTCAGGTAGAAAGATCGTATCGAGGCTTTCAAGGTCGGCATCCGGCAGTCGCGCGCGGATCAGGTCAAGGTTATAGGTGAACCCGACCGAACCCCACATATAGGGCACGCCATGCGTGTTACCCGGATCGAACCCCTCGACGATGCGCAGGATCTCGGGGTCGAGGTTACCCCAGCCCGTCAGACGCGACCTGTCGATAGGCAGATAGACCCCGGCCTGCACGAATTGCGGCATCGAGATGCCTGCCATCAGCACCACATCATAGCCAGTGGAGCCTGCAAGCATCTTGGCCTGCATTTCCTCTGACGAGGCATAGAGGTCATAGACGACGCCGATACCAGTTTCGCGCTCGAAATCCTCGATGGTGGTTTCGCCGATGTAATCCGACCAGTTATAGACGTTGACACGGGGCGTCTGGGCCCAGGAGGGGCGGACATGGGGTGTGGCCAGCGTGGCACCCATACCGATCAGCGCATGGCGGCGTGTCAGTCTCATGGCAATCTCCCTTTGGTTTTTCCTCAAAGCTTACGTCCCCTCGCCCGCCGGGCAAGACATTTCTAGATTGGTCGCGGCAAGGCGATCCTCGCCGGGCGAAACCGCCAGGCGGGTTACCGGCACCAGCGCGCGCAGCCGGTCGTGGTGTCGGCGCACGCCCCACTCCAAATCAGACAGATGGAACCCCTCGAAGGCGGAAGATTGCATGGATTCGTTCGACCAGATCGTCAGCTGCCGGTCCTCGGTCGAGGTCTCGCGGTCAATGCGCGTAGCGAGCCAACGCGCCAACCGCTGCCGACGGGTTTCATGCGGATTGCGGTAAAGCCGCCCCGACAACCGGGTGTGCCGGGTGGCCAGAGGCAGGTCGTGATAGAACTGCACGCCCTCGGGCGTGAAGGCAAAGACGGTGTTCGGGAACAAGCCGTAATAGCTCCAGTGCTGGCGCAGCCGGGGCGGCAAGTGTGGCCCTCGGTCGCTGAGCGCGAGGTAATTGCGCACCGACCACCGCCGTCCTGGGGCGTCGCCATATTCCGCGAATGAGGCGCTGAGGCCATTCTCCAGATGGAGGTCGCGGTAGTGTCGGCCATACAGTTCTTGCAGGGCGGGATGGGCCAGCGCGACGTGATACCCCTCGTTGTCGACGTCGCGCACCGATTTCCAGTTGACGGGCAAATCCGCTGTCCAGGGTGCCAGCGCCACAGGAAGCAGCCTGGCCGCGTCGTAGGCGGCGAAGTCGTTGGAAAACGGAGCGAGGAGGTCGGCAATCGCAGGCTGCGGGCCAGGGTGGAAACGCAGAAAAATAAAGCCTTGGAATTCAGCCAACTCGATCGGTTTCAGCCCGAATTCGGACCGGTCAAGCGTGTCGAAGGTCTCGGGACGCGCCGGCCCGCGCAGACTGCCGTCGAGGTTGTAGACCCAGCCATGAAACGGACATACCAGCGCTCCCCGGCACTGGCCCTGCACGCCGTCCACTACCCGCGCGCCGCGATGCCGGCAAAGGTTGTGAAAGGCGCGGACCACCCCGTCGCGGCCGCGTATTACCAGTGCCCGCTCGCCCAGCAAGTCAAACGCCAGCCAGTCACCGGTTGCCGGAAGGTCGCTGACATGGCCTACAACCTGCCAATGATTAAGGAACACGCCGCGCTTTTCCAGGTCGAGCAGCGCAGGCGAATGATAGGTCCAGGCTGGCAGGCCGGACCGGTCCCAGTCCAGCGGTACCGGAACGGCTTGGTCGGTCATGGCGTGGCCTCCAGATGCTTAAGTACCCAGGCGTGAAATCTCGCGATCTCGTATTCTTCGGGCATCAAGGTTGCGCGGGTGAACAAGGGTGAGCGGATGCCACGCTGGTTCATTTCGGCCGCTGCGGCGTCCTGATCCAGAGCGAGGGTGGCAAACTCTGCAATCGCGGCGGCATCAAAGCCGGGCTGCGACAAGGTTTCGGGTAGAAAATACCATTCCGCAACCAGCCGGGTCTGTTCGGTGCCCATTGGTTCCAGCCGCACGGCGCGGACATGATCGACATGTGCGACCACATAAGTCGAGGGCCAGAGGGTGACGAAATGGTAGCCGGCGAGGCGCTGCTTCAGCGTCAGACCGGGGAATTCGGGGCCGCAGGGCGTGCCGTCCATGGTCCAGCTCTGCGTGCCGGGCTTCAGGTTCGGGGCGACGGGCATCTCAGGTGTCCAGTCGATGGATTCGTTCGCGCCCATGATCCCCTGTCCGTAGATGGGAACCCTGTCGCACAATTCGGGGTGGATGCCAGGGCAATGCAGGCATTCCGAGTAGTTTTCCCAGAATACCTTCCAGTTGCAGTTCAGAACCCTCTGGGTCCGGTGGCCAGTGACGAGGGCCTCCATTGGCCAGTTGTCCAGCGTGTCGAGCGGCACATCGGAGGAAATCGCGATATCCGGCCCGGCTGCATTCAGGAAAACGAACCCGGCCCAGAGCCGCACCGCCACAGGTCGCAGCCCATGCGCGGGTCGGTCAAAATCAGCCGTTGGCCGCGCATGACCGGTGCTGACCAGACGCCCGTCATCGGCAGCAAAGGCGAATGCGTGATAGGGGCAGCGGATCAACTTGCCGAACGGGGCCTCGGTTGCGCAAAGCTCGGCCCCGCGATGCGGGCAGGTGTTGTGCCAGGCGCTGATCCCCCCGTCCGCCGCGCGGCGGAGAATAACAGGCGACATGCCCAGCCGGAGGGGTCGCATCGTGCCCGGGGGCAAATCGGGCAGCCGCCCCACACAAACCCACTCGATGCCGAACACCGTGCGCATTTCGCTGGCGAACCAGTCCGCATCCAGATAGGCGGCGCGCGGCAAACCGGGTGGACATTGATCGAAACGCGGAGACACAGGTTCCGACATCATACCCTCGCCGGAGGAGTGGCGCGACGGCGTGCGGGATTGAAGAAGGGGCGTTCCACCACTCGCACAGGCAGCATCAGTTTTGCATACTGCAACTCGCGCAGGGCATAGATTTCCACCCAGAGGTTGGCGCCCCTGGCATGGCGCGCCCTGACCTGTGCCAGGGCGATGCTTGCCTTCAACGCTGGTGACCAGGCGGCGGCGGTGATCATTCCGACCTCGCGCTTTTGGTTGTGATACAGGATCGAGCCCTCGGCACTGACATTTCCGGGTATGTCGAGGCCGACAAAGGCCCAGTCCGACCCCCGCGCCCGTTCCGCCACCAGCGCGCGGCGGCCGGTGAAATGGCCCTTGTCCCAATCGATCAACCAATCCAGCCCCATCTCCAGCGGACTGCGTGTGCGGTCCTCGCGCAGCGCCTGATGGGCGGGGATGAAATCCATGTTGGGGATGAGGAATCCGGCTTCGATCCGCGCGAGGTTCAGCGCGTTGCTGCCGATTGGACGCAGACCCCAGGGCGCCCCCGCCTCCATCAGGTGATCCCAGAGTGCCAACGCCTGATCGGGGGCGAACCAAAGCTCATAGCCCAGGTCTCCGGTGAACCCGGTGCGCGAGAGGGTCAGCGTGCCACCCTGAAAGGGGAAATCACCCATGCGAAAGGGTTTGAGTCCCCAGACATCGAACCCAGCCGCCGACAGCACGCTGGCGCTGCACGGCCCTTGCAGGGAAAGCGCGGCGACCTGATTGCTGACCTCGACAATACTCACCTCAAAGCCCTTCGCCGAGTCGAGAAGCCAAGGCAAATGGCGCTCCTGACAGCACAGCAGAAAGTCCTGCAGACCTTGGCGAAACAACGTGCCGTCATCGAGAAGCTTGCCGTCATCGTCGCACCAGGCGGTATAGTGCACCGCGCCCACTGCCAGTTTCGCCGCATTGCGCAAGGTCAGGCGGTTCAGGAAATCCGCCGCTTCGTTCCCGGTGATGCGATATTTTACCATCGCGCACAGGTCATAGAGGGTCGCAGCGTTGCGGATCGCGGTGTATTCCATGTCCACGTCGCCAAAACACAGCGGTGTCATGCAGCCCGCCCAGTTGCCCCAGCGGTTCAGCCGGTTCAAGGGCGCTGTGCGGGTGTGCAGGGGCGTGGGCATCAGCGGGGTTTCATAGTGGCGAAATGGGGTCATTGGCGGGCCTCCAGCAAGGCTTCGGCAGCGTTCCAGCCTGCGGCCCCCTCGATTCCCCCGCCGGGGTGGCATCCGGCACTCGCCAGCCACAGGCCCTCGATGGGGGTGGCATGGCGGTGCAGGCCGTAGAGGGGACGATTGAACAGCATCTGTTCCACGGCCAATTCTCCGTGGTGCCAGTCAGGCAGGCCATAGAGCGTGTAGATGTCAGAGGGAATCAGCATCCGAGCGTGCAGGATTTCGGCGCGAAGGCCGGGGATGTGGACCTCCAGCACCTTGAGCGTATTCTCCAGCATCTGCGCACGTGCTGCGTCAGGGTCGCGTGGGCTGTGGGGGGCGAATTGTACGGTCGCGCTGAGGACATGCGCGCCGGGCGGCGCAAGCGCGGGGTCCAAAACACTGGGCAGGATGAATTCCAGGACCGGATGCTGTGGCACCTGACCATATTTCGCCGGGTCAAACGCAGAATCGACCGCCTTCGACGATGGTGCCAGCACATGCCTCGCGGCGGGATTGTCCAGATCGGGCAAGCCCCTGAGCGCCAGCAAGAGCCGCGCAGCACCACCGCGCATTCGGATATGCCCCGCGCGGCGGTAAAGCCCTGTATCAAGGTGGCGCGCACCCACGAGGTCTTGCAGCGTGGTGCGCGTGTTCAGCGCAGAGATGACGCGCGTGGCGAGAATCTCTTCGCGATTGTCCAAAGCCACGCCGACTGCTCGCTCGCCCTCGACCAGCACACGTGCGACCCGGGTGTTGCAGCGAATAGACAGGCCGGTGCTCAGGGCTGCCACCAACGCCCCCATCCCGCCAACCGGGACCAGCGGAGAGGGCCCCCTCGCGAGACGGTCCAGATACAGGATCAGTGTATTTGGCGAACGCGGTCCGGCCCAAGCCCCGAGTGTGGCGTCAAATGCCAGCAGTCCCCTCAGGCGGTCGTCGGTCAACTCGTCTTCGGCGACATCATGCACGTTGATCAGGATGAGGCGCATGAGTTCGCGCAGTTCTCCCCTGCCCAGCAGTTTCAACGCCAGTCCCCGTCGTACCAGCGCCAGCCGGTCATTGCCGCCGCCCGGATTGAGTGCAGCCATGCGGCGAAACGGGGCAAGGACATGCGCAAAGCGGGTCAGGCGGGTATGCAGCCTGGACCATGCCACAGTGTCCGGCCCTTCAGCCTGCCCTGCCACGACACGCAGGCCGTTGGCGATGGTGACCATCGGCGGATGAAGTGCAACCGGTACGAGTCGCGCCAATCTTGGGTCCAGACCCATTGTTGCATGCGCCAGCGCGGGCGCACGGAACCCGGGGTGAAATTCGACCACGCGCGCGCCGCCGCCGGGCCCGCTGGCGGCCTCCAGCACCAGAACTGACAGTCCCGCCTGTTGCAGCCGCCGAGCGCAAGCCAGCCCGTTGACCCCAGCACCGAGGATGATGGCGTCACAGAATGCCATAGGCTTCGCTCATCCCCTCGGGCTTGCCCGCCTCGCGCAGCACTTCGGCGGCACAATTGCGTCCCGGCGCGCCCATCACCCCGCCGCCGGGGTGAGTGCTTGATCCGCACATCCACAAATCCTTGATAGGGCTTCGATATTGCGCATAGCCGGGTACTGGGCGGTTGAACAGCAACTGGTCAAAGGTCAACTCGCCCTGAAAGATATTGCCTTCGGTCAGGCCAACCTCGGCCTCAAGTTCGCGGGGCGTGCGGGTTTCGACATGCAGAACGCGGTCCCTGAAGCCGGGCGAATAGGCTTCGATCTGGTTCAGGCAAGTGTCGCGAAAGGCGTCACGGTCGGCGTCGGTCCACTCGCGTCCCTCGATCTTGGGAGGGGCGTATTGTACGAAACAGGACATGAAATGCTTGCCCGGCGGAGTCATCGTGGGGTCGATCATCGTCGGGATCATGCAATCCTGAAAGGGATCGGCACTGAAGCGTCCTGCCTTCCAGTCGTCATAGGCGCGTTCCATCCGCTCGATGGAATCGGTGAAATGCAAGTCCCCCTTCAGGTTCGGCGCCCCTTCGGCCAGGGCCGGGAACACCGGTGGCGCATCCAGCGCGATATTCAGCTTTCCGGACGATCCCCGGATCTTGAATGCCTTGATCCGTTTGACAAATTCCTCAGGTAGATCGCCTTCTGATACGTGTTTCAGGAACGTGCGCTTGACATCCATGTTCGAGATCACCCTCCGACCTCGCACCTCGTCTCCGTTCGCCAGAACCACCCCCGTGGCGCGGCCACCCTCGACCAGAATTCGCTCGACCGCTTGCCCTACGCGAACCTCGCCGCCTGAAGCGCGCAGGCTATCGGTCAGCGCCCGGGTGATCGCCCCCATCCCGCCGCGCGCGAAACCCCAGGCACCGACATTCCCATCCACATCACCCATGTAGTGATGCAGCAGCACATAGGCGCTGCCGGGCGACATTGGCCCCAATGCGGTGCCGATGATGGCCGAGACGGCCAAATACCCCTTGATGACCGGGCTTTCGAAATACTCGTCGAGGAAATCTGCAATCGACATGGTCCAGAACTGGACCATCCGCGCGCGCATTGGCTCTGACAGCGCGCCCATCTGCTTGCCCAGCCACAACAATTCCGACAAATCGCGAGGACGAAGCCGCGCAGGGTCGGGTGGCGCACGCATAAGTAGCGGACGGATGAAGCGGCAAAACCGCAGGATGTCGCGCGCGTAGATGTCATAGGCTTCGGCGTCGCGCGGGGAATGTCGGGCGAATTCGCGACGGTTTGCGTCATGGTCGCGAAACATACCCAGGTAGCCGCCATCTTCGGTGAACACCACGCCCCCCTCATAGGGCAGGATCTGTAACCCGTACTTGTGAAGTTCCAGATCGCGCATGATCTCGGGGCGAAAGAGGCTGCTGACGTAGGAGCAGTTGGAATAGGTAAATCCGGGGTAAAGCTCGCGCGAAACGGCTGCCCCACCGATCCAGTCGTTCCTTTCTACCACGCAGACCTTCATCCCCGCGCGGGCCAGATAGCAGGCGGTCACCAGCCCGTTGTGCCCCGCGCCGACGATGACGGCATCATGGGTCATCGTTGCGCCAGCGCCTCGATGGTGAAGTCAACCGCGCGCTCGAAGGCGGACAGAGTCTGCGGCAGGCAGTCGGTATCAACGCCGTGCGATTCACACATGAACCATGGTTCGCGGCTGTCGGGTTCCACGATGATGCCCAGATCATGCAGGATGGGAGCCATCGTGTCGTAGAAGGTATAATCCGAGGTCTTCCACGCGCGGTAATTGTCGGGCGGGGTGCTGTCGAAGAAGAGCCCGAACATCCCCGGCAGGCCGGAATAGGAATGCGGGATGCCGCGCGCGGTCAGGATACCCGAGAACCCGGCCATAAGCGCCTTGCCGTGGTTGGCGAGTGTTTGCAGCGCCGGTGTTTCATCAAGGATGCGCAGGCATTCATCCGCCGCCGCAAGGCTGACCGAATGTGCGGTATAGGTCCCGCCGTGGCTTGCGCCGCCATATCGAAAGCTGCGCATGACATCCTCGCGCCCGGCGACCAGCGCGATGGGGTAGCCATTGGCGACTGCCTTGGCAAAGGTCGTGATGTCGGGCCGCACCCCCATGATACCCTGAATCCCACCCTTGCCGACGCGGAACCCCGATTTCACCTCGTCGATGATCAACATGACGCCGTAGCGGTCGCAAAGCTGGCGTGCCAGTTGCACATACTCGACGCGCGCCATGATCGCGCAGCAATTGCCCTGAATGGGTTCAATCAGCATTGCGGCCATTTGGTCGCCGTGGCGCCTGAAGCTGTCCTCCAGCCGCTCGAGGTCGTTCATCGGCACCAGATGGGCAAGTTGTCGAATGGTTGGGGGAATGCCTCTGCCATAGGGCACAACCTCGGGGTCGGTGTTGGACCCGGCCTCCCACCCCTCGACATTGGCCTGCCACATCGCGGCATCAAACAGGCCGTGATAGCTGCCCTCGACCAGAAGGTATTGCTCGCGCCCGGTATGGGCCCGGGCAAGACGCAGGGCGGCCATCACTGCCTCGGTGCCAGAGTTGGAAAAGCGTACTAGTTCGGCAGCGGGAACCATTTTCGAGATGCGGCTGGCAACGGTGTATTCCATTTCCGTCGACAGAGCAAAGACGCCGCCAACCTCCATCCCCCGCCGCGCCGCCGCATCCACGCGATCGTCGGCATAGCCGAGGATAGTGGGGCCATAGGCCAGCCGGTAGTCGATATAGTCGTTGTCGTCGATGTCCCGAATCCGCGCGCCCTTGGCCTGTTTTACATAGATCGTCCGCTCATCCCCCCAGTAGCGAAAGGTCGACGACACACCCAGCGGCAGTTTCGTCAGCGCCTTGCGGAATTGCGCATTGGACCGGGTCAGGTCGCGGATCGGGGCGTCGGTCATCGGATATCCTGTTGCGGTTTAACGAAGCGTCCCACGCGACTGACTGGCTTGTCAATCAGAAATTCCCGATGCATCAGCCACACCATTGCGCTATGACAGCAGAACCCCATACCGAGGCCCGCCTTGTCCGACTCCGCACTTCCAGCCGATCGCCCTCCGCGCACCCTCAGCCGCGAGGCGCGACGCGTGCAACTGATCGAGGCGACCATCGAAACCCTGGCTGAACGTGGCTTTTCGCGCACCACGCTGACCGAGGTGGCCCGCACCGCCGGTCTGTCGCATGGGTTGGTGCTGTTCCATTTCGAGACCAAGGAAAAGCTGCTGGCCGAAACCCTCGCCTATCTTGCCGAGGAGTATCGCGCCAACTGGACAGCGGCATTGGCAAGGGCGGGCGAGGATCCGGCGCAGCAGTTGAACGCGCTGATCGAGGCCGATTTCAACCTGTCCGTTTTTACGCCCGCACGGTTGTCAGCTTGGTGCGCGTTCTGGGGCGAGGCGCAGAGTCGTCCGCTGTACCAGGCGCTGTGCGGATCCAAGGACGAGGATTACAACCGACGCATGGAGGCGATCTGCGCCCGGCTGATCGCGGCGGGCGGCTATGGCGGCAGCCCAGAACGGCTGGCGCGCATCGTGCGGGTGACCATCGAAGGGGTCTGGTTGGACCAGATGACGATGCAGACCCCTTACGCCGCCGACGAGGCGCTGGCGACGGTGCGCCTTTGTCTGGCGCGGCTTTTCCCGCACCATTTCGGCGAAACCGGAGTGCTTGGCTGACGGATCAGGCCCGCATGCGCGGCACGTCCTCGGGGTTCAGGCGTAGTTCGATCAGCAGCGGACGGTCGCGGGTGGCGATGGCGGCGATGGCGCGGTCCAGATCTTTGGCCGAGGTAACCGCGATGCCCTGCCCGCCCAAAGACTCGGCGACAGCGGCAAACGAAGGCCAGTCGAACATCGTCAGCCCAGGGTCCATGCTGCGGTCGATGAACTGGATATGTTCGGCGCCGTAAGCGCTGTCGTTGCACACCACGACGATGAGGTCCTGCTTCAGCCGCACGGCGGTGTTGAATTCATTCACACCGCCCATCATGAACCCGCCATCGCCGGTGAACAGCACCACGGGCCGGGCGGGCTCTGCGATGGCCGCGCCGATGGCCTGCTGCAACCCCAGCCCGATCGAGCCGAAATTCACCGTCACCAGGAAACTGCGGGGATCGGGGGCGGAGATGCGGCACCAGACCTCGGTCATGAATCGCCCTCCGTCCGAGGCCAGGATGCGATCTTGCGGCAAGGCCTTCTCCAGCCGTTCCAGCGCCTCGACAAAATCGACGAAGCCGGATTTGGGCGGGCGGTTGTGCACGCGCGGATGATAGCGCAAGGTCGCCATGTCCAGTTCGCGCGTAAAGCCAGAGGGTGGTATTTCCGCCTCGTCCAGCCAGTGGACAAAATTCGCCGCCGTCAGCCCGGCGTCGGCCACCAGGGCCACGTCAGGATGATAGTTCTTTGCCACTTCGGTCACGGTGTCGTTGACCTGTACAACCCGCTTGCCCTTCATCAGACCTCCCTTGTCGGTGGTGAAATGGTGCAGGCTGGTGCCAAAGCAGACGATGCAATCGGCCTTGGCAATCAGGTCATAGGCAGCTGGCGTGCTGAGGGTGCCGAAAATGTCCATGTTAAAGGGATGGCCGTTAAACAGACCCTTGGCCTTCAAGGTGGTAGCCAGAGGCGCCTCCAGTCGGTCGGCCAGCCGGATCAACGTATCGCGGGCATGGGTGGCGCCACCGCCGGCAAGAATCACCGGTCGGCGTGCCGATGCGATCATTCCGATGGCGTTTTCAAGATCTTCGCCCTCTGGTACCATCGCGGGGGCTGAAAACCCCGGGAAGACGATCGTCTTGTGCTCAACCTCCTGCCACATGAAATCGGCGGGCATGTTGACAACGATAGGACGCTTTTCCACCCGCGCGCGGAAGAACGCATGTGCGATGTCATGCGCCGCGGTGGCGGGGCTGCGGATCTGTTCGAACCCGGCGCCGGACAGGGTGACCACCTCGCGCTGGTCGATGTTCTGGAGGTTCTGCGGTGTCATCACCGGGGTGTCACCGGCAAGCAGCACCATCGGCACATGGCCCCGCGCGCCTTCAATCAGCGCGGTCAGGCAATTGGTCAGCGCGGGGCCATGGGTGACCGTTGCCACACCGATCTTTCCCGATACATGCGACCAGGCTTGCGCCATCAGGACGGCGCTCCCCTCGTAGGCGACAGGAACGAAGGTGCCACCGCAGCCGCGCACATAATGGTCGACCATGAAGAGGTTCGCATCCCCCATCAGCCCGAACATCGTGGTGATGCGGTGGTCGATCACGCTCTGTGCAATCGACTGGAAGGCGGGCGAGCGAGGATCAGACATGATTGGCTCCTGCAAGTGGTCAGGGGGCCATGGTGCCGGACGATCGACACCAAAGGCAAGCCCTGCCCGGTCAGGTGCCAGAAAACCTCGGCGGTCGCTTTTGCAGGAAGGCGCCGATCGCCTCGGCAAAGTCCGGATGGGCAGCAGCGGTCAGGAACGCGGCTTTTTCGGCCTCCAGCGTGGTGGCGTAGTCGGCACCGAAACTGTCGCGTAACAGGCGTTTCAGCGCCCCGGCCGCCCCCGGCGCATTGCCTGCCAATTTCCGCGCCAGCTCCTCGCCGCGTGTGGCCAGGAGGTCGGCGGGCACCACCTCGTTCACCAGTCCCATCGCCAGCGCGGCATCGGATCTAAGCGTGCTGCCCTCGATCGCCAGCCACAGCGCGCGACGCAGGCCCACGATGCGCGGCAGGGCCCAGGTGATGCCGCAATCCGCGGGCGCACCGATCTTCAGGTAAGCAAAGGTAAAACTGGCGCTGTCCGAGGCCAGCGCGAAATCGGCGCCCAGCACCAGAGAAAGACCCGCCCCCGCTGCTGCGCCCTGGACCAGCGCCAGCACCAACACATCCGACGCATGCAACGCCGCAAGAGCGCGGTTCATCGGCGAGATGATGGCGTCGGCCTCGGCCACCGGATCGACCGAGCGGTGAAAGGCGCCCAGATCACCCCCGGCGACAAAGGCGCGCCCCTCGGCCTGCAGGATCAGAACGCGAATACCGGGCACCGCGAGCACCTGCGAGACGGCGGATTCAAATGCCTCGGCCATCGCGACGTTGATCGCATTCAGGGCCTCGGGACGGGTGAAGGTCAGCCGTGCCAAGGGCGGGGTCAGGGTCAGGGAGACAGGGTCGCTCATCATGGGGCCTCGGTTTGGGACTGTGCGACGCGGCGTTCCACCTCTTCGCGCAGGATCTTGCCGCTGACATTGCGCGGAAACTGGTCGAGCGGCCAGAACACCACATCACGCGGCCGCTTGTAACCCGCGAGGGCGGCCCGGCACAGCGCGTCGATGGCTTTCGCATCAAGGCTGTCGTCGTGGCGCGCCACCACGGCCACCGGCACTTCGCCCCAATGCGAGTCAGTTCGGCGCACCACGATGGCATCGGCCACGCGTGGATCGGCCAGGATCACACGCTCGATCTCGGCCGGATAGATGTTCTCTCCACCCGACTTGATCAGGTATTTCGACCGCCCGGCGAATTCATAGCCGTCGGGCGTTCGACGAAAGAGGTCGCCCATGTGAAACCAGCCGCCCGCGAAACATTCCGCATTGACTGCGGGGTTGTTCCAATAGCCGGAAAACAGCGTCGGCCCGCGCACCCAAACCTCGCCAACCGCGCCATCCGGCACATCATTGCCTTCGGCATCGACCAACCGCAGTTCGGTAAGAACGCTGGGCTTCTTGGCCAACGAGCGAGGCAAGGCCCCTGGGGCGATCAGATCGGCCGACAGCGGCGGCATGCCGGTTTCCGTCGCGCCAAAGGAATTGAGCCAGGGCGCACCGATGAGGGTGGTGATCTCGGTAATCACCGAGGCGGGGACCATGTCAGCCATGCAGCCCACCGCCTTGACCCCTTGGATGCGCGGGCACCGCGTTCTAATCCGCTCCAACAGGGCCTCGGTCGTTGCGGGCACGGTCATCAGCCAGCCGATTCGGAATTCTTCCAGCGCGTCCAGGATTGCATCAGGCTGGAAGCCGTCCACGATCACCCCGGTGCCACCGATCAGCAGCGTGGAAAAAAGATGCTCGGACCCACCCATATGAAACATCGGCGCCCACGAGATATAGCCATCTTCGCTTGCCAGTCCCATGTCGATGCGCAGCGCGCACATGCGGGCGATCTGGGCGCGCTGGCTGATTACCGCGGCCTTTGGCCGTCCCGTGGTGCCCGAGGTGTAGAGGATGGTGAACCCGTCCTCACTGTCGCCCGTGATCGGGGCGTCGCCGTGCGCGCCCAACCCGTCGATGGGCAAAATCGTGCACCCACCGCCCGCCGACCGCGCCAGATCGAGGTGGCGGAGCGAGGCGATCAGCAGGCGCGGCGCGACGAGGTCGATGCAATAGGCCAACTCATCCGCCACCAGCCGCCAGTTCAGACAGGCGACCATCGCGCCGATCCGCGCCGCCGCCAATTGCAGCAGCGTATATTCGATGCGATTCTCGGACAACACCGCGACCCGGTCGCCCCGCTGAACCCCGCTCGCCGCCAGCCCGGCCGCGATGCGCCCAGCCTCGGCCATCATCTGCGCATAGGTCAACCGCCGGTCACCTTGCACCAACGCCAGAGCATCGGGCGAAAAGCGGGCGCGCGCGGCAATCAGGCCGTGAACAGTGGAACTGGCGGCAAGATCAGCGCTCATCCCGAGGCTTTCTGCTGAACTGCGCGCTGACCAGAACCTCGCCCGCGCGGGTCAGGATGGCCGAATCCGCGCTGAGAGTGGTGTCGAGCTCGTCGCCCTCAAATGCGTTGCCGGTGAAATCGGCGGTGATGCTGGCGAATTCTGCACCCGGATCAGCCCGCAGCACCGCCGAGATCAGCAACGCCAGGTTGGCCGGGCCGGGATTGACGCGGCGGGGTCCAAAGCCGGCTGCCTCAGCCGCCTCGCGGCTGAGATGTATCGCATTGTCATCCCGCAACCACGCGCTCCATTCCGCCATCGCTTCGGGGGTGAGGGGGGCAAGCGTCATGCGCGCACCGGAGTGATCATGGTAAAGCTGAGGATACTGACGGCACCTTGGCTCTGGCACAGCGAGATGGCGAAGGGCGCGTGATCGGCCTCGCCGAAACGACGGCTGGGTTTACGCTGTATCTCGCCAACCTCGGCGCGAACCTCATAGACCTGACTGGTCCTGAGGCGCCCGGGCAGATCGATCCGGCAGCGCCCCAGCACCGGCCCCAGATCGAACCCCAGCCCCAAGGCGCGGGCCCAGTCGCCGATCGGCTGCGCAAGGCCACCAAGGGCGCCGACATAGGCCAGGATCGGATGCGCCAGATCGCCCACCCGCGCGGGCGCACCGCTAATCGCGCGGATGCGGTCATCAAGTGACTCGGTCAGGGCGAACTGGCCGGGAGGGAGGCGATGAGTCATTGGGGATTCGCTGCGATATATACAATTTAGTATTTGACGATATATCAAGATGCCTGTCAATGTGTGCGGTATAGTCAAGGGGGGCAAGACATGACCGACTTCGCCGCACGGATCGACCGGCTGGAATCGCGCAATGCGATCCTGAAGATCATTTCGCAATACTGCAAAGCCTGCGACGATCGCGACGTGCCGCTGCTTCGCTCGCTGTTCGCGGCTGATGCCTGGGTGCGATCCGTTGACGGACGGATGCAGGGCGAAGGACTCGACGGCATCATGCAGATGTACCGCAAACGCTTCGAGGTGCTTGGCCTGTCGGTGCATTGGACGCATGACACGATCATTGACATCGACCCCGCGAACGCCGACCGCGCCACCGGCGAGGTGTTCTGTCATGCCGAGGCAATGCGCAATGGACAGGTACTGGTCGGTTCGCTGCGCTACGAGGACGAATACCGACGTGAAGGTGGGCGCTGGGTCTTTGCGTCACGGCTGCTGAAGTTCTGCTATTACGTCCCCGTCAGCCAATACGCCGAAGCGCTGACCTCGCCGTTGCGGCAGCGTGGCTACGAAACCCCTCTTCCTGCCGATTACCCCGAAACGTTGGACAGTTGGACCGGATGGGTTCAGCATTACGCCAGCGTGCCGCAGGGATGATCCTTGGGTTGCATCACCCGGCAATCTCGACCGCGAATCTGGAAAGGCTGGTGGATTTTTACACCAGCCTTCTGCGCTTTGACGAAGTGTATCGCGCAGGTTGGCCCGTCGGTGCCGAGGTGCAGAACCGTCTGCTGGGGGCCGAAGGCTCTGGCGCACGGCTGGTGATGTTGCGCCAGGCAAATGCCTATCTGGAGATTTTCCAGTTCGACTCACCCCCGCCCGAGACACGTGACCGCCAGCAGCGGCTGTTCGGGCAAGGTCTGACGCATCTGTGTCTGGCCGTGCGCGACATCGAGGCGGAATACCGCCGCCTATGTGATGCCGGGATGGAGTTCAACACCAGCCCCCTGCACAGGGGTCCGTTCAGTGTGGTCTATGGGCGTGACCCCGATGGAAACGCCGTGGAACTTCTGGAGCACCACGACGCCACCCAGGCCTTTGCTCCGCATTGGCGTCGACCGGATCGGGCCTTTGTCAACTGACCAGAGCCCCCGGCGCCTCGATTCTCTGGCGCAACGTCTGCAGGAATTGCGCGGCCACCGCGCCATCGATGGCCCGGTGATCGGCCGACAGGGTCAGTGTCAGCACGCTGGCAAACCTTAAGCCGCCGTCAGCGTCCTCGCGGGCCTCGCGCCGGGGGGCACCAACAGCCAGGATCGCGGCCTGAGGTGGGTTGATGATCGCGTCAAAGGACCGCACGCCGAACATACCAAGGTTCGAGAGGGTAAAGCTGCCGCCTTGCAGATCACCGGCACCCAGTGTGCGTGCCCGCGCGCCTTCGATCAGCCGCGCGCTTTCACGGGCCAGGGCACTGACCGGTTTTGACGCCGCGTCCCGGATCACTGGAGTCAGCAACCCACCCTCGACCGCGACGGCAAGGCACAGGTCCACCTGCGGCTGCGGCGTGATCCCGGTGTCCGAGACCAACACATTCACTTGAGGATGCGCGGCCAGAGCCAGAGCCGATGCGCGCAGGAGAAGGTCGGTCACCGACAGCTTGACTGTCCCGCCCGAATTCATCAACGCACGCAGCGCCATCAGTCCGTCCACCTCGACATCCATTGCGGTATAGAAATGCGGGACTGTCTGCTTTGACTGGGTCAAGGCGCGAGCGATGGTCTTGCGCATCCCGGCAAAGGGCTGCTCGGCCATTGTTTGAACCGTAGCTGTTGCGGGCGCCGACGCATTAACTGGAACGACGACTGGCGCAGGCGACCACAGACCCGCTGCGCGCGCTGCTGCCTGCGCATCGGCCAGCGAGATACGGCCCTTGTAGCCGGTCGGCGCCAGCCCGCTCAGATCGAGACCGATGCCATTGGCGAAATTCACCGCGACGGGGCTTGCCTTGGCGGCCGCGTTGCTGGCCCGGATCGCTTCTGGGTCGCGCGTGGGTTCGGGACGGGCGATCACATCCGCCTTGGTCACCTTGCCCTTTGGCCCGCTGCCGACCACCCCCGCCAGATCGATCCCCTCTTGCCCCGCGATGCGACGGGCCAGCGGGGTCGCCTTGACGGGAGTTTCCTCGACGACCGCTTCAGGGGGTCGCGCGCCGTCGCCCTTGGGCTCGAACGAGGCATCAACGGGCCGATAGTCGCGCACGAAGGCGGCGATCTCGGCCTCGGGAGTTGCCGCATCGGCGAGGACGGCAATCAGAGCGCCAACCGGAACCGTCTCACCGGCAGGAACCACGATGCGCCGCAGCACCCCCTGAGCCGTGCTTTCCAGCGTGTTGACGATCTTGTCGGTTTCGATGTCGACCAGGTCGGTGCCACTGGCTATGTCGGCGCCTTCGGTCGCCAGCCATTTGGCGACCAGCCCTTCGGACATTTCCAGACCCCATTTCGGCAGCGTCACGGGATGGATGCGGGTCATGGTCAGACTCCCTTCACGGCCTTGCGGATGGCGGCTTCGATCCGGTCCGGGCCGGGGACATAGAGGCGTTCGAGTTCACGCGCGAAAGGCACCGGCGTGTGAGGCGCGGTGACCCGCTGCACCGGGGCGCGCAGATGGGCAAAGCCCTTTTCTGCTGCAATCGCAGCGATTTCCGAGGCGATGGAACAGATCGGGTTTGATTCGTCCACCACCACCAGCCTCCCGGTCAGCGACAGGCTTTCCAGGATCATTTCCTCGTCGATGGGCGAAGTGGCGCGAAGGTCTATCAGGTCGCAGGTAATACCCTCGGTCGCCAGCTTTGTCACCGCCTTGGCGGCAAAGGGCACCATGCGACCCATCGCCACGACGGTGGCATCCTTGCCCGACTGCACCAGAGATGCGCCCCACAGGGGTGCAACATACTCTCCGTCGGGGACCTCGCCCTTGGCGGAATAGAGCGCCTTGTGTTCCATGAAGATAACCGGATCGTCGTCGCGGATCGCGGCGGCCAGCATCCCCTTGGCGTCGGCGGGGTTTGACGGCACCACCACTTTCAGTCCCGGCACTGCAGACAGCATGGGATAGATCGTCTGACTGTGCTGGGCGGCCGCATTCATGCCGGCGCCATAGGACATGCGCAACACCACCGGCGCCTTGGCCTTGCCGCCGAACATGTAGCGGAACTTTGCCATCTGATTGAAGATCTGGTCCAGCGCTACCCCGACGAAATCCGCGAACATCAGTTCCGCCACCGGGCGCATCCCTGCCAGCGCGGCGCCGTTCGCCATGCCGACAATCGCGCTTTCGGAGATCGGCGTGTCGATCACGCGCTGGTCGCCGAATTCACGGATCAGCCCCTTGGTCACACCAAAG
>ERZ761609.1217-NODE-1217-length-24144-cov-20.009423_pt1 | contig 24144 bp, 21 predicted proteins | sample MGYA00511163_ERZ761609 | MGnify/ENA primary metagenome ERZ761609 (study PRJEB28899, sample SAMN02445070) | bioreactor sludge metagenome | biome: EBPR sludge | place: Australia: Brisbane, Thorneside Wastewater Treatment Plant | collected 2011-12-16 ... | reverse complement strand
GGCATAGAAGCGACCGGAATCCCCAACAATCATCAGTTCGCCGTTCTTGCTCAGCTGAACGGATGTCGGCTTCACAAAAGGCTCGCGGATTCTCGTGATGAGTTCGAGCTTCCGCAAATCCCAAAGCAAAACTTCACCGCGATCGGGAATCGTCACCCACAGCACATCGGCATCAAGTGTTGTCGCGTGACTCTGCAGTTCGGTTTCGACACCCAAGTAACCAACAGGAATGACATTACTCACTTCGTTCTTCGCAGGGTCGTACACTTCGACAGATCCCTTGCCGAAACCGTTCACACCCAGCTCGGAGCGTTCGTTGGTCAAGAGATGCACGCGACCATCACGAGCTTTGTGCAAATGCGTGTAGTTCTGCTCGCGCAGTCGATCGTAGCCGACAAAGCGGACCTCACGCGTTCGCCAGTTCCAAACTGAAAGTGAACTCCAGCTTGGATCGAGTTCGCCAACGGCGAGTGCTTTTTGAACCGCCTCAGCCTCGCGTACGCGGCGGTGAACCAAAATGAATTCGTCACCCTGATGGTGAATCAAGTCGTGCGTAGCGCCGCGCGGGATTTCAACTCGATCGACAAGACGGAAACCGTCCGTCTCATAAACATGCGCGAGCGCCACGTCGGGCTTTCGCCATCCACTTGCGATCAAGTATCGGCCATCGGTTGTGAAGGCCGTGTGGCCGTGGAAGAACGTTCCACCTTGCAGGCGATCGACGTGTAATTCGCGACCAGAGTCCCAATCAAACAATGAGATGACTTGGCCATCCTTCATCGCCGCAACTCCGAGGCGGGCATCTACGGGGTGTGGCTCAATGGTATGTGTCGGTACGGAAAGTTTGTGGTGTTCGAATTGCGGGTGATCCAAATCGAAACGAATCACGCCCATGAGTTTCTGCCCATCGGGTCGTACGACGTGATAGACGCCGCCTTGTAGGACACCGAGATGCGAAGAAAGACGTCTTCGCTTGAGACCTTGCCAGCTCTTATTCAAGACTCCATTTTGCAACACATAGGTGCCGCCGATCGCCGCGCCCGCAAGGCCGATGGCTCCCGCCGTAATCAGTTGTCGACGCGAAATTCGCGGCTTTGGAGAACTCATACCTTGATTATCCGAAGTCCTCGTCTCGCGCGTCAATATGGGTGTCGAGGGGTGTGGCTCAAATCGCTGAAGTGGGCCTTAGTGGCCCCCGAGGTAGCTCGCAATGATACGTTCATCGTTGAGTAAATCCCGCCCGCGGCCTTCCAGTGTGATCAGGCCTGTTTCAACGACATAGGCGCGATGAGACACCTTGAGCGCCATCTTCGCATTTTGCTCAACCAACAAAATGGTCACGCCTTCTTGATTCACTTTTTGAATGATCGAAAAGATCTGCGCGACAATCAACGGCGCAAGTCCAAGACTGGGCTCGTCAAGGACGAGCAGCGAAGGCTTCGCCATCAGTGCGCGGCAAATGGCCAGCATCTGCTGCTCGCCACCTGAGAGTGTGCCGGCCTTTTGTTTGATTCTCTCTTTCAGGCGAGGAAACAACTCGTAGCAGTGATCCAAGTCTTTTTGGATCTCAACATGATCCACGCGATGATAAGCGCCAAGAATCAAGTTTTCTCGCACGCTCAGGTTAGGAAACACGCCTCGACCCTCAGGGGAATGTGCGAGTCCTAAGCGCACAATGTTGTGCTTGGCGACTTGTCCGAGGCTTTGAGTTTGCTTGTTCTTGTCAGTGAACTCGACGCGTCCCTCAAAATTCACAAGTCCAGAGATCGCGCGAAGCGTGGTGGTCTTGCCCGCGCCGTTGGCCCCGATGAGCGACACGATTTCTCCGCGGCGAACTTCAAAGCTGACGCCCTTGAGCGCCAGAATTCCACCATAGCGCACACGCAAGTCTTCGGCTTTTAACAGCACTTCACTCACGTCGCCTCCGTCGTTTTTTCGTCGACACCCAAGTAAGCAGCGATCACCGCCGGATCACACTTGATCTGCGCCGGCGTGCCCTGAGCGATGATGCACCCGTGATCCAATACGATGATGCGTTCACAGATTCCCATCACCAATCGCATATCGTGCTCGATCAACAGCACCGTGAGGCGGAAGTCTCGGCGGATTTGCGCGATCAAATGCATGAGGTCTTCCGTCTCTTTGTCATTCATGCCCGCAGCGGGCTCGTCGAGCAGGATCACACGCGGTTCGGTGGCCAAAGCGCGAACGATTTCCAGACGTCGCTGCTCGCCATAGGGGAGCGAACTGCTGGGTAGGTCGGCTTTGCCTTCGAGATTGAAAATCCGCAGAAGCTCCAAGGCTCGTTCGCGCGTGCGCGCTTCTTCCACGTAGTGGCGAGGATGTCGAAGCACGTCGTCGAGCACGCTCTGCCGAGCGTGTTGCAAGCCAGCGATGATGACGTTGTCGAGAACGCTGAGTTCCTTAAATAGGCGAATATTCTGAAACGTCCTCGTCATTCCGAGACGCGAAACTTCGTGCGTCTTCAATCCACGCGTGTTGACGCCGCGGATGATGACCTCGCCTGACGTCGGCTTATAGACGCCGGTGAGACAATTGAAGCAAGTGGTTTTGCCTGCACCGTTAGGGCCGATCAATCCGACAAGTTCACCGCGACGCAGTTGCAGGTCGAACGCATCGACGGCCTTCAGGCCACCGAATTCCATGCCGACTTTTTTGGCTTCAAGAAGAATTTCATCGCTCATCGTGAAGCTCCGCTTGGCGATGTTGAACTCGAGGAATCTCCATCCGATCCGCGTTTGAGCAATTGTGAGATGGCGCGCATGAGCTTCTTGACCCAAGCGAAGTCGCTCCACTCGCGTGTTCCCAATAGCCCGGTGGGCCGCATGATCATGAACAAGATGAGGATCAGCGAGTAAATGACCATACGCAGGTCGACCTTGGTGATCTCTTGCAGCGGACGAAGAACAAACTCCGGAACCAATGTGATGAAGATTGCGGCGATGACTGAGCCAGTGAAGCTCCCCATTCCGCCTAGGACAATCATGATGATGATGTCGACACTCTTGGTGAAGCTGAAGGTGGCCGGACTGAGGTACTTCACCGAGTGCGCAAAGAGTGAGCCGCCGACGCCAGCGAAGAATGCGGAGATCACGAAGGCGCGAACCTTGGCCTGTGTCACATTCACGCCCATGGCCTCGGCCGCGATTTCATCTTCACGTACACTCAGAAAGATGCGGCCCTTTTGCGAGTGCACGATCCGCCAAAGCGTGGTGATGGTGACCACCGTCCAGAAACTCGCAATCGAAAACTGCGCCAGATAAGGTGACAGTCCCATTTCCAGCCAACCTTCGGTTGCGGGAATTCGATTCAGGCCACGCGCACCGCCAACGGCTTCAGTGTTCAACAGTGTCACGCGAATGATTTCGCCAAATCCAAGCGTGACGATGGCCAAATAGTCGCCTCGCAACCGCAGCGAAGGCAGACCCACGATGTAACCCGCGATCGCCGCGCCTAATCCGCCGATTGCGGGTAGCAAGGTGAAGCGCAGCAGATCGGGTAGCGCTTGGAACTCGGGACGAAACGAACACCAAGCTGAGAGGTAGGCGCCCACCGCCATGAATCCCGCGTGGCCAAGGGAAAATTGGCCGGTAAATCCTGAAACCAAATTCAGGCTCGCGGCGAGAATGATGTTGGTGAAAATCCAGAGCACGACATCTTGAGTGTAGGCGTTGGTGGAGTTTTCAATGACCAGGCCCAGGAGTATGAGAGCTGCCGTCACGAGAAAGGGTGAGGGCATGCTGCGAAGAAATAAGCCTCGGGCGTGCTGATCTGTCATGGAGCTGCACTCCGGAAGTTTTGCATCAAACCTTCTCCCGAACTGGCGTGCCCATGAGGCCCGCAGGTCTAAAGAGCAGCACCACGATCAGAATTCCGAACGCGAGCGCATCGCGATAGGTGCTGGAGAGATAGGCGACAACCATTTCCTCAGAAAGTCCCAGAAAAATTCCACCCAACATCGCTCCGGGTAGTGAGCCAATTCCACCGAGCACGGCGGCGACAAAGGCTTTGATGCCGATGAGCATACCCATGAGCGGATCAATCTTGGGATACTTGAGTCCCACGAGGACAGAGCCGACCGCGGCCAAAGAAGAACCCACGACGAAGGTCCACATGATGATGCGATCGACGTTGATTCCCATCAGCGAAGCCACGGGCCCGTTCACGCTCACCGCGCGCATCGCCATGCCAAGGCGAGTGTGGTGAATCAAAAAGTGGAGGCCGCCCATGGCCAAGGTGCCGACTAAAAATATGGTGATGTCGAGAGTTCGCACTTCAACTTCAGCAACGGTGAACAGCGTGCGATCTGCTAACACTTCAGGAAAGAGTTTGGGTTCAGCGCCAAAGATGATTTGCGCCGAATACTGCAAAAGCAGACTCACGCCGATTGCGGTGATGAGAATGTTGAGCTTAGGCGCTTTGCGAAGCGGTCGATAGGCGAGGCGCTCAATGGTCAATCCCAGCACCGAGCACGCGACAATGGCGGCAACCAGCAAAATAATGAAAGACAGAACTCCAGGCGATTGATCCAAGTTCAGAGATCGGCCCGTGTAGTACGCCGCGAAGGCGCCCATCATGTAGACTTCGCTGTGGGCGAAGTTAATCAGCTGCAGGATTCCGTAGACCATCGTGTAGCCCAAGGCGATCAGAGCGTAAATGCTGCCTAGGGTGACACCGTTCAAGAGGTGTTGCAGGAACTCTTGCTGAGAAGCTTCCAAAGCTGCCGCTCCCGGTGTCGATTCAAGTGGTGAACTAATTCTAACGACATGACCAAACTGGTCAAGGCATTAGCCGTTCATCGGAGGGCTAGAGCTAGGCTCTGAGGGCCCAGCTCAAGAAGTGCAAAGCGAGGTTAGGGTGTGATCGTCGTCACGAAGCGGTTCACCTTATCCGCAACCTGCACGACAACAGCCGACTTCGTGGCATTTCGTTGATCGTTGATCGAGATCTGTCCCGTCACGCCCACAAAGTCCTTGGTCTTGGCGATCTCATTGCGAATGGCCTGTGGAGTGAGTTCGCTGGCGCGCTCCATAGCGGCGATCAGAATCTGACCAGCGTCATAGCCAAGCGCTGCAAGTCCGTCCGGAGTTTTGCCTTTGTACTCTTCGCGGTAGCGCTTGATGAAATCGACAACCTTCGGGTTGTCGCTCTCGGTTGTGTAGTGGTTCGAGAAGTAGCTTCCCTTGATGGCTTCGCCGCCAATTTCCCAAAGCTTTTCCGAGTCCCAGCCGTCGCCACCCAAAAGCGGAACGTCCTTCATGCCCAACTGTCGCGCTTGGCGAGCGATCATGCCCACCTCAGTGTAGTAGCCCGGCACGAAAATCGCCTCGGGCTTTTTGCCTTTGATTTGTGTGAGCTGGGCTTTGAAGTCTGTGTCGCCTGAAGCATAGGACTCGATCCCCACGATCTCACCACCCATGGCTTTGAACTCGCGCTCAAAAACATCTGAGAGACCTGTGGAGTAATCCGACTTCACGTCTTTGAGAATCGCGACCTTGGCTTTTTTCAAATTCTCGCGAGCGAACTTCGCCATCACAAGGCCTTGGAAGGGATCGATGAAGCAAACTCGAAAGATATAGTCGCCGATCTCCGTGACTTGGGGATTGGTCGAGGATGGCGAAATCATCGGCACTTTGTATTGTTGCGCGACAGGTGCCGCCGCCAAAGAACGCGTCGAAGCCACTTCGCCGATCACGGCGAGCACCTGATCTTGTGTGATCAAGCGTTGAACCATGGCGCGTGCCTCTTCGGGTTTGCCTTGGTTGTCATAGGAGATGAGCTCAATTTTCTTGCCCTTGATCCCGCCCGCCGCGTTCTTTTCTTTGATGGCGAGTTTCAAGCCCTCGTTGGTCGAAACACCAAAGGTCGCCTCGGAGCCTGTGAACGAGCCGTATTCGCCGATTTTGATCACATGGCTGGGCTGAGCATTTTTCTTTGTACACGATGCAAGTTGCAGCATCGAGACGGCGCCGAAAATGGCGAGCGCAAGATGCAGAAAGCGTGAGCGAGCCGAAGAGTTTGAACATCGAGTCGAAGACTTGAGCTGAAGCAAGAGGCCTCCTTGGCAGACAACTGAGAGCTATGAAACGGCCGCGCCGTTTCGGAAATTCAAACCGACTCGCTCGAGGCATCGGTCGCGGCTTTGGCCGCATTTGATTGAGTCAAAAACCTAGCGAAATTCGCATCCCTACGTCAAACAAGCGGCGCGTCGAGAGACGTCTAAGAGCTGAGCGTCTGAGCTAATTTCACCCATTCTTCAGGTGGCTTCTTCCGATGGGCGAGAACTTGCGTCAGGCTCACGGCCTCGATTCGCCCGCGAGTCCACGACATCATCGCGTCACAGTAGCCGCGCTTCAGCGCTTCCACCGCCGATGCGCCCATGCGGGCAGCGAGCACGCGATCAAAGGCACTTGGAGCTCCGCCGCGTTGAGTGTGACCTAGAATACAGACTTTGGCTTCAAGACCGGCCTTTTTTTGCAGTTGGTCTGCAAGATCATAGGCGCGCCCCGGCTTTCGTCCTTCGGCGGTGATGAGGATGGAACTGAGTTTGCCGCGCTTTTGCCCGCGACGAATGTGATCAATCGCTTGATCGACAGTGACCGCGCTATCGGAAAAGAAAATCTCCTCGGCACCGCAAGCCAGGCCGGTTTCGAGAGCAATGAAGCCTGAATCGCGGCCCATGACTTCGACGATGAACAATCGTTCGTGCGAGTCCGCGGTGTCGCGAATGCGATCGATGGCCTGAACGGCTGTATTCACGGCACTGTCAAAGCCAATCGTGCTTTCCGTACCATAGAGATCATTGTCGATCGTCGCCGGAATTCCGATCACCGGCACACGGTGCTCCAGCCACAGCAAATGTGCGCCTGTGAAAGTTCCGTCGCCGCCGATGCAAACCAGAGCGTCGAGTTTGAGTTCGCGAAAGGACTGCGCCGCGCGCGCTCGAACTTGGGCTTGGTGAAATTCCGGCACGCGCGCCGTCTTTAGAAAAGTTCCGCCGCGCTGGAGAAGATTGCCGACACTCCCAGAATCCAGAGGCTGTACTTCTTGTTGAAGCAGCCCTCTGTAGCCATGTCGTAAGCCGACGATCTCCATTCGATGTTGAAGTGCAGAGCGAACCACGGCCCGAATCGCCGCGTTCATTCCCGGTGCATCGCCGCCGCTGGTGAGCACACCGATACGATTGACGATCGCGGGTTGGCCCAGGGGCGCGAATCGATCCAAATGTTCGAGGGGATCTCGGTTCTGATTCATAGGGCTTCAGGATATCGGTTGGCGATCAAGCGGTCGATGACTGTCGTGAGGCGAGCAAAGTTTCGTGTTTGTTAAGCTCGCGCCGATTTCACCCAAAACTATATGCGGCGAAAGTCTAGAATTTCATTCGACCGAGGCCAAGGTCGGGATTTGATGTCACTCCGAGCAAAAGCCGAGCGCGAGTTGGGCCGATAAAGCATTGAGAAACGTATGAAGTTTTATCTGTTCCGAAACTCAGATCGACTTCGCTTAGGACCTTATCGTGCAGAGGTCCTCGATTTGCTTTTTGAAATCCTGCCTCCCGCGTTTCGCAGCGACTTTCAGTTTTGTGACTCGGTTCAGAAAAAGTGGGCGCCGTTTTTGACTTATCAGCCTCAGAACTTGCGAGCCGATGCGCCGCCTCCGGCACCCACAGAGGCATTGGCGATTCAACCGGCGACACCGCGGAGTGGAGATCCTGATTCTGGAGTGAGCGCGCGTCCGAGCAAAGACTCGTCGCGAAGTGGGGTGTCGGATCAGAGTAAGCCAGGCGTCGGGTCTTTGCCTCGCTTTGAGTTGACCGCGTCGCGTATACGTCCGCTGTCAACGGCCGAGCCTGCAAAAGCGGCGGACGCCGCGATTTCCGATGAAACTGAAGCACATGCTTCGCCCGCACGCGGATCACAATCTCAGGTCAGTCAGCTATCGAACTTATCGAAGTCCCTGCCGCAGCAAACTGGATTGACAGGCTCCAAAGGCGGAGCGGATCGGCGGCGGGATGATCGCGTGAAGTACCAACAACCCGTCGTCTTGATCGATGGGCTTCGCGAGTTTGTGACCACGACGGTCGACGTGTCGATCTCGGGCTTCCGCATCGAAGATCCCTTGCCGGGCGACTTCCCCAAAGTGGTTCGCGTGCAAATGGATGTTCTCGATCTGGGGCTTGTCGAGCTCGAAGCTGAACTTGTGCAATCGGCACGAGAAGCCCGCGACCGATTTCGCGTGATCGGTCAATCCAGCCGCTTGGGAATTGAAGACCTCTTCAACTTGATTCGCAAAGCGGGCTGAAGAGTTCACAGTGTCTCAGAATGAGCCGGATTGCAGGTTCAAAGGTTCCTTGAAGTTAAAAATCGAATCCATGTGGGAGCACGCACCCCTATACTGACAAGTGCGTGAGGTTAAGATGAGATCCCCAAAACAAAGTCGGACAAAGTCGAAAACTTCGATCACATCGCAAACGTTGGTCAGCTGTGCGTTGGTCATTGGACAGCTCAGCTGGGGCTGGGCGATCGCGCCCCAGGCCTTTGCTCGAGATCAGGTGAAGTCTGTGTCGGCCTCGAGTCGCTTGCCGGCGCCATCGGTTCAAGTTCAGGCTCGGCCTCAGCCTCAGGCATCGGGTTCTACAGAATTTCACAGCTTTGAGAGCTTTTTGGCGCAAATCCCATTGCCGAAATCCCAAGCGCAAGCATGGGAGGAGAAGTTGGATCGCGAGGCGTCTGGCTGGCGCGAGTGGCGCATACGTCTTGAAGACCGTGGTCGATATCAAGTTTTGGAGATGCAGTTGCCGAGTGCGACGAATTCTAGTGCGACGAGGTCTAGTGCGACGAGGTCTAGTGCGACGAGGTCTAGTGCGAAACTTGCCCCGAATTCTTCAACGAAGCCGTCGGCCTCGCGCTCGGTTTTACATGCGAGATTTCTGCTTAAAGAATTCTCGTGGGGCGAAGATCAGCGAGTCAGTTTCCGCGTCAATGGACATCGAGTGAGCTTTCATCCTGATGCCCACATTGACGAAGTTTGGTTGAAGCTCAAAGAAGATCTGCAGCCGCTCAGTGGCAGCTCAGCCGCCGCAAGAAAAAAGTTGAATTGGTCGGATGCGTGGATGGCCGAGTCCCAAGCCCTCATCTGGTTTGGCTTAGGTGTTGCGGCCGTCGTCGGCGGCATCGGCGCATACGGATACAGCGCTTATTACAATTCGGCTTGTCCGCTCTTGCGCCAACAGCTGCAGCAATGTCGAGATCCGAATTACATGGGGACGAATCTTCGCCGCGCGGTGAACACCGTCCATAAGTTCCGTCAAACAAACCTCAGTTGTGGCGAAGATCGAGATGCATTGGTGACTTGCTTGGAACAAAGAGCGCGCGACGGCGACGAGCAAGTGCTGGGTGCGCGTCAACTTCTCAACTCGGGTGACGGCACAGGCTTTGGCTCGCCCGCGGCGGGTTCGAACTCCACTCGATGAGTTTTCATTTCCTCAAATTGGGCAAAAAAAACGGCCACGTCTTACAACGTGACCGTTTCCATTCTTCGAATCAGATTTCTGTCAGACGGAAATCAGAGTTCGAAGCTTCGCCTTAGCGAACGATGTCTTTGAACTCAGCGCCCGGGCGGAACTTCGGATAAGAAGTTGCCGGGATTTTGATCGCCTTTCCAGTTTGCGGATTGCGACCCATGCGCGCCTTGCGCTTTGCTTTTGTGAAAGTGCCGAAGCCGACCAGCTTAACTTCGTCGCCCTTCTTCACTGTCTTCTTGATAGTTTCCATAGTCACGTCGAGCACGCGCTCAGTTTGTGCCTTCGTCAAGCTGCACTCTTTCGCGATCATTTCGATCAATTCTGCTTTGTTCATGTTGCCTCCTGTTGTTGAACAGACTTGTTGTTTCGTCTTGTTGCTATTCTTGTTGTTATTTTTGGCTGTTATTTCTGGCTGTTATTTCTGGCTGTTATTTTTGGCTGTTATTTTTGGCTGCTAATTCTTTTTGTTATTCCTGTTTGCGAATTCAGTATTGTCGGATCGTTTTTCTAGTCCCATGAATTCATCTTGCGACTCGTTCCATGCTTCGTCCGCAAAATGATCTGAGCGCTCAAAAACTCTCTCACCGCGCTTTTCAGGTGAATCGAACGACAGCCCCAGCTTGGGCGTCAAACAAAATCGCAAATTATTTTTTGAATTTCTCGCGCGCTGTTGAGCGTGCTTAACAATTCTGCGTGAAGTCTCAGACTTCAGTCGTCGGCATTCTCGCCGGCGCCGCTGCGATTTTGAGAAGGTGATTCGGAATCTGCCGACTCGATCAGTGTCTGTAATTCCTCGGCGTCGAGACTCTCGCCGAGATCTCGCAAGGCTTCGATCAGGGCTTCATTGACCGGCGTGGATAAGTTGTAGCGCTCCGTCGCCCAATTGCCGAGATCAAAATCTCGGCAAGCCTGTGAGCAAAATGGACGGGCGCTGTTGCGAGTTGAAAACTCCGTCGACTTGCCGCAGGCCGGGCAGCGAACGAGGCGCGTGATGCCGGCGCTCTTCGCGCCAGCTGAATCGGATGAATTTGCGGAGTCGCTTTGGCTCATGTCCGATTAATAGCGTCGGAGTGTGCCACGCGCAATCGCTGTGCCTTGATAGTAAAGCGTGATGTCAAACTGGTAGCTCGAGTCGGGTCGACCGACTTCGACGATGCCGCGCAAGCTCACCGGGGTGCCGGCGTAATCGACACCTTCGACATACATGCCCTGACTATTGTTGTAGTCGTACAGCTTGGCGCGCTGATTGAGAATCAATGCGCGCGCAAAGCCTGTCAGCGCTCCATAGAAGGGATTGTACGCGTCGGGATTGCTCGTGCCCGCACCAATGGTGAAGTTGCCCGCGTTCTGACCTGAGATGATGTTCAGGTGCATGAAAGCTGAGCTGCTCCAAGTGTTGCAATTCGCATCGCCCCAGTTCCAGCCAACCCAATACGGATTGCAGAGACCTGCATACTGAAGCATGCGCGAAAACGCGTCGCGATTGCTCACGCCGAGCGAGCCTTTGAAGTTGGTCCCGTAGCCCGCGCCATGAACTTGGTCGACCGTGATCAGCGTGCCGGGAACGCACATGCCCTGGCCGGGAACCCAGCCGTGATTGGGCTGTGTGCAACCTTGTTGATACAAGCATCCATATTGTGCGTTGTAGATTTGGCCGATTTGACACTGTGTCGCGACCACACCTGTGCCCGTCGGTCCACCCGGAGGCGGAGTCGCGACATCGCCACCACCGCTCTTTGAACAAGCGATCACGCTCATCGACATGAACAGCGTCGCGAACAGCGCGAGCGCCAAAGAGCCAACGTGAGTTCGTGAGCTCGCCGGACGGTGCGACCGTGTTTCTACGTGACGATTGTTCATACAACTCTCCTTCGATGAGCGAATGAGTCCTATCAAGGTGGCGGAGAGTTCAATGCCAGTGCCAACCTACGAAGCCTGTGGCGAGCCGCTCAATTTGTCGCGAGATGAAACAAACTCAAAAAAGTGCCGCTTTCGCGTTTGTCCAGTGCCCAAAATCCGCACCAATCGAGAACGGCCAATGCCTCATGAATTCGAACTGAGTGTACCGGCTTGAGACAGTTCAGGGACTTGCGAGCGCACCCCGCAAGAAGTTGAGCCGAGTAAAAATCTCCTCTCAAGCCAGGACCTTGGGCGTGCCGATAAAGAAAGGGATGGGGTTCGGTTTGAACTCAAGGCCGTACGTTTTTGGAGGCTTCATGAGCGCCTTTGGAAAGATGAGCGATGCCAATTCGACTTTGGCCAAGGCCACTCGGAGCATAATTCCGGCCTCAACAGATCACGCGTTCAGGCTTCGGAAGTTATGCGTTGGAATTGTGAGCTTTCTTGCGGCGAGTTCGATCAATGTTTCTGTGGCCTCGGCCCAAGTCACGAGCGAAGCCGTCCCAGGTGAAATCATCGTCAAGCTCAAGGGCTCCGGAAAGTCCCTCAAGTCACAAGCCTTTCTGGGTAAGGCTGTGAGTGAAGGCGGATTGGCGCACAAGGGATCGTGGACCGGACTTAACATGCACCACTTTAAGGTGAACGACTCGCGTCCTGTCGATGCTGTCATTCAGCAAATGCAAGCTGATCCCGATGTCGAGTATGTCGAGCCCAACTACATTCTTCGGCGACCCGACGACACCGAAGATGGCGAAGCCGTCAGTATGGCGGAAGTTCGTGCGGCGGCCAACTCATCCAGCAGTGTGGCCTCTTCGAGCTTCACGCAAAGCAATGCGCCGGTGCAGTTCCCTCAAGCTTGGGAAGCCGCCTCGGCCACCGGCACAACCATCGTGGTTGCGGTTGTTGATACGGGAGTCGACTACAATCATGCCGTGTTCGCTGACTCGGGTGCGATGTGGGTGAACTCCCGCGAAGTGCCTAACAATGGTGTCGATGATGACGGCAACGGATTTGTGGACGATGTTCGTGGTTGGAACTTTGCGTACAACAGCAACAATCCAATGGACGACGACGGTCACGGCACGCATGTCGCGGGCATCGTTTTGGGTGCGACGCAAAACATCTCCGCGTACCCGATGTCGCCCGCGCGAATTCGCATTATGCCGCTGAAGTTCTTGGACTCCAACGGCATGGGCACGACATCAGATGCCGTGAAAGCGATCTACTACGCGGTCAACAACGGCGCCAAGGTGATCAACAACTCTTGGGGTGGAGGCGGTTACTCCAACGCTCTCGTCGAAGCACTCAATTATGCGTACAACAACAAAGTGGTGTTGGTCGCCGCCGCCGGAAACTCATCCAACAATAACGATCAGTCGCCAACTTATCCCGCGAGCTATCCGATTCCGGGTCTGATCTCTGTCGCGGCAACGACGGACCTCGATAACTTGGCCAGCTTCTCCAACTACGGAGCCAACACTGTGCATGTCGGCGCTCCGGGTTCCGGCATTTATAGCACCTACCCTTACAATACGTACGGGCGCTCATCGGGTACTTCTATGGCGACGCCTTTCATCGCCGGCCTGTCGGCGTTGATCTTGCGCGAGAATCCGAATCTCACAGCTTATCAAGTGCGTGAATTAGTCTTCAGTGGCGCTGTGCCCGTCGCGAGTCTCGCATCCAAGACCACGACGCAATCGCGGATGAACGCCTACAACTCCGTTCAAGCGGCGAAGAGCGCGGTCGCAAGTTCATCTCAGCCCAACTCGCAAGCTTCGGCTCAGCGAGCTCCTGCGGCCGAGGCCCAAGCTGCCGGCTGCGGTTTAGTCAAAGCCATGCGCAGTGACTTCTCTGGCCCCGGATCAGGTGATGGCATGAAACAGCTGACCTTCTTTGGTGTCTTACTGTTGATGATGGCACCTGTGCTGATCGCCATGCGCATGCGCCGACAAGCCGCTGCGGCTTATCGACGCCGATTCCCACGCTATCAAATCGCGTCCGAGGTCAAACTTTGCGTCGGCGATCGCGAGTTGGTTGGAAGCGTGTCTTCAATCTCCATGGGCGGTGCTCAGGTGAACACCGACGCTTGGCTGGATAACGGCGGCGTGGTGGCGATGGTGATCAAGAGCCCGGATGGACGCGAAGAAATCACCGTCAGCGGTAAGGTCGTCTGGAGCGAAGAGAAGAAGCGCTATGGCGTCGCCTTCCAGGATGCCGACACAAGCTCGCTCAATTCGATTGCTCGGTGGACGAAGAGCCTCATGCGCGCCTCATAAGCTGGCACACTTGAGTGGTCGTGAGATTTCGAAGGCCCCGGGTGGATATTGCCCCTGGGGCTTTTGACTTTGGTGCACCCGGATCTTCGGCGAATTTCACGCGATCCACGGACGTCTCGGACATCCGTATTCATTTGGCCTGAGCCTAAGACTCTTTGCCGATGGCGAAGCTCAGTCCCTAAGCCAGCGACTCAGTACCCCATCTCACAGCTTGAGGGCCGCTCAAAAGCGACTACCACTCAAGTGAGCCAGTTTATGAGCCGCCCTGAGCTTCCTTCTTATTAATGTAATCATCCCGAATCCAGTTGCGGATTCCCTTGTGGAGCTCATCGCTGGCTCCAAAGAAGACAAACAGGCAACGGTATCCGGCACCCTCTTGGCGTGAGGGAATGCTGGCTGTACATCGACCCATCACGCCGTCGGCAGATCCCGAAAACAGCGGTGAAAAGAAACGCATGAAGGACTTTGGACGTAACGGCGTCGGATGTAGCACCGTCAGCCCATATTCGGAGAGCTCTTCCATTTGCGCGGTTTTGCAGAGTTGGCCCGTGATCTCGCAAGGAACAAACACAGGAGCTTCGGCATCTGCGGGACGGAACAAGGCGGGGACCAACGCCGCCAACTTATGCACGACTTGTTTGCGATCAATGGGCTTGAACAAGAAATCGGAAAAGCCCTTATGCATGAAGAGATTGGGCTGCAGTTGTGAGGCCTCTTCGGCCATGAGAAAGATTCGCGGCAGAGGCTGGCCGGCCGATATCACGCCAGCTTGGCGCATCGTCTCGTGGAGGCCGTCGAGCCATGCCGTATGTTCGCCGCGCACAAATGAAGCGTCGAGAAAGATCGCCTCGAAGCGAAGCTCATCGGTGGAAGTTTGGGCGTGCGAAGTTTTGTTGAGCTTCAGCCATGCGAGGTGGTCGATCTCGCGCAGTTCAAGTTGCAGTTCATGGCCTTCGCCTCCGGCGCTCCGCACGCGCTGACAATTGGCTTCGACATAGGACATCTGGCCATCTTCGTGCAGGACACGAAGGCCTGCGTTGCTCTCTCCGCCGGACTGCGCGTAGGTCACGAATTCATCCCAGTCGTCCCGATCAGCACTGAGGACTTGCTCGCGGAAGTCGATGCGTCGATCCAGCCAATCGCCAACGCTGCGGCCGAAGAAGCTGCTTCCGCGTTCAATGTCGGAGTCAAATCGATCGATACCGCGAGAAGCTTCGTTGAGAAAAAGAATTGTTTTCTGGCGCGGCAGCGCTAAGCCTTCAGCGGCCACGACGATGCTGGAAAGATCCACGGCGCTATGTGTGCGCTTGGCGAACGCGGAGAGAAAGCGCGAATAATTTTGAAAGCGCGTGACCTCAACGCGTTCGAAGTTTTCTTCAATGCAGCTCGCGACCTGATCCAGTGAGGTGCGGTTCATGTCGACGACAGCAAATCGGTGCCGAGGCGGCAATTTTTCTTTGCTCGCGGCAGGTGGCTTCTTGGTCAGTGGTCGAGACCGAGCTTTTGGCGATGGCATTTTGCGATTGATGATGAAGCGGCGAATCTCGCCCAGCTGTTCAGGGCTGATGCCGAAGAGTGAAAAGCGAACCAGCCATTGATTTTCAATCTGCGGATGTCGTACCGAAGCATAAGCGCGCCCAATGATCCGACCACTGGGTGAGCTGCGGGTGCCAAAGGCCCTCGAATGAATGAGTGCGTACACGCCTTCAGCGAGCGGGCGGGGATTGCGAATCGACAAGGCGAACTCGGAGAGTTCATCGATGATGGCGTCTTTGCCGATTTCGACAAAGCCTTCAGCTTTTGTTCGATATAGGAAACTCGGATTGAGGTCAGGATTGTCGGAGAATAGCAATTCGACCTTCTGCTGAAAGAGAGCTTGATCGAAGGGCTTCAAGACGAGGTCATCGATGAAGTCGCTTTGAAAACGATCATAGCGCGCGTTGGGCTCGTCATAACCGACGAGCAAAATCCGCATTTGCACTTGCGCCGAGGAGTGACCAAGCTCGCCGAGTTTCTGCCGCGTTTGTTTGACCCACTCCAAAGTTTTGGCGCCCAGCAAATCCAAGTCGACGATCAGCAAACGAATCGGTGCGGCTGAGGCCAGAAATTCGCGAGCCTTGTTCGCATCCATTCCGTCTGTCGCGTTGGGGTCGGTGATCTCGCGCAAAGGCTGTTCGTAAGCCTTATCGAAAGCTTCGATGCTGGGAAAAGAATCCACCCAAGGGTCATCGGACAATTCGCGCAACCACGCCCGAAGTTGCTGAGCCGCACGAGTATCGTTAGAGAGGACGACCACCTTCAACATAACTTCACTTCAGTCTAAACCTCGGAGAGCGAGCTGGTTAGAAGTTTTCTTGCTATGTCGAGGACTTGTGGGGTGTTCCGTGCGGAAGTGGGCGACCAGAGCGAGGCCCAAGCGACTGTGGAGGTTGTGTGAAGGTGAGTGGCCAGGCCGCTTGACCTTGAAGCCGAACTTCGACTTGTCAGATTGTTAGATTGGCTTAATGATCCCGACCTATGGCGAGAGTTGCGATTCTCAGACACAGTCGAGGCACACCACCTGGGCGCGCACTCAGTTGGGCGCAAGAGCGAGGTCACGTCGTACAAATCTACGATTTGGATTTGGGCTCGCCGCTGCCGAAACTTGAGGATTTTGATGCGCTGATCTCTTTGGGTGGGCCCATGAATTGCGACGATGAGGCGCGATGGCCTTGGCTCAGAGACGAAAAGATCTTGTTAGCGGAAGCGATCCAGGCGAAGCGAGTTGTGCTCGGACTCTGTTTGGGCGCACAACTCATTGCGCGCAGCCAAGGTGCAGCTGTTCGCCCCAATACGCATTGGGAGAGTGGATGGCATAAGGTTTCAGTGCGCGATGAGTACTTGGGTGAGCAAGAGCTGTTTGTATTTCAGTGGCATCGTGACACATTTGAATTGCCGTCGAGTGCACAGAGAATGGCGACGAATAGTGTGACTGAGAATCAGGCGTTTCGCCTCTCAGACCGAGTGGTGGGGACACAGTTTCATCCCGAAACTGAAGCGACTTGGGTTGAAGCGCTTATCGTCGATCCTGATCAGCCGCCGGATGGGCCCTATGTCCAGCGCGAAGGGCAGTTGCGGGCGGGCTTAGCGTATCTGCCGACCCAGCAAGCCTGGCTGGATCGACTCATGCGACAAATGTTTGAAGCTGCAGGAATCTGACCCGTCGAGCCTTTACTGGGCTCAATTGAGACTTTGCACCTGGGCGATGTAGGGAAGATTTCTGTAGAAGCCTTGGTAATCCAAGCCGTAGCCGATCACAAAATCGTTCGGAATTTCAAAGCCCACGAAGTCGGGTTTGAAATCTGTTTTCAGTGCCGAAGGCTTCAACAGCAAAGTGCAGGTCAAAATCTTTCGCGGCTTGCGAGCTTGCAGCGTTTTCATCAGAAATTCCATGGTGAGACCTGTATCGACGATGTCCTCAATCAGCAGGACAGTTCGGCCTTCAATGGAGCTGGTGAGATCCAAAGTGACCTTCACTTCACCGCTCGACTTCATGCCGTCACCGTAAGACGCGACTCCGAGAAACTCCGTTGCCAAATCCGCATCGATGGCACGCACGAGATCCGAGAAGAACACAAATGAGCCTTTTAGCACGCAAACGGCAACCAGTTCGTCTTTGAGATTTTCGCGATCGATGAAGGAGGTGATTTCGCGACCGAGTTCGTGAACTCGCTTAGCGATCTTTTGTTGGTCGATCAATTTGTTGTGCTTCAATGGTGCCACGTTCGCCTCCGCAGATTTTTTCAACCCAACCCAACTCAACCCAACTCAACTCAAACCGCTACTGTCGCAATTCCTACAACTCATGGGCAACTCATGGGCAACTCATGGGTGCCAGTTTGAGCAACCCGGCCTCGCGCCGGCTAAATCCAAGAGTTATTCATAATCTCGCCGAAACCACCGCCACCTGGCACGATGTATTGCTTGTCGTTAAGACCTCGTTCTTCCGACCAACGTTCGCCAGGCACGCACTTCAGGACCTCGGCAGGGGAAAGTCCCCGATCCAATCGAAGCGCGTAAACGATGAGGTCCGGGTGAGCTTCGGTCACGCGCTTGATGTATTCGGGCGTGACGATCAGATGGAGCGCAGCGAACTTGGCCGCTCGGCCGCCGACTCGCTGTTTGTAATGCTCGAGAGCTGAGACGATGGTATTGCCCGTCGCACCCATCGGGTCGGGAACGACGACATAGGCGCCGTCGATTTCTCCGCCGATCTTCGCGCTACCGAGGTGCGCGCCTGTCACTTGTTCGCGATCATCCGTCATGCGCGACGCGAGAATGTGATCTTGGCGACACGATTCCGGGTCGAGCAGCTGATTAAACATGTGATGGCAGACATGGCTCGGGAAGGTGCCAGCACGCGCGAGATTGACGGTGACGATGCGTGTGCGCGGAGCAATCACTTCAGTGGTCAGTTTTTGGTCGGGATGTGAGGCGGTCATGCGCGTGGGGATGGTGATCTTTTCGCGCGGTAGCTCTCGGGATGCAAAGCTCTGCGCCAAAGCCGCGTAGAGTCTCTCAACTAAGTCATTGATCTCGGGCTGTCGGCATTCGGGTGTGCAGAGTCGCGCCAGCCAAGCCGAGAGCGAGGGGTCTTGGGCAATATGAACTTGCGGACCGTAGTGATGTTTGAGTTCAGCCACAAACGCGCTCATGGGCTCATCAGGTAGCTGTGAGCCCTGCGTAGGTCAACTTCAAAGCTGAATGTGGGCGATGGATTTCAAGGCTTACGCGAGCTTGAGCGAGCAAAGATCAACACGACCGGATCTTGAGCGCCGCTGACCAGCACCCAACCACTTTGGTCCATGGCCTCGCGATCAATTTCAAGGACATTTTGCTGAGGTGGAAGCGATGCCGGCGTGCGATCGCTTCGATGTTTGGCTGAGCTCATGACGACTTCGACTTGCTTCGCGTCCGGTGCATAAGCGTAGAGCGCAACTTCGATTCGGCCTTGGCCGTTGAGGCTGAGGCTGAAGTTCTCAGGGACGCTGGCCTCGGCGCTGGTCGCTGCCGAAAGACTCTCCGAGTGCACGCTCAAAACGCGCAGACCCTGTCGTTGAGTGCGGAGGATTTTTTCGAGCCCCGGCACGCGATGAAATCCAGGAGCTGAGATTCCGACACTGGCCAGCCATTCAGGCGGAGCTTGGGCCGCAACGAGATGGAGTTGCAATGGATCGGCCGAGCTCGCTGCGGCTGCAACCGGCGGCTCAGTTGTCGCCGTCGCTCGCGATTTGGCCTTTGTGGGTTGCGCAGCGAGCGTCGGATCTGCGGGCAGCGCAGCGGAATTGAAGTTTTGCGGGCGAGGCGCCTCGGCTCCCAAGGAGGACTGAGACTCGCTGTTGCCCGTGCTGGCGGCGCTGATTCTCTCACGACGCTCTTCAGTTTTTCGAAGGGCTTGCGCCGATCCATCGCCTTCAGCTTTCAGTAGTTTTGCGCGTTGTGTGGCGTTTCGGAAAATCGATGAGTCAGCTTCCGAGTTCGCCGAGTTCTTTGCGGAGTCTGCGCTGAGCCCAAGCCAGGCACCTGTACCGACAACCGCCGCGGCACCAACCCATACCATTGGGTTTTGCCACCAAGCTCGTTTGTTTGTGCCTGATTTGCGAAGGCTCTTACCGCAGCTTGCGCAAAATAAATCTTCGGGCTGCAGGAAACCGCAGGCGGGGCAATTCACCTGACGTGTGGGATCCAGCTGGGCCTCTTGTGCCGAGGGCTCTGAGGTCGATCGAGAAGTGTCGCGTTCGGAATTCTGTTCGTCAGCCATTCGTCACTTCTCCTTTCTCGTCATCGAAACCGACCTCAGGCCGCTGATGAGCTAGGCTCCGGTTGAGCTAGACTACGGTTGAGGGAGGCTGGCTCTAAGGGCTTGAAAACTCTCAGCTCTTTTTATGCTAGCACAGAAGTTGAGCAGGCCCAAACCGCTTTTTTCGTGGAATGTGGTCTGGAGTCGTCTCTCAAGAGCGAACTCAAATTAAATCGTGATCGAGATCGCGCCTCATCGGCATTTCACACTTCGGATCTAGCAGTGAAGTCGCGAGAGCTAAAATTTTGCAGCCTCAGATTTTGCAATCTCAAGTGAGGCCCGTTGAAACCTGACCCCGAGAGCCTGATCCCGAGATCCAACAATGCACGCGGCACCTCGGCTAAAGTCGAGGTTGTGCCGAATCGTTCATCGAGCTTGCGAAGATGACCTGAGCTGGCTCGTGAGCAGATCGCTAAAAGTCACAATCCCGAGTCGCAAAATGAATTGTGCGAAACAAATGGCAAGTTTGCTGAGTCGCTCTCGAAGAATATGACTTTCGCGCCTGTTTCTTCAGCAATGGAGGCGATCGAGGTGGGCGTGGCGGAAGGACCCCGAAGTGCATCCGTGGTCATGCGGTCGACTCAGCCTTTTGAGCGCCGAAGATGACGGCGAATTCCATGTGGAACTGGCCTTTCTCCGCGTGAAACAAAGTCGCAAACTAAAATGGTCCGATGGACTTTGGGCGAGAAGGTTTCGCAATTGCGAAAAGTTGCGAAAGCTAAGGCCCAGAGACTGTGGCCTGTGCCTCGGCACGCACAGGAACTCAACGAGGTGAGGACTTTGGCAGATTCGTCCAACCGATCGACAAACACTACGAATTCGGGCAAATCGAATTCGAGTTCTTCGCCAGAAGCGGCGAATGCGCCAGTTCATGTGCCGGTGATGTTGCAAGAGATTCTCGAGCAAGCGCAAGCCGTGCGCGAAGATCTGCAGAGACCTTTGCAATGGGCGTTTGATGGAACTTTCGGGCGCGGCGGGCACGCGCGCGCAATCTTGGAGCGACACACGGATCTGCGATTGATCGCGTGTGATTTGGATCCGGCAGCTCATGCTTCAGCGGAGACCAACTTCGCCAAAGAGATTCGCGAGCGTCGACTTGTTCTGCATTCATCGAACTTCGCGAATCTGCCGAATTTGGTCGAATTGGCCCGAAATGAGTTTGCCGAAAAGTTCACGGGTTTTGATTTCATGATGGTGGACCTCGGAGTTTCAAGTCCGCAGCTCGACGAGGCCGAGCGAGGTTTTTCCTTTTACCAAGATGGTCCTCTCGACATGCGAATGGATCCGCAGGCGGCGCGAAGAACTGCAGCCGATCTGGTGAACGAATTGAGTGAGGAAGAACTTGTTGAGCTGTTCAGTGAATTGGGAGAAGTGCAGCGCCCGTACAAAGTGGCGCGCGCCATTGTTCATGAACGCAAGTCGCGACGCATTGAACGAACTCTGCAATTGGCACAGCTGATCGAACGCGTCGATGGCTGGCACAAGAAGGGCCATCATCCGGCAACGCTTTACTTCATGGGATTGCGGTTGGCGGTAAATGGCGAATTGAAAGCCATCGAGGATTTTCTGCCAGAAGCCATTGCCAGCTTAAGTCCAAAAGGTCGCCTAGCGGTGATCAGCTTTCATTCGCTGGAAGATCGCATCGTGAAGCAATGCTTTCGAAAGCTCGAAGACGCGGAAGAGGCCTGCGGCGAAAATGTGCGTCGCAAGGCGACGGTGCCGAGTGATCTCGAACAAAAACAAAATCCTCGATCGCGAAGCGCGAAGCTTCGGTGTTTTCGGAGATTTGCCGCCGGGGAGCGCCGTAGTCGAGGCAATAAGTACGCGCATTTGGCTCCGCAGCGCTCGCGAGATGATCAGGATGATCGAGGTGACGAAGAATGAGTCGCAAAGTGATTCGGCAAGTGGAACGCAATCGTGAACTTGATGCTTTGACCTTTGACCCCGCGCAAATCGACAAGTCGTCGGTTGCGGTGAACTGGTCAGCTCGAAGTGAGGCGCCGAGAACTTGGCGGCGACTTCGCTTTGCGGATCTAGCTCCGTTTTTATCATTAGCGGTGATCACATCCGGCTTATTCGCGATGGCGCTCGCGAAGATGGAAGTTCGACGCTTAGGCTATGCGATCGTGCATCTGGCGAAGGATGAAAGACGATGGCGTGATGAAGAGCGCGGTCTGAATCTGGCCTTGGCCAAAGCGATGGGACCGGAGCGCCTTGAAGCTATGGCGGGGAGCAAGCTCACGTTGCGACGCCCTCAGCAAGGTGAAGTCATTCAGATGACGGAAAATGGGGTGGCCCTTGAGCAATAGTTTCGGATTGCCAAAGCTGCTTGGTGCAGAAGGTGTGTGGCTATGACGGAAGGTTTCCAGCACCGCACCCGATTGCTCGCTGTCGTTATGGGGTTCGCTGCGCTTTGGTCGTTGCTGTTGTTGCGTGCGGCTTGGATTCAATTGACCCCGAATGAACGTCTCGAAGCACTCAAGCGACGACAATATGAAACGAGCGTCAGTCTCAGCGCCCGCCGTGGCGACATCGTTGATCGAGCGGGTCGTGAGTTGGCCGCCTCAACGGGCGCATGGTCGATCTTCGCCGACCCATCAGTGATCGAAGCGCCTCGCCGAACGGCCCGGCAACTGGGTGCCGCACTGAAAATGTCTCCCAAAGAAATGAACGCGTTGGTGAAGAAACTCACGTCGAATCCAAGGCGCCCCAAACGATTCCTGTGGATTGAACGACAAATCGATCGCGAAAGTATGGAAAAGATTTCGGCTCTCAAGCTTCGCGGCGTCGGCGTGGTCGAAGAGCCGAAACGCATGTATCCCAATCAACGTTTGCTCGCGCAGGTCTTGGGCTTTGTCGGACGCGAGGGTCACGGACTTGAAGGCATCGAGATGAAATACAACGACGCCCTCGAGGCCACGCAAAAGAAACTGGCACTTCAGCGCGATGCCCGAGGTCGCCCGCTGGTGGTCAACGGACAAGTCTTTGCGCAAGCGCCGGATGGCGCAACACTTCGCCTGACGATTGACCGCGATTTGCAGTATGTCGTCGAGTCGGAAATCGCTCGCGCCATGCAATTGCACGAGGCCGAAGCTGGAGTCGGCGTGGTGTTGGACGCAAGGACCAGCGAGATCCTCGCTCTCGCAAGTTTGCCGACTTTCGACCCCAACTCAGCGGCTAAGGCGAGCGCCCATCTCCGTCGCAATCGTGCGGTCACTGATTTGTTTGAACCAGGCTCAACGATGAAGACGTTTCTGGTTGCCGGCGCGATTGAGGCGGGACTTGTGGATCCCAACAGCAAAGTCGATGGCGAAAACGGCCAGATCCGCGTTGGCGATCGCGTGATTCGCGAGGCCGACGCTCAACACAAGTGGGGCGTGATCTCTGTAGCGGATGCGTTGGCCTACTCGAGCAATGTGATCTCGGCCAAGTTGGCCTTGCGACTCGGCGATGCCAAGCTTCGCGATATCATGATGAAGTTTGGATTTGCCGAGCGCTCCGGCGTGGATCTGCCCGGCGAAGCCCGCGGCGTACTTCACGCATTGCCTTGGCGCGATCACTTGCTGGCGAATGTGAGTTTCGGTCACGGCATCTCCGCGACGGCGCTGCAAATCGCTAACGCTTATGCCGTGATCGCCAACGGCGGTTGGCTGAACAAACCTTTCGTTGTCAAAGCTGTTTCGGATCCCGAACACGGCGAAGTGGCGGTAGGCCAAGCGCAGGCGATTCGCCGAGTCTTGTCGGAAGACACCGCAAGAAAAATGCGCGCCATGCTCATGGGTGTGACGGCGAAAGAGGGAACAGGCTGGAAAGCGCGCGTGCCAGGGTTTCCCGTCGCTGGCAAAACCGGAACGGCCCAGCGAGTTGCGGACGATGGGCGCGGCTATGAGCCCGGCGCCTACATCGCAAGCTTCGGCGGTTTCCTGCCGGCCAATGACCCGCGCTTTGTGATTTACATCGCTTTAGATCGACCCAAAAAGGAATACTATGCTAGTGCGGTCGCCGCACCTGTGTTCGCGCGCATTGGTCAGTTCGCGGTTCGCCAAGCTGGGCTTGTGCCCGTGATGATCACTGCAAAGAACGTCGTGCGTCCCGACGCGGCCGCGCGGGCTCGCAATCCCGATGCCGATGCCAAGCTCTGGCGTGAAGAGCATGGGGCGTGGACTCGTGAGGAGCGAGTCGAGGCCAAACGCAAAGCCGAAGAGCGAAGGCGCGCTTACTTCACGACCTCGGCGGGCACTTCGCTGTTGAACATGGGTGGACTTGTGGGTGATTTCGCCTCGTCGGATTGGGAAGAGTGGCGCACCTCTGCGGAGAATTCCCTTCGTCGCGAGGTCGAAGCTGAAGCCGGTGGCATTCGCATTCCCGAGGTCGCCGGATTGAGTTTGCGCGAAGCGATGGATCGATTTGTCGCTGCGGGAATTCCGTGGAGCGCGCTTGATGTTCAAGGATCGGGATTTGTCGCCAGCAGCTCGCCGGGTTCGGGGGAGAGTTGGGTGGCGGGGCGGAGGGTGCGGGTTAAATTGGGTCGCCCTTAAGCTGGCCCACTTGAGTGGTTGTGGTTCTATGAGCCCCGTCGGCGTGAT